>Ga0207688_10000635_pt1 | contig 17294 bp, 19 predicted proteins | sample KBSMiscanthusM4_FD_184296 | JGI IMG/M metagenome (GOLD analysis project Ga0207688, IMG submission 184296) | Miscanthus rhizosphere microbial communities from Kellogg Biological Station, Michigan, USA - M4 (SPAdes) (version 2) | ecosystem: Host-associated > Plants > Roots > Rhizosphere ...
GAGATCGGCGGCACGGTCGGCGACATCGAGGGCCTGCCATTCTTCGAGGCTATCCGGCAGCTCGGCAATGATCTGCCGCGCCATCACGCCATCTACATCCACCTCACGCTGCTGCCGTTCATCACCGGCGCCGGCGAGCTCAAGACCAAACCGACTCAGCATTCGGTCAAGGAACTTCGCTCGATCGGCATCCAGCCCGATATCCTGCTGTGCCGCTCCGATCGGCCGCTCCCGGAGGGCGAACGCGCCAAGCTCGCGCTGTTCTGCAATGTGCGTCCAAGTGCCGTGATCGAGGCTCGGGACGTCGACAACATCTACGCAGTGCCCGAGGCCTATCACCGAGCGGGCCTCGATAACGAAGTGCTCGCAGCCTTCGGGATCGAGCCCAAGAGCGACCCCGATCTTGATCGCTGGCGCCTCATCAACGAGCGTATCCGCAATCCGGAAGGCGACGTGACGATCGCCATCGTCGGCAAATATACCGGCCTCAAGGACGCGTATAAGTCGCTGATCGAAGCGCTGTCTCACGGCGGGATCGCCAACAAGGTGCGCGTCAATCTCGATTGGATCGAATCCGAGGTGTTCGAGCGCGAGGATCCCGCGCCGTTCCTGGAGCACGTGAATGGCATCCTGGTGCCGGGCGGCTTCGGTCAACGCGGCACGGAAGGAAAGATCAGGGCCGCGCAGTTTGCGCGCGAACGCCACGTACCCTATTTCGGGATTTGCTTCGGAATGCAGATGGCGGTCATCGAAGCAGCGCGCAACCTCTGCGGCATCGAAGACGCGAACTCGACCGAGTTCGGCACCACCCCCGAACCGGTGGTCGGCCTGATGACGGAATGGATGAAGGGTAACGAGCTTCACACCCGCGGGTTAGGCGGCGACCTCGGCGGCACGATGCGGCTGGGTGCCTATCCGGCGCTGCTTCAGCGCGGTAGCCGGGTGTCGCAGATCTATCACGACGCAACGGAAATTTCCGAGCGCCACCGCCATCGGTACGAGGTGAATACTGGCTACAAAGGCCGGCTCGAGCAGCACGGGATGCGTTTTTCCGGCATGTCGCCCGACGGGCTATTGCCCGAGATGATCGAATATGAGGATCATCCCTGGTTCATCGGCGTGCAATTCCATCCCGAGCTCAAGTCGCGGCCGTTCGAGCCGCACCCGCTTTTTTCCTCCTTCATCGGCGCGGCGGTCGACCGGAGCCGGCTGGTGTAGCGCCGGGGCGAAAGTATTCTGCGGCTGACGCCGCGCCGAATCGCTCGCCACACTTCGATGCTATCAACGCCGTATTACCCTCGCGGGGAAACGGCTGGGGCCGTGTGTTTCGATGACCGTTATCGGAGGGGGCCGATGCGTCGGCATTCTCGGATGGCGCCCAAGCGAAATAGCCCCGTGCGCTGCAGCTGCCGGACTGCAACGGCATGGAGTGCCCGTGTTTCGCGCGTAAGTTGGAAAGACGCGTCGCTTCTGAAATGCCTTGGATCGACAGGCAACGCTCGGGAACGGCACGGCCTTTTCCGCTGTGGCGCCTTGGTAGCGGCCCGCTTGCGGAGCCCGTCGATCCAATGTTGTGACTACTGTATGGGAGGTGGGTTAATGGGATGTGTGTCGGCGGTCACAAAGTTGTCGATTGTTCGCGACCGGTTTACCCCAACCTCGCGGATCGTGACGCTTTGCACGCCATCGGCGCGGCTTTGAAGTCACCTGTGATATAAACGGAACAACCAGTTTAAATTTCGCGCCATTTTTTCCGTCCCCTCGCGTACCCGAAAGAAGAGGCAACCATGATCTATGAGCTGAGGATTTACCATTGCGTGGTCGGGAGGTTGCCCGCGCTGCTCAAGCGGTTCGAAACCACGACCCTCGAACTCTGGCAGCGGCACGGCATCCGGCAAGCGGGCTTCTGGACCGTGTTGGTGGGAGAAGGCGGAAATCAAGACCTGCATTATTTGCTGGCCTGGGAATCCCTCGCCGAGCGCGAGACCAAGTGGAACAAATTCGCAACCGATCCGGAATGGCTGTCCAAGCGATCCGAAAGCGAGCGCGATGGACCGATCGTCGCCTCTATCACGAACATGTTCCTGCAGCCGACGGCGTTCTCGGCGGTGAAGTGAAGGCAGGATCGATGCCGCGCGGTCTTGACCATGTCGTCCATGCGGTGGGCGATCTCGAGGGGGCGGCCGGGCTCTATCGTCGGCTCGGCTTCACCGTCGGTGCGCGCAACCGGCATTCGTGGGGCACTCACAATCACGTCGTCCAACTTCCGGGATTTTTCATCGAGCTGCTCACTGTGGCGGAGCCGGAAAACCTGGGCACCGACGGCTTTTCAAACCTGTTTGGCCGGTTCCATCAATCATTCATAGGCAATCAGGACGGGCTGTCGCTGCTGCTGCTGGCGACCGACGATGCCGCGACAGATGCTGCGGCCTTGCAATCGGCGGGCATCGCCGCCTCGGAAGTCCTCAAGTTCGAGCGCGAGGGCAAGCGGCCCTGATGGCGCGACGGTAAACGTCGCCTTTTCGTTGGCTTTCGCCCGTGATGCCGGCGCGCCCGGCGTTGGCTTCGCGGTCTGCCAGCAACACTTTCCAGAGAATTTCTGGAATCCGGCGTTTCAGCAGCATGCCAACACCGCGAGTGGCATCGCGGCTGTTGTTCTAGTAGCGGAGAATCCAACCGACCATCACATTTTCCTCTCCGCGTTCACTGGCGTGCGCGATTTGCATGCGACGTCGAGCGGCGTCGGCGTCGCGACCCCGCAGGGGGACATCAAGGTCATGGATCCGGCTGCGTTTCGCAGCCACTTTGGGACCGAACCACCCGACATCTCGCAGGGTGCGCGCCTTGCCGCCCTGCAATTTCACGTGCGCGACCGCGGCGCACTGCGGGCGGCACTTAGTGGCGGAGGGATCGCGTTCTCGGTCCTCATGGACTCGACCATTGTCGCGCCGCAGACCGCCATGGGCGCGACACTCGTGTTCGAGTAGCGGCTTCGATGCTGGCGACTGCCGACAAGAGTTCCTTGGGCGCCATACGCGGGACATTGATTTTTTGCCGCGACGATCCGTTTCTCGCCGATCCCGGAACGGCATTCGTTCATGAGCCCGATGGCCTTGTGATCTGCCGCAACGGCATCATCGAGGCGGTTGGCTCTTATGGTGCGCTGAGATCCGAGCTGCCACCCAACGCCAACGTTGCCGACTATTCGGGCTGTCTGATTGCGCCCGGCTTCATCGACACGCACATTCACTACGTTCAAACCGGAATTATCGGCGCGCAGGGCCACCAGTTGCTGGACTGGCTCAACGACTACACCTTCGTCGCCGAGCAAGCCTTTGCTGACCCGGCGGTCGCTCAAGAGACTGCGCGTGTCTTCTGTGACGAACTGGTGCGGCAAGGGACCACGACAGCACTCGTCTTTTGTTCGGTGCATGCGGGCTCGGTCGACGCGCTTTTTGCGGAGGCGGAAAGGCACAACCTCCGGCTCATTGCCGGCAAGGTCCTGATGGACCGCAACGCACCCGCTGCCCTCACCGATACCGCTCGCTCCGGCTACGACCAGTCGAAGGCGCTGATCGACAGGTGGCACGGGCGAGGGCGCTGTCTCTACGCCGTTACGCCACGGTACGCGGGGAGCAGCACCCCGGAACAACTGGAACTCGCAGGCGCTCTCTGGCGCGAGCACCCCGGGACTTTTATGCAGACCCATATCGCTGAGCAGCACGATGAGATTGCGTGGGTGATGAAGCTGTTCCCGCAACGGCGCGATTATCTCGACATCTACGCTCATTACGGCCTGATTGGTCGGCGCGCGGTGCTCGCGCACGGCGTGCATCTGGACGAATCGGAATTCGAACTCTGCCACGCCAGCGGCACCGCGCTCGCGCATTGTCCCACCTCGAACCTGTTCCTCGGCAGTGGCCTGTTTCCGCTGCGTGCGGCACGTGATCCACGCCGTCCCGTACATGTTGGCCTGGGAACGGATATCGGCGCGGGTACGAGCTTCTCGCTCCTTGCCACGATGGGCGAAGCTTACAAGGTGGCGCAACTCCGCAACCGTCCGATCGATGCCGTGGAGGCATTTTTTCTGAGCACGTTAGGCGGTGCGCGCGCGCTCGCACTCGAAGACCGCGTCGGTACGCTTGCGCCGGGACACGAAGCCGACATGGTCGTGCTTGACCCGAACGCAACTCCGCTCTTGGCCTTTCGCAATCGCCGCACGCGCTCGATTGCGGAGACGCTGGCTGTCCTGATGACGCTTGGAGACGATCGCGCCGTTCGCGCCACGTATGTTGCGGGTAGGCGCGCTTCGGTTGACCCCTCGGTACCGCCGGCGCATGGTCCGGCGCCATGAATGTCGAGCCCGCTCCCAATTCGATCGTCGCAGTCGGTGCTGCGCGCTTTGGCAATGCGTTGCCGCTCGCATTGATCGCGGGTCCGTGCGCGCTCGAGAGCCGCGATCACGCATTCGAAATGGCCGCGGCGCTCAAGGAGATAGCTGGCAAGATCGGGATCGGCTTCGTCTACAAGACCTCGTTCGACAAGGCCAATCGCACTAGCGTCAAGAGCAATCGCGGCATCGGGCTCGATGGCGCGCTGCCGATCTTCGCCGAAATCCGCCGGAGATTTGGGGTGCCTGTTCTCACCGACGTGCACGAAGCGGAGCAATGCGCACGCGTTGCCGAGGTGGCGGACGTGCTGCAGATCCCCGCGTTCCTGTGCCGGCAGACCGATCTGCTGGTCGCCGCTGCCGCGACCGGGCGTGTGGTCAACGTCAAGAAGGGCCAGTTTCTGGCGCCCTGGGACATGGCGAACGTCGTCGGCAAGGTCACCTCAGCGGGCAATCCGAACGTACTGGTGACCGAGCGGGGCGTGTCCTTCGGCTACAACACCCTCGTCTCCGATATGCGCGCGCTCCCCATCCTTGCGCGCACGACCGGCGCGCCGGTCATCTTCGACGCCACCCATTCGGTTCAGCAACCGGGCGGGAAGGGCGCTTCGTCGGGTGGCGAGCGGGAGTTTGTGCCCGTGCTCGCGCGCGCGGCGGTGGCGGTTGGCGTTGCCGGGGTCTTCATCGAGACCCACCAGGATCCTGATCAGGCGCCCTCCGACGGGCCCAATATGATTCCGCTCAAGCAACTGGACCTTCTTTTGCGCCGGTTGGTCGAGTTCGATAAACTCGCTAAGAATGACTGACAAGTATTTGATAAGACAGCGAGTTACCGCATCCCGCCAGTCCTGAAAATCGTCGCCCTCGTGGTCTTCGCCCAGACTTTGTTCACGCGGGCGGTCGATCCAGTGATCCCGATGATCGCGGAGAGCCTCGATATCGACGTCGCAACGGCCGCGCTGCTGTCGAGCGCGTACACGTTTCCCTATGCGTTGGTGCAGCCGGCCCTAGGGGTCACCGGAGATTTCTTCGGCAAGACGCGACTGATGAATCTGTGCCTGCTGGTGGTTGCGATGGCGGCGCTGGTCTGCGCAGTGGCCACGAGCTTTTCGCTGCTGGTCGCGATGCGCGTCGCGGCGGGGCTGGTGGCGGGCGGCGTATTTCCAGTCGCGATGGCGCTGGTCGGCGATCTCGTGCCCGTCAATCAGCGCCAGGTGGCGATCGGCCGGCTGCTGGCGGTCGGGCTCACCGGCAATCTCATTGGGGCATCGATCGCCGGTGTGATCGGCGACTTCTTGGGCTGGCGAGGGGTATTCGCGATTCTCGGCGCGTTCGGATCGATCGTAACGGTCGCGGCGTTCTTCGCCTTTCGCGGCGTGGTTACGCCGGCGCCCGCGCCCTTCAACCGGGCTGCGGTCATCGCTAATTTTCGCAGCATCTTTGCGGATCCGCGCGCCAAGGTGTGCTTCATATCGGTGTTTTTCGAAGCGATCTTCATCCACGGACTGTTCCCGTACGTGGCGCTCCTCCTCCTGGCGATCGGCGAGACCCGCGCATCAATTGCAGGTCTCTTGATTGCTGCCTTCGCGGTAGGCGGCGTGTTGTACTCGCTCTCGGTGCCTGTTCTCATTGCCCGCGTGCGGGAGCGCCGTCTGATGGTCGCCGGCGGCACGCTCGCCGCGACTGGTCTGCTCCTCATCGCGCTGCACTTCCCCTGGCTTTGGCAGATCGCCGTTTACGCCGTGTTCGGGTTCGGGTTCTACCTGCTGCACGGCTGTATCCAGGTCCATGTCACCGAACTCTCGCAGACCGCGCGCGGAGCGGCCGCTTCGCTGCACTCGTGCTTCTTCTATCTCGGCCAGGCTGTCGGGCCGGTGATCTACGGCTACGGCTTCGCCCATGGCGGTGCCGAGCCGACGATTTTTCTGGGCGCGGCGGTAGTGATGACCGTGGGCCTTGTTTGCTCGCGATTGCTGCGTCATCCGGCCGCCCATTGAGCGAAACCGCCGCGCGTTCGCGGCATCCGGGCGAGCGGCGAACAGTCTTGTGCAACGGCGCGGGAAACCCCATCATGGGGAGTACGGCCTGGGGTGCCGCGGCGACGCGGCTGAGATCAAACCCAACGAACCTGTCTGGGTCATTCCAGCGAAGGGAGCCGCCGGGTGCCGAATCGCCCAGCACGCAATCTTAGCAAGCCCACCGTCGCCATCATCGGCGCCGGCGTCATCGGCCTAGGGATTGCCTGGCGCCTGGCCGCGCGCGGCGCATCGGTTGTGGTGTTCGACAAGGGGGCGTCCGGTGCTGGCGCGAGCCACGCCGCCGCGGGGATGCTCGCGGCCTGCTCGGAGGCCGAGCCCGGCGAAGAGGCCCTGGTCGCGCTCGGTCGTGCCAGCCAATCGCGCTGGCCCGCTTTCGCGATCGAACTGGAACAGGCATCCGGCGTGGATGTGGGACTGCGTCCGGAAGGGACGCTGGTGGTTGCATTGACGGCGGATGACCAGGCGCGGCTGAGCCATCAACTTGTGTTCCAGCAAAAGCTGGGCCTGCCACTGCAATGGATTTCGGCGGCGGAGACCCGACGACGCGAGCCGCATCTGGCCGGCAAGCTCGCGGGCGCGGTGTTCAGCCCGGAGGACACTCAGGTCGACAATCGGAAGCTGGCAGCCGGCCTGCGCGTTGCCGCCGAGGCGGCTGGCGCCATCATCAGGGAGCATCAACCGGTCAAGACGATCTCATCGTCCGCAGGACGTGTCGACGGCATCGTCCTCGCCGACCGAACCAAGGTCGCGGCTGACGTGGTCGTGCTTGCAGCCGGAGCATGGTCCCGTACCATCGAGGGGCTGGCAACTGAATTTCGTCCGCCCGTGCGCCCGATCAAGGGCCAGATGCTCGCGCTTCGCATGGATCCTGCTGCGCCGCTTCTGACCCACGTGGTCTGGGCGCCGGGAGCCTATCTCGTGCCCCGGCTCGACGGCCGCCTGCTTGTTGGGGCGACGGTGGAGGAAAAAGGATACGATACGTCGCTCACCGCGGGCGGCATCCTCACGCTGCTGGAAGCGGCCTGGCGGGTGGTACCCGCGGTCGAAGAACTGCCGATCGACGAGATGTGGGTCGGTCATCGCCCGGGAAGCCGAGATGATGCGCCGATTCTAGGTGCCGGCTTGATCGACGGGCTGATCTACGCCACCGGCCATCACCGCAATGGAATTCTGCTGACGCCGATCACCGCCGACGCTATCGCGCAGCTCGTGCTCGATGGTGCCGCCAATCCGGCGATCCGACCCTTCAGCATCGAGCGGTTTGGGTCGCTGCGTGCCGCTGCCGAATGAAGGAGAGTGCGATGACACAGACGCTCGCTGAGGCGAACATCCGCGTCAACGGGCAAGATGAGCCGCTCGTCGCAGCGACGCTTGCTGCGCTGTTGGAAGAAAAAGCCCTCGACACCGGCCAGCGCGGGATTGCGGTCGCAGTCAACGGCGCCATCGTGCCACGCGCGGCGTGGACCCACACGACGCTTCAGCCTGGCGACAGCATCGAGATCGTGCGCGCCCGACAGGGCGGTTGAGGAGAATTCGACATGTCCGACCCCTTGATCATTGCCGGCCGCGAATTCGGCTCGCGTCTGTTTCTCGGGACCGCCGGCTATCCGAACCGCAAGCTTATGATCGACTCGATCGCGGCGAGCGGGACGGAGATGGTGACGGCCTCGATCCGGCGCATCAGTCTCGCCGGCGAGGACGAGAGCCTAGTCGATGTTATTCCGAAACACGTGCATTTTTTGCCCAACACGGCGGGCTGCCAGACCGCGAAGGATGCGGTGCTCACCGCCGAACTCGCGCGCGAGGCGCTCGAGACCAACTGGGTCAAGCTCGAAGTAATCGGCGACCGCGAACTGTTGTATCCGGATACCGAAGAGCTCGTGCGTGCCACCGAGACGTTGGTCGGGAAAGGCTTCATCGTCCTGCCTTACTGCACCGACGACCCGGTGGTCTGTCGCAAGCTCGCGGATGCCGGTGTTGCGGCAGTGATGCCGCTTGGCGCTCCGATCGGCTCGGGGCTCGGCATCTGCAATCCGCATCTGATCGAGCTGATCTGCGCGCGCTCGCCGGTGCCGGTGGTGCTCGATGCCGGCATCGGTACCGCCTCTGACGCTGCGTTGGCCCTCGAGCTCGGCTGTGCCGCAGTGCTGCTCAACACCGCGGTCTCGAAGGCACGCGATCCGGTCGCGATGGCCAAGAGCATGCGCGCTGCCGTCGAAGCCGGCCGGCTGGCCCGCCTTGCCGGGCGCATTCCCAAGCTTGCCCATGCGGAGGCGTCGAGCCCGCAATTCGGCCTCGTCGGCACGTAGCGGTGCTTATCCCTGGCTCGGCGCACCACTCATGAAGCTGCCGGACCCGCCGCTGTTGCTCATCACCGACCGGCATCAGGCGCGACTGCCGCTCGTCGACGTGGTGCGAGCGGCGCTTGCAGCGGGCTGTCGCTGGGTCAGCATGCGAGAAAAGGACCTTTCAGAGAAAGATCAAATCGCGCTCGCTTTGACGTTATTGCCGATGGCGCGGCGGCACGGGGCATGCCTGACGCTCCACGGTCCCGCCGCGTTGGCCAAGGCGTGCGGCAGCGATGGCGTTCACCTGCCGGCGGGTACCAACCCGGCCGCCAGCCGTACGCTGCTGGGGCCGGAACGCCTCATCGGCGTCTCGCTCCACACCGTGACCGAGGCCGAGGCGATCGACCCTAGCGTCATTGACTATGCCATTGCCGGCCCCGCGTTCGAGACGGCGAGCAAGCCAGGCTACGGGCCCGAGATCGGGCGTAAAGGATTGGCGGAAATCGCGCGCGTCGCGCCGGTACCGGTTCTGGCGATCGGCGGGCTCAACGTCACGCGGGCGGCAGAAGTGCTCGCGGCCGGGCCGACCGGCCTCGCCGTGATGGGTGGCGTCATGCGCGCCAGCGATCCGGGCCAGGAGGTGAGGGCGCTCCTTGCTGTCGTTGCGGGATCGCGTCGGCCATGATCACAAAATTGCGCAGTGTTTTGAGATGAGTTCATCCGACCAGGAAGGGCTTCTTTCAGCCTCGCCCGCGATAAGGCGCGACACCCTGGTCTGGCAACCATACGCCCGCCGGCAGCCTGCCGGTCCGCCAGAACACGTCGATCGGCATGCCGCCGCGGGGGTACCAATAGCCCCCGATGCGTAAGAATTTCGGATGGAGCAGTGCCGCAAGCTTTTTGCCGATGGCGATCGTGCAGTCCTCGTGGAAACCGCCGACGTTGCGGAAGCTGCCGAGATAAAGTTTGAACGATTTCGATTCGACCAGCCATCTTCCCGGCACGTAGTCGATCACGAGATGGGCAAAATCGGGCTGGCCCGAGATCGGGCAGAGCGTGGTAAATTCGGGCGCGGTGAAGCGGGCGACGTAGTTCGTGTCGGCATGGGGGTTCGCGACCCGGTCCAACTCTGCAGACGCAGGCGAGGAAGGGGGGCGGCTCGACTTGCCGAGGTGACGAAGCGCCTTGGCCATTTTGTTCATTCCCATCGGGCGATCGGCGGGCCCGTCTCGAGGGCTGGGGACACGTCACTGGATGCCTTGCTTTCACGGGGCATGACAAGGGCGTTCTCGATCCTGTAGAAGCCGCGCGAACACTGCTATCCATTGGGAATCTCATGACTGCCATCACCGATATCATTGGACGCGAGATCCTGGACAGCCGCGGCAATCCGACCGTCGAGGTCGATGTCGTGCTCGAGGACGGGAGCAGGGGCCGCGCGGCCGTTCCCTCCGGGGCCTCAACTGGCGCACATGAGGCGGTGGAATTGCGCGATGGCGGCAAGCGCTATCTCGGCAAGGGCGTGCGCAAGGCCGTCGATGCCGTCAACGGCGAGATTTTTGATGCCGTCGGCGGTATGGACGCCGAGGCACAGGTCAAGATCGACGAGACGCTTATCGCCCTCGACGGTACTCCCAACAAGAGCCGCCTGGGCGCCAACGCCATCCTCGGCGTCTCGCTGGCCGCTGCCAAGGCGGCAGCGGCCAGCCATCGGGCGCCGCTCTACCGCTACGTCGGCGGCATTTCGGCACGCCTTCTGCCCGTGCCTATGATGAACATTCTCAACGGGGGCGTGCACGCCGACAATCCGATCGATTTCCAAGAGTTCATGATCATGCCTGTGGGCGCGACCTCCTTCGCCGAAGGATTGCGCACCGGCTCGGAAATTTTTCAAACCCTGCGGTCGGCGCTCAAGGAGGCCGGCCACAACACCAATGTCGGCGACGAGGGTGGCTTCGCTCCCAATCTGCCGTCAGCCGACGCGGCGCTCGATTTCGTGGTGAAAGCGATCGAGAAAGCGGGTTTCGTCCCGGGCACGGATGTCATGCTCGCACTCGATCCGGCCGCCACGGAGTTTTTCAAGGATGGGGCGTACCACTATGGCGGGGAGGGCAAGATCCGGTCGAAACGGGAGCAGGCAAGCTACCTGGCCGACCTCGTCTCGCGCTACCCAATCGTGTCGATCGAGGACGGCATGGCCGAAGACGACATGGAGGGTTGGAAGATGCTGACCGACCTGATCGGCAACAAGTGCCAGCTCGTGGGTGACGATCTGTTCGTGACCAATGTCACCAGGCTTGCCGAGGGCATCAAGGACGGGATCGCCAATTCGATCCTGGTCAAGGTCAACCAAATCGGCACGCTCACCGAAGCGCTGGCGGCGGTCGAGATGGCCCACAAGGCCGGCTATACCGCCGTCATGTCGCACCGCTCCGGCGAGACCGAGGATGCCACCATCGCCGACCTCGCGGTCGCCACCAATTGCGGGCAGATCAAGACCGGTTCACTCGCACGCTCCGATCGCACGGCGAAATACAACCAGCTGCTTCGCATCGAGGAGGAGTTGGGTGACCAGGCGAAATACGGCGGCCGCGCGGCACTCAAGGCGTTGCGCTGACATTGACCACAACGCGATATCAGTAACCGACTCTGGAGCAGGGGACACCAACGCATTAAAGCGGTCTTAACGCTGGCGGAGTCATGGTCGCGGCATGGTTACCCGCAAGCGGTTCCGCACGGTCCTCAATGCGCTCGCGCTTTATTCCATCGCGGCGCTGGTAATCGGCTATTTCGGCGTCAATGCCTATTCCGGCAATCGCGGGCTGCGGGCGAAGCAGGATCTTGACCAGCAGATTGCGCAGCTGAGCGGTGAACTTGCCGGGCTCAAAGCCGAACGGGGCACCTGGGAACGCCGCGTCTCGCTCCTACGGGCCGACAGCATCGATCCCGACATGCTCGACGAGCGCGCCCGCGTGCTGCTCAACTATGCCGATCCCCGTGAATTGACCCTTCGCGTCAAGCAACCCTGACCACATTTCCTTGAGTTTTCGCGCCGGTTTGCCAATCCGGCTCCCGCCCCATATGTCCTGCCGCGAAGGGACGCGTCCGCGCTCCCATCGGCTTCCGCCCTGCGGTGATTTCGGCTATTGGGGAGGCGGCCGCATCGCCCACCCCCGAGGAGAAAAATGGCCGTTGCCAGTAACAAACCAGCGGCCCAGCCCGCCACCCCGCGCCGAGCGTCCGCCGAACATGTGGCGGAAGTACCTGAGTTCAACCAGGAGCAGGAGCTTCGCGCCTATCGCGACATGTTGCTCATCCGCCGATTCGAGGAAAAAGCCGGCCAGCTCTACGGCATGGGGCTCATCGGCGGCTTCTGTCACCTCTATATCGGCCAGGAAGCAGTCGTCATCGGCATGCAATTGGCGATCAAGCCGGGAGACGAGGTGATTACCGGTTACCGCGACCATGGCCATATGCTGGCCTGTGGGATGGATCCGAAGGGGGTGATGGCGGAGTTGACCGGCCGGCGCGGAGGCTATTCCAAGGGCAAGGGCGGCTCGATGCACATGTTTTCGGTGGAGAAGGGGTTTTTCGGCGGGCACGGAATTGTCGGCGCCCAGGTTCCGATCGGAACTGGCCTGGCCTTCGCCAACAGGTATCGCGGCAATGACAATGTTTCCCTCACCTATTTAGGCGACGGCGCCGCCAACCAAGGGCAGGTCTACGAAAGCTTCAATATGGCGAAGCTGTGGAAGTTGCCGGTGATCTACGTCATCGAGAACAATCAGTACGGGATGGGCACTTCGGTTGCGCGCGCATCTGCGACCACGAACCTGTCCCAGCGCGGCCGTTCCTTCGATATTCCCGGTGAGCAGGTCGACGGCATGGACATCCGCGCCGTCAAGGCTGCGGGCGACAAGGCGGTGAAATGGTGCCGCGAGGGCAACGGCCCGATCATTCTTGAAATGCTGACGTACCGCTACCGCGGCCATTCCATGTCCGACCCGGCGAAGTACCGGCCAAAGGAGGAAGTGGACAAAGTGCGCACCGAGCACGATCCGATCGAGCAGGTGCGCAGCCGACTCTTGAAGAAGGGTTTCGCAACCGAGGAATCGTTGAAGAAGGTCGATGCCGAGGTGCGCGCCGTCGTCAACGAAGCGGCCGAGTTCGCCACCAACGACTCAGAGCCCGATCCGGCGGAGCTTTGGACCGATGTGTACGCCGGGTAGGACATGGCACTCTTCGCAGCGATTGTGGCCTTTCTCGCGCTCGCCGGCGCGTTCGCAAGCTGGATCGCGGGCGGCTGGTTCTACGCGCGGACGCTGCGGGCCCTTGCCGCCGGGCCCGGGCATGCGCGGCTCGCAACGCCCGCCCGTATTGCTGCCGTGGTGGCCTGGCCGTTCGCGCTCGGCCGACTCAGGGGCGTGCCGACGGCGTACGTTGCTCCCGTAAACAAGGCGCTCGTTGCTTTTCTCGCCTGTCTGATGGTCGCCGCTGCCGCGACATCGGTGGCGACCAATCTCGCGCGGGTCTCCCGCTAAGCCACCAACAGGTGATGCGTCTATGCCGATCGAAGTCTTGATGCCCGCACTCTCGCCCACCATGGAGAAGGGAAACCTTGCCAAGTGGCACAAGAAGGAGGGCGACGCGGTCAAATCCGGCGACGTCATTGCGGAGATTGAAACCGACAAGGCCACCATGGAGGTCGAGGCTGTCGACGAGGGCACGCTCGGCAAAATCCTGGTGCCGGAGGGCACCAACGATGTGGCCGTCAATACTCCCATCGCCATGATTTTGGGCGAAGGCGAGGATGCCTCGACGATTACCGACGGTGCCAAACGGAAGCTGCCACCAGCGAAGGGGGGCGAAGCCGGACAAGCGGAGCTGGACGCCAAAGGCGCGGAAGCGGTGCCGCGGCGACGGGATGACGATCGGGGCAAGCAAACCGCGCGCAGTTCGGCGCCGCCCGCCACAGCTGCGCCGCCGCAGCCCGCAGTGCTGCCGGAATCCGAGGTACCTGAAGGCACCGAAATGGTGACTATGACGGTGCGCGAGGCGCTGCGTGATGCCATGGCGGAAGAGATGCGGCGCGACAAGTCCGTCTTTGTGATGGGCGAGGAAGTGGCGGAATATCAGGGCGCCTACAAGGTGACCCAGGGGCTGTTGCAGGAATTCGGTGCCATGCGTGTGATCGACACCCCGATCACCGAGCACGGGTTTACCGGCCTCGGCATCGGTGCGGCGTTTGCGGGCCTCAAGCCGATCATCGAGTTTATGACGTTCAACTTCGCGATGCAGGCGATGGATCATCTCATCAATTCAGCAGCGAAGACCCGGTACATGTCGGGCGGCCAGATGGGTGCGTCCGTGGTTTTCCGGGGACCGAATGGGCCAGCCGCGCGCGTTGCCGCCCAGCACAGCCAGGATTTCACCGCCTGGTATTCGCATATCCCCGGCCTCAAGGTGGTCGCGCCTTATACCGCGGCGGACGCTAAGGGCCTGCTCAAGTCCGCGATCCGCGATCCCAATCCGGTGATCTTTCTCGAGAACGAAATCCTCTACGGCCAGAGCTTCCCGGTACCGAAGCTCGATGACTATCTCGTGCCGATCGGAAAAGCTCGGGTCGCGCGGTTCGGCACCGACGTGACCATCGTTGCCTGGTCGATGAGCATGACCTATGCGCTCAAGGCAGCCGAGGAGCTCTCCAAGGAAGACATCAGCGCGGAGGTCATCGATCTGCGCACCCTCAAACCCATGGACATGGCGACCATCATCGAGTCAGTGAAACGGACGGGCCGCGTGGTCACGGTCGAGGAGGGCTGGCGACAATCCGGCGTCGGGGCCGAGATCGCAGCAAGCGTGACAGAGCAGGCCTTCGACTGGCTCGACGCCCCGGTGACGCGCGTCACTGGCAAGGATGTGCCGATGCCATATGCGGCCAATCTCGAAAAACTCGCGTTGCCTTCGGTCGCGGAGGTGGTCGCGGCGGCGAAAACGGTCTGTTACCGGTGAGGATGTCATGAGCAACACGTATCAACCATTGAACATCCCGCCGGCGGCGAACGAGCGCGGCGGATTTGAAGTCCTGCGTTGCGCCATCATCGAGGGCGAGCTCCATCTGACGCTGCGTCCGGTGTTCAACGAGCCCAACGACTGGGGTCGCCTGTTCGCCGAGGTCGCGCGTCAAGTGGCGCACGCCTATGCGCATCAGGACCGCTTCCCGCAGGCGGAGACGCTCGCGCGTATCAGTTCCGCATTCGAGGCGGAGATGACGTCGCCGTCTGAAGTCACGAGTTCAGTCGGGCCGATCGGCCAGGGTTGACGCGCTCTACGGCGAACCGGATTCCGGCTTCGTCGGAAGGATGCATGGGCGGAATTGATGGCGACGTTTGATCCCCTCCACGTCCCGCCCGCCGCGCTCGAGCACGGGGGCGTGGAAGTCTTGCGGGCTGCGATCGTCGAAGGCGGCCTGCATGTGTCGCTGCGCCGCGCGTTCGATGATCCCCAAGCCTGGGGCATGGTTATCGCCGACGTCGCGCGGCACGCCGCGCGGATCTTTGCCAGAGAGACCAAGCTGACCGAGGACGAGGCGCTCGAGCGCATCCGTACGATGTTCGATGCCGAGATGGACGCGCCCACCGATCCCGGCACCACCAGCGCAATTAGTTAGGCGACGTGAGAGTTTGTCATGCCGGTCAATATTCTGATGCCTGCCCTGTCGCCCACCATGGAAAAGGGCAATCTTGCCAAATGGCTCAAGAAGGAAGGCGAGAAGGTCAAACCGGGTGACGTGATCGCCGAAATCGAGACCGACAAGGCAACGATGGAATATGAGGCGATCGACGAGGGCACGCTCGCCAAGATCGTGGTGCCAGAGGGCACACAGGACGTGCCGGTCAACCAACTCATCGCGGTCCTCGCCGAAGAGGGCGAGGACGTCAAGATGGCGGCTGCGGGGGCGGAGAAGGCATCCGCAGCGAAGCCCGCGGTAAAACCGGTGAGCGCGCCGGCGCCGGCCGCATCTGTGGAGAAGCGGCCTGAAGCCACACCGCAGGATGGCGCTTCAACGCGCCCGCAAGGGCATATCCCTGTTCCCGGTGAGGGTGCGAAAGCGCTGGCGAAGGGCGGGGCCCCCGGGGCCGTGGCACCTGGTAGCGAGCGGGTATTCTCCTCGCCGCTGGCGCGCCGGCTGGCAAGGGACGCCGGCATCGACCTCGCGCGGGTCCAAGGCTCCGGCCCGCACGGCCGCATCATCGCGCGCGATGTCGAAGCGGCCAAATCAGGCAAGGGACTTGTCGCCTCCGCTGCCGCCATCGCTCCGGCTGCAGCGCCGCTCGCCGTGCAAGTGCCCGCCGACGACAAGATCCGCGCCTTGTTCGAACCCGGTTCGTATGAGGTGGTCCCGCACGACAACATCCGCAAAGTCATCGCGCGTCGCCTGCTCGAAGCGAAGCTGACCATCCCTCATTTCTATCTCACGGTCGACTGCAACATCGACAAGCTCCTGGCCGCGCGCGAGGAGATCAACGCCGCCGCCGGCAAGGACAAGGAAGGCAAGCCGGCCTACAAGATCTCGGTCAACGATTTCGTCATCAAGGCGCTCGCGCTTGCACTCCAGCGCGTGCCAGATGCCAACGTGACTTGGACCGAAGGCGCCATGCTTCGGCACAGGCACTCCGACATCGGGGTTGCGGTGTCCATACCTGGCGGGCTGATCACCCCGGTGATCCGCAAGGCCGAGCAGAAATCGCTCTCTGCCATCTCCAATGAGATGAAGGATTTTGCGGCGCGGGCGCGGGCGCGGAAGCTGAAACCGGAAGAGTATCAGGGCGGCAGCAGCGCGGTCTCGAACCTCGGCATGTACGGGGTCAAGGAATTCTACGCCATCATCAATCCGCCGCACGCGACCATCCTTTCGGTCGGCGCGGGGGAGGAACGGGCGGTCGTGCGCAACGGCAAGATCGAGCCCGCCCATCTTATGACCGTCGGGCTCGCGACCGATCACCGCGCCGTCGACGGCGCGCTCGGTGCCGTCCTTCTCAGCGCGTTCAAGGCATTGGTCGAGAATCCGGTGATGATGGTGGTGTGAGCGACCGGCGATGAGCGAGCGCGAGGTCACAATTCGAACCGCCGTGGTGACCTACTTCCCGATGTTCATTGCCGTGCTCTCGCTCGTGACCTCGATCTATAACGGTTACCTCAACGGGAAATTCGTCGATATCATCCAGCGCAACTTCGGCCGCACCGAATACCTGCGCACTTGCAAGGAGATTATCGACGCTTATTTTCAGGTTAAGTTTCGGGCCGGCATCGTGAGCGAGAACGTCGGGCGTGATCCCGCACGTGGAGCAACCGGTGTGTCCGCGGCGCATATCGACGCCGCGAGCGCGGTGAGCAAGTTCGCAGCGCTTGGTACATACTTGGCCAATTTGCGGGACGAGCCCACGCGGCAGCAATACACCCGGCTCTCAGGGGAGCTCGACAAGGCAGTCCGCGACGCGGCAAAGACATCACCCGCCGAGCTCAACAAGGTGTTCGAGCCGGCCGACCGGCTTTTCTCCGACATGAACAACGATT
>Ga0207688_10000637_pt1 | contig 17264 bp, 10 predicted proteins | sample KBSMiscanthusM4_FD_184296 | JGI IMG/M metagenome (GOLD analysis project Ga0207688, IMG submission 184296) | Miscanthus rhizosphere microbial communities from Kellogg Biological Station, Michigan, USA - M4 (SPAdes) (version 2) | ecosystem: Host-associated > Plants > Roots > Rhizosphere ...
GGCCCAGCTGGGGTGGTACTAGATGTTCGTGCTGTTCGGGATCAATGACGGCCTCAGGTACTCGTAGGCGTGGGGCCGCCGCCGGTTGCGTTGGGTGACCTCGTCCTCGGCGGCCGACAGGTCCAGCCGGAAGCCGCGCAGCCCGTCAGCGACCGGCGTGTTCTTGAAGTCGTCCTCGTAGTCGCCCAGCGTGGTGCTGCGCACCGAGCCGAGGAAGTTCATCAGGCAGAGCTGCTGGACGGCGACGTCGAGCGGCGGCAGGTTGGCCAGCCAGTCGTCCAGGGTGTGGTCGCGGCCGCGGGGCTCCTCGGTGAAGCCCGCGAGCGGGTTGGCGGGCAGGTAGCTCAGGTGCTCCAACTGCGTGAAGTTGACCGCGGCGTGCTGCGGCCCGGCCGTCCAGATCACCATGGTGAGGATCTCGGCGAGGTCGGTGCGGTCGTTGATCTCGCCCGGGGTCAGCCCGAAGTCGCGGACGGCGCCGCCGTCGGGTGATGCCACCTCGGCCGCCCACGCCTGCAGCTCGTGATCTTCACGGACGTCCGCGTCGGTCCGGTAGTACCCGTCGACGAAAGCGTCGGCCCAGCGCCGGATCGCCGTCCACACGAGCAAGCCGTCGTCGCGGTAGGGGTAGTAGGGCAGGACCGCCGCGCCGTCGGTGCCCGAGCGTTCGAGTTTGGCCGGCAGGTAGTTGCCGGTGAACGAGAAGTTCTTCCGGTGGTCGGCGATCCACGGGTAGGTGCTCTTGAGGTCCGAGCCGATCAGGTACTCGACCGCCCGGCCCGGCTGGATCAGCAGCTCCACCGCGAGTTTGTTGATCGACGCGGTGCCCTCGAAGTGGCGCCGCAGCAGCACCGCGACCGGGTGCACCGACGCGAGGTTGCGGACGGCGGCGAGCAGCACGGCCTCGCTGATCAGATGCGTGCGGCCGAGATGGGTCACCTCGCCGTGGTAGGTGTTGTGCGCGACCAGCACGCAGTTCTTGGCCAGCTTCCAGGAGTAGCCGTCGGCGGGCGTGTAGATCTCGCGCCCGGCCGGGTCCTGTCCGCACTGGATGGCGAACGCTCGGACCGGGCCACCGCCCCGCGGCACGGCGAAGGCGACCATCGGGCTGTACATGTACTTGGGCGCCTGGGGGTGTTGTCCGTTGTCCAGGGCGGACATCGGTGCGTGGTCCACCCAGTAGACGCGGCCTGCGGCGAGTGCGGACTCGAGCGTCTCGTGCGCCAGCTCGGGCACGCTCTGCAGGTGTTCGGTGGTGATCGGGAACTTCTCCGGCACCGCGTCGAGCCGGGTCAGCCGCGTCGGGTCGGGCCCGGCGACCATCATCTCGGCGAAGTACTCGTCGGATTCGGACCGGTCCACGACATCGGGCGGTCGGATGATCTCGAAGATGTCCCGGAACGCTTGGAGGGTGCTGGTCCGATCACGGTCCTTGATGCCGCCCGGCACCGGCATGAAGTAGTCCAGGAGCCCGCCGACGTCGTTGTTGCGCACCATCGTGGCGAGCCTGCGGGGGGCCAGCGGCTGGAGGTCGTTGACGAAGTTCCACCTGCCGTGGTGTCGCATCGCTACCAGGTTGGCGCGGATCAGCTCCTGTTCCTCCACGGCCTTGAGTCGCCAGGGCTTGCTCGGGCCGTTCTCGTCGGGCCCGGTGGACACCGGGAAGCCGTACTCCATGTTGTAGGTGTGTGCCGCCTTGACCGCGGCCAGCTGCTCGGTGCGTTCCCCGCGCGGGTCACGCTGGGAGATGATGTACTCGGGCACGTTCCTCTCCTTCCGGCAAGGCCAATACCTCGTCTGCGCTGGTGGGTTCGCGCTGCGGCTGGTTGTTCAGCGTCCGGCGCACCCACGCGGACGTGGTGTAGACGCGGCGGACGTCCATGATCTCGCCCATCGGCCGGTGATCGGCCGTCACGCGCCACTGGTTGAACGCGAGGGCGTCGCCCTTCTCGACGTCCTCCGGTCGGGAGATGTCCTGGCGCGGGATGTGCACCCGTCCGACGGTGACGTAGGGCGAGAGCTTCTCCGGCCATTCCACCGTCGCGTCGTTGACCGGCATCGCGGCGAGATCGGTGCACAGCTGCACCTGGAGGTCGAAATCGAACGCGTTGGATTGCAGTTCCTCCACCAGGGTCGGACCGAACACGTCCGGTCCGGTGCTGAGGTCGAGGTGGTGGTGAAGGGCCTTCTCGGCGCTGTCGGCGACCGGAGCGACGCGGACCTTGGCGATGTAGTCGCCGTGGCGAACCGCGGCCATCGTCCAGTACGTGCTGAGCACCGGGTTGCGCACCGGCGTCTGCGTCGCCGTCTTCACGAAGGCGAACAGCTCTTCCCACGCCCAGTCGTCCTGCTCGAGCGTGCCCTTGCCGGTGAGGTAGTCGTTCAGGAGGTCGCGGAACCCCGGCTTCCCACGCTCCAGGTATGTGCCGACCTGATCGCCGATCTCCTGGATGAACAGGTAGTGCTTCGCCGTGTTGGCGATGAACGTGGGGTTGTTCTTCAGCACGTAGTCGAACGTCGTCGCGTCCGGTTCGTCCTCGACCAGCTTGGTCCCGGGGATGTCGAAGATCTTGATCGCGAAACCCAGAACGGGTCCGAGCTGCGCGTCCGGACCTAGGTGGTTCGCGGCGCTGGAGAACCGGATGAGCGCATCGTGGCGGCCGGGCGTGGCGTAGATGCCCTGCGCGTAGGGCGCGGGCGCACCGTCCAGGATCTCCACCTCGGCCCGGGCGACGCCGATGGTCTTCGCGTGGGCGCCGCGGACCGCCCGCCCGGTGCCCTCCGTCGTCGGCGACGCCCGGACCTTCTTCTCCCAGAAGTCGATGATGCGGGTCATGTACTCGCTGAGCTTGGGGTCGAAGGTCTCGATCTCCGGCGAGTAGCGGACGAAATCGGCGGGCATCTGCGGCCTCACCCGGTGGACCTGGCGAGCTCGGCGGCGCGGCCTGCGCGCATCATGGCGATGTACTCGTCGTAGTCGCGTGCTTTGACCGCGAACTTCTCGAGCACCCAGGGGTGGGTGTTGATCAGGAAGCGTTCTTGCGCGAGACCGTCGATGACGATGTCGGCCAGCTCGTCGGTGGTGATGGCACCACGGCCTTCGGGCGTGTCGAACTTGCCCTCGAGGATCGGTGTGCGCACGGCTGCCGGGCAGAGCACGCTCACACCGATGCCTTGGTCGTCGTAGGTGGCGGCGAGCCACTCGCTGAGACCGATCGAGGCGTGTTTGGTCACGGTGTAGGAAATGGTGTCGAAGATGACGAGCAAGCCTGCTGCGGAGGCGACGTTGAGCAGGTAGCCGCTGCCCTGTTCGAGCATGTGCGGAATGGCGTACCTGGCCGCGTACACCTGCGACATCAGGTTGACGCCGATGATCTTCTGCCATCCCTCGGTGGGCGTGTCGATGCCGCCGTCGATGGCGATACCTGCGTTGGAGACGAACAGGTCGATGCGTCCGAAGCGCTCGATGGCGGCGGCGACGAGGTTCTTGATGTCCTCTTCCCGACCGACATCGGCGGCGACGGGGAGTGCACCGATCGGTGCGGCGTGCCGGTTGCAGGCTTCCTGGTCGAGGTCGGACAAGACGACCTGGGCGCCTTCCTTCGCGAACCGTGTGCACAGCGCGAGCCCGATCCCGCTCGCGCCGCCCGTCACCACGGCCACCTTGCCGTTGACGTCCATCGCTGGTCCTTTCTGGAGGCGTCTTCATTGCGCACGGCCAGATTCGCGCGCTCGCCTCCCGTGTCGCGCCCGTGGACACCACGGGTGCACCCCCGGGGTGACGCCCTTCTCCACGTGCCCCGGTGTCCGGTCCCGTGGTCTCACGGGCGCGAAGGAGCTGGGGGCCGCGCGAAGGTGGGGGCACGGCGCGGGACGCGCGCCGACGTCCTGCTGACGAGGAGTTGTGGCCGTGGACATGAAGCTCGAGGTGGTCGTCGTACCCGTCTCGGACGTCGATCGGGCCAAGCAGTTCTACAAAGGGCTGGGGTGGCGGGAGGACGCCGACTTCGTCGGCGACGAAAGCTTCCGCATCGTGCAGCTGACACCGCCGGGCTCGGGGACCTCGATCCAGTTCGGCGTGGGGCTCACCGCCGCACCCCCCGGGTCGCTGCGCGGCGCGTACCTCGTGGTCGAGGACGTCGAGGCCGCCCGCGCCGAGCTCGCCGAGCGCGGCGCCCCGGTCAGCGCGGTCTTCCACGAGGCCCGGCTGGGGGCGCGGTTCCTGCCCGAGCAGGCCGCCGGTCGAGCAGCAGGTCCGGCGGGTGACCGGAAGACCTACGGGTCGTTCCTGTCGTTCGACGACCCGGACGGCAACGGGTGGATCGTGCAAGAGATCACCACCCGCCTGCCCGGACGCGAGTGAGGAGGGCCGTCGATGAACACCGACTACGACGTCATCGTCCTCGGTGGCGGAGCGCCCGGGGAGCATTGCGCTGCAGCGCTGGCGGCAGGCGGTGTGCGCGTCGCCATCGTCGAACGCGATCTGCTGGGTGGCGAGTGCTCGTACTGGGGCTGCATCCCGTCGAAAACGCTGCTGCGCCCCGGTGAGGCGGTGGCGGCCGCGCGCAACGCGCCGGGCGCGCGGGAGGCGGTGACCGGATCCGTCGACGTGAAGGCCGCGCTGGGCTGGCGCGACTTCATGGTGTCCGGGTACGACGACGCCGGGCAGGCGGCGTGGGCGCGCGGCGCCGGTATCGAGGTGGTGCGCGGCCGTGGGGCGCTGGCGGGCCGGGGCACGGTCGTGGTGGAGGGGACGTCGTACACGGCCGAGCACATCGTGGTCGCGACCGGTTCGGACCCGGCGATCCCGCCGGTGCCCGGCCTGCGGGACCTGCCTGGGGTGTGGACGGACCGTGAGGTCACCGGGCTGACCGAGGTGCCCGCTCGGCTGCTCGTGCTCGGCGGCGGCCCGATCGGCGTCGAGATGGCGCAGGCGATCACCAGGCTGGGTGCTTCGGTGACCATCGTGGAGCGGAGCGATCACCTGTTGCCCCGGGAGCCGCGCGCTCTTGGCGACGGCGTCGCCGCTGCCCTCCGGGGAGACGGCGTCGTGCTGCGGCTCGGTAGCGCTCCGACCGCCGCGCTCAAGGACGGCGTTGAGTACGTCCTCGAGTTCGCCGACGGGTCGCAGGCCCGCGGTGACCACCTCCTGGTCGCGACGGGGCGGCGTCCCCGGGTGGAGGGCATCGGGCTCGAGACGGTCGGCGTCACGGCCGATCCCCGTGGCATCGGCGTCGACGCGCGGATGTCCGCCGGGCCGGGGTTGTGGGCGATCGGTGACGTCACCGGGCTGTGGCAGCTCACCCACGTCGGCGAGTACCAGGGCCGAGTGGCGGCCTCCAACATCCTCAGGCGGCCGCGCGAAGCGCGCTACGAAGCGGTTCCGCGCGTGACCTTCTGCGACCCGCAGGCCGCATCCGTCGGCGACGCCGAGGGATCGTTCACGGCCACCGTCGCGCTCGCGGGCATCCCGCGCACCTCCACCTACACCCGCGCCTACGACACCCAGCCCGGCTTCCTCACCCTGGTCTCGGACGGTGCCCGACTCACCGGCGCCTACGCACTGGGACCGGAGGCGGGCGAATGGCTCCAGCAGGTGACGCTCGCCATCCGGGCGAGCACGCCACTGGCGGTTCTGCTGGATGTCATCCAGCCCTTCCCGACCTTCTCCGAAGCGGTGTTCCAGGCGCTTCGCGCGCTCGATGCGCAGGTCAGCGAGGCCAGGCCCACCGCCGTCGCGGCCTCCACCGGTTGACGCCTCCGGGGCGAAGCGGATATGGCGGCGTCCACCCGCTTCGCCCGCGGTAGGTCACCGCGGGGTGGTTGCCTTCGCGAGGGCACGCGCCCGGGCGAGCACCTGCTGCTCGGTGATGGTCCGCTGGCGCCTGCCGCGCCCGAGGAACGCCACAGCCCAGTCGGCCACCGCCGCGACCCGGTTCTTGAACCCGGTGATGAAGACGAGGTGGACGAGGAGCCACAGCAACCATCCGGCGAGGCCCGCGATCCGGATCGGTCCGATGCCTGCCACAGCACGGAACCGCGAGATCGTCGCCATGGTGCCCAAGTCGCGGTAGTGGAATGGTCGGGGTTCCTCCCCACGGAGCCGCCGCAGGATCGTCCGTGCCGCGTGGTGCCCGCTCTGCAGGGCAACCTCCGCCACCCCGGGAAGGCCGTCGAGCGCCATCAGATCTCCGACGACGAACACCTCGGGGTGCCCGGGCAGCGAACAGTCGGGCGCCACCTGCACGCGGCCCGCGCGATCGACGGTGGCCTGTGCGCGGTCGGCGAGCAGCCGCCCGAGCGACGAGGCCTGCACGCCCGCCGCCCAGATCTTGGTGCGGGCCTCGATGCGGCCGCCCTCGATGTCCAGCCCGGCCGCGTCGACGCCGACGACCCGAGTGCCGAGGCGCAGCTCGACCCCCAGCCCCTCGAGGTCGCGTCGGGCTCGCCGACGCAGCGGCGACGGGTAGCTGGGCAACACGGTGTCCACGGCGTCGAGCAGCACGATCCGCGCGCTGGCCGGGTCGAAGCGGCGGAAGTTGGCGCGCAGCGCTCGACGGGAGAGCTCGGCGATCTGCCCGGCAAGCTCCACACCGGTCGGACCGGCACCGACGATCGCGAACGTCAGCCACGGTTGGCGGGCGGCATCGTCGGCCTCCAGCTCGGCCATCTCGAAGGCGCCGAAGATCCGCCCGCGGAGCTCGAGCGCGTCGTCGACCGTCTTCAGCCCCGGCGCGTCGCGGGCGTACTCGTCGTGCCCGAAGTAGGACTGCGTCGCGCCGGTTGCCAGGATGAGGCTGTCGTAGGGCAACGTCGTCGTCTGTCCCAGGGTGTCGATCGTCAACGTCCGCCCGGCGGGGTCGATGTCGACGACCTCACCGAGCACGACACGCGTGTTGCGGTGGTGGCGCAGCACGTCGCGGATCGGAGGGGCGATGTCGCCTTCGGAGAGCACGCCCGTGGCGACCTGGTAGAGCAGCGCCTGGAAGAGGTGGTGGTTGGTGCGGTCGACGACCACCACCTCGATCTCGGCGCGGCGCAAGGCGTTGGCGGCGAAGAGCCCGGCGAAGCCGCAGCCGACGATGATCACGCGGTGCATGACTCACCGCTCGCCCGAGTTCGCGATCCACCGCAACGCCGACAGCGACGGCATGAAGAAGTACTCGCCGCCGCGGAGCACGTTGAACGTTTCGATGCCGTGGATGCGGCGCCGCACCGGCTTCCGCGGGATGGTGAAGGTGGCCCCCTCTTCCTGCAGGCCGATGTTCGGGTCGCGTTCGTCGCCCAGGTTCATGAAGTTGCCGTTGTTGACCCATTCCTGTTGCAGGAACTCCAGGGTGGCCATGGCCTTGGCGCTGAGGAAGATGAAGTAGAGACCGCGGGCGACCTCGTCGTCGCGCTCCGAGGTCGCGGCGGGGTCGTAGGGCGCCCCGTAGGTGGTGCTGCGCCGGATGATGCGGTGCACGTTGACGTCGGCGAGCTGGGCCATGGTGGTGTCGCGCGGGTTCATGCGCCGCATGTGCGAGCCGAGCGGCACCTGCCTGCCGTGCGGATCGGCGGCATAGGTGAAGTCGTTGTTGCGGTGGGGGTCGGCGCCCAGCGCCGGGTCGTCGTCGACGGGTGCGAGGGTCAGCGGCGCCCCGCTGCGCCAGCGTCCCACCAGCTTGGCCGCGAGCAGCTCCCGCTCCGGCTCGGTCTCGGCGTGTTCGCGCAGGAACCGGTTGAACGTCGCGACCCGCGACTGGTACTTGCGCAGCCCGGCGTACGTGCCGTTGCGCCCCAGCGCGTCCGGTCGGGGCATCGGCAGTGGCACGCCCGCCTCACCGGGGTAGCCGAGGATGAACTCGCCCGCTTTGATCGGTCGTCCCTGGCCGGGCAACGAGTCGACGCCGCAGCCTTCGATCGCGGGCTGACCGATGGAGTCCTTGTAGCCCAACGGGTTGAGATCGCCCGGCTGAGCGCCGAAGTCCTGCGTCATCAGCACCGTGACCCCGGCAAACCCCTCGTATTGCTGCCGGGCCGTCTGCAAGGCGTCGCGCCAGGTGTCCTCCGAGTCGCTGAAGACGCTGACCCCGATGTGGATCTGCCCGGTGCCGAAGGGGTGTTCCCAGTTGCGGGGGTCGTTCAGCCCGTGGTCCCGGAGCCGGTCGGCCCGTTCTGCCATCCCGACGCGGAAGGCTTCAGGGAAGCTGTCCAACGAGTCCTGCGGCAGGCCCAGCGCGACGAGGCCGCTGTAGCTGATCGCGATCGAGGTCCAAGCCTGGCCTGCTCCCCACCAGCCGGCGGCGGAGTCGACGTGGGGCGTCAGCCGTCGCACGAACTCGCGGCCTGCGCGCGCGTCGTCGACGTGCAGCATGACGTGGGTGCCGTAGTACGGCTCGGGCCGGTAGCGCAGCACGGTCGCTTGGATGTCGTCGAGCTCGATGGTGACGGGGCTGCGCGGGAGCTCGCCGAGGCGGTCGACGAGTTGCATGGCGTTCTCCTCACAGACGCGGGGCAAGCCGGGTCGCCGGGACAGCGCGGGGACTGTCCCGGCGGGAGTGCTACTCGGAGACCTTGTCCAGGAACTCGTCCGCGGCCGCACCGACGCGCTTGAGCCTGGTGATCTCCGCCACCGTCAGATCCGGGTGGGCGACGTACCAGCCTTCGGCGTTGATCTGGTGGCTGGCGAGGTAGTCCTTCGCCTCCGGGCTGCGGATCCCCGGCCAGCCTTCGAGGGCGCAGTCCAGGATGTCGAGGTAGTCGGGGATCTTCGTCGCGAAGTCGTCGATGTAGGGGTCCCACTCGCCGTCGAAGGCGGTGCAGAACAGCAGCTTCGTGTCGTTGTCCAGGAAGACGAAGCGCATGTCGTGGAGGCTGCCGACCTTGTTCGCGCCGTCGAGGTTGCCGTTGAGCAACTGCAGGAAGGCGCGCAAGCGCTTGGCTCCACCGGGCGCGAACGGGAAGATCATCGTCAGTTCGGAGACGTTGCCCAGACGCACGCCGACCCGGCCTGCGCTTTCCACGCGGTAGCGCGGCTCGGCCACCTGTGAGGTCAACTCGCCGAGCACGTTCTCCAGTGCGCGCTTGCCGATCTCGGGCGCGTCGGCGAACAGATCACGCAACTGCTGGATCTTTTCCTCGGCGGTCGAGCCCGGTGCCGGTGTAGTCGGCGTCTCGGTTTGCGTCGTCATGTCCGATTCCCTTCAACTATTTCTGGGCCCACCCCCCGGCGGGTCCAGCAAGACGCCATCTATTCACCCACGGGGCCCACGTCGTTGGCGCCCGTGGTCGGCACCGGCCACCCCCCTGGTCGGCCGGGTCGAGACGTTTGCGCCACACCGGTGGCCGCAGCGCGTCAGACCGGTACGAGCTCGGAACGGGAGGCAGGCAGCGCCTGCGCGAGTCCCTTTCGGGAGATGATGCCGAGCTTCGCGAACACCTTGTGCAGATGCCACTCGACGGTGCGGTGGCTGAGGTAGAGCTGGGCGGCGATGTCGGAATTGGACTGCCCCCTGGCCGCGAGTCGGGCGATCTGCGCCTCCTGCGGCGTCAGGGAGTCCCGCGCATCGGCCGCCCGTCTGCGGACGGTTTCCCCGGTCGCCAGCAGTTCGCGACGGGCCCGTTCGGCGAATCCTCGCGCGCCCATCGTGTCGAAGGCGTTGAGTGCGGCCTTCAGCTGGATGCGGGCGTCGACGCGTCGATTCTGGCGCCGCAACCACTCGCCGTAGCTCAGCTGCGCCCTGGCGTGCAGGACGACGACCAGCGACCGACCGAGGTGGTCGATCGCTTCGAGGTGGAGCCGCTCTGCGTCGTCGGTGCCGCACAGCAGCGCCTGCGCAGCCGCCTCCACACCCCGTGCCCACTCCGTCGTGCTCGTGCTCGACCGCGCCACCAGCTGGGCGAGCCCGTACTCCGCAGCGGCCCGGTCGCCGCTGTGCACGGCGGCCTCGATCAGCTCAGGGAGGATCCACACCCCGAATCCGAGCCCGTCGGGGTCATAGGCCCGCTGGGCCGCGGCCCTCGCCTCCGCGTACTCACCGAGCCCGTTGTGCAGCACCGCCGCCGCCCACTCGGCGACCTCGACCGCGAATCCCTCCCCGTGCGCGGTCCCGGCCGCGATCATCGCCGCGCGCACGGCGTTCGTCCGTTCGCGCTCGCCTCGCCAGGCGGCGAGCAGGACGGAGAAGTCGGCCACCGGAACACCGCGGGTCGCCACCGTGATCGTTTCCGCCTCCTGCACCAGCTGGTGGGCGACGCCGAACTCACCCAGGAAGAGCTGGTGCGCCGCGGAGTAGTTGAGCGCGAACGGAAGGATGGACAGCCCGCCGCGTTCGCGGGCGACCCGGCCCAGCCCGCTCGCGATCGTCTCGCAGGCCCCGTCGTCCCACATGTCCATGGCCAGCTGGCAGGCCAGCCAACACCACGTGAGGTTCTCGCGGCTCGGCCCCTCGGCCCGGAACGCAGCGAGGCTGCGGGCGACCGCAGGCAGCGCAGGCTCGTACCCCCGCGCCAGCCGGGCGATGACCGCGTCCAGGAGGAGGTCGATCGCCCGCTCGGGGACAGTTCCGGCGGCGCGCATCGCGGCTTCGGCTGCCTCCACGACGCCGTCGACGCGCGCGAAGCGGCCGCTGCGCACCGCCGCCCAGAGCGCTTCGAGGTGCGTTTCGCGGGCCGACTCCGGATCGACCGGCTCCAGCAGCCTGGCCGCGGCGCTCAACAGGGACGGGGTGTCGCTGCCGCGAGTGCGGGCGAAGGCGATTTGCGCGCGCAACCGTTCGGCTCGCGCGTGGTCGAGCTCCTCGAGAGGTGCCGTCGCGACGGCCGCGAGGAGGCGTTCGGCGGTGTCGGGCGCCCCGGCATCGAACTTCAACCGCGCGGCGGCGAGAGCCCGCCTCCCTCTGCGCATCGCGTCCGGGCTCAGGTTGGCCGCCCGCTCCAAGAAGGCCGCCGCCGCCGCCACACCGCCACGTGCGCAGGCCCGCGACGCTGACCGCTCGAGTTCTCCGGCAACCTCCTCGTCCGGGGCCCTGACCGCGTGCGCTTGATGCCAGGCCCGGCGGTCGGGATCTCGCTCGGGATCGGCCGCATCGGCAAGCGCAGCGTGCACGCGGCGCCGTCCGTCCGGGCTTGCGGCCCGGTACGCCGCTGACCGCACCAACGGATGCCGGAAGCGGATCGGCGGACCGAGGTCGACCAGCCCCGCGTCTTCGGCGGGAAGGAGTGCGGAGGTAGCCAGCCCGAGTTGCTCGGCGGCTCGGCCGACCGCTGTCACATCGCCGACGGCGTCCGCCGCGATGAGGAGCAGGTAGCGCTGCGCTTCTTCAGGAAGGGTCTGCACCCGACGTGCGAAGGCCTGCTCGATCCGCCCGGCGAGCTCGTGCGCCGTGGGTAGCCCGAAGCCGCCTGCGAATTCCGCCGGGGTCATCCCGCGCGGCAGTTCCAGGAGCGCGAGCGGGTTGCCCCTCGTCTCGGCCACGATGCGGTCGCGAACCTGCTCGTCGACGCCTCCCGGCACGGCTTCGTCGAGGAGGAGGCGGGCGTCGGCCTCGGCGAGCCCGGTGAGGACGAGGTCGGGCAAGCCGGAAAGCTCCGGCTCGTTCGGTTCGCGCACCCCGAAGAAGACGACGATCGGCTCGGCGGCGAGGCGGCGCACCACGAACGACAGCACCGCCAGCGACTCCCGATCGAGCCACTGCACGTCGTCGACCAGGCAGACGAGCGGCCGCTCGCCCGCCAGCCGCGACAGCATGGTGAGCGTGGCCAGACCGACCAGGTAGGTCTGCGGCGGTGGCCCCTCCATCAGCCCGAAGGCGCGGCGCAGCGCGTCGCGTTGCGGAGGGGCGAGCTGCTCGAGGTTTCGCAGGATCGGCGCCCGCAGGAGCTGCAGGAGTGCGGCGAACGGGTAACCCATCTCCGACTCGACTCCGCTCGCGCGCACCACGCTGCAGCCAGACGCCCGCCCTGCCACGTAGTCCAGCAGCGCCGTCTTCCCTACGCCCGCTTCGCCGCGTATCACCAGCATCGCGCTGGTGCCCCCGCGTGCCGAGTCGAGCAGCCGCTCGAGCCTGCGGCACTCATCACCTCGACCGCGCAGCACCGTCACGGCTCCTTCGTTCGGTGTGGCAGACATGGACGCTAGACCCCTGCCAGAACGCCATCAACGGAACGGGCGGCAAGCGAGAGTCTCTCCCCTCGGGACCGCCAATGCCCGGCCAACCAGTCCGGTAGCCATCTCTCACGTCCCCTTCCGTCCGGGTCTGCGTTGGTCGTCGACCAGGCGTCGCATGTGGAGTCGACGATGTCGGGGAGCCGCCGGGGTTTGCACCCGCGAACCACCCTGGTCGATCCCTGGTACTCGCGGCGTCGCCCCGTGCCGTCGCCTGATGCGGCTATCGCCCTTCGCGGCGGTTCGGGGAAGCTGGGAGTTCGGATTCATCGGGATGCTAGGCGCGTCGCACGCTCCGTTCTACGCTGGCCGTGCTCCGCGTGACCTGGCGTGGCCTGCCGGGATCCGGCGCTGAGATGTGCGTTCGGGCGAAGGTGGACCATGGCGCAACGCGGACGAGGGTCCGGGCGAGGAGCGGGCGCCGTGCTACTCGGGCGACGGGCGGAGAGTGCCGCGCTCGAGGAGGTGGTCGCGGCCGTCCGCGCGGGCGAGAGCCGCGTGCTCGTGCTCCGCGGCGAGGCGGGGGTGGGGAAGTCCGCGCTCCTCGATCAGATGGCGCGCACCGCGACGAACATGAACATCCTGCGCGCCGTCGGCGTGGAATCGGAAATGGAGTTGGCGTTCGCGGCACTGCATCAGCTGTGCTTGCCGCTGCTCGAGCGGCTGCCGCACCTGCCCGAGCCGCAGTGCGAGGCGTTGGAGACGGCGTTCGGGATCCGGGCGGGGGCCCCGCCGGATCGCTTCCTCGTGGGGCTCGGGGTGTTGGGCCTGCTCTCCGACGTCTCCGGAGAACGCCCGCTGCTGTGCCTGGTCGATGACGCGCAGTGGCTGGACCGGGCCTCGGCTCAGGTGCTGGGCTTCGTCGGGCGCAGGCTGCTGGTGGAGTCGATCGCCCTCGTGTTCGGCGCCCGGCAGCCCGGCCGCGAGCTGCTCGGTCTGCCCGAACTATCGGTGTCCGGGCTACCGGCCGCCGATGCTCGTGCGTTGTTGGACTCGGCCACCCCCTCGCGACTCGATGGGCGCATTCGCGATCGGATCGTGGTCGAGACCAGGGGCAATCCCCTTGCTTTGCTCGAGCTGCCACGCGGACTCACCGTCACTCAGATGGCGGGTGGGCTCGGCCTCCTGCAGTCCGGCACGCTGCCCGGGCAGATCGAGCAGAGCTTCTTGGCGCGGATCGACGCGTTGTCGGCGGAGTCCCGGCTGCTCCTGCTCGTGGCGGCGGCAGAACCGATCGGCGACCCCGCCCTGGTGTGGCGTGCTGCGGCGCGGCTGGGTGTGTCGCCTGCGGCGGCGATGGCGACCGGGACCGACGGACTGCTGTCGGTGGATACCCACATAACGTTCCGCCATCCGCTCGTGCGGTCGGCTGTATACCAGGCAGCGAGCGGCGAGGAGCGGCGAGCGGTGCACGCGGCGCTCGCGGCGGTCACCGACGCAGCGGTCGATCCCGATCGCCGTGCGTGGCATCTCGCGACGGCGGCGGTGGAGCCCGACGAGGCCGTCGCCATCGAGCTCGAGCAGTCCGCCGATCGGGCCGCGGCCCGCGGCGGCGTCGCGGCGGCGGCCGCCTTCTTGCAGCGTTCGGTTGAGCTGACACGAGACCCCGCGCGGCGCGCCGACCGGGCGTTGGCCGCGGCCGAGGCCAGCTTGTCGGCAGGCGCGTTCGAGAGCGCGCTGGGGCAGCTCGCCGCCGCGGAGGCGGACACCCTCGACGAGCTCGGGCGCGCCCGCGTCGACCTGCTTCGTGCTCAGGCTGCATATGCGCAGCGGCGCGGCCGCGATGCGCCACCCCTACTGCTCCGCGCCGCTCGGGCATTGGAGTCGTTCGACGTTCGGCTCGCCCGCGACACCTACCTCGACGCGTGGAGCGCGGCGTTGTTCGCCGGGCGGCTGGCCACCGCGGGAAACCTGCGCGAGGTCTCGCTGGCGGCTCGCGACGCACCGCGACCCGAGGGCCCGCTGCGTGCCTCGGACCGGCTGCTCGACGGCCTTGCGCTGCTGCTCACCGAGGGCCGTGCCAGGGCGGTACCAGTATTGGAACAGGCGGCGTCCGCATTCTCGGGAGTCGACACCTCCGTCGAGGAGGTTCTTCGATGGGGTTGGCTCGCCACGGCGGGCGCGGCCGTCGTGTGGGACTTCGAGACCTGCGGCGCAACCGCCACCCGCCAGGTCGAGGTCGCCCGCGCAGCGGGCGCGCTCGCGGTTCTCGCCGTCGGTGTCAACGTGCTCGGGCAGGTAGTCGCGCTCGCCGGTGACTTCGCTCAGGCGCGGGCACTCAAGGCGGAAGCCGACGCGGTCCGGGAGGCCACCGGCACCCACGTCGCACGCTACGGCGCGTTGGTGCTGGCCGCGTTGCAAGGACGGCCTGCCGAGGCGTATCCACTGATCGACGACACGGTCACCAGCGCGATGGACGAGGGCCAGGGCACCGCTGCCCAATACGCGCACTGGGCAAAGTCGATCATCCTCAACGCTACGGGCCGGTACGACGAGGCGTTCGCGGTGGCCGCGCTGGCCGGCGACGACACCCCGGAGCTGTTCGTGTCGGCGTGGGCGCTGAGCGAGCAGGTCGAGGCAGCGGTCAGGAGCGGGAACGGTCGCGGGGCGGCCGAGGCGCTGGGGCGGCTCCAGGAGCGGACGCGCGGTACGGACAAGCCGTGGGGCCTGGGTCTGGAGGCGCGCTCACGCGGCTTGGTCGGCGAGGGGCCGAGCGCAGAAGCGGCTTACCGCGAGGCCGTCGAACAGCTGCGCCGGACGCGGCTGCGCCCGGAGCTCGCGCGCGCTCACCTGATCTACGGTGAGTGGCTGCGCCGGCAAGCCCGCCGGGCTGAGGCCCGGGCCCAGCTGCGCGCCGCCTACGACATGTTCGTCGCGATCGGTATGGAGGGGTTCGCCGAGCGCGCGCGTCGTGAATTACAGGCGACGGGGGAGACGGTCCGCAAGCGCTCCGCCGAGGTCGCAATGAACGACCAGTTGACGGCGCAGGAGCGACAAATTGCGCTGATGGCGCTGGAGGGGCTGACGAATTCAGAAATCGGCGCCCGGCTTTTCCTGAGCACGAGGACGATTGAATGGCATCTGCGCAAGGTGTTCGCCAAGCTCTCCATCAGCTCGCGACGCCAACTGCGCGAAGCCCTGTCGGCCAGTGGATGACGACGGCGCTGCACAGCGCTCATTCGTAGTCATGGCGTCGCCCGCTCACCACAGGTCACGCGCGGAGCCAGTCGCTACGGCGTCGTGGCCGGGCTGCGGGCGACGAGACGAAAGAGCCATCCGGGCGAGCAGGGCCTCCCAGCGCTGCTGAATGGGGAGGTCCGCGACGGCGCGGATCGCTCCCAAGGTGGCATCCACTACCGCCCGGCGCGGATGGTTGCCCCGGGCCGCGACGGCTCGATGACAGCCCACTGCGCGTCACGGGTGTCCGACGGGTGGTGCCGTGGCCGATCTTCCATCCGGCCACGGTGGATCACGCGCAAGTCAAGATCATCCAGCGGCGACGAACCTGTTCAGACACGTTCTCAAGTCCCGCGAACGCAACAGGCACAGGCGCGGTCCGGATATATCGAGTGGAGCTCTCGCGGGCTGGGGCCTCAATCTGCAAGGGATCTGGAGGTGAACGGCGTACTGTCAGCGCGTGGTGGCAAGCACGCCGGACCTCGTGGGGCGTGCCCGCGAGTGCCACGCGCTCGATCGCATGCTCGACAGTGCTCGTGGTGGAGAGAGCGCCGTGCTGGTCATCCGCGGTGAGGCAGGCATCGGCAAGAGCGCCTTGCTGCAGTACTGCGGCCGCCAGGCAAGGGACTGTCGAATCCTGCAGATTGCCGGCGTCGAGTCCGAGTTCGAGATGCCGTTCGCGGCGTTACACCAGCTGTGCCGTCCGATGGTCGGTCGGCTCGCTGCGATACCCGGACCGCAGCAGGACGCGTTGAACGTCGCGTTCGGGCTGGCTGCAGGAAACCCTCCGGATCGCTTCTTCGTCGGCCTCGCGGTGTTGAGCTTGCTGACCGAGGTGGCCGCCGAGCAGCCGCTGGTATGCCTCGTCGACGACGCCCAATGGCTCGATGAGGCCTCCTCGCAGATCTTGGCCTTCGTCGGGCGACGTCTGCTGGCCGAGGCCGTCGTTCTCATTTTCGCGGTCCGGGAGGTGGCGGCCGAGCGGCTGTTCCCGGCTCTACCTGCCCTGACGATCGAAGGTCTGGCCATGGAGGACGGACGGGCGCTGCTGACCACCGTCGTGCCTGGACACATCGACGTGCGCGTGCGTGACCGGATCGTGGCCGAAACCCGCGGAAACCCGTTGGCGCTGTTGGAACTGCCGAGGGCGATGAGTCGGGCGGAGCTGTCGGGCGGATACGCGGCGCCGGCCAGCGCATTGTCTGACGATCTGCTGGACCACTACCGCCGTCGCATACGCGCCCTGCCCGAGCGCACCCGGCAACTCATGTTGCTGGCGGCCGCCGACCCCACCGGCAACGCCACGCTCCTGTGGCGCGCCGGGCAGGCTCTGGGCGTTGGCCGCGACGCAGCGGCCGTTGCGGAGTCGGAACAGCTGCTGGAGATCGGCAGGCAGGTGCGGTTCCGGCATCCGCTCGTGCGGTCTGCTGCCTACCTCGACGGCATGCCGGAGGATCGTCGTGCCGCACATCTTGCGCTCGCCGCGGCGACGGACGAGCACACCGATCACGAGCGTCGGGTGTGGCATCTGGCGGCCGCGGCAACCGGATCCGACGACGAGATCGCGGCGGAGCTCGATCGGATGGCAGGCGCAGCCCGAGCCCGCGGTGGGGTCGCGGCCGCGGCCGCCTTCCTAGAGCGCGGAGCCGTCCTGACCTCGGAACCACGCCTGCGTGCGGAGCGGACGCTGGGCGCCGCCGAAGCCAACCGATACTCCGGTGCGTTCGAGGCGGCGTTCGGCCTGGTGGCCGCAGCTGAAGCGGTCGCGGTCGACGATCTGCAGCGGGCCCGGGTGGAGCGGCTCAGGGGGGAGATCCAGTGGGCGTCGACCCCGGGCCGTGAGGCGCCGGTGTTGCTGTTGCGCGCTGCGGCCCGGCTCGAACGACTCGACGTCGGGCTCGCTCGTGAGACCTACCTTCAGGCTTGGCTAGCCTCCTTC
>Ga0207688_10000638_pt1 | contig 17256 bp, 18 predicted proteins | sample KBSMiscanthusM4_FD_184296 | JGI IMG/M metagenome (GOLD analysis project Ga0207688, IMG submission 184296) | Miscanthus rhizosphere microbial communities from Kellogg Biological Station, Michigan, USA - M4 (SPAdes) (version 2) | ecosystem: Host-associated > Plants > Roots > Rhizosphere ...
TTGGCAGTTGCAGGACTGGGGATACAACGTCATGCTCAACGGCCTCGATCGGGACGTCGCCTACATGGATGAAACCCAAAAACGCCATTGTCAGGTGCTCGGGATTCACCCGGTGGTGAGTGAACCGCTTAAATCCGGTGAGTTCCAAACGGTTTACGTCGACCTGTCCTGCCCGGGGAACCCGAGCAGCTCGACACCGTCAAGCAGCTAGAGCTTGGCTGCCAACTCGGTCCTTGCCGGATCGCCCGGTTGGCGTCGAGTTCGGCCGCCATTGCCAAACCGTCCGTGGTCAGTACAGCCAGGTCAGCACCAGGTCACGTCGACGGGTGTGCCCTGGTAGTTGACGTGCACCGCACAATCGACGGGCCGGACGGTGGCGCCGGGGTGGGTATGCGTCGAGTAGACGTCATCCCCGCTGGGAACGACATAATTTGGCGACGCCATGGCGGGCCCGGCCAAACCGATGGTGATCGCCGCGAAGGCGCCAACGCTGGCCAGGCCGAGGGCGAATTTCCTCATTCCTGACTCCTTGCTGAGACTCAGGTCCTCCTAAGTACTTGATATCTGGTGAAACGCGCTACGAGGCGCCAACCCTTCCCCGTCGACGCCGGTTTACGCTCGGTGCGTTGAACGTCACATTCGGGTGTCGTGCGAAACGGCTCGTCATGGGTCGCGATTACGCCAGAAAGGAGGCATGTCCCTAGTCGTGCTGTATGTGCAACGTCTAGTATCAGTAACCACGCGGAACCCTTAACCGGGGCCGCGCAAGTTAGGGCACACTGAGACACCTGTCCAGGAACCGGCAACGGATACTTGGCAGCGACTTTTCGGCGGGCCCGACCAAGACCGGCAGCCCCACTGACAGGAGATCGAGGAGACCTCAGTGACGTACACGATTGCCGAACCCTGCGTCGACATCAAGGACAAGGCATGCATCGAGGAGTGCCCTGTCGACTGCATCTACGAGGGCGCACGCATGCTGTACATCCACCCGGACGAGTGCGTCGACTGCGGCGCCTGCGAGCCGGTCTGCCCCGTCGAGGCCATCTACTACGAAGATGACGTGCCCGATCAATGGAGCGGATACACCCAGATCAACGCCGACTTCTTTGCCGAACTCGGATCGCCCGGTGGCGCCTCGAAGGTGGGGCTGACGGAGAACGATCCGCAGTCGGTCATGGATCTCCCGCCGCAGGGTGAGGATTCCTAACGGTCACCCCTGACGTGGCTCGCCGCCGGCCCGTCTCGGCGTCTCTTCCGGTGTTCCCCTGGGACACCCTCGCCGACGTCACTGCGCTCGCGCGTTCGCACCCCGACGGCATCGTCGACCTATCGGTGGGCACCCCGGTGGATCCGGTGGCGCCCCTTATCCGGGAAGCGCTCGCCGCCGCCAGTTCGGCGCCCGGCTACCCGACCACCGCGGGTACGCCGGCGCTGCGGGCGTCGGCCGCCGCGGCCTTGAGCCGCCGATACGGCATCACAGAGCTGGCCGACGACGCCGTGCTTCCGGTAATCGGGACCAAAGAACTGATCGCGTGGCTTCCGACGCTGCTCGGTCTCGCCTCCGGCGACCTCATCGTGGTGCCCGAACTGGCTTACCCCACTTACGAAGTCGGCGCTCAACTGGCCGGCGCGCAGGTAGTGCGCGCGGATTCGCTGATGCAGCTCGGCCCGCAGCTCATGCCGAACGCTCTTCGCGTAAGCCGCTCATCGCAAGCGCTGGTGTATCTGAACTCACCGAGTAACCCCACCGGAAAAGTGCTCGGCGTCGAGCATCTTCGCAAGATGGTGGGCTGGGCCCGCGAGCGCGGCGCGCTGATCGCGTCGGACGAGTGCTACCTGGGGCTCGGGTGGGATGCGGAGCCGGTTTCGGTGCTGCACCCGTCGGTCTGTGACGGCGACCACACCGGGTTGTTGGCCGTGCATTCGCTGTCGAAGACCTCGTCGCTGGCCGGCTATCGCGCGGGATTCGTCGCCGGCGACCCTGCGGTCGTCGCCGAACTGCTGGCGGTGCGCAAGCATGCGGGCATGATGGTGCCGACGCCGGTGCAGGCCGCCATGGTCGCGGCACTGGATGACGACGCGCACGAACGCGAGCAGCGCGAGCGGTATGCGCGACGACGGGCAATGCTTTTGCCTGCGCTGCAATCGGCGGGGCTGACGGTCGACAATTCCGAGGCCGGGCTCTACATCTGGGGCACCCGCGGCGAGCCGTGCCGCGACACCGTCGCGTGGCTGGCGCAGAGTGGAATCCTGGTGGCGCCCGGCGAGTTTTACGGTCCACGCGGGTCACAACACGTCCGGGTGGCGTTGACGGCGACAGACGAGCGGATATCGGCTGCGGTGCAACGGCTTAGTTGACGGCGAGTGTGGGGTCAAGTCACGCACAATCGCAATCGGTGTGCATCAATCCCACATTCGACCCGCTAGGTAAGCAGCCCAGCTCGCGATCAGCGCTCGGTCGCCCGCAATCCCAGGGCGAGCACCAGTCGGTCGTCGGGGTCGTCCAGCGACGTCGACAGCAGCTTCTCGATCCGGCGGACGCGATAGCGCACGGTGTTCGGATGCACATGCAGTTGTTGCGCCACCGCTGCGATGTCACCGAACCCGTCGAGATACGCCTGCAACGTGTCGGCCAGCATCGGCTCCTGAACGCGCAGCTGCCGCACCCGCGGGTCGACCAGCCGGGGTTGGCCGGCCACCTGCGAGACGATCTCATCGAGCAGCACGGTGGTGCGGGCCTCGTCAAGCGAGCTGACCTGTCCGATGGCGCCGGGATGGCGCTGCGCGCTGTCGAACACCCGGTCCACTTCGGCGCGGGCCACTGCGACGCCCGCCAGCCCCGCCAGCGGAGTGGCGATCACAGCGCGCAGGGTCAGGCCGAGTTCGCGACGCAACGCAGCGACCACGCCGCGCACCCACGACGTCACCGATGACGCCCCGCCGGTTTTGGGCAGCAGCACGTACACCCGCTCGCCCGTCGACGCGATCTGGGCGTCGGCTCGAAATGCGCTGGCACTCAAAGCAATCACATCGGCAGGGACGGAACCCTCAACGCCGACGAACCCTATCAATGCGGCGCGCCCGTCGACCGTGATGCCCAGCTCGCGTGCGATCGCGCCGACGTCCGTGTCTTCTCCAACCAGACCGAGGAGTTCCTGCACTCGCAACGTGTGCGTCGACGGCTGGGCCGCCAGCCGCGACATGATGCGCGCCGCGAGCACCGCACCGCCCCGCAGAATGTCCTCGACGTCGTCGGCCAGCGGCGCCGAGCCCTGCTGCAGCCAGATGGTTCCGGCGTAACCGGGCCTGCGACGTGAATCGGTCGGCGGCAGATGGATGCCGACCGCGAGGCGGGGTCGCAGCCCCAACTCAGGACGCTCGGCGACCCGGACCACATCGCCGCTGGCGCGCAACGCGTCGAAAATGCCCCACTGCCCGATCCATTCGAGGTGTTCTGACGGGCCTGCCCGACCCAGGATCGTCAGTCGCCGCAACTCGTCGGCTTCGTCGCTGGACGCGGAGTAGGCCAGCATGTGCGAGTCCGCGTCCTCGATGCTGATCATTCCGCGCGTGCGGTCGGCGATCGATTGCGCGAGACCGAACAAGTCGGTGCCGGAGTCATACAGCGGGTCGCCGCGGTCGCCATGGTGTTCGAAGGCATGGTTGACCAGCTTGTAGAGCAGCTCCCACCGCGCCCGCGGTTCGACCGCCACAACCGCGATGCCGAGTGCGGCCGCACGCTTGATCGCGGCGGCGGACGGCTCCTTGACGAAAATGGCAGCGGGGACGCGCCCGATGTGCTGCCCGATCCAGCGCACCGCCTCGGCGTCCGATACGCCGAGCAGGAAGAACAGATCCGCCGAACCGGGGCCGACCGCGAGCCCGAGCCGCACGTCGTCCGCGTCTACCAGCGCAACCGAACCCACCGGCATGTCCAGCCCGCGGGGGGCCTCGACCAGCGTCACCATCGTCCGATCGAGGGCGAGCAGAAGCTGCCCGAGACCCAGCCCGGATGTCTGCACCGCCATGCCGCGCTCCTTTGTCCGATTCGACTATAGATGCCGCAGCGTGTTGTCGGATCAGCCATCGGTTTCGGTGTCGCGCAGCGGGCATCCTTGCTGCATGGACGCCATCACCGACGTGCCCTTCCCGGCCAACGAGCCGATCCATGAATACGCACCTGGTTCGGGTGAACGCACCCGGCTGAAGGAAGCGCTCGGCTTCCTTTCCGCTGATCCGATCGACCTGCCGCACGTCATCGGTGGCAACCACCGCATGGGCGGCGGCGAGCGCGTCGACGTGGTCCAACCGCACCGGCACTCCGCCCGGCTCGGCACCTTCACCAACGCCGAGCACTCCGACGCGACGGCCGCGATCGATGCGGCGATCGCCGCCAAGGCCGGCTGGGAGGCCACCCCCTTCGACGAGCGAGCCGCCGTGTTCCTGCGCGCCGCCGACCTGATGGCCGGACCGTGGCGTGAGAAGATCGCCGCGGCCACCATGCTGGGTCAGTCGAAGACCGCCTACCAGGCAGAGATCGACTCGCCGTGCGAGCTCATCGACTTCTGGCGGTTCAATGTCGCGTTCGCCCGCCAGATCCTGGCGCAGCAGCCCATCAGCAGCCGCGGCGTGTGGAACCGCACCGACTACCGTCCGCTGGAGGGCTTCGTCTACGCGATCACGCCGTTCAACTTCACCGCGATCGCTGGCAACCTGCCGACCGCGCCCGCGCTGATGGGCAACACGGTGGTGTGGAAGCCGTCTCCGACACAGACCCTCGCCGCCTATCTGACAATGCAGCTGCTCGAAGCCGCGGGTCTGCCGCCGGGTGTGATCAACCTGCTTACCGGCGACGGCATCGCGGTTTCCGATGTGGCTCTTGCGGATCCGCGTCTGGCCGGTATTCACTTCACCGGATCGACGGGGACGTTCCAGCACCTGTGGCGCGAGGTTGGCGCCAACATCGACCGCTATCAAACCTATCCGCGGCTGGTCGGTGAGACCGGCGGCAAGGACTTCGTGGTCGCGCACGCGTCGGCGCGCCCGGATGTGCTGCGCACGGCACTGATTCGCGGCGCGTTCGACTACCAGGGCCAAAAGTGCTCGGCGGCGTCGCGGGCGTTCATCCCGCGCTCGGTCTGGCAGCAGATGGGCGATGACTTCCTTTCGGCCACCGAGTCTTTGCGCTACGGCGACGTCACCGACCTGACCAATTACGGCGGCGCCCTGATCGACGAGCGCGCATTCGCAAAGAACGTCAAGGCGATCGAGCGGGCCAAGAGTGCGGCCAGCGTGACCATCGCCGTCGGCGGCGAGTACGACGACAGCGAAGGCTATTTCGTTCGTCCGACCGTGCTGCTGTCCGACGACCCGACGGACGAGTCGTTCTGCACCGAGTACTTCGGGCCGATCCTTTCAGTGCACGTATATGCCGACGGCGAGTACGACCGCGTTCTCGACGTCGTCGACAAGGGCGCGAAATACGCGTTGACCGGTGCAGTGATCGCCGACGACCGGTCGGCGGTGCTGGCCGCCGAGCAGCGGCTACGCCACGCGGCGGGCAACTTCTACGTCAACGACAAGCCGACAGGGGCGGTGGTGGGGCAGCAGCCCTTCGGCGGCTCGCGGGCGTCGGGCACCAACGACAAGGCCGGTTCGGCACTGAACCTGCTGCGCTGGACCTCGGCCCGGTCGATCAAGGAGACCTTCGTCCCGCCGATCGACCACACCTACCCGCACATGGAGACCGAATGATGAACGAGCTGTTCCACCGGGTCGCGCGCCCGGCGATCCTGGCCGCCAGCCGACGGGAGGGGTTACGGCGGACGGCGGAGCGGCTGCCCCTCAGTCGTGACGTGGTGCACCGCTTCGTGCCCGGCGAGACCGTTGCCGACGCGATGAACTCCGTTGAACAGCTGCGGTATTCGGGGCGTCTGGTCAGCATCGACTACCTCGGCGAGGACGTCACCGACGTCGATACCGCGACTGCCACGGTCGACGCGTACCTCGAGTTGCTCGATGCGCTCGGCACCCACGACGAGCCTGTATCGAAAGTGCGACCGCTGGAGGTGTCGGTGAAGCTGTCGGCGCTGGGTCAGGCGTTGCCGCGCGACGGCGAGAAGATCGCGCTGGAGAACGCGCACACAATCTGTGAGCGGGCGCAACGGCTGGGGGTGTGGGTGACGGTCGACGCCGAGGACCACACCACCACGGACTCGACGCTTTCGATCGTGCGGGATCTGCGCACCGAATTCGAGTGGCTGGGCACGGTTTTGCAGGCCTACCTGAAGCGCACTGAGGGCGACTGCCGCGAGTTCGCGCTGTCGGGGGCGCGGATCCGGTTGTGCAAGGGCGCGTACGACGAACCCGGGTCGGTGGCCTACCGCACCGGCGAGGATGTCACCGAGTCCTACCTGCGCTGCCTGCAGGTGTTGATGGCTGGGTCCGGTTATCCGATGGTGGCCTCGCACGATCCGCAGATCATCGAGGCGGTGCCTGCGCTGGCCCGTGAGACTGGCCGCGGGGTAGACGATTTCGAGTATCAGATGCTCTATGGCATCCGCGATGCCGAGCAACGGCGGCTGGCCGACGAGGACAATAACGTGCGCGTGTACGTACCGTTCGGCACGCAGTGGTACGGCTATTTCGTGCGCCGACTCGCCGAGCGCCCGGCGAACCTGACGTTCTTCCTGCGGGCGCTGGCGGAGCGCAGGCACTAGTCGGTCGCGCAGAACGAATGGTGTTCGTGGGTGACGACCCAGCGGCCGTCGCGCTTGCGCAAGGCAATCGTCATGCGTAGCCGGTTATCGGGGTTGGCCGCGAACTCCTCGGGCGTGCCGCAGCGCACGAGCGCGTAGGCGAACGCCACGTCGGCGCCCGCCGTGACGTCGAGCTCGACGATTTCGAAGGTGGCACCTTGCCGCTGCCACTCGAAGAATGGCGGCCAGGACTCGCGATAGGCGTCGATGCCGCGAATACCGTCGTACGGCGGTGGCACGTCGAACATCACGATGTCGCGATCATGGTCGGCGAGAACGGTTTCCAGGTCGCCGGTATGCACGGCGTCGGCCCAGCGGATGACGAGTTCGCGGATGGCGTCCTCGTCACTCATCGGCCTTGCAACCCTTGCACTCTGCGGTGCCACCGCTTGACACGAGGACGTAGCCTGCGCTTGCGAACAGGACGGGCATCATCGCCATCATTCCGTATATCGCGGTCATCGTGTCACCCCTCTCAGCTGCGTCATTTGTTGTCTACTGTCTTCAACGGTGTAGCCCAGTGCGAGGTTCAAACCTCATTGCGTGAAGTCGAATCTCGTGGCACCGCCCGGCTCGGTGGTGCCGAACGCGTACACGGTGGTCGGCGTGACTCGATAGACGTGCCACGGCGGCGGACCGGCCGACGGCGCGCTGTATTCGGCGGTGAAGGCGTCTCCGTCCACCTTCGCGGGCCAACCCTGCCTGACGTATTGATCAGCGACAGAACGCAGTTCGTCGGCGCCGGTGATGCGCGCCACGCCGCCCTCGATCACCAGGTCAAACGGGTGCGTTGCGACGCTGACGACGCAACGCGGGTCCGCCGCGATGTTGCGGGACTTGCGGGTTCCTGGCCCGGAGGTGAAGTACCAGACGCCGTCGAGTTGGACGAAGCCGACCGGGGTCGGGTGCGGTGAGCCGTCGGGGTTGATCGTCGTCAGCCACGCCGTGTGCCGGTTGGGTCCGCCGGAGTCCGGCGCCTGCGTGATGTCGGAGGCCAGCGTGTCGCGTACCGGTTCCCAATCGATTGCAGGCAGGTCGTACCCAGCCAGATTCTTTGTCCGTGTGACGTTCATACCCATGTAGACCATGTCGCACGCGAGAACTCATCGCTTAGTGGTAAAGGTCTTCGCTCGGTAGGTTCGCGGCGTCCGCCTCCAATTCGGCGAAGGTCATCTGCAGCAGAGTCACCGCGTCATTGACCGCGCCGACCTCGGTGTCGTCCAGCGAGACACCCATGGTGCGTGCGGTCGCCGAGACTTCCAGGAGCCCGGCGTAGACAGTGGCCACCTCGTCCACTGCAGCGGTGAGCCTTTCGAAGAGCGCGGCGCGCCGCGACCGCAGCCGGACGATCGTCTTCTTGATCGACTCGACGGCATGGTCGCCCTGTCCGGATACCTCGCGGGCGGCCGCGATCGCGTCGTCCAGCGCGTCCACCGCGGCCGCCATCTGCAAGACCGACGGGCGAGCGGCATCGGCGGCCGCGAGTGCGTCTTCGGCCTTGGTCTGCACGACCTCGGGCAGTGCCGTCGTCTGCAGCGTCCGCAGTGAGCGCACGTGGCCGTCGAGCAGGATGACCAACCCCTGCTGCCGGGTGCCCGATCGCAGCTGCTGCGGCGCGTCGGCCCGCGGCCGCGTGAACGCACCGACGGTGACCGCAGTACCGAGCATCACCGCGGTGGTGCCGACCGACAGTTGGGCGGACGCGCCGAACGCCCACGTAAGACCGCCGCCGAACACCGACAACAGCAACGCCCACGGGTCGCGCGCGCCTGCCAACAATATCGTCCCAATACCGTTGCGTGCCATCAGAAGTTCGATAGGACGTTGGTGAACACCGCGTCGATCGTCTGCGGGTCGGACGCGTCGTACGCCGCGGCTCTGGACGCCTCCGAGATGCGCTTGACGGCATCGAGGTCGGCGTCTTCGCCGTACGCGATGGTGAACACCCGGACGCCTCCCTCGAGAGCCTGGTCACTGAGTTGTCGGATCAGTTCGTCGACGTCGTTGTCTTCCGGGTACTCATTCTTGCCGTCGGTCATCACAACGACCGCGTTGATGGTGTCGTCACCGGCGCCTGCGCGAACGGCCTCCGACGCCTTCCTGGTCGCGGCATAGAGCGGCGTGCCGCCCGCCGGGATCAACTGCTGAATGCGGGCGATCATCTGCTTCCGCTGCGGGCCGAGCGGCTCGAGTGCCATCTGTTGCCAGTAGACCTGGCCTTGCGAGGGAAACGTCCACAAGCCGACCTGGTCGGCGTCGGACAGCTGGGACAGGCCGTTCACCGCCGCGGCCTGCGCTAGTTCTAGCCTCGACTTACCTCCGCCTGCCGACTGCCCCATAGACCCGGATACGTCCAGCACCAGCAATACGCGTGCGGGCTTGCGGAGATCCGACCACGCGGCGCGGACCGCGGCCAGCACCGGCGGACTCGGCGGGGACAGCGTGACGGCTACGTCATCGACCAGGTAGTCGCTGTCGCGTACCGCCTTTCCTGGCCTACCGTCGTACGTTCGGAACCCCGCGTCGGTGAACAACTCCTGCTGGGCCGGCTCATGAAGGTAGGCCAGGAAGTCCTTGGCGCCGGTCTGTTTGCCCGCCTGGGACCAGGGAGCCTCAAGAATCGCGAAGGGACTATCGCTGTCGAGCGTCCCCTCCTTCGGATAGATCGCCACCAGCGGCACCCGCGGCTTGCCGTGCTGTCCCTTCGTCTCGAGGTCGCCGGTGGGATTGCCCTCGTTGTAGTCCACGATGGACTTCTCCTCGACGGCTACCGCGCTGACATAGCCGAGTGCCGCTCCGGCATCATCGGCTCGTTGCAGGTTTGTCAAGAAGGTGAGCGCTGTGTCGCCGTAGTGCGCCACCGACTTCTCCACTCCGGCAACGAAATCGCGCACGCGCGGTTCCTTGAGCACGTCGACCGTGAGGTCGCTGGACGTCCCGGTGGCGGCCACGAACGCGCCGATGGTCGCCGAAAGGCCGGACGTGGACACGTTGGGGTTGGTCTTGCCCAACTTGAACGCACCCCATTCGGGATGGCCCTTGGACGCCCAGCCGCGTGGTTCGTTGGCGAGGTTGAGCAGATCCGACCATCCGATCGGCGCCTGCGGCCAGCCCAACGCCTTCGCCTTCGGCTCGGGCATCGCGAGCACGATCGGCGTGCAGACCACCGACTCGTTGTCCGCGGCCAGGATGTCCGGCCGGTCGTGCGACGCGCGGTCGTGGCGCAGCAGTTGCAGCCACGTCGACGCCGCAGGCGACCACGCATCGGGTGCCGGTCCCCATGCGAGGTCCCAGTTGGCCTCGGTAAACCGGGACTCCGCGACGCCGGACGCGATTGCGGTGACGGAGATTCCGTAGCAGCTTCCGTCCACCTGGCGGTCGGAGGAGTTGTATCTCTTGGCGACCGCGTCCATCAAGTCGGATTTCTCGACCGACGCCGCGACTACGACGGTGGCGCAGCCCGCTCGCGGGGTTTCGGGATTGTCGTCCGATCGTTTCCACCAGTAAACGGTGCCGACGACCATGAGTCCCGTAATTGCCGTGGCCACCAATGCCTTACCGTTACCGCCCACGACGAGCCCCCTTTCAGGTAGGCACCCTCGTTCGCGTCTGCGGACGCCGTCGTGCCGCTGATGTAATGATCGGAGCGGTCAGCAAGGCAGGGAATGGGAAAGGTCACTGGTTCCAATTTCCTTGCACGATTCACAGATTCACCGACGGTCCGGACAGCAACTTCCGCACGGCCGATGCGAGCAGGAACGGGCCGACCGCAATCAAGAGACCCAACACGGTGCCGAAAACAGCGCTGAGCACGACGCCGATCACGCAGATGAAGAACACCCAACTGACCCTGGTCCCGATGGTGAGCAGCCTATGCAAACTGTCATTCCGCATGACGTGCCCGAAGGTGAGCGTCGGCTTGTACGGCCGATAGACCTCGCCGTCGATGTCGACGCGGTAGTCGGCCTCCTGCGCGATCCGCACCACCCATATCCGTACCAGCTCGTCGCCGGCGATCAGGGGTGTCGTGCGGCGATTTTCGACCACTTCGGCCCGGGAAACCCCATCGGGTCCGGAAATGCGTATCGAAAGTGGCGGCACCGACGGCTCATCGGCCGGAGCAACGGATCGCAGGGTTACGTCTACCTCGCCGGCGGGCAAGTGGAGGTTTGCCGAGCCGGGGACCGCGACGTCGCCATAGGTGTCTTCGAGGGCAAGAGGCGGGAACACGCCCATGACGACCAGTACAAGTCCCGCGAAGGCGGCGGCGGTCAAACCGCCATTGTTCACAACCGTTCTCGTCTGCCACGGAGGAAGAGCGCCAACACATCCTCTGCTCGCTGAGACCGCATCGTCTCCGATTGACCGCGGGTGACGGCGATGCGGCCGGCGATATCGTCCTCGGCCGGCAGGTCAAGAACGGTTGCAAAGTAACCTGATTCGAGTTCAGCTAGGACCACCCAGGTGTCCGCCGACGAGCTGTGGTCTCGGCCCGGCCGCCAGTACGTCACACTGTGCTTTTTCAGGTCATGGAGTGGTATGAGGTGGAAGAACATGGCTGCGCCCCTTTTTCTGTGATGTGACCATCGTCACCGCAGCCACCGCCCATATGGAATGGCGACAGCCGTTCGCGGAGGGATTCCTCGCACGATTCACAGATTCGCGCCCGCAGCTTTCAGCCGTGCAGCCTCTGGTAGCCACTGACGGCGCCAGGATGCAGTGGTACCAGCCCGGTCTGGATCATCGACGGTGGATCGAGGTACTGCAGCCCGCGAACGTATGGGGGCACCAATTGCGGTGCGTCGGTGGCTAGTACGTCCACGACGGCGGCAACCACGTCTGCGCCGAGGTCGTGGCGGCACAGCAGCAGATTCGGCACGCCGATGGACCGCAGGCCCGGTGGCACGTAGTCACCGGTCGGGACTTGGCGGACGAGGAAGGGGTAGCCGGACAGTTGCGCCATTGGAGCCGCGAGCGGGCCGATGTCGAGCATCCGGAGTGGCACCTTCGCGTCGAGTTCGGAGATGGCCGGAGTCGGTACGCCGCCCGACCACACCAGCGCCTCCACTCCACCGTCGGAGAGCCGGGCGAGTCCCTCGTGCAGGCGGTACCGCAGCATGTCTACTCGATCACGAAGCCCAGCCGCCTCGAAAAGCACCTCGCTGGTGGCCGCGGCGCCCGAACCGCCCGGCCCAATCGAAACCCGCTGTCCATCAAGGTCTGTCAGCCCGTGCGCGGACGCCGAATCGCGCACGACCACTTGCAGATAATTCTCGTACACCCGGGCCACCGCCAGGGGCGCGGAGTCGGCTGGCCCCGTGGCGAGGTCCCGCTCGACGACGTCGGCCAGTGCGAGCCCCAGATCGGCTTCCCCCGAACGTAAACGGGCAAGATTGTCGACGCTGCCCTCGGTCGGCACCGCCTCGACTCCCATGTCGGGGTACCGGTCCTTGAGCTGTTTGGCCACGAGCTCCGCGAACGCCAGATACAGCCCGCCCCGCTCGCCGGAGGCCACCAGCACCCGCCCTCCGGGTGCGCTGGCCACGCAACCGGCGGTCAACACCGCCGTCGCGAACAGGAAAGTGCGACGACTCAGCATGTCGCAGCCCTTGCCGACGGCAGCGAATACTTCACCAGCAGACCGCCTTCGGGGGCCCGTTCCACCGCGATCGTGCCGCCATGGCCCGCAGCGATCTCGCCGGCGATGGCCAGTCCGAGGCCGGTGCCGTCCTTGTCGTCCCGTCCCCGCCAGAAGCGTGCCGCCGCCCTGGACAGGTCCTCGTCCGCAAGCCCAGGGCCGTCGTCGCTGACGGACAATTCGACCGTGGCGTCCGCAGCGACGGTTGACACGGTGACCGTGGCGTGCTGCCCGCAGTACCGCAGCGCGTTGTCCAGTGCGACGTCGAGGAGCTGCTCCACATCGTGACGAGCGAGCGGCACTGAGAGCCCGGGATGGTCGGAGCGGTAACGCAATTGCTGGTGCCTGCCGTCGGCGACGGGCTGCCAGAATGCGATGCGCTGCTCGACCACGTCGTCGACGTCCGTCCAATCCGCGCCATTGGCGGACAGACCGACCCTGCGGCTGCCGCTCACCTCCTCCGCGCGAGCCAGTCGCAACAGCTGCTGCAGCAGATTCTCCAGACGGTCGAGCTCGGCGGTCAGAGAGCCATACGTCGCTCTGCCCGCCTCGGCCACGTGGTCCTCGAGGGTGTCCGCGCGCAGACGGACGGCAGCGAGCGGATTGCGCAGTTGGTGCGACGCGTCGGCGACGAGGCGCCGTTGACGCTCGAGCGAGGCCCGCACCACCTGAGACATCGTGTTGAACGCAGAGGTGAAGTGACGCAGTTCCGGCGGCCCCGCCACGTCGGCGGGCAGCCCGGCTACCCCTTCGGTCATCTCGGCGACGGCGCGCTCGAGCCCGTCGACCGGGCGCAGCACCCACCGCGTGAGCGCTCGAGCCACCAGCAGCGCCAGCACCAGCAGGCTCAGGCAGCCGACCGCCACCCACAGCCAGCCGGTGGCGACGCCGCGTGCCGCGACCGAGGTGTCGACCGCCACCACGACGGCGCCGACCAGCTCTCCGTCGTGCCGGACACCCCCGGTGGCCAGGACATGACCGCGGCTCCACGGCAGGATGCGGGCCCACTGCGACGCCGGTGCGTCGACGAGGGCGCCGCTTATCGCCGTCGCCACTGCGGTTTCGGAGTTGCTGAGTCCGCGTGCGGCCCTGGGCTGGCCGTCGCCGTCGACGATGACGACGCCTTCCCCGTACACCTCGTAGTACCGGTCGACCTGACGCTGCAGCGGGACGCCGGGCGTGGCCGCCGAATCCGCCAGCGCAGCAAGCTGCCGACCGCGTTCCGCGGCGAGGGTGGCGGTTCGCCGGTCCGCGAGACTCAGCCCCAAGGGCACTGCGAGCGCCGCGATCGCCAGCAGCGAGAAGAAGACGAGTACAAGGCGAACCCGCAGCCCCATTTCAGCTGTCCAGTCGAAAACCGAAGCCGCGCACCGTCTTAAGCGGCAGCCCGACGAGCTTGGCCCTCAGCTGTCCGATGAAGAAGTCCAACGACCTGGACCGGCCGACCACCGCGGTGCCCCACACCTCGAGCATCAGGTCCTCGCGACTCACCGCCTCGCCCTGCCGGGCGGCCAGCGTTGCGACGATCTGGAACTCGGTCTTGGTGAGCGCCTGCGGATTTCCCTCCAACGTGACTTCTCGCCGATCGCGGTCGATGGTTACGGGCCCCGCAACCACCGGGCGGGACGGGCCTGTCGCGTCGCCCTCCACTCGGCGGACACGTCGCATGACGGCCTGAATCCGCGCCAGCAGTACCGCTTTTCGCACCGGCTTGACCAAGTAGTCGTCGGCTCCGGCGCGGAGCCCGAGCACCACCGCGCCGTCGCTGTCTCGGGCGGTCATGATGATGACCGGCACCGCCGACGCACGCCGAAGCGTGCGAAGGACGTCCAGTCCGTCCATGTCGGGCAACCCCAAATCCAACAGGACGAGATCGCAACCCTTGACGCGATGGAGCGCATCGGCACCGCGGCTGACTTCGACGACGGTCGCGCCGGTCTGGCCGAGAAGCTCGGCCAGCGCCGACGCGACACCCTCGTCGTCTTCGACGAGCAGCACACGCATGGTGCTGATGTTACGAAGCCTTCCCCGAAACCTGCACGGTGTTGACGAGTTCGGGGTCGCGCGACTCGACCTCGCTGACTTCGCCCGCCTCCCGTTCCAGGTACGAGCGTCGCGAGGACTCGCCCATGAAGACGTACACCAGCAGCGAGATCAGCGCGCAGCCGGCCACGTAGAAGAAGAACCAGCTCTCGTGGCCGATGTTCTTCAGCCCCAACGCCACGTACTCGGTGGTACCACCGAAGATCGCGACGGTGAGCGCATACGGCAGCCCGACGCCGAGTGCCCGGATGCGGGCGGGAAAGAGCTCCGCCTTCACCACGGCGTTGATCGACGTGTAGCCCGACACGATGACCAGACCGATCAGCATCAGGCCGAAAGCCGACAGGGCGGAGCCGGCATGGGACACCGCAGTAAGCAATGGCACGGTGCAGAGCGTCGCGCCGATCCCGAAGGCGATGAGAATCGGTCGGCGACCGATCCGGTCCGAGAGCGCGCCGATGACCGGCTGAAGGCCGACGAAGATGAACAGCGCGACGAAGTTGATCCACGTCACCTGCTCCTTGGGCAAGCCGGCCGTGTTGATCATGAATTTCTGCATGTACGTGGTGAACGTGTAGAAGGCGATGGTGCCGCCGAGGGTCAGGCCCACGACGGTCAAGCACTCGCGCGGATACCAGAGCAGGACCCGCAAGCTGCCGCGTTCGGCGTTCTCGGTGCTCTCCTTGACGGCGAGTTTGAAGCTCTCCGACTCGTCCATCGTGCGCCGCAACCACATCACGGTCACGGCGGCCGCCGCTCCGATGACGAACGCGATCCGCCAACCCCAGGCATGCAGCTGCTCCGGGGTGAGCACCTGCTGCAGGATGATCTGAACTCCCAGCGCCAGAAGTTGGCCGCTGGTCAAGGTCACGTACTGGAATGAGGAGTAGAAGCCGCGCCGGTGTGGGGTGGCCACTTCGCTGAGATACGTCGCGGAGGTTCCATACTCGCCGCCAAGCGACAACCCCTGGAGTAGTCGGGCGACGACCAGCAAGATGGGTGCGAGCGCGCCGATCTGGGCGTAGCCCGGCAGGAGGGCAATGCCGAGCGATCCCACGCCCATCATGGTCACTGAGAGCGTCAGCGCCGCGCGGCGCCCGGACCGGTCGGCGTACCAACCCAACAGCCAGCCGCCGAGCGGCCGGATCAGGAACCCGACCGCGAAGATCCCCGCCGTGTTCAACAGCTGCGCCGTCGAGTTCCCCGATGGGAAGAACACACCCGCGAAGTAGATGCTGAACGCCGCGTATGCGTACCAGTCGTACCATTCGATCAAGTTGCCCAGCGATCCGCGAATCACGTTGCCGGCCACGGATCTTGCTCGAGGTGTGTCGCCGGTCTGTCGTTCTGGTTGCATGTTCCTGAACCCCCTTCTCGCCTATGTGTGCGGCCCCATCATGTGAGGACAGTCACAGGCAGGGAAGCCGAAACGTCCGCATGACGGTCCTTCCTTGCACAATCCACAGATTGACCGGCTAACCTGCCGCACTCCTCGCGGCCGCTGGACAACCCGGCCGCCGTGCGGCATAGATGAACCATGGCAACCAACCAACCCCGGGTATGGCTGATCACCGGCGCGAGTTCGGGCTTCGGGCGCGCAATCGCCGAGGCCGCGCTGGCCGCAGGCGACATCGTCGTCGCCGCGGCGCGACGCACGGACGCGCTCGCCGACCTGATCGCGTCGGCACCCGAGCGCGTCACCGCGCTGGCACTCGACGTCACCGACACCGACCGCATCCGCGCCGCCGTCGGCGAAGTGCTTGACCGGCACGGCCGCGTCGATGTGCTGGTGAACAACGCAGGCCGCGGCGCGATCGGCGCCGCCGAGGAGACCAGCGACACTGAGCTGCGCGACCTGATGGACCTGCATTTCTTCGGCCCGGCCGCGCTGAGCCGCGCCGTGCTGCCCGGCATGCGCGAGCGCGGCACCGGCGCGATCGTCCAAATGAGCAGCATGGGTGGGCGGTTCACGTTTCCGGGTGTCGGCGCGTATTCCGCGACGAAGTTCGCGCTCGAGGGATGGTCCGAGGCACTCGCCAAGGAGGTCGAGCGGCTCGGCATCCGGGTGCTGATCGTCGAGCCCGGTGCGTTCCGCACGTCGTTCAACGGGCCCGGCGCGCTGCTGATCTCCGAGGCCATCCCCGCATACGACGAGCAGATCGAACCGCTGCGCACCGGGATGCCCGATGAGGACGGTAAGCAGCCCGGCGATCCGGCCAAGGCCGCCGCGGCGATCCTGCACGCTCTGGAATCCGCGGACCCGCCGCTACGGCTGGCGCTGGGCAACGATGCCGTCGACGCGATCGGGGACGCGCTCGACAGTGCAAAAGCCGAGCTGGCCGCGTGGGAGAGGGTTGGCCGGTCCGCGGTTTTCGACTAATGCCCGGCCAGTAGCAGCAGCGCCCACGCCGCGACGGTCTGGGCATCGCAGATGTCGCCGTCGCGGATCATGCGTTCCAGCTGTGCGCGCGAGAACCAGTCGCTTTGCATGTCCTGCTCCTCGTGCTCGCGGTCGTGCTCACCCTCGGTAATTCCCGTGGCCAGGAACACCCGGCCGCGCTGGCTGCTCATCCCCGGCGCGACATCGAGCGTGCCCAGCAGCTCCATCGAGGCGGCCCGCAGCCCGGTCTCCTCCCGCAACTCGCGGTTGGCCAGCTCGATCGGATCGGATTCCTCGTGGCCCGGCGCAGAGCCTTGCGGGAACTCCCAGCGCCGCATGCCCAGCGGATAGCGGAACTGCTCGACCAGGTGGAAGCGGTCCCCGTCACGCGGGATGACCAGCGCATACGTGGGCTTGTCGATCACGGCGTAAAT
>Ga0207688_10000639_pt1 | contig 17250 bp, 21 predicted proteins | sample KBSMiscanthusM4_FD_184296 | JGI IMG/M metagenome (GOLD analysis project Ga0207688, IMG submission 184296) | Miscanthus rhizosphere microbial communities from Kellogg Biological Station, Michigan, USA - M4 (SPAdes) (version 2) | ecosystem: Host-associated > Plants > Roots > Rhizosphere ...
GCGCCCTTACCGGCAAGGTCGTTGCGCACCCAGGCCCGCATCGAGTCGGGCAGCCGCCGGCCGTAGCAGTAGCCGATGTACTGCAAAGGGTTCGGCTTGGTGGGCGCGTCCATGCTGGTCAGCGTACCGCCTGACTCGTTGTCGTCCGCAGTCCGTCCGCAGCAGCAGCGGGCCGCTTCGCCAGCGCGGCGCTCGCCACCGACCGGGCCCGGTCATCGGCATCCGGCCACAGTCCGGCGTAGACGTCGAGCGTCATGCTCGCCGTGCCGTGCCGCATCGCTGCCTGTACCGCCTTGACGTCACATCCCCCGGCGACGAGCACCGACGCGAAGTAGTGCCGAAGGTCGTGAAACCGGAAGCCATCTGGCAGGCCGTCCACCTTCTCCATGACACCGGCGAAGGCGCGTTCGATATCCCAGTTCTTACCCTGCGCAGCGCACCCATCGGTGACAACGAAATCGGTGCCGTACTAAGACACCGACGCCGACAGCAACAACGTCAGGTCCCGTGAGACCGGCACCGGCGCGGCGCTGTACTTCGTTTTCAGTGGTGCGGCCGTCTCGGTCATCGACTTGAACTGCACCTTGGGGTACACGACACCGCGCACGAAGTCGACGTCAGCGGCCTGTCCTGGCCCCTCGGTGTGGTACTGCGGCCGCACGGGTTACGCGGCAATAGCCCGTCGTGCACGGCGTCGCCGAGAATTTGCGACAGACGGCCGTAGACCGCGCGGACATACGACGGCGAATAGGTCTCCGAGATAGCCGCCACCCACGTCTTCACCGTTGACGGCCGAATGTCGGCTAGCGCCATATCCCCGAACGTCGCCTCGATGACCCTGATATGCGTTCTGGCGCTTTCGACGCTGGTCTCCCGATTGACCGCGTACGCGGCCAGCCATGCCCTGGCCCATTGAGAGAACGTGACATTTGCGTCGCGCGGCGCGACATGGGTACCCGACACGAGGGCCGCAGTCTGCTTGTCCAGCCACGCCTGTGCGTCGACTTTCCGCCCGAATCCCTTCGCATGTTCGCGACCACGCTCGTCGACATACCTTGCCCGCCAACGACTTCCCTTGCCCCAGGAAGCTGACGGCACGGTCAAGCTGTTCCAGGCCGGATTACTGCCGCAGTCCTAGGCACTGGGCAAGCTAGGTTACTCCGATGATGAGATCACCAAGATCCGTGCAGCCTCGGAACCTGTTGTACGGCCGGTGAATAACGATGCGGCTTAGCGCGCGGAACGTCACCGCGAACGTGGGCATCGTCGAGGAGGCGGCCGCCGGCCGGCCGGTGCGGATGCACCTCGAGCGGCTGTACATACCGCATGGACGCCGACGAGGCGATTGGGCTGGCCACTCAACTCGTAAACGCTGTTGAGGAATTCAAAGCGCAAGAAAGGGAACAATGAGCGACACCGAAGACACGCCAAATGTGGACGAGCCGACCACGGTCGACAACGCCGAGGCTCCTGATGAACCGCAGCCTGAGGCGGGTGAAACTTACCCACCTGACACCGACTCCGAGTCGGACACATTCCCTCGGTACTACGTCGAACGCCTCCGCCGAGAGTCGGCCGGCTAGCGGGAACGCGCGAACGCCGCCGACACCTACGATAAGCGGCTACACACCGAACTCGTCCGGGCCACCGGGCGGCTGGCCGACCCCACTGACCTCGAGTTCGCTGAGGACCACCTCGACGGGACCGATGCCCTTGCCGCCGCGCTCGACGACCTACTGACCCGCGAGCCACACTTGGCGTCACGCCGCCCGACTGGCGACATCGGGCAAGGTGCATCGTCGTCCGCGACGCGTAGCGTGGACCTTGTCGCACTGTTGCGGGAACGAGCCCTATAGGAAGACATCATGGCTGACCTCAAAGAGCTAGCCGACCAAGCCGCCGAAGAACTACTTAAAGCAATACGAGACCACGCGGCAAAAGCCGGTGAATCAAGCCTGCTTCATCTCGCCCAGGCATATTCATACATCGTTTCCACCGAGGTCAGCACAAGGCTGGCGGACGAGAACGCAACCGCCATGGCGGAGTCCTTGGCGGAGTCGATGGGAGAGTTTCAGCCGGGGGTCCTGACGTCCATAACACCACCGGAGTACCCCTAGGGGGTATAGTCAAGGGGTCGCGCCCGGCGTGCGGCCCCTTCATCCGTCCTGACGACGCGGGTACCGAATCCGCTTCCATCGTTAGGACATTCTTGTTGAATCCGCCGCCGCTAACCCGCAGTTGCTCGCCGAGCAGGTCTCGTCGCTGCTCGTGCAGCCCTTGGAGGCCGCCAGCGTCGTGCTGTCGTCCGGTCCTCGTATCTTTGACACAGCGGGGTCCTGTGCATCCCCAAGCTGACCAAGTCGTCCACCGTCGGTTTTATCGGTGAAAACGAACTAATCCCAAGCGATCACGACACGACGTTCGACGAAGTGACGCTGATGCCCACCGAGCGCAAGTCCATCAAGGTCATCGAACGCTACAGCCGCGAGCTCGCCCGCGAGGCCGTCATCGGCATCGACGCCACCCTCAAGAACCGGTTGGTCAAGGTCGTCTCCGACAAGCTCGACGACGCCCTGATCGCCGGCCGCGGCTCCGCGACCAACGAGGTCCAGAAGGTGACCGTCAACGGCACACCGACCGGCGGCACCTTCATCCTCACGTTCAGAGGCGCCACCACCGGGACGATCGCCTACAACGCGTCCGCGGCCACCGTGCAGACCGCTCTACAGGGCTTGTCGACGATCGGGAGCAGCAACGCGACCGTCGCCGGTAGCACCGGTGGCCCCTACACCGTGACCTTCGCCGCCGCCTTCGCGTCGCTGGCCGTCGACGAAATCATCGCTAACGGGGCCGCCCTGATGGGCGGCACCAACATGTCGGTCACGGTGGAAACCGTCACCGAAGGTGAAGCTGCCAACGGAATCACCGGCCTGATCAACCAGACCGGCGCGCTCGACGTGACCAACGCGGACAGCCTCCTCGACGGCATCACCCTGGCCTCGGCCGCCGAAGTCACCCCAAACCTGTGGTTCGTCAACGGCTCCGATTTCATCGCGCTGCGGAAGCTCAAGGAGGCCACCGACTCGAAGAAGTACCTACTCGAGTCGGACGTTACCTCCGGCGCCACTTACCGACTGTTCGGCATCCCGGTGACCGTCACCAACAAGCTGGCGATCGGCAAGGCGGTCCTGGCCGACATGTCCCAGGTAGCCATCGTCCGCGACGAGGCGCCGAGCGTGACGGTGCTGGCCAAGAGCTACACCCGTGGCCAGGGGTTCACCAACTCCGAACCGAACGAGGACATCGCCGCGGTGATCGTCACCGCCTCCGCCCGGTTGGCCGCCAACGGTGAGCAGCTGCGGCGCAAACGTGGCGATGATGTCGAGTACGAGTACACCCTAAGATCGTGTTCGGCTGGACCCTCGCCGAGCAGATGGTGCTGAACCGCTACCGCAAGCGGGCGATGTAGACCAGGTGGCCCGGTGGGAATCCGAGAGAGATGATCCGAGTTTGGTGGGAAGGTACTTTCTCTCCATGTGGTGGACCACATGGTGGATCCCGTTCATCCTCACCTCGCCTCTAATGCTCGGCCTCCTCGTCGAGGCTATTTGGGGTTCGCGCAACCCTTTTGTCGCCTGGATCGCAGTGGGCATGGGCTATGGGTTGATCGCCGCCTTCTTTGGAAGCCGTCGCCGACGTTGACTCCGTCCGCAGAGCGTCCGCAGCAGAATTAACGGGAGCTTCTGGCAGTCAACAGTGTCAACACTGTGAGCAGGCAAGATGTCTCGGTACCGGCACAGGTTGCCGCAGCCAACGCCCAGGTGGCAGTAGCCGATGTACTCCCAGAAGTTCGGGCGGGTGCAGCCCGACGACGTGTCGTCGGCGGACAGCTTCCTTGCCGAAGGTCCCGGTGTCGACGTGCACCGCTTTCGCAATGCCCTGGCGACTGATCAGATGCGAGAACCCGGCTTGGCGGCGGTTCGATCAATGAGGACGGCTCGCTGGTGCTGGTGGCCGCAGATGAGGACGCTGAGGTAGCGAAGCGGGTGGTGGCGGTGTCGGGCGCTGAGCTCGACACGTCCGGAGTGCGGCACGGCACGAGCAGGTTCGTGCCCTAGCGCTTCACGACAATGGTCTACCAGGACGGCCGCAGCGACGGCACCACCGTCGCGGCAACACCCCTCAGCATGCCTTTGGTGATGTCCCACACGTCGAAGTAATCGCGCCACAGCGTGATCTGGCCGCCGTGCACTTCAAACGTGCCACACACCCAGATCTGCAGCCGAAGGGGTCCGACGATCAGCGCGTCGGTCCGCTCCGTCAGAACCGCGGCGCCGTCGGTCGCGATTCGGTGGATCTTCACCTCGAAGCCCATCCGGCCCTTGCCGCTGCGGAACAGTTTCATGATTCGCCGACCGCCCTGCAGCGTCAGCCAGCCGACGTTCTGCCAGACCAGGTGCTCGGAGGCCAACGCCTCTGCGGTGTCGAAGTCCTCCTCCTGCAGCGCGTACAGGAAGTTCTCCACGGTGCGCGCGTTATCGACGTCAGTCATCGCTGAGGAAGCCTGGTCGCTCATGGCTGCCAGCGTAGTACTTGGCACTTCGCGCAAGCGCTCATCGCTGTGGCCACCGCGCTGTGGCAGGGTGGGCCCGTGCGGGTCGCCGTGGTTGCCGGACCGGATCCCGGGCACGCCTTTCCCGCCATCGCGCTGTGCCGTCGGTTCCTCGCCGCCGGGGATGCTCCGACGCTGCTCACCGGCACCGAATGGCTGGACACCGCACACGCGGTGGGGATCGACGCTTTCGAACTCGACGGCCTGGATCCGACCGAGGTGGACGACGACGCCGACGCCGGGGCGAAGATCCACCAGCGGGCGGCTCGGATGGCGGTGCTGAACGTGCCGCGGCTGCGTGACCTGGCGCCGGACCTGGTGGTGTCCGACGTGATCACCGCGTGCGGAGGGCTGGCCGCCGAGTTGCTTGGCCTGCCGTGGATCGAGCTCAGCCCGTCCCCGCTGTATCGGCCGTCGAAAGGCCTGCCGCCGGTGGGCAGCGGGTTGGCTCCCGGCGTAGGGCTTCGCGGCCGCCTGCGTGATTCCGTCATGCGAATGCTTACCGCGCGGTCCTGGCGCGAGGGCCTGCGCCAGCGGTCAGCGGCCAGGATCGAAATCGGTTTGCCCGCCGTCGATCCCGGACCACGGCGGCGTCTCGTCGCGACTCTGCCCGCTCTGGAGGTGCCGCGCCCGGACTGGCCGGATGAGGCCGTGGTGGTCGGCCCCCTGCATTTCGAACCGACGGAAGCGGTGTTGGAGATACCACCCGGCTCAGGCCCGGTCGTTGTCGTCGCGCCCTCGACGGCGTTGACCGGTGCCCGCGGCCTGACCGAGCTGGCGCTTGAGGCGCTGCGGCCGGGGGAGACGCTGCCCGACGGGGCCCGCGTGGTGGTGTCTCGGCTGGGCGGGTCCGACGCGGCAGTGCCCCCTTGGGCAGTGATCGGCCTCGGCCGCCAGGACGAGTTGCTGGCGCACGCCGATCTGGTAATCTGCGGCGGCGGACACGGCTTGGTGTCCAAGGCGTTGTTGGCCGGGGTTCCGATGGTGGTGGTGCCCGGCGGCGGCGATCAGTGGGAGATCGCGAATCGCCTTGTGCGTCAAGGCAGTGCGCAACTGGTGCGGCCGCTGACCTCAGAATCGCTGGTGGCCGCCGTCGGCGAGGTGTTGTCGACGCCGCGGTACCGTGAGGCTGCCAGGCGGGCAGGCGCCAGCGTCGCGGCGGTCGTAGATCCGGTACGGGTGTGCCATGAAGCGCTCGCGCGGTCGGCGTAGGTTGGTCCGGTGCGGTTGACCGAATTCCAAGAGCTCGTCGAGGGCCAGTTCGGGCCGGTGCGCGGCGCGTCGATGCTCGTCGACCACGCGCTCACGGCATTCGGCGGACGAACCGCCGCCCAGGCGATCGAGGACGGCGTCGAGCCACGGGACGTCTGGCGGGCGCTGTGCGCCGACTTCGACGTCCCGCGTGAGCAGTGGTGATTTGTGGATTCTGAGCCCCCCGGGGCAGCTGACTTGTAACAGGGATCCAGTGCCGCGGTTTTCGGTGTTCTTCTGGCTTGGTCATGGGCAACTCCTCACAGCCGCCCCTACCCGGCGGCGATGCCATCAGGTGGATATCCGTGACAGGCGTGCGAAAACCAGCGACCTAGCCGCGCTGGCCCAGTAGCTGGGCGGTCTCTCGGTGCAGCCTGCCGAAGTTGTAGTAAGCGGCGCAGGCGCCCTCAGGGGACACCATGCACGTGCCGATCGGCGTTTCGGGTGTGCAGGCGGTGCCGAACACCTTGCACTCCCACGGCTTGATGACGCCCTTGAGCACCTCGCCGCACTGGCATGCCTTGGGGTCGGCGACCCGCACGCCTGGCATCTCGAACTTGCGCTCCGCGTCGAACTCCGCGTAGTCGGGATGCACCTTCAAGGCGCTCTGCGAGATGAATCCCAGTCCGCGCCATTCGAAATGCGGCCGCAGCTCGAACGTCTCGGCCATCAGCTTCAGCGCCTGGGTGTTGCCCTCGGGACGGACCACCCGGGTGTACTGGTTCTCGACCTCGCAGCGCCCCTCGCGAATCTGCTGCAGCAGCATGTGCACCGACGCAAGGATGTCCAGCGGCTCAAATCCCGCCACTACCATGGGTTTTCCGTATACCTCCGGCACGAACCGGTAGGGGCGCAGACCCACGACGGTGGATACGTGGCCGGGTCCGAGGAAGCCCGAGAGGCGCAGGTCGGGCGATTCGAGAATGGCCTTGATCGGCGGGACGATCGTGACGTGGTTGCAGAACACACTGAAGTTCTTCACGCCCAGCGCGCGGGCCCGAACCAAAGTGACCGCGGTGGACGGCGCCGTCGTCTCGAATCCGACCGCGAAGAAGACCACGTGGCGGTCCGGGTTGTCGAGCGCGACTTTGAGCGCGTCCAGCGGCGAGTACACGAACCGCACATCCGCACCGCGGGCCTTCGCCTCGATGAGGTTGCCTTTCGACCCGGGCACACGCATCATGTCGCCGAACGTCGTGAAGATGACGCCGGGCTGCTCGGCCAGCCACATCGCATCGTCAACACGGCCCATCGGGATGACGCACACCGGACATCCGGGTCCGTGCACCAGCTCGACGACTTCGGGCAACAGGTGCTCGATGCCGTGCCGGTAGATGGTGTGGGTGTGCCCGCCGCATACCTCCATGAACTTGAACTCGTCGCTGCCTGCCAGCTCCGTGATTGACTTCACCAACGCACGCGCGGCGGCCGGGTCCCGGAATTCATCGACGAATCTCATTGCGCTTCAACCCTTTCCCGTCAGGCAATTTCCGATGCGTTGAACGCTTCGATTTCGTTGACGTAGTCGGCACCCATCTTCTGCACCTGGTCGAGCGTCAGTGCCGCCTCACGCTCGTCGATCTTCGCCATCGCGAAACCGACGTGCACCAGCACCCAGTCACCGACCCGCAGGTTGTCGTCGGCCAGCAGGCGCACGCTGATGTTTCTCCGGACGCCGTTGACGTCGACCTTGGCCAGCGACTGTTCGGCGTCGACGATGTCGACCACTTGCCCCGGTATCCCAAGACACATCTTCAGTCTCCTCTCAGCTGTTTGCTCTTCGCGCAAGCGGCTCATTGCTAGCAGATCCGAGGCAGGGGATCGCCGACGAGCATGTCGACGATCCGGCTACCGCCGAACGACGTTCGAAGCGCGACGATTCCGTGCGGTTCGGGGACGATCTCTCCCACGATCGCGGCATCGGCGCCTTGCGGATGTTCGTGTAAGGCCGAGACGGCCACCTCAGCTTCATCGGCCGGAACGATGGCGACGAACTTGCCCTCGTTCGCCACGTACAGCGGGTCGATACCGAGCATGTCGCAGGCGCCGAGCACCTGCGGCATCACCGGCAGCTTGTCCTCGTCGAGGATGAGCGCGAACGGGGAGTCCTTGACCAGTTCGTTGGCGACGGTGCCGACGCCGCCGCGCGTTGCGTCGCGCATCCATCGCGTCGACGGCGCTGCGGCAAGCAGTGCCTCGACGAGTTCGTGCACGGGCGCGGTGTCGGAGGCGATGTCGGCGTCGATGGCCAGGTCGCCGCGGGCCAGCATGACGGCCATCCCGTGCTCGCCGATCGTCCCCGACAGCATCACCTTGTCGCCGGCCCGCACGAGGCCGCGGGACAGCTGCCTGCCTTCGGGGATCACGCCGACGCCCGCGGTGGAGATGTAGACACCGTCGGCAGCGCCCTTGCCGACGACCTTCGTATCGCCGGTGACGATCTGCACGCCCGCCTTCGCCGCGGCTTCGCTCATGTCGGCGACGATTTCGCGGAGTTCGGCGATTCCGAAGCCCTCCTCGATGACGAACGCCGCCGACAGCCATTGTGGCCGCGCGCCCGACACCGCGAGGTCGTTGATCGTTCCGTTGACGGCGACGTGGCCGATGGATCCGCCCGGAAAGCGCCGCGGCGAAACAACATACGAGTCGGTCGAGAACGCGAGCCGTTCACCCGATGCGGTGCGCAGGACGGCGGCGTCACCGAGCTGTTCGAGTTCTTCGTTGCGAAACGCCTCGAGGAACACCGCGTCGACCAGCGCCGCCGACGACTTGCCGCCCGCCCCGTGCGCGAGCGTCACCACGTCGTCGAGCAGCCGTGGCCGGCGCTGCCGGAACTTGTCGATCCGCTCCAGCACGCGGTCTTCGCGGTCCGCCGTGGTGCTCATGCGTGGGCACCTGACAGCGGACGGGCCATGTGCTCCTGGGTCACCGACCACAGCCGGTATCCGAGCATCGCGTGGCTCTCCTGTATGCGGTGGATGCTCTGCGAGTGCACCGTGAAGCAGAAATCGAGATCCTCGGCGGCGGCCATCCTGCCGCCGTCGTGTCCCGAGAACCCGATGGTGAGCAGTCCCCGTTGCTTTGCTTCGGTGATAGCCGTCATCAGGTCCTCGGAATTGCCTGACGTGGACAACGCGATCGCGACGTCACGGTCGCGGGCGTGCGCGATGATCTGGCGTTTGAAGATCAGTTCGAATCCGACGTCGTTGCCAAGTGCCGTGACTACCGCTTCGTCGGCGGCCAGCGACCAGGCGGCGACCGGCCGGCCCCGCGCGGGACGGCTGAACAGCGATGCGAGTGTCGCGGCGTCGGTCGAACTGCCGCCGTTGCCGAGCGTATAGAGCCGGCCGCCGCGCAGAAACCGCTCGGCCATCTGAATTCCGGCCGCGGTCAAGGGCGGTGCATACTCGTCGAGCGACTCCCGTTGCAGCCGTGCGCTTTCGGTGGCTTTGGCCCGCGCCGAGGCGGCCAGGTCATCGAGCAGACTGGTGGCGTCCGTCTCCTCGGATTCGATGAACGGGTAGAGAAAGGCGGTGCTTTCGGATTCCTTGCCTGTTGTGTGCCCAGTCATGAGCTGACCTCCAGACGTGTGATCGCCGCTCCGGCATGCACCAGAACGAGATCGTTTGCGTGGACCTCGCCGAGAATCGTGGTGTCCACCCACTCCTCGCCGTTGGCCGTTCGCACCAACGCCTGCCCGGTTGCGTCGGCGGGCTCGAGCAGGACCTCTGCCAGCCGCCCTTCGTCGCTGCATGTCACGCAGACTTCATCGGTGCTCTCGTCGGCGGGTGGCCTGAGCAGCCCCGGATGTTCGAAGCACACGTGGGTGAGTTCCCACAGCAGGTGGTACATCAGCACAAAGGTCCCGGTGGCCGGCACCATCGGGTCGTCGGTGTCGATCCAGAGGATGTGGTTGGCCGCGCCTGCAGGCGGCCGTGGCCCGGAACCGATCCACAGGGTCAGCACGCCCCACGCCTGGGCGCGCCTCATCGCGTCGACCACCGCGGGTTGGTCGGCCGACGCCACCGCGATCAGCAGATCGCCTGGCTGACTCGCGACCCGTGCCTGCGCGACGGGATCGGGTTCGACAAGCGCGACCGAGGGCAGCGCCCGCTTGCCCATGATCACAGGATGGACGAACTCTACGGCGACGTGGTGGGCATGCGGTTCCCACTGCGGTGAGATCACCCAGAGGGTGGCGCCGTCGTGAAACCTGCGGGCCATATCCAGTGCGGCGGCAGCCAGATCGGCGGACAAATCCGCACCGATGTAAGACCCCCCGAGTTGCGCTGTCGTCGTCATTCTCGGTCTCCCCTCAGAACACCAGTGTGCTCCGATCCCGCGACCACGGAAACGCTTTCGGAGCGGATGGTGTTGACCAGCGCCAGCGTCGCTTGCGTGGCCGATTCCAGTGCGGTGCTCTCGTCGTCGGTGAGGGTTCCGCACACCCAGTCCCAGTGCGCTGAAACAATCGAGCCCGGCGCCGGGGCGGGCGCCAGGGAGAGCTCACCCTTCTTCCACTGCACTCGTTCGGGCCCGGGGGCGCCGAGCGTCAGCGCACCGTCTGCGAGCTGCAGTGGGCGTGACGCGATCATCGCGTGCTCACCCTCGACCGATTCGACGGTTCCCCAGCGGATGCGGCAGTCCTGCATGACGCCGAGCGCGGTCGCCGAATCGCGGTCCAGAAACCGGACCCACGGATAGACCACGAAGACGTGAAAGCAGTGGTGTGCCAACACCCCGGCGGCCGCGGGAACCGCATCGAGCAGCCCGGTGACCTGTCCCTGGAACGATGTCCGCAGCCGAGTCAGCAGGGCCGCAGGGTCGACTTCGGCCAACGGCGGGCCGCCTACCCAGTAGCTGCCGACGACGTCCTCGTCGAGCGGATCCGAGGCTCCGACCGCCTCCGCGATGGCCGCCAGGTACGGCCAGGCGCCGTCGAACTCCTTGGCGTGCGAGGCGAGTCCGGAGGTGCCGCCGCCGTCCGTCGGCCCGCAGTAGCCGAGTTCATTCGGCGGGTAGGCGTACTGGGCGAACAACGCTTGGCCCGCGGACATGTGATCCGTGTTCATCCGGAATTGCCCACCATCAGCTGTCCCAATGCGACACCGCCGTCGTTCGGCGGCACCGCGCGATGTGTGATCACCTGGAGTCCTTTGGCATGCAACCCTTTCAACGTCAATTGGAGCAATAGGGCGTTCTGGAACACACCGCCGGACAGCGCGACCGTTTGTGATGCGTCCCGTTCTTCGTCGGCGAGACCGACGACCAGATCGGCGACAGCACGGTGGAACCGCGCGCCGATCACTGTAGCGGGCACACCGTCCCGTTGGTCGCGGACTACCGCCTGCACCACCGGAGTTGGGTCGATCAGCGCCGTCTGGCCCGAGCGGTCGACGTCGAACAGATACGACGTCGCGCCACAGTCGGCGCCGCGGGCCATGCCCTCCAGCTCGATGGCCGCCTGCGCTTCATACGCGACCGTCTGCCGGACGCCGGTCAGTGCGGACACCGCGTCGAACAGCCGACCCATGCTGGATGTCGGCACGCAGCCCAGGCCCGTCTCGAGCTGGTGGCGCAACACCCGCAGTTCATCGGCGGGGCAGGCTGCCACCGGCGGCAGATCCGGCTCCCACGCGATTCCCGCCGCCCACAGATGGGCCAGCGCCATCCGGTAGGGGCGCAGCACGCTGATGTCGCCGCCGGCGAGCGGCACATAGGAGAGTTGCGCCAGTCGTTGGTAGCCCTTGTAGTTGGTGAGCAGCACCTCGCCGCCCCACACAGCAGCGTCGGGTCCGTAACCCGTTCCATCGAAGGCGAACCCGAGCACATGCTGGGAGCCGTCCAGGCCGTGCTCGGCCATCACCGCCGCAATGTGGGCGTGGTGGTGTTGCACTGTCCGGACCGGGCGCCCCGCGGCGTTGCGATGTGCCCACGCGGTCGACCGGTACAGCGGATGGGCGTCGGCCACAAGCACTTCGGGTGCGACCGAAGTCAGCTCCTGCAGGTGCTGTTGCGCCGCGTCGAACGCGGACAGCGTCGCGAGATCATCCATGTCGCCGATGTGCTGGCTCAACCAGGCATACTTGCCGTCCGCGACCGCCATGGCGTTCTTCAGGTCGGCCCCGACCGCCATCGTCGGCGGCACCGGCACCGGCAACGCGATGGGCAGCGGCGCATAACCGCGCGAGCGCCGGATCGGCAACTCAACGCCGTCTACAACCCGCACGACGGAGTCGTCGCACGGCACCAGGATGGCCCGATCGTGCATCAGCCAGCCGTCGGCGAGGTGCGAAAGCCGTTCGAGCGCATCGTCGTCGGTGAAGCAGATGGGCTCTCCGCCGAGATTGCCGGACGTCATCACCAGCACGGGCGGCCCTGCGGCATCGCCTGACAAGCCCAACAGCAGCGTGTGCAGGGGCGTGTAGGCCAGCATGACACCGAGGTCGGGGTTATACGGCGCCACCGCGTCGGCGATCCGCGCATCGCGTCGGCGGGGCACCAGCACGATCGGTCGCTGTGGGCCGGCGAGTAGCCGAGCGGACGGGCCATCGACGTCGGCGATAGCGCATGCGGTCGGCAGATCGGGCACCATGACGGCGAACGGCTTCTCGCCGCGCCGCTTTCGCCGTCGCAGCTCGGCGACCGCCCGCTCGTCGTTCGCGTCGCAAGCCAGGTGGTATCCACCGAGGCCCTTGACCGCGAGGATGCCGCCGTCGCGCAGCAACTGACGTGCCCGCGGCAGTGCATCGTCGCCGTCGATCAGGCCACCGTCGCCGTCGCAGTAGCGCAGCACCGGTCCGCAGTTCGGGCAGCAGACGGGTTGGGCATGGAAGCGCCGGTCGGCGGGGTCGGTGTATTCGCGTGCGCATTCGGCGCACATCGCGAAGGACGCCATGGTGGTGGAGGCACGGTCGTAGGGCAGGGTAGCGATGATCGTGAAGCGCGGGCCGCAGTTGGTGCAATTAACGAAGGCGTGGCGGTAGCGCCTGTTGGCTGGGTCGCGTTGTTCGGCCGCGCAGTCCGCGCACATGGCGACGTCGGGGGAGGCCAGCGTGCGGCCACCGTCGGACCGCGACGTGTCGGCGATGGTAAATCCGGTACCACCGACTGGCGGGACATCGTGTGTCTCGATCGATTCGATGACGGCCAACGGCGGCGGTCGGTCACGCAACCGCGCGAGGAAGTGTTCGATTTCGGCGGGATCGCCCTCCACCTCGACGATGGCGCCGGAGGTGTCGTTGCGTACCGAGCCGGACAACCCGAGGGCGGCCGCCGTGGTGTAGACGAACGGGCGAAAGCCCACACCTTGGACCACCCCGTGTACGCAGACACGTAACCGGCGCCGTGCCGTCATGGTGACGCCTCGGTGTCTCTGCCTCTGCCCATCAGTTCAAGGCCTTCCATCGCCGCGTCAGCGCCCGCCTTGTCGGTCTTCTCGACGACGAAACCCATGTGGATGATCACCCAGTCGCCGGCCGAGAACGTCTCCTCGGGCAGCATCCCGACGTTGACCTTCCTGTGCTCACCCGCGACGTCGACCAGTGCGAGCTGGTCGCCGTAGCCCTCCAGCATTCGGACGACCTGTCCCGGGATGCCAAGACACATGGTCAGCCCTCCTTTACCGGTTCGAGCAGCCGCGCGATAACGTCTTCGAGCGCCCGCACCGCTTCCGGTACTGCGGCCGCGACCTCGTCAGACAGGCCGATGCCCTCGTCGACGTTCGCGGCCTCGCAGCCGATCACCACCGTGTAGGGCGGTGTGCCGCCGAGCGCGTTCAGGCTCGCGAACACCGCTCCCGGGTCCATCGCGTGCGCATCGAAACCTGCTGTGGCGGTCAGGCTTTCATGGTCGGCCTCGAAGACATGAAGAGTGCCCGGCGCCCCCCGGCTGGGGATTGCGTCGACGAGGACGAGCGCTTCGCATCCGTCGAGCAGGTCATATGCCAGGTGCACGCCCCTGATGCCGTAGTCCACCAGCTGAACGCACGGACTGGCGAGCTGTTGGGAGACGCGGCGCATCACCTCGGGACCGAAGCCGTCGTCCCCGAGGAAGATGTTGCCGATCCCGGCTACCAGTATTCGGGACGTGGTTACACCTCGCTGACAGTTACATGCGGCGGATCTTCATGTACCGCCTGGCATCCGGGATGGACATGACTCCGATCAGTGCGCCACCCACCACTGCAGCAGCGACAACAGCTACGGCGACCCAACCTACTGCTTCCATTTCGAACTCCTTTCGATGAGTGGTTCGACCTCGTCGGGCGCGAAGTACAGGTAGCGGCCGTACCAGTCGTGCAGGTCGGCAGCCGGATCATCCTCGAGCACAACGCCGACGTGCTGGTCGCCGTCGACGTCCTCGTGCACGGAGGTGACGCGCGCGATCTTGTCGGTGTAGAAGAGGTCCTGGGCATCGGCCCTGCGCGACGGCCGCAGCCGGACCCGGCTGCCACGGGACACCCGCGTGCCGTTGACGAGGATCGCGTCCAGTTCCGGGCGTACCGCGGTGTCCGCCATGGGATCCCACCAGTCCACGTCTGTGGGAACTTCAGGTATCAGCCCCGGTTCCTGCGTCGGCGCGTGCGGATTGCGAAGCACACCGTGTAGATCCAGCATCGCCTCCGGTGACATGGAGTCGCAGCGGTCGATGATCCGGGCTGCCAACGGATCGGTGGCGCGCGCCTGCGCCTTCTCCTCGTCGGTCATCGTCATAATCCGCAACGTGAGGATCTCGTCGATCTCCGTGGAGTCGTACAGCGCGCCCTTGCTCTGTTCGGCGATCTCGGGATGGTCGTAGAGGATGATCGGCGACACCAATATGAGATCGCCTCGACCGCTTCTGCTCGATGTCGCCGCCCCTGCGGCTCCGGGAGGTCCTGCAAGCACCGGGAAGCAGCGGTGCTGCCTGCACCGCGCCACCGCTGCGGCAGCGGAATCCGGCGGTTCCAGAAGGGACACGAATTCCCCGTCGGTGACTTCGATGAGCAGATGCGTGCCGATCAGCGAGGTCGCGATCGCCTCGTCCTTGTCGGCGGCGGGTGGCGCAACATTGCGCACCTCGAACGAGAGCCGCAACAGTTCGCCATCGCGCTCCGCGGAGATGTCGAGTTGACCGTGTAGCGCACGGCGTGTCCGCACAAGTCGCCCACCATCCAGCACTTCGATGTCGGTGCCCGAAGGGACCGAGATGTCAAGCGTGCGTGGCAGACTCGTGACAGGGAACCGGTCTATCGGGATCTCGCCTTCGACGGCCTCATCCCAGCTGAGCCAGCTCGTGGACCCGGTGGTCAGCTCGTCGACCTGCTCGAAGCGGCCGCCGCCGATGTCGCGCTCGGCACACCGATGCTGCAACTGGAGGAAGCGCACCACGCCTGAGAGCGACGGGACGCCGCTTGACCGCACCAGAACCTGTGAGTACAGCGTGTCATCCTCACCGATGCCGGTGTCCGCGGCGCCCTGCGGGCCCAGCACTCCGAACTGCCAGCGCGACTGGTTCTTTCGCGAGTTGGCGCGGTACGGGTAGAGCAGATAGCCCTCGTACAGCACCGCGTCGGCGACTGCGCGTGCATGGTCCCACCCGGCGGTCATGGGACCTCCCGCGTCGCCGAGTTCGCCGCCAGCAGTGAGTTGATCGCGTCATCGAATCCGAGTAGGCCACGTGCGGAGCGGTATGCCGCTAGCCCGTCGATGGTGTCGCGGTCCAGTCGCACCCAGCCGGTGTTCGGAAAGTGCTGCTGGATCAGATCACGCCAGACGGACACGGCCATGTCGTAGCGTTCTTCGCAGTCCCACGGCACCTGCTGGACGGCGAAGCCGCTTGACCCACGGCCGAAAACCGTCCCGCTGAACAGGAATTGCAGCGGGATGGTGCCGTCGCGCAGCGCGTGCATGTACTTCGCCGCCGCCACCTCGAAGTCATACGTGCATTCGAGGGGCAGGTGCACCTGGGTGGTCCCGGTGAATCCCGGCACCATCGCGGTGGCGTGTTGCCACAGGAATGAGTGTTGAGTCGCGGCCCAGCGTTCCCGCGGCCCGAACAAGTCCATGAGTTCGGCGGCCTCGTCGTCGGAGTACTGGCGCCGCGAAGGTTCGATGCGAACCTGACAGCGCAGTGCGATCGCGTGCACCGGCTCCTCGCCGACGGAGGCGATGCCGACCCGCGCCATCAGGATCGGCGTCACCGCATACGGTTCGGGCGCTACGTCGAGGACGGCGAACGTGATATCTGTCATGCGCGATCCACCACCCGGCTGCGGCTATCGAGCAGCTCGAAGAACTCGTCGATGTAGTTGCGGACATCCTGTCCGCCGTCGAAGCCGCGCCACATCATGCGCAGCCGGCCGACGAACTCGTAGCAGGCATCGATCGGAATCAAATAAGCGTGCGGAGAAGCCGTTTCATCGTCGGGCACCCGTACGAGCAGTGCCTCGGTGTCGTCGGCGATGGTGTCCACCCGGGGATCGGCGGTGTGGATGTCGTTCCACGCCTGAAGATCTAGTTCGGATTCGGTGGCGCCGGCTGGGCCGGGGTAGAACGCCACCGTGCGGCCGAGCGTCGAGTTGTGGAAAAAGAACGCCAGCCCGACCGGGATTTGCAATGTCTCCCATGCGCGGCGGTCCAGCGCGAAACCCGGGAACGCGAGGTAGCGGTCGGGGATGGCGCGGTAGCGTAACTCGGCCTCGGTGTCGGTGAACAGTAGATAGCAACCGCGGCACACACACATCAGTTGTCGACCTTCGAGATTCACCACGTGCTGGTGTTCGTCGGCGATGGCCTCCGAACACATCTCGCAGCGTTCACCCGCAGGCTGCGGCGCCCCGCGGCTGGCGCGGATGCGTGCGAGTACGTCGATGACGTTGCCGGTGCCCTCCATCACGCCACCTCTTGGGGAACGGCCATCGACAGCACGCCGTCGCGAACCAGCACCGGTATCGGCTCCAGATGGCTGTCGCCGCCGACACCGGCACCGGCGTGAACGGCGTCGAAGCCGGCGCCGCACGCCGGACACCGCAGCACCGCACCGCGCAGTTGCGCGCCGGCCAACGTGCCCAGGCAACTGGGACACCGGTCACGGTAGGCGTAGATTCCCCCGCCGTGCGGCTCGCCGGCGTCGCCGCCCACCCGGCAGGCCAGCGCCGTGAGGCCCGCGATCCGGAAGCCGCCGACCTCACCGTCCGCCAAGTCGGCGAGCTCCGGGACCGGCTGCCACGCCGTCGACCTGTGCCTGTTATTGGGCTCCTCTCGTCCGCGCCCCCTGTTGCTGTGTAACTGGGTCAGCAGTGACTCCGCCGGTATCACCCCGGAGCGCGGGTCCTCGTCCGCGGCAACGACTTCGATCGAGGAGATTTCCGGAGCCGCAGCGCGGACCGCGTCCTCGACCGCCAG
>Ga0207688_10000640_pt1 | contig 17247 bp, 23 predicted proteins | sample KBSMiscanthusM4_FD_184296 | JGI IMG/M metagenome (GOLD analysis project Ga0207688, IMG submission 184296) | Miscanthus rhizosphere microbial communities from Kellogg Biological Station, Michigan, USA - M4 (SPAdes) (version 2) | ecosystem: Host-associated > Plants > Roots > Rhizosphere ...
TCCCTGAGCGTGTTTTGATAGGCATCGGTGCTGCCCAGCGTGCGGTTGCCGAGGCCGGTCAAATAGGAACCGTAGCGATTGCCGGTGTCGGCCGCCTCGCGCGCGTAGTCGGTCAGATAGCTGCCGTACTGGTTGCCGGCCCCGATTACGTTGCCGGCGGCATCTCTCAGATACGAGCCGTACTGATTGCCGGCGTTGACCGCGTCGCCGGCGGCGCCGGTCAAATACGAGCCGTAGCGGTTGCCGGCGTCTACCGCGCCAGCGCCGTAATCGCTCGTCTGATCGGCGTATTTCTGGCCGACCCCGGGGGCGCGCGAGGCGATGTCGGAGAGGTTCGAGGCGTAGCCCTCGGCGGTGGATTGGGAGCGGTCGGCGATGTCCGACAGGCCGCTCGAGTAGCCGGTCATATTCAACTGGGTCGGGGTCTGCCCCTTGCCCATGTTCCACAGGTCCCAGTACACGGGGCTGTTGGTGACCCCGAGCCCGCCTGACACCGCGTTGTTCCACGCGCCGTAGCTCACTGGCGCCGTCGTCTGGGCGAGGTTCGACCCGCTCCCGAGGTAATTGCCGTAGGCGGCGGTTAGATTGGGGTCCTCGTAGTTGGTGGAGCCCTGGCCGTATTGGGTCTCCGCTTTGTCCCAGAGCCGCGTCAGATAATCGGCGTTGTATGGGGTGCTCGTGGACGTTGTGGTGTTGGTGCCGACTTTCGTGGGACCGGATGACATCGGGTTAATCCCTTAAATCTCGCACGCAGACGCTGTCGACCTCGGCGGCGTCACAGGCTTTGGCCCAGCCGCGCCGCCCGGTCGAGCTGATCGCATCGCAATTGAGCTCGCGCCCGAGTGCCTCGAAATGCCGCGTTGCAGGCGATAGCCACTCGCGCATGCGGGTGCCGGCGGCGAATTTCATCTCGAGGACCTTGCGGCGCGGGTACTGCTGCGCCTTGCACACGACGACCGCGACCAATTCGTCGTTGATCTCTATGATCCACAGCAGCATGTCCGCCGCGAGCACTAGCATTAAGACATCGACCGGCTCGTAGCAGCGGCTGCGCTCGCAGGCCGCGCTGAGGATCGGCGCGATCTCGTGCCACCGCCTGGTCAATTCGTCGGGATCGGGCCGGCGGATGACGACGGTGGACGAGGGTCCACCGGGCTCAGGCAACGAGCAGGCTGAAACGCCGGTCGGTGGCGGGGTCGGGGTTGTGGTGGATGGTGGCGGTGCCCTGTCCGAGCTCGACCCATAGACCTGTCGCAGCCGCAGCGGTTGCGCTGGTCGGCGTGAGGTGTAAGGACGCGTAGGGCGAGATCGATTCATTATATATCGGGGTCGTGGCGGCGTTGGCGGTCAGGGTGACCTGGGCCACGTTGGCCCGGCGCAACAGGTGGTTGAGCTTCTCGGCGATCATCCGCAGCCACAACCGCTCCTGGCCCGGCGCCATCTGGGTCGGCGCCGGCGGGATGTACGAGTTCACCTTCGCCGGCCGGCTGCTGTTGCGGCGACCTCGATGCCTTGCATGTGGCGGTACACCGTTCCAGCCGGGCGGCGCAGGCGGAATCGGACGTAGCGACCGGCCGAGCGCTGCGGGCAGTTGCCCAGGATGTCGACCGGGATCTCCGCGTCCCAGACAACCTCGTCTGTCGGCACGTCCCGCGTCGAGAGCGTGATTGTGACTTGGTTGGCGTCGCCATCGACAATCGGCCGGGTGCTGGTCACCAGCGCCTTGCGACCCGCGAAGAGTTGCCGGTCGCCGGTCACGATTTCGCAATCCATCACGGGGCCGCTGAAGCTGTGCATTTGATGGTTGCTAGCGAACGCGACCACGCGAAAAATCCGGTCGCCGCTGTCGCGGTCGCTGACCCACTCGATTGGGGTTTCGGTCAGATCGACCACGGTGGCGCGACCCAATTCCCAGTTGTACGTCAAGAGGCGGTTGTAGCGGCCGGTGAAGCCTGACGTGCGATAGGCCCACATCGCCAACCTGCGCTGCGGGTCGACCACCGCCTGCACGTCATGGATCGCGCTCTCGTCGACGGTCAAATAGAACATCCGGTCGAATTTCTGCGCGCCGATCGCGCTGGCAGAGCTACCGTCGTAGGCGTAAAAACCATCGGTTGAGAGATAGAGCGCAAAAAAACCAGAACCGCGCTGCGTCGAAATCGGCGCCACCGCAACCGCTTTAGGCGACAAGGTCCCGGGAGCGCCGGAGCTTGGGATGAATTCGAAGATGACCGGCGAGCCGACGTAGGAAATCCGATAAATGCCCCAGGACGCGAAGATCGCGCCGTCCGATCCGCCGAACCCGGCCCCGAAAACGCCCTGGATCGGCCCGAGATCGGTCTGCTCGAGGTCGGATGAGTCGCTCTGCACCTGTACCGCCGCGTCGGTGCCCGGCGTCGGCCAGGACAGCGGATTGCCGACCGCGCTCCACTGCACCCGCTGCGGCAGACCGTCCGCCGCCATATTGGCCAAAAACACAAAGTCGCGGATCACCGCGACGTAGCGGCCACGCGGCGCGGACGCCGCCAGGTCGGAGAACCGGCTGTCGGTGCCGTGCAGGTAGGTCTGCACCGGGTCCCAACCGTTGGCGAAGATGATGCGCTTGCCAAAGGCGGTCGCCGTCCAGTGGCCCGCGCCGGCGGCCGGGTTGTAGGTGGCGCCGGTCTTGGTGGCATCGATCCAGCTCGCAGAGCTGGTCTCCTTGACCCACAATTTGTTGGTGTCGCCGACCCACTCGGTGGCGGCCCCGGACACGTCCGTTAGCGAATACTGCCCGCTGACTTGGCTGGGCAGCGCGTCCTGAAACGGCACCAGGCTCGGCATCCCGGTGTACGAGCCCTCGGTCACGGCGATCACGTTCCTCGCCATAACCAAGCCCTGGTTGCCGACCGCCGGCAGGTCGGGGGTCCACTCGCCGAACGGCACCATCGTGAGCGTGCGGGCCGAGCGCGCCATCAGCCTCCGCCCCTAGCGGAGGCAGGGGGGCTCCAGAGCCAGCGGTAGCGGTCGATCAGGTCGGCGTTGGGATCGGCGAACGGCTCGTAACCACTGCCCGCTGGGGCATCGCTGATCGGCGGGTTGTCGTAAGGATTGCTCTGCCAGCCACGCTTGCTGGAGAACGGCTTGGTGAACGGCGATACCGGGTATTGCGGCGGCCACGCAGACTCCGCGTGAGGCCAAACCGCTGCCCCCATATCGTCCCGTTTGCGGGGAGCGAAGTGCCCTATATCGGGCAGCAGTTGATCGGGCGGATTACTGCCGCCATAGGTTTGCCGCAGCGCTTTCCACCAATCCGCGCTGTACGCCGCGCTGTCGCGGGCAAGCGCGTTTTCAGCGTCAGCCGGGAGGCCGCGCTGAGCCACCCGCATCGGGCCAAGCCTTGCTTGGCTCTGAGACAGCGCGTCCTTGATGTAACTGCCCAAAAACGCCGCTTGGGCGTTGGGGTCCTCGCCCGACAACGCGGCCGTCATCGCTGCGCTCGAGAGCGGCGGCGCGGAATCCTTGGGGCCTTTCAGCGCGTCGCGCAGGTAGTCGAGTATCGAGTCTGCCATCACCACACCGGGGTTGGGGAGCGCACCCGGCGGCCGAGTGGAAAGGCGATATCGGGCCGGATCACCAACTTGCCGCCGCCGACCCGACTACGCCGGTCCTCATCCAGGATTGAGGCGAAAATCGCCTCGCGCCGCGCCAGCGCACCGGCCACCCGCTCGTCGTTGGCGACAAAAGCCTCGAGCTCGGCCAGCGCGCCGAACAGGTACGCGTCGGGGTGCTCGCGCAGGAGCCAGTTGGACATCACATTCGGCGCGAGAGGGGTCAGCCCTTGCTGGTAGGTAATCAGGATCTCGTCGGTGTCGGCGAGCGCTGATGCAAACCGCAGGTTGAGGCCCTCGATCGTGTAGTACCACGCCTCGCTCGCGGTGAGCTGGTCGGGCGGCAAGTACGTCAGATTGACCGTGGGTGCAGGTTCAAGCGAGCTTGAACCGATGCCGCGCAGCCGGATCGAGCGCAGCGACTTAAAATCGTCCGGCAGGGCCACGACCGGGTCGATCACCTCGGCCCCCGCGATCAGCGGCGTGATCGTGAGCGGCGACAAAACCGCATCAGTCTCGCGCCAGCGCGTGCGCAACCGGCGATCCGCTTCGGCTTCGAACAGCCGGATGCAATCCGCCACATGCGGGGTCACCAGCGGGTCGTTGGGCTGCCCCAACCAATGTAGAAGACTGATAATGAGGTTGTTGTATGAACTAATAGACATCGTTACTTTCCAAGTAGTGAAATGCCTTCAACACCATGGCAGCTTCGTCAGAAAACAGGCTGAGGCCCCTATTGCAGTTATTGCACAGTAGACCACGGACCCTGCCAGTTTTGTGGCAATGATCAACGTCCAGATGTCTCGTCGGTGGGTTGCCGCATATTGCACACACGCCGTTTTGACGGGCGAGGATGTGATTATATTCATTTAGCGTGATACCATAAAGTACCTTCAACATCGTGCTTTTTAATTTCCTCCGGACTTCAGGAGTCGCCACCTTGACGCGTCTCAAGGCCAGCATTTTCTCTCGATACACCGGATCGGCGTGGTATCTCTGCTTTCTTCTTAGGTTGACTTTCAGCCGAGTTTCTTTATAACTTTGAACGCGCAGTATCTTAGCTCTATATTCGGGGTCGTTTGCGTATCGCTCCCGATTTCTGCGGTTTTGCTCGTCTTTGCGCCGCGCATAGAGGGCGGCGTACCTTTCCGTTATGCAGCCGCAACATTGCATACTCGACGTTGCTCGCGGCGCGACGTGCCCGTGAACGCACGGCTTCCCGGTAAAATACCGGCTTGATCCGATCTTCCTGGCTTCGGCTACGCTGCGGGGTAAAGTATCGGCAGCCTCTGGCATGGCTCACTCCTTGCCTGGGGTTAGGCTTGGCCGGGTGCGACAACACCCGGTCACGCCGCTCAATTATAAGATGAAACAGCGGGTATGCAAGTTTGGTCCGCCAGCTGGTTATCGCCATGCGGCTACAACCTCCAGCGGTGCGGGCGCAGCTTCTGGTACTCGATGTCGTTAAGGAGCTTTTTCACCTCCGGCCAGTGCCGCGGGTCCATCGCGTTGACGCCTTTTGTCACCATCCAATGGTGGACCAACTCGGTCGAAATAGATGCCACGCGGTAGCCGAACACCGGGTGCTTGTTTTCGTCGTGATTGTGCAGTTCGGCAATCGCATCGAGCTGCGGCTGCAGATCCGGCCCGGTGCGCGTGATCAGCGTTTGATCGCTGTCCTCGTCGTATTCGTACATCTCATACGCGCCGGTAAACGAGTCATAGTCGAACAAAAGTTTCTGGCCCATCGCACGATCCATGAATAACCCCCGGGCAGGGGAGGTGTGCCCGGGGGGTCAGGCCACAGCGGCTACGCACGAACGACCCCCGCCTCCGACCTTCCTTACGTCAGGTCGAAGATGCCGCCGTTGCCGACTTCGTTACGCGCTTCCAGCGTGTACTCGCAGATCACCTGGCGCTTGTCCGCGTCGCCGGTTTTCGCCAATTCCTCGGTCTTCATCGGTGTCAGCCAGCACAGCGCCCACAAATCGTAGCGTAATACCAGCGCGTCGCGGGCCCGCATCCACCTGTTCGGAATGATGGTCACGGTCGAGAAGTCGCCGACATAAATGTCGATCGCGGTGACGAGCTTCTTATTTGTCACTTCCGTCGTCTTCTGCGCATTACCGGGAAACGCGGAAGCAACAACCTTTTGCGCCGGCGGCACCATCAACACGTCGGGTTCCTCCGACGAGTTGGAGTAGATCGACTGCAGCACGGTCTTCAAGAACGGCTCGGTAAAGGCCCGCGTCGTCCCGTCAGTCCTAGCATTGCTGCCGTCGCCGGTCGGGTTAGTCCCCGTAAAGCTAGTGTTGGTCTTGATCCAGGCCAAGACGGCCGCCAACTGCGGCGCGATTGTTGTCGTGCCGGTCACCCGTGCCTGGTTGGCAAGCAACCCGGCTTCGATATCGCGCTTAACCTCCTTTATCTTGGTAGCGACCTGAAAACTCATCTCGTCGGAGCGGCCGGCCTTGTCGACCACCCGCGCCGTGCGCGACACAACCGCCGTCTCACCCGAGATCTGTGTGCGATTGCCGAGACGGACGGTTACCGTGCCCGCGCTGAACGCCGCGTCGTCGCCTTGTATCTTTGCGTTGACTGCGGGTGATCTAAGTGCGTGAGTTTGCCATTCATGTAAGACCTGGGTCGCCTTCCCCCGGTCGATATTGGTCATAAAGGGTGTCTCAGTAGGCGATAAATTATATACAACATCCGTCAAATCTTCTCTTAACCCCTGAATACCGGGGGCGCCGGCGAAGGTGGTGACGGTATTTGGTACAATAGCCATGATAAGAGGCTCCATCTGAGGGATGCGGGCGCTTCACAGCGCTCGCGAGGCCGCCTGCCCCTCGAGGGCGGCTTTGGGTTGGGGGCGGCGCGCTACAACAACTCCTTGATCAGCGAAGCAGCGTCGCGCACGCTGCCGCTCTCCTTCAGCGCGGACATCTTGTTTTGCATCCGGCGACCACGGTTGTCGGCTTGTGCCGGGGTCCCCGCCGACTGCATCGTCGGGGCCGGCGCCGCCTTTTGCTTGGCCTCGGCGGCCGCTCTCGCCGAGACGTGCTGGCGCCACTTCACCGCATCGAGCGCGATCGCCACTTGGCGGGCGTCGATCAGGGAAGCGACCTCTTCCGCGGTGACCCCGTAGTGCTGGGCCAAGTTGGTCGTCAGATCGCGCGTCAGTTGCTGGGCCTTCTGCGGATCGCGGAACTCGGGGACCCTCTGGATGAGGACCTCCTTCTGCTGCGCGATGATGTCGGCCCGCTGTCTCGCCTCCAGCATTTGGCGCTGTTGCGAGACCCTGGCATGCTCGCCTTGGAGGGTGTCGACCCGCTGCCTTAGCGCATCGCGATAGGCAGAAAGGCGGACGTACTCCGCGGGTTGCTCGACGCTGAGGCGCTGCCAGTCCAGGGCACGAAACTGCTCGAGTTCCGGGACCGCCAGGGCCACGAGCTGCTCGAGAGAGCGCGCGTAGGTGTCCTGCGCTTGTCCGATCGCCTGCCTTTCGGCCGCGATCTCTTGGGTCTTGCTGTGATAGTCGCGATCCCTCTCGCTCTCCCGCCGGGCGAGGATCGCCTGGGCATCGGGTGGGAGCGTTTGGAATACTGCGGCATCCTCGGCAGACCATGACGCGGGCGGGTCAAAAGCTGGCGGTGGAGCCTCTTCTGCTTCCGCCTGGCCGTCGACTTCGCCCTCGTCATCTGCCCCGGCTTCCGCCGGGGGTTCATCGCCCCCGCCCTCGGGGGCGGGGGGCGGTGTTTGCGGTGAGTCCTCCGACAAGAGGCCCTGAAGGGCCTCCATTGCCGAAGACTCGTCGTGTATTGCCGCCGGAGGCGGTGATGGCGCAACCGCGCCCTCGCCGGCCGAACCGTTCGGCAGCGGTGTGTCCGACATAGAAAAACCCTTTTATGTACGCTGTTTCAGCTTCCAGGCACCGACAAGCGCGAGCAGTTCGCCGCGCACGGCCTGCAATGCCCAGTAGAGCCGGTAGGCTTCCTCGCGCTCGGCAACCTGAGATGGCGCGGAATCTTTGAACGTATTCAGTAGCTTGTCGGCGACCCTCTGGTACGCCAGCTCCAGCACCGGCGACTCCAACAGCCGCGCCGCCTCCTCGCCGAGGACGTTGACGTCGGTGGGCGCGCCTTCAGACATCAGTAAGCGCCGCCGTTACCATTGCCGTTCGGCTTGGGCTGCGTGTCGCCCACCGTGTAGGCGCCCGAGGCGGCGCGCATCTGGATCTCCATCGCCTCGCGCTGGGCTTTGGCACTTTCGCGCATCTGAGAGACCACGATGTCGTTGCGCGCCTTTTCCTGCTCCAACTGAAGCTGCGCCTGCGCCTTGATTTGGGCGATCATCGCGTCGACTTCGCTCTTGCGCATGACCGCCTCCATCTTGGCCTGGCCCATCGCCATCTCGGACTGCATCTTGGCCTGCGCCTGCATCATCGCGGGGTCGGGCTTTGGCTGTTGCGGCTGGGCGCCCTGCGGCGGCGGGGCGGATGGGTCGGTAAAAAAGCTCTCCTTAAAGCCGGCATTGGCGGTGATGCGCTCGACCGTGTCGTAGATATTGTGGGCATATACCAGCGGGCCTTGCACCCCGCCCTGGTGCTGTACCATCCCCTGCTGGATCTGCAAAATCATCATCAGGTGCTGCAGGATCTGGTCGCGGTTGCCGGTCCCCAGCCCGACGCTGACCGTCGCGCTCATAGAGTGGCGCCACTCGCGCGGGTCCATCCTGATCCAGTCGCCGGTCACCTTGATAATCCGCGCCTGCTGTTGATGGCGGCGGATCAGGTCCAACACCCCGGAAACCAAGTCGCGCACGCCCTCGGCGAAAATCCGCGCTATCAGCTCGACCCGCTGCGCCGCCGCCTGCTGGATGAGATTCACTCCCGTAGCGGTTTTATTTAGATCGTCAGGATTGAGTCCTTGGTTATGTCTTGCAACCCCAGTGCGAATTTCCGCGGTCTGGTCGAGGTACTCGATCATCGGAAACGCGTGGCCGGCGACAAACGGCACGGTGTGCGGGACTATCGCCGCGGCATTGCGCGCCCGGATCACCCCGCCGGGGCGCCGGTTCAATAAATCGTCGTAGGTCTCGTCGGTGATGCCGTCCGCCCCGACGATGATCTCCGGCATGTTAGAGAGGTACAGATTGTCGAGCATCTGCCGGATCAGGACCGATTTGTAGTACTGCAGGTCCATCACCAAATCGGCCAAGCTGAGGCCAACCAGCCGGTGCGGGGTCGGCACCGGACAAATGCTGACCAGCGGGACCTCGTCGACCTCCTCGATGTCCTCGACACCCCCCTTGGTCAAGATGAGGCCGCCATCGGCGACTGATGTGACCTTGAGGAGCTCCGCCACCCCGTCGCCGTTCCGGTCGTAGCGCAGGTAGGATTCCTCCACGAGGAGGGTGCGCATCGGAAAATCGCTACGCTCGCCGCCCTCGGGGCTGTCGGAGAGCGCGTACCGCTCGAGCCGCTCGCCGGAGGTAGCCGTCCCGGCCGGCGCCTCTTCCAGCGTGTCCGCGTCGTACCCGGCCTCGATCAGGTCCGACACCGTCCGCTCGGTGCGATGGCACACAAACGGTAAGACGCCTCGCTTTGCGCGGCGGGAAAACAGCACTTCCTCGGGCGGCACATTCTCGATGCGAATCCGGCCGTAATCCAACGTGTGGCGCAATTTGCAGTCGTAGACCTTCACCGCCGCCGGGACCGGCTGCTCAAAGGAAATATCGACCCCGTCGAGCGTCCGGCTCGTCTCATTGATCACCTCGACATCGGGATCGGCCAATAGCGCCTGGTACTGCTCCTCCAGGAGCCCGGTGTAGTCGCGTATCTCGGTCTTCTTACTCGCGTCCCAGTAGCGTTTTACCCATCCTAACTTGCATAGCAACGCATCTTTAAACCAGTCGTGCAGGATCATGAAACCGGGGTTTTCGGTCATCATGATGTAGTTGACGTACTCGGTCGCCTGCACCGCCGCCTCGCTGTCCTGCTCGCGCAGCGGCTCGATGATCGCCAACTTGTCGCTTGCGGTAAAAATGCGCAGGAGGGCCGGAATCACCCACTCGATGTTTTCCATCACAGTCTTCATCACAACGAGACTGCGGCCCGAGGTCTCGTCGTCGCCGGCAAACCCGTCGCCGGCGTAATACTGCATCGCCTTGGAGCGGTCGGTCGACAGCGAGCTGCCGTCCCCGCCGACCGCAGCCGCCAGCTCGCCCGCGAGGCAGGCCCGCAGCGAATACGTCCGGTCGGAGTCCCGCTCCGACCGATACGAATCGTAGGCCATCAGGCGCTGCTGTCCTCACCCTGCAGGCGCGGGACGCGCCGGGTGCCCGCGCCCCCCTTCGGGGGAGCATCCTCGGCGACATCCACCCCGTCGAGGTGCTCATCGACACGCTTGCGCAAGGCCCCGTGCGCAACCAACAGCTCGTTGACCTGCGTCTCCAGCGCCTCCAGACGCTGGGTCTCGTCCATGGACATGCCCATTGGCGCACCTTTACTTCTTGTCGGAGGGGCGCGGCGCGGACCCGGTCGGCCCAGTGGCACCTGTTGCACCAGTAGGCCCGGTCGCGCCCGACGAGCTCGCCCCGGCCCCGCCAGAGGCAGCGCCTGCCGCCTCTTCGGTCTGCCGCCGCTGCGATTCCGCGCGATCCGGCGTCGGGGCGCGGCTCACCGTCCCAGCCCCCTCGTCCCGATCCTTCAGCGCTTGCCGCGTCGCATCGTGGCGCTCGTCCTGCGCCAGCTCCTCGTCACGCTCGCGGTTTTTCGTCGCCTCCTCATCGGTCTCGCGCCGGCCGCGCTCGCTCTGCACAAAAGGCGGCGGCACAACCAGCATGTCTTGGCTCAGCCCAGCCTCGATCGGGGGGGTGTAGTCCGCAATGTCGGGATCGTGCGCCCGCAAGTGCCGGATGATCGTCCCGGTGTCGCCAATCACGGCAAACGTGTCGCGGTGCTCGTCGTAAATCTGCGACACCGCAACCGCCCGCAGCGCCCGCTCCTGCGCCTCTTTATTGCGCCGCGCCTGCTCCGGCGTCCCGACATAGCCCTCCACCACCGGCGAGCGCCGCGCCTTGTCTTCGTCAGAGAGCGGCGCAATGCCCTGCCGCTCGGCAAGGCTCGGCTCCGAAGAGGGCGTCCCGTCAGGGCGCGTCGAGGGGCGTTGCTCGCGCCTTTCGCGCTCGCGCTTGTCGTCTTGCTCCCGTTTGTCGTTTTGCGTCTGCGTCTCGGTCCTGCTTTCCATCTACAACTCCTCTTACGCGATGTTGGCCCGCCGGTACTCCAACCTCACCGGCCGTGCCGCCGGCATCTCGTAAACAACCGCCATCAGCCCGGCGGCGTCGGCCGCGTGGCTCGCCCAGTCGTGCTCCGGACCCAGCCCGATCTCGCGGTGATCGTCGCTGCGCTTCTCGTGATACCAACCGAGCGCGTCGCGTCCGGCCTCGGTTGGGCGCTCAGCGAACCACACCGAGGGGAAAAGGCGGCGCAACGCCTCGATCCGCAGCCGCGCCGCACCCCGGCCCTGGTTGGGTATGACGCGGGTCTTAAAACCCGCGGCGCGGAAGGCGCTGTCGAAACTGATGTCGTAGATGCGGTCGTGCGTCCCGCCGTCGTGCGGCAGGATTATCTCCGCCTTCTCGTAGCCATGGTCGCGCAGCCACTGCACATGGACCGCTAAGGGCTCGCCAATCGCCTCGTAGTACGACAAAAGCCGGATCTCGCGGCCGACAAACTGCCCAATCCACATGGCAAATGCATCTGAGCGCGCCCCGGTGCCGCCGAGGTCGCAAAAAGCGCGGATCGGCAGGAGGGGGTCGCGGGCGACATGCCCGATGCGGCCCTCGCGAGCGGCCTCGGCCAGAAGCTTGGCGTAATAGGCACCCGAGTGGACGGTCGCAAAACCGCCCTCCCAGACATGCTCGTATATTTCCGGCCGCTTCTGCTCGTCCTCCCGCCGCAGCGCGTCCAAGGTAGAGGGAAACCACGGATTGTCGCGCCAGTTGCACTCGGTGATCTTGCTGTCGGCTGGGGGATTTTCGCGAAAGCGCTTGTGCGTCGCACTGGAGCGCCGCTCCGGGTTCCAGGTGATCCACAATTCCGAATTCGGCTCGCGGACGGTGGGGATTACCTTTACCCAAGAGGCTTCCGGGATGGCCTCGGCTTCATCAACCCAGAGTAAACGGATGCGGGAGAGCGATTTGACGCTGTCCGCGTTGTGGCGCAGGCCGAGAAAGGTAAAATCGATGCGGCCGTCACGCGTCCTGATGTACTTCTCGCCAATATCGTAGGCTGCGCTGAGAAACGGGTGCGCCTCGATCGACGCCTTGACCTCGGCCATCGAGCTGTCGGCCAGGCTGTTTTGGAATTCGCGCGCGCAGAGCACAATGCCCGTCTCGCCGGCCTGGGCGCACATCAGGCCCTTCGCCGCCGCCATCGTGGCAAAACTGCGCGATTTGGCGCTGCCACGGCCGCCATAGGCCCCGCGAAACTGCGCCTGCCCGGCAAAAATAGGCTGCAAGCGAGCGGGAAGCTGGATCTGCGCCGCTACCATGTCACAAGCGAGGCCGGCTCAACCCACCAGCCGTCCGCGTCGCGGTACAGCCAGCCGCAGGGGTGCAAATGCTCGTCAAACAGCACCTCCTGCGCGCAGAAGCCAAAGATCAAATCCGTGAGATCATCTCGCCAGCGCTCCGTAAAATCCCGCATGGCAACCGCCTACCGCCCGTAACGATAAGCGCCCATCAGCCGGATCATGCCCGACCCCAGCGTGACCTGGGCCTCTCCACCAGAGCGGCCGGTCCACACAACCTCGCCCGTCTCGTCGTCCGCCATCACTAAATCGCCGCGATTGACCGTCTCAAGACTGTCGCGCCGTACCGCCTGCCAGCGCTTGGCTTCCTCGCCACTCACCCGCATCGTGACCGCCTATCTGTAAAGAAGTGAAGACGAGATCCAGGGGACCCTTTCAGACCCGCGCACCTTGCGATAGCATCCCGCCCGGCGGCTAGGGCGACGGCCCGAATACCCGGTCTCACCGCACCGGGCCGCCGCCACCAAAATCCGATGGGACCCGTTAGAAAAATCAGGGGGACCCTTTTCGGGTTTTGCGGGACCAGCCGGCTAAAACGCCCTAAACGCCAAAACGCCTATGGCGGGGGGTATAAGGAGTGCGACGACGACAAAATCCGGGGGGCCCGTTTTCAATCCCTAAAATTCGAACCGATTAGCGTGGATCGGGTAATCCGTCCCGGCTACCCTGCGTCCAAGCCGATGCTACTCGCCCACAAAATCGCACTCGACCCGAACGCGGCGCAGCGCCTGTATTTCGCCCGCGCCGCCGGTTGTGCCCGGTTCGCCTGGAATTGGGCGCTCGCCGAATGGCAGCGCCAGTACGAGGCGGGCGCCCAACCGTCCGAAGTCTCGTTGCGGTGCGAGCTCAACGCGATCAAGCGGGCGCAATTCCCGTGGATGTACGACGTGACCAAGTGCGCCGTGCAGGAAGCGATCATCGACCTCGGCATGGCGTTCCGGTCGTTCTTCGAAAAGCGCGGCAACTATCCCAAGTTCAAGCGCAAGGGTGAGCCCGCCGCGTTCTGCGCCGCCAACACGGCGGGCTCGTTCCGCACCGACGGCCAGCGCATCAAATTGCCGGTGATCGGCTGGATCAGGATGCGCGAGGCGGTGCGGTTCTCCGGCCCGCTGAAGCGCGCTACGGTGTCGCTGTACGCCGGGCGCTGGTTTGTCAGCTTAATCATCGATACGCAAGACGTGCAGCCGGTGGCGCAGCCCGAAGCGGTGGTCGGCGTCGATCTCGGTATCTCCGCATTGGCGACGCTCTCAACCGGCGAAACCATCAAGGGGCCAAAAGCGCACAAAGCCGCCCTGAAGCGGCTGCGGCGGCGCAACAAGGCGTTGTCGCGCAAGCGGCGCGGCTCGGCCAATTTCCGCAAAGCCAAAGCACGGCTGACAAAGCTACACGCCCGCATCGCCAGCCTCCGGCGCGACGCGACGCACAAACTGACGACCGGCTTGGCGCGGACCTATCGCGTGATCGGCATCGAGGATCTGAACGTGCGCGGCATGGCGGCGAACCGCCATCTGGCGGGCGCGGTGACCGACGCCGGCTTCTACGAGTTCCGGCGTCAACTCGAATACAAGGCACGACTCTACGGTTGCCGGATCGTGGCCGCTAGCCGCTGGTATCCTTCAAGCAAGACCTGCTCTTGCTGCGGCGTCGTCAAACCGACGCTGGCCTTGGCGGAAAGGACCTTCCGCTGTGACGACTGTGGTTTCGAGACCGGGCGCGATCACAATGCCGCCCGCAATCTCGCTGGACTGGCCGCAAGCTCTGCGGTGTCAGCCTGTGGAGAGGAACGCTCTGGCCCAACTCGCAAGAGCCGGGTGAAACGGACCTCCGTGAAGCAGGAAGAGAATACTGCGCCCATAGCTGCTACATGACCGATCGGTGCAGCCCTTTCGGAGCGGCAGACATCTCAGTGCTGGTCCCCATTTGGGTGGTGCAGACATCTCAGAGCGGCGTACCCCCCTGCATTTGCGCGCGCCGGGGGGTCCCCAAACGCACTGTGTGGGGGGGGGTGGGGGGGCCTCGAGGACGTGGCGCGGGTTGAATCGAATGCATGCCCGACCGGATGGTCGAGGCCGCGATCCGTCCCTCGCGCGCGCGCGCGTATATATATAAGGACTCGTCATGCCATCCTGTCGCGCATGACCCTGCCCTACTGCGCATGTCGCAGCTGTGTCGCACTAGCATCGATTACAGGCTTTTGCGACACGGTTAGCGCGCACGTCTTAGACCTAGTGCGACAGCTACTTCTCATCCTGCTTCACGTTGGCGAGCGGCAACTGATCTAGATCGACTGGCGAGGATGGCGCGACAGCTACGAGCTCTATACGCGTCACAGTTTGTAGTGGCGCGTCGGGATTGCCTTCAACTGTCATACGATCGCCAAACTGGCGCGGAAACAGCTTGCTAGCGATCCATTTGCGGCTGTCAACCTGCAACCGAGCGGCTTGCACGACGGAATTATCGCTACAGCCGGCGACAGCGTCCGATAGCTCGATAATCTCAGCCGCGTAATGATCGGCGAGAGCTTCTCTCGCGCGCGCGTAGTGCGGACCGAAGTTGAGCTCTGGATCGGCCGCCCATTTACGCACTGCCTTTTCATCCGGCATATGCGGATCACGGCAGATTTGCCGTAAGCTTTCGCCGCTCATCATCCGATCTATAACTTCGCTGGCAAGCTCTTCCGTATACCGCACTGGCGCGCGCACGGTCCGTTTAGCCTTCCTGCCATTGATCTCTCTTAACGGCGGCAAGCTGTCCCGATCAGCCCTCATTCCGATCCCTACAATTGTACACGATAGTTGCCGCCGATCGCACAATCACGCTTGCATCCCAGCACGACTAACCCTAGATTAGCACCTGTAGCCGATGCATGGTGCATTGCAGACAGCGCAGAGGGCGCGGATCATGACACTATCAAATCGCATCTACCTCCGCCGCAACGGCGCCTTACTATTCTGGCGCTTGGGCCGTGTCGGCGGCAGCATCTACATCTCCGCCAATACGTCGTGCGACGAAACCCGGGCGATCACGCGCACGAAGCGCGCCAACATGCGGCGCGAATTCTACCGTCTGCGCCGCTGGTACGCGGCGGCACTTAACCATCAAGCCTAAACTCTACTCCTTCCCCAAGCCTCCTTACGGGGAGGCTTTAGGAAGCGGTAGGGACTGCTTCAAAGCCGGCGCAATGAGCGCCGCACACAGCGCATGGAGCGCGAGACATGACGACGTTACGGTTCTCTCAGTTTTTCTCTGTCGACAGCCCGAAGGCAATCAAAGCGGCAAAGTTCCACTATCTGAACGCGATAAATTACATGGCGCCGCACAAGTCTGGCAATGTTGGCAATCTCTGCAGTCACGCAAGCCCCGGCTGCATCGCGCTCTGCCTTGGCTGGTTTAGCGGCCAGGCTGGCATTGTGACGAAAGCGACGGGCACCAGCAAAGCGCGCCAGTCTCGCATTCGCAAAGCTGAGTACTTCATGAACGATCGCAAAGCCTATCTGCGCGAAATGTTCACTCACACTGCCAAACTGATTGCCAAAGCGCGGCGCCAGAACCTCACCCTATGCGCGCGGCCGAACGGCAGCACGGACATAGCCTACGAAGGTCAAAAGCTGATCGTAGACGCGGCATTTGCTGCGCAGCTAAGCCGCCTATCTGGCGAGACCATAGAGCCAGGGACGCATAGCATTTTCTCATGCTTTCCCATGGTCCAGTTTGTCGATTACACAAAGAACCATCTCCGCTTCAACCGCCCGCTTCCTGCCAACTATCATCTAACGTTCTCTCTCTCTGAGACAAACGAGCAGCACGCGCTCGATCTTCTCTCACGCGGCCACAACGTGGCAATCGTGTTCGGTTGCGAGCGGCCGGCAACGTGGCATGGCTATACGGTAATCGATGGTGACGAGCACGATTTGCGTCATCTCGATCCGCACAACGTAGTGGTTGGCCTAACACCGAAAGGCAACAAGGCAAAGCGCGACGCGTCGGGCTTTGTGGTGCGCAGCATCGCCACCTAGGCGATCGCTTACAGCGAGGCCCGGCTTCGGCTGGGCTTCATTATGGCCGCTATGGCCGCTTGACGGAGGCAATAATGGTTAAGCGTGACATTAACAGAACTGGCCGGCAATGGTACACGGACGCGTTTCGCGACTACCACTATTCGTCTGCGGAGGACGCTCGCGAAGCCGCCAGCATGGCGGCGCACTTTGCCGCCGAGAAAGTAGACAGATGGGAACGCGATTTGCTCGCCACGATCAGGGATTGCGAGAGCAATAGCGATGACTACTCCCCCGCTGGCATCGTTGAGCTAATAAAGGACATGCTCCAATCGAGCATCGAGCATCGTGAGATTATGGAAAGTCACGCCATAGATGAGGCGATGTCCAAAGCACTGCACTATGGCCGCTCGAGGGAGATATGACTATGGCCGGCAGTCCAATTCAACTATGGCCGACTATGGCCGCAGGAGCCACCATGCCGACAGACCTATTCCGCCGCATTGGCCAGTCTCTCTATGGCCGCCAATGGCACGACACTATGGCTGATGCACTGGGCATTAACATAACCACAATCCGACGCTGGGCGAGGGGCGACCAGGTCATACCACAATTTGTACCGGAGCGTTTGCTTATGCTATTCGATGAGCGCATAGAGGAATTGGCGAATCGTGCGTTAGAGCTCGAGGACGCGACCGGCCTACGTCGTAAAGCGCGCCCCTAGCGAATTGTACTATGGCTGCTAACTCAGGGCTAACCCACACCGAGCTTCGCGCGTTGCTGCGCGATCTACAACTCGACCTCGCCGACCTGGCTACTCTGACCGGGGTGCAACCCAACACCGTGTATCGCTGGCTGCGCCCTCCGGATGCTCACCAGGCGCTGGCGGTCCCCGTGTACGTCGCCACCATCCTGCGCCTGCTGCGGACCACCCCTTCTCCACTATGCCCGCAAATCGTCTCCAGAGGCCGCTGAGTAGCCTGTAGGGGTATGGCCGCTACGCGTGGGTGGTTTTGCCTTTCCTGCGCTGTACGGGGCTCCCAGACGTTTTTTGCCGCATCGCCC
>Ga0207688_10000643_pt1 | contig 17237 bp, 15 predicted proteins | sample KBSMiscanthusM4_FD_184296 | JGI IMG/M metagenome (GOLD analysis project Ga0207688, IMG submission 184296) | Miscanthus rhizosphere microbial communities from Kellogg Biological Station, Michigan, USA - M4 (SPAdes) (version 2) | ecosystem: Host-associated > Plants > Roots > Rhizosphere ...
CTTGTTCGACACTAGGCTAGATTTGCCGTCGGCAACCGCACCGTCCCGATCGATTGTCGGCACCACTCGTAGGGAACCGACGGATTCCTTCGTCGCCAACGGGCTCGATGCGTTTGCTAACCAGCAATGATGTGCGGTCAGGCCGGGGCACGCGCCGCACGTCGGTCTTGTCCGTGTTTCAACCTTGGGGGTATCAACCGTGGCCGCTGGCTTCGAGCCGTCGCATCGCCGCGAAGTTCAACCGGAACAATCATCCGTCTGTCACCAACGGCCGAAACGGTCACGCGGTGGGCGTGTTCCCTGGCGTTTGGCGGGATTGAATCCCTTGCGGATCAGCCGTTTCGCGGCGGTGGGGTGCGCGTTGTTAGCTGTCATGATGACCGGTAACGCGCCAGCCAATGCGGTAGTGGCCTGGCGACCGAAGGCACCGCCATTGTCCACCCCGTGGACGCACCTGGTGGGACCGAACAACGCGCTGCCCGAATACCCGCGCCCGCAGATGGCGCGGACGCACTGGCTGAACCTCAACGGCGTGTGGGATTACACGGGCCGGTCCGGACAAGCCGTGTTGGCGACACTTCCCTCGGAGAACGAATACCACGAGCGGATTTTGGTCCCTTACCCCACGGAGTCGGCACTATCCGGGATCCAGCGTCACGACGACCAAATGTGGTACCGCAAGGTTTTCGAGCTGCCGAGTACCTGGCGGGGGCAGCGCGTGCTGCTTCATTTCGGCGCGGTCGATCAAATCGCCACTGTCTGGGTGAACAACCAGCTGGTGGCCCACCACGAAGGCGGGTATACGGAGTTCAGCGCCGACATCACCCGTGCACTGCGGGCGGGATCGCAGCAGCGGTTGACCGTGCTGGTCGCGGACCGCAACGAGACCAACCCATTCCCGGTCGGCAAGCAGCGGAACGAGCCGGAGGGGCTGTTCTATACGGGATCGTCGGGCATCTGGCAGACGGTGTGGATCGAACCGGTGCGCGCCGCGCACATCGACAAGCTCGACATCACCTCGGACCTGACCGGTTTCACGATCACCCCAAGGGTTTCCGGGACGAGAAAGGAGCGCGCCGAAGTGGTCGTCTCCACGCCGGATGGCGCGGAGGTGGCGCACTCGATCGCCACAGCGGGCGCGCCGCTGCGTGTCCTGGTGCCGAACCCGCGCCTGTGGACTCCCGATGACCCGTACCTCTACGACCTCAAGGTGCGGTTGCTCAATCCCGTCGGGAAGGCGGTCGACGAGGTTTCCAGCTATGCCGGGTTGCGCACCATCGGGGTCATCAACGATCCGAAGGGTCGGCCGCGGATCGCGCTCAATGGCAAGATCACCTTCCTTCACGGCCCGCTGGACCAAGGCTTCTGGCCGGACGGGATCTACACCGCGCCCACCGACGAGGCGCTGAAGTTCGACCTCGAGCGCATCAAGGCGATGGGGATGAACTTCGTCCGCAAGCACGGCAAGCTGGAACCGGCGCGGTGGTATTACTGGGCGGACAAGCTCGGGCTGATGGTCTGGCAGGACATGCCGTCGCTGGACGTGTCGCTCGATATTCCGGTGGGTCCCGCCCCGGATCCGGTTCCCGCGGCGAAGGCGAATTTCGAGCACGAGCTGTCGGCGATGGTGGACCAGCTGCGCAGCGTCACCTCGATCATCGGGTGGGTGGTGTTCAACGAGGGCTGGGGCGAGTACGACACCGCCAGGGTTGCCAACGCCGTGAAAGCCGAAGACCCGACGCGGATGGTGAACGCGAACAGCGGGGTGAACTGCTGCAAATCCCGGCCGGACAGCATGGCCGGGGACATTTACGACGACCACACCTATGTCGGTCCCGGCCGTCCAGTGGTCAACGACGAGCGCGACGACCGGGCGAAGGTCCCCGACACGCAGCCGGTCGTTGTCGACCGTCGGGTGAGGGTGGACGGTGAGTACGGCGGCCTCGGGTTGGTGCTCGACGGGAACCGGTGGCCGGGACGGCCGCAGGCCTACGAGATGGCCGATAGCCAGGCTCGGCTGACCGAGCGCTACGTCGAGGTCAGCCGGGATCTGGAAAAGGCGGTGCGGGAAGGCGGTTTGTCGGGCGCGATCTACACCCAGACGACCGATGTCGAAAACGAGGTCAATGGGTACCTGAGCTACGACCGGAGGTTGATCAAGATGGCGCTTCCGACGGTGGCGGAACGAAATCGCGCGGTGATCGCCGCGGGGACGGACCCGACCGACCGCCGTTGACGACGGCTCATTCGGCCTCCTTCACCCAGAGTCTTCGGGCTGACAACGTGCGTCTGCTTACGAACACGCGCTGATTTCCACTGAGAGGATCCCTGAACTCAAGGCAGTGCGCCAGAAGTCGCATAGGTCGCGAGAAGTCATCGGCTGCCACGTCAACCACGTCGGGATACAACGGATCATTATCGATCGGCAGGCCAATCGAGGCCATGTGGACCCTCAGCTGATGTGTGCGTCCACTGCGCGGTGTCAGCCGGTACAGGCCGTCGCCGAGGTGCTCGACCAGTGTCTCGGCGTTCGGCTCACCCGGTTCGTCGACGGCCTGTAGGTGTCCACGCCGCTTGTTGATTCGGCTGCGGAGCACCATCGGAAACTTGAGGGCCGGGTCGGCGCCCGCCCGCGCCAGGTACGTCTTGCGCACCTCGCCCCTCGCGAACAGCGTCTGATACGCACCTCGCAGCTCTCGGCGTGTCGTGAACAACAGCACGCCCGCAGTCAGCCGGTCCAGCCGATGCGCAGGACTCAGCTCCGGCATGTCGAGTTCGCGGCGTAGCCGCACCAGCGCAGTCTGCGCGACGTGGCGACCCCGCGGCATCGTGGCCAGGAAGTGCGGCTTGTCGACGACAACCATGTCGTCGTCGCGGTGCAGGATCGGGATGTCGAACGGGACCGGCACTTCGTCGCGCAGCTCCCGGTAGAAGTAGACGTGCGCACCGGCCGGCAGCGCGGTGGTGCCGGTGACCACCGCACCGTCGGGCAAGACGACCTCTCCCGCAAGCACTTTCGCGGCAGCTTCGGCGCCCCACCGGGCCAGGAATTCGTCGACCACCACGCCGCCGCGAAGCCGCACCCGCGCCGGGCCGAGGCCGTCGCGCACCGGTAGCGGCGCCGGCCTCACGAAAGCGGCACCGGCTCGAGGATCTCCGCACGCGCCTCCGGCGCCGCGGCCCTCAGCGCGTCGGCGGACTCGTCGTCGGGCTGCTGCTGGGACCGCACCTCCGCGTCGACGCGCGCGATATATGTGCTGACTTCGCGGTCGATATCCTCAGCGCTCCAACCCAGCACGGGCGCAACGACTTCGGCGACCTCACGCGCGCAGTCCACACCGCGGTGCGGGTACTCGATCGAGATCCGCATCCGCCGCGCCATGATGTCCTCGAGGTGCAGCGCTCCCTCGGCCGCGGCCGCGTACCACGCCTCGACCTTCAAGTACACCGGCGCCTCGGTGATCGGGGTCAGCAGTTCCGGCTTGCCTTCGGCCATCGCGAGCACCTCGCCGATCAGCGAGCCGTACCGGTCAAGGAGGTGCCGAACCCGATAGGGATGCAATCCGTAATGCGCACCCACGCTTTCGGTTTGGTTGATCAGCGCGAAGTATCCGTCGGCACCCATCAGTGGCACCTTCTCCGTGATCGACGGCGCCACCCGGGCCGGGATGTACTCCGCGGCGGCGTCGATCGCGTCCTCGCCCATCACCCGGTAGGTGGTGTACTTGCCACCGGCGATGGCGACCAGACCGGGCGCGGGCACCGCGACCGCGTGCTCGCGCGACAGCTTCGACGTTTCCTCACTCTCGCCAGCCAGCAGCGGCCGTAGCCCCGCGTAGACACCGTCGATGTCGTCATGGGTTAGAGGCGTGGCCAGCACGGTGTTGACGTGCCCGAGGATGTAGTCGATGTCGGCCTTGGTGGCCGCGGGGTGGGCCAGATCGAGGTTCCAGTCGGTGTCGGTGGTGCCGATGATCCAGTGCGTGCCCCACGGAATGACGAACAGCACCGACTTCTCGGTGCGCAGGATGATCGCCACCTCTGACACGATCCGATCGCGCGGCACGACGACGTGCACGCCCTTGGATGCCCGCACCCGGAACCGACCGCGTTGCTTGGACAGTGCCTGGATCTCGTCGGTCCACACCCCGGTGGCATTTACCACGACGTGGCCGCGCACCTCGGTAATCTCGCCGTTCTCCGAGTCGCGGACCTGCACTCCGACCACCCGGTCGCCCTCGCGCAACAGCGACACCACCTGGGTGGACGAGCGCACCACCGCACCGTAATGGGCCGCCGTGCGCGCGACCGTCATCGTGTGCCGGGCGTCATCGACCACCGTGTCGTAATAGCGGATGCCACCGATCAACGACGAGCGCTTGAGGCCGGGCGACAGCCGCAGCGCGCCCGCGCGCGTCAAATGCTTCTGCGCCGGAACGGATTTCGCGCCACCGAGTTGATCGTAAAGGAAGATACCCGCGGCCACATACGGGCGCTCCCACCACCGGTTCGTCAACGGGAAAAGAAACGGCAGCGGCTTGACCAGATGCGGCGCCAGCGTGGTCAGCGACAGCTCCCGTTCGTGCAGCGCCTCGCGGACCAACCCGAACTCCAGCTGTTCGAGGTAGCGCAGCCCGCCGTGGAACATCTTCGAGCTACGGCTCGACGTGCCGGAAGCGAAGTCACGGGCCTCGACGAGCGCGACCTTCAGCCCGCGGGTCGCCGCGTCAAGGGCGGCGCCCGCGCCGACCACGCCACCGCCGATCACGACGACGTCGAATTGCTCGTGGCCGAGACGCTCCCAGGCGTGTCTGCGCTGCTCCGGGCCCAGCAGCGTCTCGCCGTTGACCGAGATCGGGTCGCTCACTTCGAATGGATCCTTGTTACTCGTCGGTACATTTGCCCATTCACAGGTTACTGGGTCCGTCCTGCTCCTCGCGTGCGCAGAAGATCAGTCCAGATCGTCGTGCGCCATCAGTCGCCGCGCCGCCTCGGTGATCGAACCCGATAGCGACGGGTAGACCGAGAAGGTCTGCGCCAGATCCTCGACATCGTTACCGTTCTGCACCGCCAGTGCGATCGGCAGGATCAGCTCGGAGGCGATCGGCGCCACCACAACGCCGCCGATCACCACGCCCGTGGCCGGACGACAGAAGATCTTCACGAAGCCGAGGCGCAGGCTGGACATCTTGGCGCGGGCATTGGTGTTCAGCGGCAGGGTGATCGTCCGCGCCGGCACGGAGCCGTCGTCGATCTTGGACTGCGGCACCCCGACAGCGGCGATCTCCGGCCGGGTGAACACCGCAGCGGCCACCGTGCGCAGGCGAATCGGGCTGAGCCCCTCGCCCAGCGCGTGGTACATCGCGATGCGGCCCTGCATGGCGGCCACGGAGGCGAGCAGCATCAGCCCGGTGCAGTCGCCGGCCGCATAGATGCCGGGCACCGTAGTGCGCGACACCCGGTCGACCTTCAGATAGTCGCCGGGCCCGAGTTCGATGCCGACGCGCTCCAGACCCAGCCCACTGGTGTTCGGCACCGAGCCGACGGTCATCAGCGCGTGGCTGCCCTCGACGGTGCGGCCGTCCGTCATCTTGATGAGCACGCCGTCGTCGGCCGGTTGTCCTCCTCGCGTGCGGGAAGTGCGGGTCACCGACTCTGCTCGGGCGTTCTTGACCAGCGTCACACCCCGTTCGGCCAGCGCGTCCTCCAGCACCGCGGCGGCGTCGGAGTCCTCGTGCGGCAGGATCTGATCGCGGCTGGCGACAACCGTCACCGCGACGCCCAGTTCCGTGTAGGCGTTGACGAACTCGGCGCCAGTGACGCCGGAGCCGACCACGACAAGGTGCTCGGGCAGCTTCTCCAAGTCATAGAGCTGGCGCCAGTTCAGGATTCGCTCGCCGTCCGGCTCGGAGTTGGGCAGCACCCGCGGGCTGGCGCCGGTGGCGATCAGCACGACGTCGGCCCGCAGCTTGCTGACGGCGCCGTCATGAGCGGTGATTTTGACGGTATGCGCAGCCATGCCAGGCACATCGTCGACCAGCTCGCCGCGGCCGGCGATCAGCGTCACGCCCTCGCTCTGCAGCCGAGCCGCGATGTCGGCCGACTGCGCGGCCGCCAGTGCCTTGACCCGGTTGTTGATCTTCGGCAGCTCGATCTTGGCGTCCTCGAACTCCAGGACGTACCCGAGGTCGGGGGCGCGGCGCAGTTCGGTGCGCACGCCAGTCGAGGCGATGAAGGTCTTGGACGGCACGCAGTCCCACAGCACGCAGGCGCCGCCGATGCCGTCACAGTCGACGACGGTGATGTCGGCGACCTCGGGGCCGCGAGCTGCGGCGACCAATGCCGCCTCATAGCCGGCGGGCCCGCCGCCGATGATCACGATGCGGGTTGTCACGGCCTAAACCTAGCCAAGGCGACCGTTGATCGCCCAGTCAGTGAGCGAAGCTTTAGGCTTTCCCCGTGCCGCTATACGCCGCCTACGGATCGAACATGCATCCGGAGCAGATGCTGGAGCGCGCTCCCCATTCACCGATGGCGGGAACGGGGTGGCTGCACGGCTGGCGGCTGACGTTCGGCGGCGAGGACATCGGTTGGGAAGGCGCGCTGGCCACCCTCGTCGAGGATCCCGGCGCGAAGGTCTTCGTCGTCCTCTACGACATGACCAAGGAGGACGAGAGGAACCTCGACCGCTGGGAAGGCTCAGAGCTGGGCTTCCACCAGAAGATCCGCTGCAGGGTGGAGCGGCTGTCGTCGGACACCACCACCGATCCCGTGCTGGCGTGGCTCTACGTGCTCGATGCGTGGGAGGGCGGCATACCGTCGGCGCGCTATCTCGGCGTCATGGCCGATGCCGCCGAAATCGCAGGCGCCCCAGCAGAATACGTCCACGATCTGCGTACCCGCCCGGCGCGTAACATCGGCCCCGGCACCTAGCCTCTTCCCGCCGAGCGACCGCGCCTGTACACGACACGCCGCAGTTTCTTGGCATTTTGCGGTCGCTCATGCCGCGCGAGCGCGACGAAGCAGCGCGTCGATCCGCGTAACGAAGTCCCACGACCGATATCTCGCATCCTCGAACACGATGGCTATCACGATCCATCCAACATCCAAGAGGGCGGCGTGGCGCCTGCGATCGCGGCGCATCGCGTCAGCGTCGCTGTGCCGATCGAAGCCGTCGTACTCCACCGCCACCCGCTCCTCGGGCCACGCGAAGTCGAGTCGCCGCCGAGCTCATCGACGGCAACGGCGAGCTGCGCTCTCCATCGGCGACTCAAGCAACTCCTGCTACGCAGCGCGGCGTCGAGTGTCGCCAACGCACGGGGACGACGCAAACTACGCGCCACTTCGATGGCCGTCCACGCAGGAGAGGTGGCCGGCCGTTCGCCGATCGTGACCAGCGGAGCGCCGTCGCGACGATGCACCACGAGACCGTCGGCTGAGCGCAGTCGCGAACCCGGCGGACTGAGCACGTGAAAGTCGGATGGCTGTTCGGTGTCGAATCCGTGCAGGGCGGCGGCCGTACCCAGGCATACCGGAACGGCAGTGCCGCAGCACAAGTCCAGACCGCGTAGTCGCAGTTCGTCCGTGGACCCGCACCGACCGTAGATACCTTGCCAAATCCGTTCGAGATTGCCCGTTTTCAGCTCGGCCTCGAAGCCGCGCCTGGCGAGGTGACGCAGGATCTGGCCGCTAGTGGCAACCCCACGCTGTTCCTCGAACAATCGGTCGAGCTCGTCCATGACGCCGATCGTCGATGCCGACGATCGCGATCGAAAGTGTCAAAGGCTGAGCTGTGGATGACTGGCGCTTTGTGGACAGCCAGCTCGCGCGAGCGACCGCAGAATGCCAACGATCCACGGCGTGTCGCGTACAGACACTGTCGTTCGCGGGAAACGGAGCTAGAACTGGGCGGCTTGGTCGACGATGTTGACCAGCACCCGAACACCCACCGCCAGCGACCGCTCGTCCACGTCGAACGTCGGCTGATGCAGGTCGTGCTGCGGGCCTCGGCCCGTCCACACGCCCAGCCGTGCCATCGCGCCGGGCACCTCCTCGAGATACCACGAGAAATCCTCGCCGCCGCCGGACTGGCGGGTGTCGCACAGCACGTCGGAGCCGATCGCCTCGATCGCATGGGTGAGGATGCGCGTCGAGATCTCTTCGTTGACCACCGGCGGCACGCCGCGGCGGTACTGCAAGCTGTGCTCGATGCCCAGCGGCTGCAGCAGTGACGAAACGATCTCGTGCACAATCGCTTCCAACGAATCCCAGGTGTCGCGGCTGGCCGTGCGGATGGTCCCTGCCAGTGTGCCGGTCTGCGGGATCGCGTTGGCGGCGACACCCGCATTCACCGCACCCCACACCATCACCGTGCTGTTGCGTGGGTCGATGCGGCGCGACAGCACACCGGGCACCCCAGTGATCAGCGTGCCGAGCCCGTAGACCAAGTCACCGGTCAGGTGCGGACGCGACGTGTGCCCGCCGTGCGACTGCAGTGTGACCTCGAGCTGATCGGCGGCCGACGTGATCGGCCCGGCCCGCAGCGCGACCTTGCCAACCGCCAGCCGCGGGTCGCAGTGCAGCGCGAAGATGCGGGACACCCCCGTCAGCGCGCCCGCCGCGATTGCGTCGATCGCACCGCCTGGCATCAGCTCCTCGGCGGCCTGGAATATCAGGCGCACGCCGACCGGCAGCTCGGGCACTGACGCCAGCGCCAGCGCCGCGCCCAGCAGCACCGCGGTGTGCGCGTCGTGACCGCAGGCGTGCGCGACGTTGGGCACCACCGACGCGTACGGAGCACCCGTCCGCTCGGCCATCGGCAGCGCGTCCATGTCAGCCCGCAGCGCGATCCGTGGCCCCTGCTCCGGCCCAAAGTCGCAGGTCAGCCCCGTCCCGCCCGGCAGCACCTTTGGGTTCATGCCGGCGTCGGCCAGATGGGAGGCGACGAACTGGGTGGTCGCGAACTCCTGTCGGCCCAACTCGGGATGCGCGTGGATGTGCCTGCGCCACGCGACCAGGTCGTCGTAGTGGGCGTCCAACCACAGCTCGGTGGCGTCGACCAGGCTCATGCGCGATCCGCCTCCGCTACTCCGTCGCTCATGGCGCCCGCCTCGCCCGCAGATCCAGCACCCGGTCCCGCTCGGCAGGCGTCTCGGCAAGGCTGACGACCGTGCGCGCCAGCATGATCGCGCCCTCGACCACGGCTTTGTCGGCGCTGGGCCCCGCCGCCGCGACGGTGAACGCCGACTGGTGGATGGACGCGCCATTGGCCTCGATACCGACGATCGGGTGGATGCCCGGCATCACCTGCGTGACGTTGCCCATATCTGTGCTGCCCAGCGGTAGCGTGTGCTCGACCTCCTCTGGCACCGGGTTGCGGCCCAGCCGCACCATCTCGCCACGAAAGACCGAGGCCAGCCACGGGTCAGGCGCCAGCGCGGCATAGGCGGGCGCGGTCTCGGTCACGGTATGCGTGCAGCCGGTGGCCACCGAACCCGCGGCAAAGCAGCCGGCCATCTTGTCCTCGAGTTCGTGCAGGGACTCGGAGTCGACGGCGCGCATCGTGTACCGCACCGCGGCCCGGCCGGGAATGACGTTGGTGGCCTGCCCGCCGTCGGTGACGATGCCGTGCACCATCTGCCCCGGCGCCAGGTGCTGACGCAGTAGACCGATCGCCACCTGCGCGACAGTGACCGCGTCCGCGGCGTTGACACCGAGATACGGCGCGACGGCGGCGTGCGATTCACGGCCGGCGTACTGAACCGTCACCTCTGACAGCGCCAGTGACCGGGCGGCGGCGATGTCGAGTGGTCCGGGATGCAGCATCACCGTAGCCGCGATGTCGTCGAACGTTCCGGCCTTGAGCAGCAACGCTTTTCCGCCGCCGGCCTCCTCGGCGGGTGTGCCGATCAGCGCCACCGTCAGGCCCAGCTCGTCGGCCACCTCCGCCAATGCCAGCGCCGTGCCGACGGCCGAGGCGGCGATGATGTTGTGACCGCAGGCATGTCCGATATCCGGCAACGCGTCGTATTCGGCGCAGATACCGATGACCAGCGGACCGCTGCCGTAGTCGGCGCGAAATGCGGTGTCCAAGCCGCCCGGTGCCGCGGTGATCTCGAAGCCGCGCCCGGCCACCAGCACTTGCGTCTTGGCGCAGCTGCGATGTTCGGCGAACGCGAGTTCCGGCTCGGCGTGAATGGAGTGCGACAGTTCGATCAGATCGTCACTGCGTCGCTTGACGGCGTCTTCGACGCTCAGCGAGGCAGTGGCGGTGGGCATCCTTGCAGTATCTCACTGACGTTCGGTCGCCCGTCCGACAGCTAAGCTCGCGCACTGTGACCGATCCGGATGCGCTGGCTGCAGAGTCGGCGCGCGCCATCGGCGATCGCACCGGCGTCGACGAGCACGACGTCGCAGTGATCCTGGGCTCGGGCTGGGCGCCGGCGGTGGCGGAGCTGGGGGATCCGGTGGCCGTGGTGCCGATGGCCGAGTTGCCCGGGTTTACCCCGCCGACGGCCGCCGGGCATGGCGGCCAGGTGTTGTCGCTACACGTCGGCGGCCACCGGGTGCTGGTGTTCGTCGGCCGAATCCACGCCTACGAGGAACACGAGCTGCGCCACGTCGTGCATCAGGTCCGCGCGGCGTCGGCGGCGGGTGCGCGCACCATTGTGCTGACCAACGCCGCGGGCGGCCTGCGCGAGGACTACACCGTCGGCCAGCCGGTGTTGATCAGCGACCACCTCAACCTCACGGCACGCTCGCCGCTGGTCGGCGCGCAGTTCGTCGACCTGACCGACGCGTACTCGCTGCGCCTGCGAACACTTGCCCGCGAGATCGACCCGTCGCTGGCCGAGGGCGTCTACGCCGGGTTGCCGGGGCCGCACTACGAGACTCCTGCCGAGATTCGGATGCTACGCACACTGGGCGCCGACCTGGTGGGCATGTCGACCGTGCATGAGACCATCGCGGCCCGCGCCGCCGGAGCGCAGGTGCTGGCCGTATCGCTGGTGACGAATCTGGCGGCAGGCATGACGGGCCAGCCACTGAGTCATGACGAAGTGCTTGAAGCGGGTCGTCAATCGGCAACGCGGATGGGCTCCCTGCTCGGTGCGGTGATCGCGCGAGTCTGACGGCCGGCACGCTCGCTGATCCACACCACGCTGCGAGCCATCAGCGGCGCCGCGAAGAGCATCAGAAGGATGCGCACCACCTGCGCCGCGATGATGAACGTCACGTTGGACCCGGTTTCGACGGCGGTCGCGAGCACGGCGTACACACCGCCGGGACTGGTCGCCAGGTAGCCCTCCAGTGGGGTCAGCCCGGTGAAGCGCGCCAGCAGTGCGCCGAGGCCGGCCGTCGCGACGCCAAGTGCGACGATCAACCCGATCGCGGCGGGCAGCATGCGCCCGATCGCGCGCAGCGAATCGGAGGTGAAGGCCAACCCCGCCTGCCAGCCGATCACCATGTAGCCGACCTGAACCAGCACCATGGGCACGGCCAGGCCGAACGACAGGCCGGTGAGTTGCAGTACGACGGTCAACGCCATCGGCCCGAGCAGACCAGCGCCGGGTAGCCGGATCCACTTGCCGACGGTCGCGCCCACCAGCACCAGGGCTATCAGCATTCCTACGCTCAGATACCAAGGGGCTGAATCAGTTTCAGTGACGGTCGCGACGCCGTGTGACTTGTCCGCGTGATAAACCAGGGTCACCACCACCGGCATCGACGCGGTCACCAAGGCCACCCGCAGGTATTGCACGACGGACACGACGCGGTCGTCACCGCCCAGCTCGCGAGCGATTGCGACAAGCCCTGAGGCGCCGCCGGCGACCAGCGCCAACGATCCGGTCAACGGGGTGACGTCGCGGTGCAGCCCGAGCAGCGCGCCCGCGACGACGCTGAGCAGCAGGGTGGCGATTGCGATGGCGATCACGATCGGCCAATCGGAGCCGAGCGCGCCGACGGCGTCTTGGTGGACCATCGTGCCGATGTAGACACCCAGCACACCTTGCGCGGCAACACCCGCCTTACGGGGTACTCGACTGGGAGCCACGGAAGTCAGCGCCAGCACAACGCCCACGACCAGGGCGGCGAAGAGCGCGGCGGACGGCACGCCGACATGAGTGAGCGGGACCGTGACTGCGGCCGTCACTGCTATCAGTAAGACCCACCTGAACATCAGCCGCATCAACGTCATATTGATTGCAAGTATGCCCTTGTCAATTGCGAATTGCAACATGCGGCTATTGACGTGACAGGCCCGTTTTACCAAGGTATAACTTGGCTATGACGCACATTGACTCCCCGGCCACCGAACTGCGGGAATCGATGATGGCAGTGGCCCGGCAGATGCGCAGGCACCGCCCCGACCACGGCCTGACGCTGAGTCAGATGGAGCTGCTCGGCGAGGTCAGCCGCACCGGCGTCACCACACCCGCCGAACTCGGCTCCCGGTTGCACGTACGAGTCCAGTCGCTGACCGACAGCATCAACGAACTGGTTGGCCGCGGCCTCATCGTGCGACGTCCCGACGAGACCGACCGACGCAGGCAGCTCATCGAGCTCACCGATGCGGGCACCGCGCTGCTGGAGGCCGACCGTGCCGAGCGGGATGCGTGGTTGCACGCGACCATGCGCGACAACCTCACACCGTTGGAATTCGACCTGCTGATGCTCGTCGCCCCGGTGCTTCGCAAGCTGGCTTATGCCGAAGCGAAAGCGGGCACACTAGCCGTATGACTGCGTCGCGGTTCTCAACGGCCGCGCAGGACTGGATCTCTCACGACCCCGATCCGCAGACCGCCGCTGAACTGGCGGCGCTCAGCGACGATGAGCTCGACGAGCGGTTCGCTCAACCGCTGACGTTCGGGACGGCGGGTCTGCGTGGGCCCCTTCGCGGCGGACCGAACGGGATGAACCTGGCCGTCGTCCTGCGCACCACCTGGGCGGTCGCCAAGGTGCTCAAGGACCGGCGCCTGGGTGGATCACATGTCATCGTCGGCCGTGACGCCAGGCACGGCTCCGAGGAGTTCGCCCTCGCCGCGGCCGAAGTCCTTGCCGCACAGGGATTTCCCGCCGCACTGATGTTCGCTGCGGTCCCGACGCCGGTGGTGGCGTTCGCCGTAAGGCATTCGGGTGCCGCGGCTGCCATCCAGATCACTGCGTCGCACAATCCACCGTCCGACAACGGGTACAAGGTCTACTTCGAGGGTGGCTTCCCGATCGTGCCGCCCTCCGATCAGGAAATCGAACGTGCCGTCGCCGAAGCGCCCTACGCCGACGAGATCCCTCGGCAGCGAGTCGAGGCCACCGGTGTCGATCTCGTTCAGCGCTACGTCGACCGTGCGGCGCATGTGCGGCACACCCACGGGTCGGTGCGGGTCGCGTTCACGCCCTTGCACGGAGTCGGCGGCGAATTCGCATTGGACGCGCTCGTGCGGGCCGGCTTCTCCGACGTTCACGTTGTCGAGAGCCAATTCGCTCCCGATCCCGACTTCCCCACCGTTTCGTTCCCGAACCCTGAGGAGCCGGGTGCTGCCGATGCGCTGCTGCAGTTGGCCGCCGACGTCGACGCCGAGATCGCCATCGCGCTCGATCCCGACGCCGACCGCTGCGCGATCGGCGTGCCGACGCCCGCGGGCTGGCGGATGCTCTCGGGTGACGAAACCGGTTGGCTGCTGGGCGATTACATCCTCTCGCAGCTCGAGCCCGGGCCTGTCTCCGAGGCAACCCTAGTGGCCAGCAGCGTGGTGTCCTCGCGCATGCTGGCCGCCATCGCCAAGGAGCACGGGGCCCAGCACGCCGAGACACTGACCGGGTTCAAATGGCTGTCGCGAGCCGACGACGGTCGGCCCGGCTGCACGCTCGTCTATGCGTACGAAGAGGCGATCGGCCACTGCGTCGACCCTGGCGCCGTCCGCGACAAGGACGGCATCAGCGCGGCCGTGCTAGCGTGCGATTTGGTTGTCGCGCTGCGGGATCAGGGCCACACAGTGCTCGATGCGCTCGATGAGCTCGCAGGCCGTCACGGCGTGCACACCACGACCGCGGTGTCGCGACGCGTCGCCAACGCCGACGAGGCCGAAGCGGTGATGGCCCGACTACGCGCGACACCGCCCGACCGGCTGGCGGGCTTCGAGGTGAAGGTGACCGATCTGCTGCTGGAGCGGGGCCAGCGGCGCACGGATGCGCTCGTCTTCTTCGGCGGTGACGACGACGACTGGGTGCGGATGGTTGTCCGGCCGTCGGGCACCGAACCAAAACTCAAGTCCTACATCGAGGTTCGCTGCGCGAACGTCGGCGATCTCGAAGCAACCCGAGCCAAGGCGCGGGAGGTTCAGGACGAGCTGGTCTCCGTCGCGCATCAGCTGTAGTGGTGTGACGGGCCGACTTGGTCGGTATTGCACTCAGGGGCTGTGCGCCGCGCCCGGCCACAACCCTCACTGCAACCTTCGGACCCCGTATACCCGGCTAGCGCGGCCCGAACTGCCGGTCGCCTGCGTCGCCGAGACCGGGCACGATATAGGCGATGTCGTTCAGCCGCTCGTCGATGGTCGCGGTGAACAGCCGTACGTTCGGCGCCACCTTCTCAAGTGCCGCAATGCCTTCGGGTGCGACGACGACGCACACCGCGGTGATGTCGACGGCGTTGCGGGAACGCAGCAGCCCGATGGTGTGCGCCATCGAGCCGCCGGTCGCAAGCATCGGGTCCAGGACCATCACCGGCTGCGTGCTCAGGTCGTCCGGCAGCGACTCCAAATACGGTGTGGGCTCATGGGTTTCCTCGTCGCGGGCCACGCCGACGAACCCGACGCGGGCCTCCGGGATCAGCGCGTGGGCCTGATCGACCATGCCCAGCCCCGCGCGCAGCACCGGCACCAGCAGCGGCGGGTTGGCCAACCGTGAGCCGGTGGTTTCGGCCAGCGGCGTCCGCACCGAGACGGGTTCGCAGGCCGCGTCGCGCGTCGCCTCGTACACCAACATCAGCGTCAGGTCACGCAGTGCCGCACGGAACGCCGCGTTGTCGGTGCGCTCGTCGCGCAGGGTGGTCAGCCGCGCGGCGGCCAGTGGGTGGTCGACGACGCGCACATCCATGCGCCGACCTTAGTGGAACCGAACGGTCGCCGCGGCCGTCCTAACCGCGTGTTCGCCCACACCGACGCCATCCGCGCCTTCGGCGCCGCCAGCACGGCGCATGCAACCGATCTCGCTGCTGTCGCTGCGACTCTGTCGTCAATGCCCGGCGCCGCTGCGGATTCGATGCTGGGTCCCGTCGGCGCCCGCTTCCTGACGGCGCTGGCCGACGCGACCACGGAGACGTCCCGCGCGGTGGCCGCTCTGGGTGAGCGCCTGCAAGCCGGATGCCTCACCGCACATGCGTCGGCGGCCGCCTATGAGAACGCCGACCAGCGCGCAGGCGCGGCGGTCGGCTGGACTTAGCCGTTCCATCCGCGACGTGCTTTACCGAAGCATTTCTTCGGCTCGCGCCACTTCCGGGAATGCGCTGCCTGCGGCAAAGCGGCTGATGGCGTCCACGACACCGGGGCTCGCGGATTGGCCACGGAACTCGAAATCGTCCAGCGCGGCCCGCAATTCGAAGAGAGTCGCACCCTGTCGGCGCGCCAATTCGAGCGCAGCGCTGAGATCTGCTTGCCTCATACGCGGTTCGGTGTGGGTGCGGGCGCGAAGCCGCAGAAGTTCGGCATCGTAGAAATGCATCCCGGTGTCCTCGGCGAGCTGCAGCGCGCTGTCGAGCCGGGCGCGGGCCGAATCACAGTGTCCGGCCGCGATCAACAACCGCCCGAGGACGCCGTCAAAGAACGTGACGTAGACGTTCAGCTCTAGCTTGTGCAAGGTGTCGACCAGCGTCGTCACCGCCGCGATATGGGGCGACAGGGCGTGCGGATCGACGTGAGCAGTGGCGCTCAGCGCGGCCAGGGCCTCGACGGTGACTTGCTCGGTCGCGCCGACCAGCCGCCACAGGTCGAAACCATGTCGCTCGGCCTGCTCAGTCAGCTCTGCGACGAGGACCTCGGCGCGCTCAAGCTGATCGGCTTCGATGCACAGCCAGATGTTCGCAAAGCGCGTGTAGGCGTCGCTGTACTGGCCTTGGGGGAAGCCGAGCTGTTCGGCCCGGTGAGCCGCCTTCGTCAGGTCCTCGGCGGCGCCCGTCAGGTCGCCGCGCACCATCGCGAGTAGAGCGAGGTAGACGTACGCCGTCGCGGCCGGGTCGTTCGGCTGAAACCACAATGTCTCAATCTGTTGCTGGTCCATTGCGGCCATTCCGGCTGTGGCCGCCTCGAGATAGGCCGCGGCGGCATCGAACTCGCCGCGCAGCCACGTCACCGCCCCGAATCTCGCCTCGATCACCGGGCGGAACAGTGGCCGGTCCTGCTCGAGCCCCGCCCGCAGTGACTCGAGTACCTGAACGGTCCGACGCAGGTCGGCTCGTATGGCGTAGTAACCCGCCAGCGCGGTCAACGTCGCGAACACGACGTCGTCGCGAAGATCGGTCCGACCCAGCCGGAGGCACCGCTCGAAGTCCGCCGCGGACTCGGAGGATGGAGCTCCCTCCCCGGCAGTTGCGAGGAACCCCCGCTCCAAACGCGCTGCGATCTCGCGGCGGTCGCGGTCCGGGCCGCGCGGGCGAGCGGTCGAGCTGCGCGAGTGTGAGGCTCAGATAGGTACGGGCTTCGGCCAGCGCGCCGCGGCGGCGGGCAGCCGCTGACGCCTGTTGGTAGGCCGCGGCCGCCTCGTCGAACCTTTCGGCCCGCTCGTAGTGGCCAGCGACCAGCCGCCAGTCCGGCTCACCGCCCGCGCGGCTCAGCGCGTCGGCCACCCTGCGTGCAGCCCTCGCCGAACGCTTGGCGGTGCCAATTCGGCGGCGACCTCCCGCAGCAACTCATGGCGAAACCGCCAAACGTCGGTGCCCCATGGCTCGAGCACCGATGCGGCTTCGAGTTCGGCGATGACATCGTCGACCTCATCCTCGCCGAGGTCGACCACCGAGCACAGCAGGCCACGATCCATCTGGCGGCCGATGACGGCGGCCGCCTCCACCACGGGCACCACTTTTGCGCTTGCGCGCAGCCGCGCATCACAACGGCTCATACAATGCCTCGGGTACTCCGGTCTGACTGAAATCGTCGACGACCTGTTCGATGTAAAACGGCAACCCGTCACACCGGCCGACCACCACCGCCCGCGCAGCGGCGGTCAACGTCGGAGCCAGCGCGGCG
>Ga0207688_10000644_pt1 | contig 17235 bp, 17 predicted proteins | sample KBSMiscanthusM4_FD_184296 | JGI IMG/M metagenome (GOLD analysis project Ga0207688, IMG submission 184296) | Miscanthus rhizosphere microbial communities from Kellogg Biological Station, Michigan, USA - M4 (SPAdes) (version 2) | ecosystem: Host-associated > Plants > Roots > Rhizosphere ...
CCGGCCGCGACATCGGGCCGATCGGCGCATACCGGCTCGCCTGGCGGCGGATCCAGCCACTCCTGCGGGCGCTCGTGCTGTGGGTGGCCATCTGGGTCGTGCTCACCGCGACGGTGTTCCTCATCCCCGTCGCCATCTGGCTCGCAGTGAGGTGGGCGCTCGTGGCGGCGGTCGTGGCACTCGAAGCCGATCGCCGTCCGCTCGCGACGCTGCGCCGAAGCGGCGAGCTCGTCCGCGGGCGCTGGATCCGGGTCGGCTCGCTCGTCGGCGTCAGCGGGGCGACCGCTCTCCTCCTCGGTCCGCTGCTCGGCGCGATTCTCATCTTCCTGACCGACCTGCCGCTCGCGATGCTCAACATCGTGGCCGGGGTCGTCTACGCGCTCGCGATGCCTTTCGTGGCCCTCGTGACCGCCTACGTCTACTTCGACGCGCGGGCGCGGTTCGAGCTGGAGCCGGTCGAGCGCATCGACGAGCTCCCGTCCGAGATCGCCCTCGACGGCGTCTAGGCGAGTTCCGCCTCCAGCGGCCGGTCGCCGGCGACGAGCTCGGCGAACTTGCCGCCGGCCGCGATCAGCTCGTCGTACGTCCCGATCTCGGCGATCCGACCATCGTTCAGCACGACGATCTGGTCCGCGTCGCGGACGGTCGACAGCCGATGGGCGATCGCGATCGTCGTGCGCCCCTCGGAAAGACGCTCGAGCGCTTCCTGCACGAGCCGCTCCGTCTGCGTATCCAGCGACGACGTCGCCTCGTCGAGGACGAGTACGGGCGGGTTACGCAGGATCGTCCGCGCGATGGCCATGCGCTGCTTCTCGCCGCCGGAGAAGCGGTAGCCGCGCTCCCCCACCATCGTCTCGTAGCCCTCGGGCAGCGTCGCGATGAGCTCGTGGATCTGCGCGGCGCGGGCAGCCTCCTCGATCTCGTCGTCGGACGCCGTCGGGCGAGCGAACCGCAGGTTCTCGCGCACGGTCGCATGGAAGAGGTAGGTCTCCTGCGACACGACGCCCACCGTGTCGGCGAGACTCGCGAACGTCATCTCCCGCACGTCGACGCCGTCGACCGAGACCGCGCCCCGCGTCGTGTCGTAGAGCCGCGCGACGAGATAGGCACACGTCGTCTTCCCCGAGCCGGTCTCCCCCACGAGTGCGGTCTTCGTGCCGGGCGGGACTGTGAACGACACGTCCTGGAGCGTCCAGGCGGCATCGTCGTACCGGAACCAGACCCCGTCGAGGGCGACCTCGCCTCGGGGAACGCGGAGCTCGTGCGTCCCCTCGACGATGTCGACCTCGTGGTCGAGGTACTCGAAGATCCGGTCGAAGAGCGCGAGCGAGCTCTGCACGTCGACCTGCACGCCGAGCAGGCTCCCGATCGGGAAGAACAGGCGCGTCTGCAGGGTGGTGAAGGCGACGAGCGTCCCGATCGTGATCGCCTGCGAGCCGTTCGCGATCGAGAAGCCCGCGAACCAGTAGACGAGGGCGGGCATGATCGCGAAGGTCATCTGGATCGAGGCCATCATCCAACGGCCCGTCATGCGGCTTCGCACCTCGAGATCGGCAAGGCGCCGCGACTCGCCGGCAAAGCGCTCTGCGAGGTCGTCGGTCCTGCCCATCGTCTTTCCGAGCAGGATCCCGGAGACCGAGAGCGACTCCTGCACGATCGATGAGACGTCCGCGAGAGACGCCTGCCGTTCGGCCGTGACCTTCTTGCGCTGTGCGCCCACGCGCTTCGTCAGCCACACGAACAGCGGGAGGAGGGCCAGCGCGAAGACCGCGAGGCGCCAGTCGAGGAGGAACATAGCGGCGATCGTCGCGATGACCGTCGTGACATTCGACAGCACCGACGTCGCCGTCGAGGTAACGACGTTCTCGATGCCGCCGATGTCGTTCGCGATCCGGCTCTGCACCTCGCCGGTTCGCGTGCGGGTGAAGAACGCCAGGGACAGGCGCTGGAGGTGCCGATACACCTCCGTCCGCAGGTCGTGCATGACGCTCTGGCCGACCTGGTTCGAAAGCAGTGTCTGATACACGCCGATGACGCCCGTGACGACGGGGATGGCGACCATGCCCGCGACGAGCGCACTGAGCAGGCGGACGTTCTCGTCCGGTATCGCGACGTCGAGGACTTCGCGCAGGAGGAACGGCGACACCACGCCGATCGCCGCTGCGAAGAAGATGAGCGTGCAAACGGCGGTCAAACGCGCCCGGTACGGGCGGAACAGGCGGACGATCCGTCGGAAGTTCGCCCGACGTACCTCGGGGTCGGACGGGCGCTCGGGAGCGTCCTCGGTGGAAAAGGAGTCGAAGCGACGGCCTGGCACGAGCTAAGCGTGCCTGCCCGCAGCGTCGTGAGGCCCGGGACATACCATTCGAGGCATGTCGGTCGACGTCGTCAGCGAGCCTGTCCAGCAGCTCATCGACTGGCTCGTGCCCGGCCCAAGGCCGTACGCCGAGACGATCGAGGCCTGGAGGACGCACTGCCCGCGCATCTCGCCGTGGGAGGACGCGCTCGACCAGGGCCTGATCGCGATCGAACGCCACGACGGCCGGTCGCTCGTCGTGCTCACGGAGGAGGGTGCCGCGCGTCGCCGCGGGCCTGCTGAGGCAGGCAGCGCGACGCCGCCGACGAATCCGTCGTAGTGACGACCGACGAGGCGATCGACCGCTTCCTCGAGCACGGCGGCCTGTCGCCGGCGTCCAGGCGCGCGTACGGCTCCGATCTCCGCTCGTTCTCGGCCTGGCTCGACCGGCGAGATCTGACGTTGGACGAAGTCGACGCGCGCGTTCTCTCAGATTGGGTCGCCGAGCTGGGTAGCGGCAGAGACCGCCTCGCCCCACCGTCGATCGCGCGCCGGCTCTCCGCAATCCGCTCGTGCCTGCGCTACACGTTCGGCCCCGCATCGGTCCCGGAGGCGTCTCTCGCGCCTCGACGCGCACGCCGTCTCCCGGACGCTCCGAAACTCGCGGAGATCGACGACCTCCTCGAGCTCGTCGACGGTGGGTCGCCGCTCGCGCTCCGCAACCGGGCGCTCCTCGAGCTCCTCTACTCGGCCGGTCTACGAAGCCAGGAGGCAGTCACGCTCGACCTCCGGGACGTCGACTTCGAGCGTGAGGTCGTGCACGTGCGCGGCAAGGGCGGGAAGGAGCGTGTCGTCCCGCTCGGAGAGGAGGCTGCGCTGCAGCTCGCGCGCTATCTCCGGTCCGGTCGGCCGCAGCTCGCGGCCGGCGCGAACGACGCCGTCTTCCTCTCCGCACGAGGGCGCCGGCTCGACACGAGCACGGTCCGGCGGCTCCTCCGCCATCCCCATCGGCTCCGCCACGCGTTCGCCACTCACCTGCTCGAGGGTGGTGCTGACCTTCGCGTCATTCAGGAGCTCCTCGGCCACGCCTCTCTCTCCACGACCCAGATCTACAGCCACGTCGACGCAAAGCGTCTGCGGCGCGTCTACGACCGCTCGCACCCGCGGTCTTGAGCTCGGCTACAGGCGGCGGAGCGCCGCGAGGTGCGCCACCTCGATCCGCCGAGGAGTCGAGACGTCGCGTGACCAGCGCGGCCATGCGTACTTCGTCGGCGAGCGGAGCTCGCACCCGAGGTCGCACGCGAGCCGCACGCCCTGGCGTCCCGCACTGAACAGGCCGGCGTTCCCGAGGACCGCTCGAACCTCCGCCTGACCTCGGCGCCGGCGCAGGAGGTTGAGGATCGCCCAGTCCTCGACACCGTCCCGGATCTGCGTGAGGCGGGCACTCGGCCATGGCCCGTTCGGCCCTGGATACACGAGGATCTTCTCTCCACTTCCGATCGACTCGCGCGGGTTCGTCGCTGTATAGCTCGTCATCCCCTGGGCGTAGAAGAGCCCCTGGACGTTCTCGAGCGCGGTCCAGAGCATGAGCATGCGCGCATTCGAGAGGGGCTCCGTGGCTGCGAAGCCCGGTGTTCCGGGAGTGCCCGTGTACGTGTAGGCCCACACCATCTTCCCGCGGGAGCGCACCTTGTCGATCAGCGCGAGATTCGAGCGCGCACGGGACATCCCGGCGCGCGTGTGACCCGGACTCGTCCACGTGCCGTAGTAGCGGCGCGAGAGCACCGTCCAGACGTCGAGGTCGTCGCCACCCTTGCCGTCCCACAGGAACGTGTTGGCCGGCGTCGGATTGCCGGTCATCATCTGCGCGCCTCCTGGGAAGCAGTCGTGCAGAGCCCTCGCCTGGCGGGCGACGAGTCGCTGCCCCGCGAGGCTGGGCTCGTCGTAGCCGAACAGGTACGGCAGTGGGCCTGCGCCGAGCACCTCGTTCTCCGACCAGAACGAGCGCACGCGACCCAGGTACTCGCACCAGGTCTCCGGCGCGAAGGGGCTCATCTGCGCGATGTAGTTGTGCGCTGCGGTCCGATTGCTCGAGATCGGGATCCGAAGGGCCGAGAAACCCGGCGACGCGCGGAACTGGGCGAGGAAGTTGCCGGCGGAGTCGAGCCACCACCGCGCGTCCGATGCGTAGCCGGCCGACGTGCGCGGCTCGCCGAATCCCCACGAGCCCGGCGATACCCGGTAGTCGCCGAGCAGGCCGAAGAGCGCGCGATTCGCCGCAACGCGCTGGTCGTGACTGGTGAAGCCGTAGAGCTGGGCGGACTTCGAGACGTACGACTCCGGGCTCAGGTTGAACGACGTCAGGAGATTTCCGACGCGAGAGCCCGGCCGCGGCAGCGTCACCGGAAAGACCGTGATCCGCACGGGCACGACCGTGCGCTTCCCGTCGGCCGTCACCGCGAGTGACGCCGCGTAGCGACCGGCCGTGGTCCCGTACGGCACGTCGACCTGCACGTGGATCGGCTGGTTCGCCCGCTCGCTCGCGCGCTCGTCCCCGTCCCAGGGCTCGAGGGCGTCGGGAATCGCACGGCCCTCGACTGCGACGAAGTGCGCGAAGAAGAGCCGTACCGCAACGCCGCCTGCCGGAGCGGTCGCCACCGCAACCGCAACACGCTCGGCGCCGCGCACGACGACGATCGCATCCTCGCGCTCGCCGATCGCGGCGTTGGCGGCGACGTACGGCGCTCCGCCGCGCGGAAGACCGCCGCTCGCCGGTATCGACTGTGACGACGGATACACGGAAACCGAGTCCGCGACTGCGGTTGCGGACGCCGAACCGGTCAACGAGACGAGTCCGCCGACGAGCACCAACGCGAGTGCGAGACCTCGCGCGAGCCGACGGGGATGACGGCGCAAGAGGAGCCGGGCGCCGTTCGGCGAAACGTTCCGAGCGCCGTGAGTGCTTCCGACCCCGACGTCGAGCGCTATCTGCTCACCCTCCAGGCCCAGCGGTCGCCGCGGACCGTCGACGCGTACCGACGCGACCTGGCCGCCCTGCACGGGTTCCTCGGCAAGGACGTCGGCCGCGTGACTCCGGACGAACTCGAATCGTGGGTTGCTTCGATGCGCGCCCAGGGGCTCGCGGCCTCGACGATCGCCAGGCGCGTCTCCGCGGTTCGTGCGTACTTCCGTCACCTCGTCCTTATCGGCATGCGCGACGAAAACCCGGCTGCCTCACTCCAGCTACCGCGCCGCGGCCGCACCCTACCGCGCGCCCTCTCACCTGCCGAGACGGAGCGGCTCATCGATGCCGCGACCGGAACGATGCCGCGCGCACTACGCGACCGTGCTCTCGTCGAGCTCCTGTACGGAGCCGGCCTACGGGTCTCCGAGGCGGTCGGGCTGGAGAAGAACGGCGTCGCAATCGAAGAGCGCGTGGTGCGCGTGCTCGGCAAGGGCGGCAAGGAGCGACTTGTCCCGCTCGGTCGCCCGGCGGCGGAGGCGGTCCGCCGCTACCTGGCGCTCGGGCGGCCTCACCTCGACCGTCGCTACCGGCCGGAGCTGTTCTTGAACGCCCGGGGGGGAGCGCTCACACGCGCCGGTGCGTTCCTCATTCTCCGCAAGCTCGCCGACCGAGCGGGACTCGAGCCCGGACGCGTCCATCCGCACCTGTTGCGCCACTCGTTCGCGACGCACCTCCTCGAGGGCGGAGCGGACCTGCGCTCGGTGCAGGAGATGCTCGGGCACGCGGATCTCGGGACGACCGAGCGTTACACCCACGTCTCGGATCGACGGCGGCGCGACGTCTACTTCCAGGCGCACCCGCACGCGCGCAGCCGACCGCGCCCGAGCGGCACCTCCTCCGCCTAGACCGTCCAGGCGACGCGCGCGAGCGCGATCGCCTCGGCCAGAGTCTCGTCGCTCGCACCGACGAGCGTCACGTGGCCGAGCTTCCGCCCCGGCCTCGGCTCCTTGCCGTAGAGATGGACGTGCGCACCGGGGATCGAGAGGAGACGCTCGAGCGGCGGAAGCGCGCCGACGAGGTTGACCATCACACTCGAGCTGCGGGCCGCCGTCGCGCCGAGAGGGAGCCCGAGGATCGCGCGGAGATGGTTCTCGAACTGACTCGTCTCCGCGCCGTCGATCGTCCAGTGACCAGTGTTGTGAACGCGCGGCGCGAACTCGTTCGCGAGCAAATTGCCCCCGACCTCGAAGAGCTCGACGGCAAGGACGCCGACGTAGCCGAGCTCGTCCAGCAGACGCGCCGCGATCTCCTCGGCCTCGCGCTGCCGGGCATCCGACGCGCGCGCGCGCGACACGGCCAGGATCCCGCCGCGATGCTCGTTCTCCGTCACCGGGTAGAACACGGTCTCGTCGGTGCGTCCGCGTACCGCGACGATGGACAGCTCGCGCTCGAACGGGACGATCCCCTCGGCCAGCTCGTCCTCGCCGAGCGATTCTGCCGCCTCGACGACGCGCTGTCCCTTGCCGTCGTAGCCGAGGCGACGTGACTTCACGAGCGCCGGAAGCCCGACGTCGTCGAGCAGACCGAACGGCGCGGTCGCGATCCCGAGGCGCCGGAACAGCTCCTTTTCGACGAGCCGGTCCTGCCCCAGCTCGAGCGCGCGCGGGTCGGGGACGGCGCCGACGGTGCGCGCCGCGGCGACGGGCACGTTCTCGAACTCGTACGTGACGGCGTCCACGCCGTCCGCGAGCCGCCCGAGGCACGCGGGATCGTCGTAGGCACCGACGAGCAACTCGCCGACGTCGCCGGCGCAAGCGTCCGGAGCGGGATCGAGAAAGCGGAGACGCGCACCGAGAGGAGCGCCGGCGAGAGCGAGCATCCGTCCGAGCTGCCCCCCGCCGAGGCAGCCGACGAGCGCCGTCACGCGGCCGGATCGGGCGCAGCGAGCACGGCTTCCGTCTGCTCCTCCCGGAACGCCGCCAGACGCGCTCGCACGCCAGTGTCTCCCCGAGCGACGATCGCGGCGGCGAGGAGCGCCGCGTTGACCGCACCCGCCCGGCCGATCGCGAGCGTCCCGACGGGAATGCCGGCGGGCATCTGTGCGATCGAGAGCAATGAGTCCAGGCCCTCCAGCGCCTTCGACTCGACGGGGACGCCCAGCACCGGCAGCAGGGTCTTGGACGACGTCATCCCCGGCAGGTGGGCCGCGCCTCCGGCGCCCGCGATGATCACCTGGAGGCCGCGCTCCTCCGCCGAGGCCGCGTACGCGAAGAGCTTGTCCGGGGTCCGGTGGGCCGAGACGACCTCCGTCTCGAACGCCACGCCGAGCGACTCGAGCGTCTCCGCCGCGTGGCGCATCGTCTCCCAGTCGGAGCGGGAGCCCATGATGATCCCAACGACGGGCGCATCGCTCACGGATTCGAGCCTACTTCGTTCTGGACTTCTTCACGAGGAGCGCGGCGACCGAGCCGGCGGTCTTGCGCAGGTCGGCGTCCTCCTCGTCGCTCTCGGCGATCCCCTCGAGGATCTGGATCGTGTCGCGCTGCGGCGTGCCGTTCTTCAGACACACCATTGCGAGGCGCCTGACGGCGGCGTTCGGATCTCGAGCCGCCAGCTCGTGCAGGAGCGGCCGGAAGGCGTTGACGTCGCCGGGATGCGTTCGCGACAGACTCTCGAGCGCGATGAGCGCCGACCCGCGCGCGGCAGGGCTGTCGTCCTCCAGGCCGCGGCGCAGCAATTCGAGCTTTTGACGGAACCGGAACTGGGCGATGGCGCGATACGCCTGCGCGCGAACGCGGTAGTCGGCGTCTCGGGCACCAGCCTCGATCTCCTCGTCCCATTGCGACCGGAGGGAAGCGAGAGACTTCTCGTCTCCTGCCTGTGCGAGGGCGTCCGCCTCGGCAGCCGCCTCGGCCAGCGTCATCCGACGTCGGAGAGGGAGCGCGGACCGGGGCCGGTGTAGCGGGCCGACGGGCGGATGAGCCGCGCGACGCGCTTCTGCTCGAGGATGTGCGCCGACCAGCCGGCGACGCGCGCGCACGCGAACATCGCGGGGGTCAGCTTCGCGGGAATGTCCGCGACGTCGAGGACGATCGCGGCCCAGTACTCGACGTTCGTCGCGAGGACCCGCTCCGGGTGGCGCTCCTGCAGCGCCGACAGCGCGGCCGACTCGAGCGCGCGCGCCGACTCGACCCTTGACGAGCCGAGCTCATCCGCCGTGCGCGAGAGAAGGCGGGCGCGCGGATCCTCCGCGCGGTAGACGCGATGGCCGAAGCCCATGATCCTGTCGCCGCGCGATAGGAGATCGTCGACGTACTTCTCCGCGTCTTGCGCTTCCGCGACCTCGTCGATCATCGGGATCACGTGCGCGGGCGCGCCGCCGTGAAGCGGCCCCGAGAGCGTCCCGATCGCAGCCGACATCGCGGCACCGGCGTCCGCGCCCGTCGAGGTCGCCACGCGCGCCGTGAACGTCGACGCGTTCAGGCCGTGCTCGGCAGTGCAGATCCAGTACGTGTCGATGGCGGTCACGTGTCGCGGGTCTGCCTCACCGCGCCAGCGCAGCAGGAAGCGCTCGGCCGCCGTCTTGCCGGCCGCGACCACGTCGTCCGGCACGGAGTCCGTATGGCCGTCCGCCACCCGTGCGGACCGGGCAACGATCGACATGACCTGCGCCGACAGCCGGCCCAGGTCGTCCCGCGCCTGCTCGTCCGAGATGTCGGTCATCTTTCCGAGCTTCCAGACTCCGGAGAGACGCGCGATCTCCGCCTGCGCATCGGCCGGCGCGCTTCCCGTGAGCTCGACCGGCTCGTACGGATCCGGCTCGGGCATGCCCGGCTCGAGGCTCTCGTCGACGAGCAGTCCCCAGACCTTCTCGTATGGGACGTGCCCGACCAGCTCCTCGATGTCGACGCCGCGATAGCGGAGCGCACCGCCTTCGCGATCGGGCTCGGCGATCTCCGTCTCGACCGCGACGACGCCTTCGAGTCCCGGCTTGAAGTCCGCGACCTCGCTCATCTGACGGAGACGCTACCTGAGCGGATTTGAACAGGCATGCAGGTACCATCGGCGCGCCGATGGCCCACCGCGTCACCCTCATTCCCGGCGACGGGACCGGGCCCGAGCTCACCGAAGCCACCCGCCGCGTCCTCGAAGCGACGGGCGTCGCGTTCGAATGGGACGTCTGCCAGGCGGGTGTGGACGTGATGGAGGAGACCGGCACGCCGCTCCCCGAGGGCACGCTCAGCTCGGTGAAGGAGAACGGCCTCGCACTGAAGGGCCCGATCACGACGCCGATCGGCACGGGGTTCCGCTCCGTGAACGTCGCCCTCCGGCACGAGCTCGAGCTGTACGCATGCCTGCGGCCGTGCAAGTCGTACGAAGGCGTCCGCTCGCGCTACGAGGACGTCGACATCGTGGTCGTCCGCGAGAACACGGAAGACCTGTATGCGGGGATCGAGTACGAGGCAGCCGGCGACGATGCGAAGCACGTCATCGACACGCTGAACGCGCTCCAGGCGAAGCAGATCTCTCCCGAGTCGGGCATCTCCGTGAAGCCGATCAGCGCCGCGGCGTCGGAGCGGATCATCCGCTTCGCATTCGAGTACGCGCGCAGGAACGGGCGGCGCGAGGTCGCCGGTGTCACGAAGGCGAACATCATGAAGTTCACGGACGGGCTCTTCCTCTCCGTCTTTCGCGAGGTCGCGGCCGAATACTCGGACGTGCGGTCGCGCGAGGTCCTCGTCGACGCGCTGACCATGCAGCTCGTCCAGCGGCCCGAAGAGTTCGACGTGCTCGTGCTCCCCAACCTCTACGGCGACATCATCAGCGATCTCACCGCAGGGCTCGTCGGCGGGCTCGGAGTGGCCCCCGGGGCGAACATCGGCGAGCATGCGGCGGTCTTCGAGGCGACACACGGCTCCGCTCCCAAGTACGCGGGCGAGAACAAGGTCAACCCGACCGCGATGATCCTCTCCGGCAAGCTCATGCTCGAGTACATCGGTGAGCGCGACGCGGCCGAGCGCCTCGAGGCCGCAGTCGCGGACGTCATCGCCGCCGGGGAGCGCGTGACGTACGACCTCAAGCCGACACGCGACGATCCGACCGCCGTCGGCACCGCCGAGTACGCAGACGCGATCATCGAGAGGCTGGAGGCTTAGCGAACCATGCGAAAGAAGATCACGGTCGTCGGAGCCGGGAACGTCGGCGCGACCTGCGCGCAGGAGTTGGCTCGGCGCGACTACGCCGACGTCGTCCTCGTCGACATCATCCCGAAGTTTCCGCAAGGCAAGGCGCTCGACATCAACCAGGCCGCGGCGGTCCTCGGCTACGAGCCGGCGATGGTGGGCACGAACGGCTACGAGGAGACCGCGAGCTCGGACGTCATCGTCGTCACCGCCGGCAAGCCGCGGTCGCCCGGGATGAGCCGCGACGATCTCGTGACGACGAACGAGGCGATCGTCTCGTCGGTGACCAAGGAGGCGGTCAAGCACTCCCCCGACGCGGTCCTCGTCGTCGTCTCGAACCCGCTCGACGCGATGTGCCATGTCGCCAAGGCGGCGTCACGCTTCAAGAAGCATCGCGTCGTCGGCATGGCCGGCATCCTCGACACCGCACGGTTCTCGACCTTCATCGCCCAGGAACTCGACGTATCGGTCAAGGACGTCACAGCCGTCGTCCTCGGCGGACACGGCGACCAGATGGTGCCGGTCGTCTCGGCGACGAACGTCGGCGGCGTGCCGCTTCCGGAACTTCTTCCGAAGGCCCGCATCAACAAGCTGGTCGAGCGGACGAAGGTCGGCGGCGGCGAGCTCGTGTCGCTGCTCGGCACGTCTGCCTGGTATGCGCCCGGCGCCGCAGCCGCACAGATGGTCGATTCGATCTGCCTCGACGAGAAACGGATCCTGCCCTGCACTGCATACCTCGAGGGCGAGTACGGGATCAACGGCCTCTACATGGGCGTCCCGGTAAAGCTCGGCACAGGCGGTGTCGAGGAGATCGTGAAGCTCCGGCTGACCCCGGACGAGAAGAGGATGCTGCGCGCTTCCGCTGCCGCCGTCCGCGAGGTCGTCGGCGTGCTGAAGAAGAAATAGGGATGGATCTCGGTCTCAGCGGCCGGACGGCGATCGTCTGCGGTGCATCGTCGGGAATGGGGCTCGGCATCGCGCGCTCGCTCCGCGGCGAAGGAGCGAACGTCGCGATGTTCGCACGTCGAGCCGATCTCCTCGAGCGTGAAGCCGAGCAGATCGGCGGCCTCGCCGTGCCCGGCGACGTCACGAGCTCCGACGATCTCGAACGACTCGTCGCATCGGTCGTCGGCACGTACGGAGGCATCGACATCCTCGTGAACAACTCTGGCGGGCCACCCCGTGCGACGGCGACCGAGCTCGACGCGGACAACGTGCGAGCGGCGGTCGACCTGCTGCTCGTCTCGATCGTCCGTCTGACAGAGCTCTGCCTCCCCCACCTCGAGCGCAGCGGCCGTGGACGGATCGTGAACATCACGTCGAGCACAGTGCGGGAGCCGATCGACAGCCTCGCCCTATCGAACGCGGTGCGGCCGGGTGTCGTTGGCTGGGCGAAGTCGCTCGCACGGCAGGTCGGCCCGAAGGGGATCACGGTCAACTCCATCGCACCGGGAAGCATCGACACGGATCGCCTCCGGGAGGTCGACCCCGACGGGCCGTCGGAGGAGGACCTCCGCGAGATCCCGCTCCGCAGGCTCGGGACGACGCAGGAGATCGGCGACGTCGTCGCCTTCCTCTGCTCCGAGCGGGCAGCGTACGTCTCGGGCGCGGTGATCTTCGTCGACGGCGCCGCCAGCCGAAGCCTGTAGTGGTGAGGCGATTCGCCGGAACCGCGGTCGTGCTCGGCCTGGTCGGGCTCGTGGCCACAGCGGTCCTGCTCTGGTGGCTGCCCGCGAACGACTTCCTCTTCGTCCCGGATCGCGCGAAGCCACTGGCGGACAAGGTCGTGGTCCAGGGCGCGCAGACCCCGGCGGACGGCGACGTCTACTACGTCGACCTGTTCGTTCGACGCATCCGCAAGCTCGAGAAGCTCCTCCCGTTCACACGGCCCGACGGCGCGACCTTCGTGCCGGCCGAGCGGCTCACGCCCGACGGAACAACGGAGGCGGACCGCGACCGCCAGAACGCCGAGGACATGCGGCGGTCCGAGCGGATCGCGGCCGTCGTCGCACTGCGCGCGCTCGACTACGACGTGCAGGCGACCCCGAGCGGCGTGCTCGTGACGAGCGTCTACACGAACGTCCCTGCCGCGAAGGTGCTCCAGGCGAACGACGTCATCGTCGGAGTCGACGGGGTCGCGGTCCGGACGCCGACCGAACTGCGCCGCGAGATCGGCCGAGTCACGCCCGGCTCCGACCTGCGACTCTCGATCCGTCGCGGCGGCGAGCTCCAGGACGTCACGGTGCGCACGATCCCGAACCCGCAGGACCCGTCACGCGCAGTGGTCGGGATCCTCGTCGACCAGGACGCGAAGATCGAGCTGCCGATCGACGTGGACATCGACCTCGGGCGGGTGGGCGGCCCGTCGGCGGGCCTCCCCTTCGCGCTCGAGATCGCACGAAAGCTCGGCCGCGACGTCACCCATGGTTGTCGGGTCGCGGCGACGGGCGCGCTCGCCCTCGACGGCACGGTGATCCCGATCGGCGGCGTGAAGCAGAAGACCATCGGAGCACGCCGCGCGGATGTGGATTTGTTCCTCGTCCCGGCCGGCGAGAACGCGAGGGACGCACGGGCCAATGCGAAGGGCCTGCCGATCATCCCTGTTGAAAGTTTTCAACAGGCGTTGCGGAAGCTGGCAACGAATCGCGTTAAGTGCTGAATTTGCAGGTACTTCGTCCTCACTGACAACACGCGCAATTTGCGGCGAATTCGTCACGGGCGGGGGTTGTCCGACCCATGCCCGCTCGCCAGAATGCTGGCTGGTCGTGAGGGGCGACCGCAACCTGAATGGCGGCAAAGAAGCGCATACCCGTGACCTGCGACGACTGCTACTTCCGGCAGGAGGGTCTCTGCGCGCTCGCCGGCAACGTGCCTTGCCCGACCTTCCGCGCGACCACGCGCGGCACACTCGCACCACCACAGCAGCCTCGTCTCGTGCCGCGTATGCCCCAGCCGGTCCAGGTCGGTCAGGCCGCCTAGACTGCGGGCGTGAGCTCGCAGGGCAGCGCGCCCCTCAAGTCCGAGAAGAACACGCCGTGGAAGCTGATCGTCTTCGCCGTGCTCGCGGTGTACGTGCTCCTGATCATCTTCCTGAACCGCAAGCAGGTCGAGGTCAGCTTCGTGTTCTTCTCGGCCGAGATCTCGCTCCTCGTCCTCATCGTGCTGTGCGTCGGGCTCGGGTTCGCGGCCGGCTACCTCTTCGAGCAGCTCCGCGACCGGCGCAAGCAGCCGTAGCTCAGCCGAGGAGGCGCATCACGCGCTCGACGCCCTCGGTGATCCGCTCGGGCGTCTCGTAGCTGTAGGCGAGGCGCGCGCTCGTCGTGCCCCCGCCTGAGCCGGCCGCGAAGAAGCCGGGGCCGGGGATGAACGCGACACCCTCCCGCTCCGCGTCGGCAGCGAGCGCACTGGCGTCTGCGCCGTCGAGCTCGAGCCAGACGAAGTAGCCCCCGGCGGGATGGCTCCACGAGACGCCGCACGGCGCGTTGGCGTCGAGGGCCGTGAGCATCGCGTCACGACGCGCCTGGAGCTCCGACCGAATGTGCGCGAGGTTCGGCTCGAAGTTGCCGCGGGCGATGAACTCGTGGACGACGGCCTGCGGGAGGAACGGCGGCGAGATGTACGTCGACACGGCGCGCTCCTCGAACGCGGGCGCGTCCGCCTCGGGCAGGACGAAGTAACCGCTCCGCACCCCCGGCGCCACGGTCTTCGAGAACGAGGACGTGTACGTCACGAGCTCGCCGCCTTCGAGGTCGAGCAGGCTGGCCTCCATGTCGTCCTCGAAGCGGACGAGGCCGTACGGGTCGTCCTCGAGGACCGCGAGCCCGTGCTCCCGGACGACCTCGACCAGACGCGCCCGCCGCTCCGCGGAGAGCGTCCGGCCGCTCGGATTCTGGAACGTAGGGATCGAGTAGAGGAACGACGGCTGCTCGTCGCGGCTGCGCAGCTCGGCGTCGAGCGCCTCGGGATCGAGCCCTTCGTCGTCCATGTGCAGGCCGACGATCTCGACGCCGTCCCGCGCGAGGATCTTCAGCGGCCGGTCGTAGGTCGGCGCCTCGACGAGAACGCGCCCCGGCGTCCGTGCGAGCTGCTCGGCGGCATAGAAGACGAAACCCTGGAGGCCTCCAACCGTGAGCACGACCCGCGCGGGCGCGACTCCGTGCCGTTCCGCGACCCACTCCCGCAGCGGGCCGTACCCACCGCCGGGGCCGTATGCGAAGACCCTGTCGCCGTCGCGCTGGGCGACTGCGTGAGCGCAGTCGGCGAGCTCCCGAGCCGGGACGAGCTCGGGCGCGGGCGCACCTCGTGCGAAGGAGATGGCCGGCTGAGACACCCCGTCGAGCCTACGCGAAGAACGTGTCGTCGTCGGAGTACGGCGGGACGCAGCAGCAGAGGAGCGTCACGCCCGTGTCCGCGGCAGCCAGCTCGTGCCAACTGCCGGGCGGGATGAGGACCGCATCGCCCGGCTCGACCGTGCGGGTCTCGCCGTCGACCTCCATCCGGCCTCCGCCGTCGAGGATGAGGTAGATCTCCTCGCTCCGCGCGTGGTAGTGGCGCTGCGTCGACCGGCCGGGCTCGAGTGACGCCTCGGCCAGGCTCTGCACCTCGGTATGGAGATACTCGCGAATCGTCGAGCCGTCCTTCGTCGTGAACGGCGTCGCGTCCCGGTCGCGGTTGCGCAGTTCCACGCGGCGACTGTAGCCGCGCTACCCGCCGACGATCTCGGCGACGATCTGCGCTGCTTCGGTCGGCGTCTTCCCGACGCGGATCCCGCGCGCCTCGAGCGCCTCCTTCTTTGCCGTCGCGGTGCCCGCCGAGCCCGAGATGATCGCCCCGGCGTGCCCCATTGTCTTGCCGGGCGGCGCTGCGTATCCCGCGATGTAGCCGACGACCGGCTTCGACATCTCTGCCTCGATGAAGGCGGCGGCTTTCTCCTCCTCGTCGCCTCCGATCTCGCCGACCATGATCACCTGCTCGGTCTGCTCGTCGGCCTCGAAGAGCCGAAGAATGTCGATGAAGGACGAGCCGACGACCGGGTCTCCACCGATCCCGACGATGGTCGAGCAGCCGAGTCCGAGCTGTGTGAGCTCGTGACCGATCTGGTACGTGAGCGTGCCGGAGCGCGACACGAGCCCGACGGAGCCCTCGCGGAAGATCTCGGCGGGGATGATCCCCACGTTCGCCTTCCCGGGCGAGAGCGCCCCGGGACAGTTCGGCCCGACGATGCTGACGTCCCGGTCCTCTACGAATGCGTGCAACCGGAGCATCTCGTGCGCGGGGACACCCTCGGTGATGCAGACCACGGTGTGCACGCCCGCGCCGACCGCCTCGTACATCGCGTCGGCAGCGAATGGCGCCGGGACGAAGACCATCGCAGTGTTTGCGTCGGTCTCGCGGACAGCGGCGGCGACCGAGTCGAAGACGGGGATGCCGTCGACGTCCTGCCCGCCCTTCCCCGGAGTGACGCCCGCGACGACGTTGGTCCCGTGCGAGCGGTTGCGGAGACCGTGGAAACGCCCCTCGGAGCCGGTCAGGCCCTGCACGACGAGCCGCGTGCCCGAGTCGACGAGAATCGCCATCAGACCGCCAGCTCCACGGCCCGGCGCGCACCGTCGAGCATGGTCGCCTCGGTCGAGAGGTTGGGCAGCGCTGCATCACCAAGGATGCGGCGGCCCTCCTCCGCATTCGTGCCGTCGAGCCGCACCACGATCGGGAGCTCGAGCCCCATCTGGGCGACCGCCTGCAAGATCCCGCGTGCGACCTCGTCGCAGCGGGTGATGCCGCCGAAGATGTTGAAGAAGATCGCCCTGACCTGCGGGTCGCGCGTGATGACCTCGAGCGCTTCGACGACGCCCTGTGCATCGCCGCCACCACCGAGGTCACAGAAGTTCGCGGGGCGCCCGCCGGCGAACGTCACGACGTCGACGGTCGCCATCGTGAGACCGGCCCCGTTGCCGAGGACACCGACTTCGCCGTCGAGCTTGACGTACGTCACGCCCTTCTCGCGCGCGAGGGCCTCGAGCGGGTCCGCCGCAGAGACGTCCCGAAGCTCGGCGATGTCGGGATGCCTGAACAGCGCGTTGTCGTCGACCGTGAACTTCGAGTCGAGCGCCCGAACCTCGCCCTCGGGAGTGACGATGAGCGGGTTGATCTCGCAGAGCATCGCCTCCGCCCCGACGAAGGCGTCGTACAGCTTCTGGACGACCGCCGCGATCTGTTTCTGCTCCCCCGGGTCGGTGACGCCACCCTCGTAGACGAGCCTTCGGGCGTGCCACGGGTGGCAGCCCTCGAGCGGCTCGACGTGCAGGCGCACGAGGGCATCGGGACTCGTGGCCGCGACCTCCTCGATCTCCATCCCGCCCTGCGTGGTGAACATGAAGAGCGGCTTCTTGGCACTGCGGTCGAACGTGAGCGAGAGGTAGTACTCGCGCGCGATGTCCGAGGCGCGCTCGATCCACAGCTTCGAGACGACGTGGCCGCGGATGTCCATGCCCAGGATCTCGCGAGCTCGCGCCTCGACCTCGTCGCCCGACTCGGCGAGTTTGATTCCGCCTGCCTTGCCACGACCTCCGGTGAGCACCTGCGCCTTCACCACCACCGGGTATCCGAGCGCGTCCGCCGCCGCTCGCGCGTCCTCAGGATCGAGCGCGAGGCGGCCCTCCGAGACCGGGATCCCGTGACGCCGGAAGAGCTCCTTCCCCTGGTACTCGTGGAGGTCCAAAGCGCGCGCGAGTCTACCGCCTCGACTCCCGAGGCCGGTCGGGCCGTATGCGAGCATCTCCGCCGATGAGCCG
>Ga0207688_10000645_pt1 | contig 17232 bp, 18 predicted proteins | sample KBSMiscanthusM4_FD_184296 | JGI IMG/M metagenome (GOLD analysis project Ga0207688, IMG submission 184296) | Miscanthus rhizosphere microbial communities from Kellogg Biological Station, Michigan, USA - M4 (SPAdes) (version 2) | ecosystem: Host-associated > Plants > Roots > Rhizosphere ...
GGACCGGGACCGGCCCGAGGAGTGGGAAATCCTGATCCGGCTGACCGGTCTGTGCACCGGCACGCCCGCCGAGGACGTCGACGTCGCGGCCATCGACGACGGCTTCTTCGACTACATGGCGTACACCAAGGGTCTCAATGGCGCGACCATCCGCGAGCACTATGACTCGGTTGGTTTGGCAGGTGGACCCGAGCGCATCCTCGACTTCACGCTGCGCACCGGACCGTTCGGCGACCGCTACGGCGAGAATCCCGACGGTGTCACATTGGACAAGCTGAAGGCCCAGCCGAACGGCATCAACTTTGGGCCGATGGTGCCGCAGGTGCCCGAGATCCTCGGCACTGCGGACGGCAAGATCCGCCTTGCCCCGCAGTACCTGCTCGACGACCTGCCGCGGCTCGCCGGACGCCTCGACCGCGCACCGGATGAGCTGGTGCTGGTGAGCCGTCGGCACTTGCGGTCGAACAATTCGTGGCTGCACAACGTCTCACCGTTGATGAAGGGCAAGGATCGCTGCACGCTGCTGATGCACGATGACGACGCGACGAGGCGCGGCGTGGCGACGGGCGACTTCGTCACGGTGGCCTCAACGGGCGGACAGATCGAGGTGCCCGTCGAGGTGACCGGCGCGATCAAGCCGGGGGTGGTGTCGATGCCGCACGGCTGGGGCCATGGCAAGCCCGGCACCCGGATGGCGATCGCCAACGACTCGCCCGGCGTGAACACGAACATCCTGTCGCCGCCGACGTTCATCGACGAGCCGTCGGGGAACGGTGCACTGAACGGCATCCCGGTGACGGTCACCCCCGTGGCGACCTGAAAGTATCTGGACGTGGGCAACAACGAGCGCGCGAAGATCGTCATGACCGACGACGAGATCGCCGAATTCATTGAGCGCAGCCGAACCGCGACGATGGCGACCGTGCTACCCGACGGCAGGCCGCACTTGGTCGCAATGTGGTACGCGGTGGTCGACGGCGAGATCTGGTTCGAAACCAAGGCCAAGTCGCAGAAGGCAGTCAACCTGCGTCGCGACCCCACGATTACGGTGATGATCGATGACGGACGGAGCTACGACACGCTGCGCGGGGTGTCCATCGACGGCCGCGCTGAGATCGTTGACGACGCGGAAACCATTCTGCGCGTGGGGATTAGCGTCTGGGAGCGCTACACCGGCCCCTACACCGACGAGATGCGTCCATTCATCGACCAGATGATGAACAACCGTATTTGCGTGCGGGTGGTGCCCAGCCGGGTGCGCAGCTGGGATCACCGCAAGCTCGGCATGCCTGCGATACCGATCGGCGGCAGCACGGCGCAGTACCTGTGATGGCACAGCAACGCCCTAAGCAGCTGGACTCTCCGCTGCTGCCGAAGATCTTCAAAGTCGCAGGCAAGGCGCATGTTTGGGAGTACCGCCGCACGGGCGCCAAGGTCGGCGCGAATCGGCTCATCGGCGCCGACGTCGTGATCGTCGCGTCGCAGGGATCCGCAGTGGTATGGACGGACCGCGAGATCCCGGTGGTGGTCCTGCAGCCGCGTTAAGGGTGCGGCGGGTTGAAGCCGGGGTTCGACAACGCCGTGGCCACACCGCTGCCGATCGGGCCGTGTTGATCAACGATCGTCGCGACACCGGTCGCCACGCCGTCGTGGCTGTAATGCGTCAACGCCGCCAACCCGAGGTACGGTCCTTCGGGGAGGCGGCTGAGCGTCAGCGTGTAGTCGGCGTTGATGAACTGCAGACCCTCTGTCCCGTAATGGGTTAGCGAACTGACCATGTCGCCGGCCATTGCCGCTCTGGTGAATGGTGTAAGTGCTTCGCCGTCGACCAACGGCCTGATGTCACGAACCCAGATGTACTTCGGTCCCGCGTGCTGCCAAGCGTCGAGCCCGAACCCCGGACCCGGGGTGTGTTCGTTCTTGCCATAGGTCCACACCAGTGTCGCCAAGCCCTGCGGGATTGGATCGGGTGTGGGAGGAACGGGCGGCATCGTGACGGCGGAGGACCATATCTCATCGGCCGGCTGCTCGCCTCGACGCAGAAACAGTCCGCTCGCGCGGGCGACGACGGTGTCGGACTGCGTCATCACCGCGTCGACCAACCTGAGTCGTCGACCCTGACGGATGACCGTGGTGTCGACGCGCACAGGTGCCAGCGCGGCGGGCCGAAACAGGTCGACAGTGAGCCGCGCGGGCTGGAACTCGGGATCGCCGGAGTCGCGGTCGAGCACGTGGCCGAGGATGCCGCCGACGTAGTTGCCGCTGATCGTCTCGCCCCACGGGCCCCGGGCGATGGGCTGCGGTACGAAGGTGTCGCCATCGGCAATGAAGAAGGCCGATGGGCCGCTGCGGGGAGCGGGGATCTCAGCGGCGCGATCCTGGGCGGTCATCGCGACCGACGATATCGGGCTGGCGCCGCTATGAATTCGCCAGCCAGCGTTTGACGTCAGAATTCACGGGGTCCACGACGTCGTCGAACTCGTGGTGCTTCTTGACGAAGGCGACCACCAGTGGGCACACCGCGACGATCCGCAGCCCGGCGTCGCGGCTTTCCGTCAGCGCCTCGTCGACGAGAATCGTTGCCAGACCGCGCCCGCCGAATTCGTCGAGCACCTCCGTATGGGTGAAGACGCGCTGGCCATCGCGATCTGCGAACTCGACGAATCCGACCTTCTGTCCGTCTACGGAAATGTTGAAGCGGTCGGACTCCTGGGTCACTGTCGTCGGTGCGCCGGTCTTATCGGTGGTCATAGTCCTCTATACCCCGGGATTGGGCCGTGGACGCAACGTCGCATTTGGCAGCGGCGGCGCGGGCAGGCGTGACGCCGATCCTCGATATCCCTGCACCGCACCGAAGCGGCCGTCGTGGTCCTGCCACATCTGCCGGTACAGCACGATGTCGTCGTGGCTGCGCCCGACGAAGTTCCACCACATCACCAGCTGCTCGGGAAACCGCGGACCGCCGAGGAGGACGACTCGCGCGGGGCCTTGGCCGCGGTTGACCACCTCGAGACGGTCGTGCCCTGCGGCCTGGAATGCCAGGTCGGCCACGGCAAGCGTCGTACCCGCAACCTCGACACTGCCCTGGTCGAGCAGCACGCCGTGCTCGAAGACGGGATCGACTTCCAGCGTCACCTCCGCCCCCGGTATGAGATCGAGCTGAGCACCGAGCAGCGGCGTGAAGGTGTGCACGGGGGAGCGATCGCCGACGAGCTCGCCGAGGAACACCCGCAGCGTGGCGTCGCCGATCGATCGCGGCGTCGGCACGAAATGGGCGAAGTCGCGATCCGTGTCGCGGTCGGACTCGGGCAGTGCGACCCACAGCTGCACGCCGTGCAGGACGGTGGTCGCCGCCGTCGACACCTCGGAGTGGCAGATGCCGGCGCCCGCGGTCATCAGGTTCAGCTCGCCGGGCCGCACCATCGCGTGCACGCCCGCGCTGTCGCGATGCTCCACTTCGCCGCTGAACAGCCAGCTGACGGTCTGCAGCCCGGTGTGCGGATGGGGAGGTACGTCCATCCCGGGTCCGCTACGGGTGTCATGCGGCCCGTAGTGGTCGGCGAAGCACCACGCCCCGATCAGCGACCGGTCGCGCTGAGGCAGCGTTCGGCGTACCCGGATCGCCCGCGGACCACCCAGCGGCACCTCACGCGGATGCAGCACCCCGGCGAATGGCAATGCCGCACAGTCGACTTCGGCCGGCGACGTATCGGTGTTGCTCACCAGGCCACAGTAAGCCTCAGGCCGAGCCGGTCATCGCCGATCGGATCACTTCGAAGTCGTGATCATCGATCTTGAACACCCCGAAGCGGAACTTGTAACCCCACCTGGCCTTGTCCTCGATGAAGTTGAGTTGCTCGAGCAGCGGCCGGATCGGGGTGACCGCGCACTCCAGGAAATCGACGTTACGTCGCCACGGCTGGAAGTCGGGTGTCACCTCCACTTGGTATGCCTCGTTGTCGGCGACCTGTCCGATCGCGGTGAAGGCTTGCAGCGGTTCACCGTCGGGATATGCCGTCTTCGGCGAATAGAAGATGATCCAGTCACCGCGAGCCATCTTGCGCAGCATGGTCGGCTTGCCGTGGTTGGCCTGAGTGAAGCGGCCGCCCACCCCGCGCTCGACGTGGTCACGGCTGACCGTGTTAATCCAGTTCGTCATGACCGCACGCTAAGCCCGCCGCCCGACAGGTCAGGCCACTCGTCCGCGATGCCTGTGGATAACTACGCGGTGGGTGCCAGACTGACACGACCAACGACATTTACGAACCGTCGGCCCATCTGCGGCAGCTGCTCGCATCAGGCGACGAGCCGGCGACATCAAGGCCCACCGCGACGAGACCAACGTCGATCTGCCCACGGCGACCCCGGATCATCGACTCGCTTTGACGTCTAGAAGGGGCTGCTGTTGGATTGCCACTTCGCCTCTTGCGGGCGCGGCCCATATCGCTGGATGTAATCCTCGTGCATACGGGCGTTCTTCTCACGGTTGATTTCGTCCACGAGGTTCGGGTCCAGATTGTGTTGTGCGAGTCGGTATCGGCGCCACACCTTGTTGAGCGCCAGTGACATCAATATCGCCCAGGCGTAGATCGGTACCGTCATCTCCAGATGCACGTACAGCGACGCGGGGAGCAGCCAGAACGGTGCGAGCACCAGGAAAGGCGGTATTGCGGTGCGGACCATGTGTCGGCGGACGGCTCCCTTGCCCGCGAGGTCGTTGCGCACCCAATCGCGCATCTCGGCGGGGAGCTTGCGGCCGAACGAATAGCCGATGTACTGCAGCGGTCCCGGCCTTTTCATCGAAAATCCTTCCTGTCATCGAGCGCACCCGCGGCCAACGCCGCGGTGTTGACCCGAGTGAGCACGTCGTGCAGCAGTTCGAGTTCGTCGAGCCCGACGCCGAGCCGGTCGATCACTGCAGGCGGAATCTTGAGCGCTCGCCGCCGCAACTGAATACCGGCCTTGGTCAGCTCCACGTCGGTGGCCCGCTCGTCGGCGGCGCTACGTGCGCGCGTGATCAGGCCGACCGCTTCCAGGCGCTTGAGCATCGGGGACAACGTCGCCGAATCCAGTTGCAGCGCCGCGGCGATCTCCTTGACCGACAACGGTCGACCGGCTTCCGATTTGTAGTGATCCCACAGGGCGAGCATCACAAGGTACTGCGGATGCGTCAGCCCCAGCGGCTCGAGCAGCGGCCGATACACCGCCAACACCGCGCGGTTGGTGACCGCCAGCGCAAAGCACACCTGCCGTTCAAGGGCCAGCGGATCGATGTCGTTCTCCACAAGGGTCATACCAACACCGTATCCTATTAATTAGTGTACTAACTAATAGGGTGCTAGATATCACACCTTGTTAGCATCTGACGCCATGCCCGACGAGCCCATCCGCGACGATCACGCCGAATTATTGAGGCGTCGCGCGCTCACCGAGGATGCGGCGCGGCCCGACGTGGTCGAACATCGGCACGCCGGCAAGGGTCGCACCGCCCGGGAAAACATCGAGGATCTGGTGGACGCGGGCTCGTTCGTCGAATACGGACGGTTCGTGATCGCCGCTCAGCGGTTTCGCCGAGATCTCGCCGACCTGATCGCGCGTACTCCCGCCGACGGTCTCGTCGCAGGTACGGCACGCATCAACGGTGAGGAGTTCGGCGACGAACGCAGCGCGTGCGCCGTGTTGTCCTACGACTACACCGTGCTCGCCGGCACCCAGGGCGCGCTTGGCCATCGGAAGAAGGACCGGCTCTTCGAACTCATCGAGCGGATGCGGCTGCCCACTGTGTTCTTCGCCGAGGGCGGTGGCGGACGTCCCGGCGATACCGACTATCCGGTCGTCTCTGCACTGGACGCCCGCGCGTTCAAGCTGTGGGCGGCATTGTCGGGAGTGGTGCCGCGGATCGCGATCGTCAAGGGTCGCTGCTTTGCAGGCAACGCCGTGATCGCCGGATGCGCCGATCTGATCGTTGCCACCGAGGACGCGTCGATCGGCATGGGCGGACCGGCGATGATCGCAGGCGGCGGGCTCGGCGACGTTCCCGCCGACGACGTCGGCCCGATCTCGGTGCAGGCGCCGAACGGGGTCGTCGACGTCGTCGTCGCCGACGAGACCGAAGCGGTCGTGGTGACGAAGCGGCTAATGGGCTACTTCCAGGGTGCGACGACACCCGGCGCGGCAGGTGACCAAACACGTTTGCGCGACATGGTTCCCGAGCGCGCGCGGCGCGCCTATTTCGTCACCCCGATCATCGAGACGTTGACAGACGGCGGGTCGGTGACGTTCCTTCGCGAGCGGTTCGCGCCGGAGATGGTCACCGCGCTGGCCCGCATCGAGGGCCGAGCCGTCGGCATCATCGCCAACAACACGCGGGTGATGGCGGGTGCGATCACGGCCGCCGCCGCCGACAAGGCCGCCCGTTTCCTCCAGCTGTGCGACGCCTTCGGCCTGCCGATCGTCTCATTGGTCGACTGTCCCGGCTACATGGTCGGCCCGGCGGCCGAAGCCGAAGCGCTGGTGCGGCGCGCCTCGCGCATGCTCGTCGCCGGCGCCGCGCTGCGCGTGCCGATAGTCGCGGTGGTGCTGCGCCGCGGCTACGGGCTCGGCGCGCAGGCGATGGTCGGTGGCAGTCTGCGCGAGCCGCTGCTCACCGTGGCGTGGCCTGGCGCCCACCTCGGCCCGATGGGTCTCGAGGGAGCAGTTCGTCTTGGGCTGCGCAAGGAGCTCGAACAGATCGCCGATGACGACGAGCGGGAGGAGCGCGTCCGGCAGGCGACTGCCGCCGCTGAGGAGAATGCCAAGGCGCTCAACGCCGCTGCACTGTTCGAGATCGACGACGTGATTGATCCCGCCGACACCCGCGGTCTGATCGCCGCGACTCTGGCGGCGGCGTCGCACGAACAACAGCCGCGCGATCACCGGTTCGTGGACACCTGGTGAAGGAAAAGTAGGGACGGTGCCGCCATGGCGCCTCTCGGCGGGTGGTCGCTCGAAGCGACGATTCTGGTTGGGGCCCGGGGCATGCCCGACACCGTCGCACGCTCTAACTCACTGCCGGGACAAGATATTCCAGTGGGTCGGCCGCCCGTTCGCCGCCGACCCCCCGAAACCGGCGGCGAACGGGTTGCGGGTCAGGCGGATTCGGCGAAGAGTCGCCGCTCGCGGGCCGGGTAGCCGTTGCGCTCGGCGAGGGAACGCAGCTGGCGCAGGGCGAACGTCCGGCCGCGGCCTCCCTCGGGGATGACGATTCCGGCCCACAGCCCCTCCGCGCGAGGCAGTTCGCATGCCTCGCGGGCGCACATCCATCGACGCGGGCACGCCCGGCAGACGGCCTTGGCTTCTTCGTCCGCCCTCGTCGTCCACCGTTCAGGATCTCGAGTGCACGCGCCTATCGGCGTCTCTTCCCACTCCGGTGCGCTCATAGTCTGTCTCCTCTGCACGCTCTGCGGCGCCTCGCCGCGAAGGTGCTCAACGTAGCGTACAAACCGTAGCAATGCAACAGTTAGATACGAGCCTGAATTATCGCGGACAGTGTCGCCAACCCGCGTAGACGAGGATTAAAGGCCGATAATAGAGCCGTTACCAGCGATAATGAGTACGTATCGCAACACCGTAATTACGTAGCGTTGACACAGTTAGCCTAGGAATCGAGCCGTAGCCCTGCCACATATCGATCGCGCAAAATGCGTCGCCAAGTCGTAGCGGTCGGGCCGACGCTGGTTACTATTGCGACACCTGCGCAGGACACCACTCAGCGAGGAATCGCCGGAATGACAGACGCGGAGTCGACCGCTGAGACGTCGGGCGTCGTCGACCCCGGAATGGTCCGCGCCGGGGCGGCCGCCGCCGCGCGCCGACGAGAGCTCGACATCAGTCAGCGCAGCCTCGCTGCCGAGGGCATCATCAACGCCGGTGCCCTGATCGCTTTCGAAAAGGGTCGCAGCTGGCCACGCGAACGCACGCGAGCAAGGCTCGAAGAGGTATTGCAGTGGCCGCCGGGAACCATCGCCCGGCTGCGCCAAGGCCAGCACGTCGCGCGGGAGAGGCCGATCGAACCGGTCGGGAGCGCCGACGAAGGGCAGCTGATCGCGCAGGCTGTCATCACCGCGGTGCGTACCCTCGGCGCGGCCGTCGACTCGCTACCTCCGGTCGACAACGCGGAGTTCACGCCGCGCGTGACCGCCATCCTGGCCGACCTGCGCCAGCTCGAGGCAGTCGCCGCCCGTGCCACTCGCATCAGCCAGATCACGCCCGCGCTCATCAGGGCGCTTGGTACCGTCCGCCGCCAGATCGACGAGCTCACCCTGCTCGGCGCAACCGCACCCAGGGCAACGCTAGGTCAGAGGGTGTACGCCAGCCGGCGTCGCGCCAACCTGACCATCGCCGAAACCGCCCAAGCTGCAGGCGTTTCCGAGGATGACATCGCGCGCGCGGAGACTGAGGAGCGGGTGCCTGCGGCAGCGATCGACGCGATCGAAGCGCTGCTCAAGCAGATCGATTAGTAGCGTTCCCTGCTCCGGTCGTCGCGGGTCGGGAAGTATTCGGCGAGCGCAGCGGCGATTTCGACGAACCGGCGCCTGGTGGGCGGCGACATCTGACTGGTGTGGTCGATGACGCCGCCCGGCCGCAGGTGTCCGTCGAAAGGAACCTCGACGACCTTCTGGCCCTGGCTGGCGAACTGCTGTGCGAGGATTGACCGAGTCCTCCTGTCGGCGTGGCCATCCGAGTCGTTCAGCACGATCACAGTGCGTTGCAAAAGATTCGTCAGTCCCCGCGCCGCCAGCCAGTCCATCGTCTGACCGGCCGCGGCCGCGCCGTCGACCCACGGCGAGGACACGACGATCAGCGCGTCGAGATCCCGCAGCACCTCTTGGGTGACGGGGGTGTCCATGGTCGAGCTGCAGTCGATGATCGAGATCGTGAAGTAGCGGTCCAGCCGCGACGTCGCTTCCCGATAGATCGCGGGATCCAGGACGCGGCGCCGTGCCGGCGTCGCCTCGCCTGCAAGCACGAAAAGGCCTGCCGCGTTGTTGCCCACCCGGCTGCGCAGATCGGCGAATGTTTCGAGATGCTGGTCGGACGCCAGCTCCCAGTAGGACCCCTGCGCCTTAGGGTCGACCCGGCTGCCCAGCTTCCCGAATGCGGTGTCGGCGTCGACGGCCACCACGCGGTCGTCCTGGCGCAACTCGGCGAAAACCGAACCGACGCTGGCCGACACGGTCGTCTTGCCGACCCCGCCCTTGCCCATCACGCCGATCTTGTAATGCCCGCGCAGCACCGACTTGATCTTGCTCTCCAATTCGGCCTGCCGGATCTCGTCGGGCGACTGACCGAGATTGACCAGCCCGAAGGTCGCCCTGAACAACGCGAGACGCCAGCCACGGCCGGGCGGCACCCGGCGGGCGGGTACCAGGTCGTCGACCCTGATCCGGTCGGCATACGACGCGGGCGGCCCGGGTGGCGCCGAGGCCACGTCGGGTCCGTAGAGCGGGGCTTTCCACGGTTGCGTCAGTGGGCCCAACGACTGGGCTGGCGGAGGGGTCTGTCCCACAGGTCGCGGGGCGCGCGGCGGCTGCCAGCCGGGCGGCTGCCTCCATGGGCTGCGGCCGGGGCGGTTTGCAATGGGCAACGGCCCCGTGTCACGAAGGGATCCCGGTGGTGGTCCGTATCGGGGTGGTGGTGGACGGAAACTGCCGCCCGGTCGTCCTGGATCGACAAACGGCGGCGCTGCGTGTTCGTCGTCTGCCTCCGCGGACGGGCCCTGGCCACGATCGGGCGGGACGAAGTCGACAGGAGGCCGCGAAGGTGCCGGCGGTTTGGGTCCATGGGCCGGTTCGGGCTTCGCTGCCGGCGGCTCGTGATCAGAATCTTCTGGGCCCGTCCAGCCGAGTTCTCTCCGCAAGGCGTCGTCGTGGTCGGTCACTACACATCTCCTCGCTCTCAGACGACGCGGATATCGGCCACTTTCAAGTATCAACCACACCGGACCAGCTCCTTCGCATACGGGGACCGGGGTGCGCCGTGACGGCCCAGCAAACGTTGTCCGTCCGTCGCGATGGCCAAGGACGGGCCGTTGAGGTGCGCCGATGGCCGGGAAACCGGAGGATGACGACGGCCGCCGTGCGTCCCATCGAGCACGGCATCACCGGGCGTCGCAGGCCTCGTCACGCAGCTCAAGGGCGAGTTTGCTAGCATTCGCGTAAGGTCAGCAAAACGCTGTGTGGATACGGGTGAAAGCATTGCTGGCCGGAGTGCCCGGCCAACGCGGTGCGGGCGTCGCCGGACCAGAAACTGGTGCATGAGCAGGCCTTTGTGCGCTGGTACGCTGTGACGCGGCGAGGGTTTTGCATGTTTGGGTCAGTTGGGAGAGTCTACGGGTCGTGGCAAATTGGTTCTGGCGATGCGCTGCGGTAGCAGTTCACGGGTTCTGTGAAGCGTGACGGTCATCGGTGAGCTCATCGAGGGCATTGCAGGCCGCGCCGGACTCAAGAATGTCCGCGAGGTCGGGGAGCGCCTTAAACAGTCGGACCGGGCGGGTGAAGTCGTCGACAAGCTGCTCGACGCGGTCGGATCGGATCTGCTCGACTATGGCCAGTTGCTTATCACGGGCCTGAAGAGCACCACGGGACAGGACGCCCCCGAGAACGGTGAGGCCTTCGGTCAAGCGCAGACGGCGTTCAACGGCGTCAACGACACGCTGAAATCCGCGGTTCCCGCTGACGGCTGGGGCGGCTCCGGCTCGTATGCCTATGCCGATCAGAACACTCGACAACAGCTGCGGTTGGAGGCGATGGCCGACGCTGATCACGAGGTGCACAAGGTGCTCTATCGCGAGGCCGCCCAGATCACCCTGCGGCGGGGCTACCTCGACGACCAGCACAACTTCTTGGCCAACACCAGCTACGTGACGTTTCCGCTGCAGTTCATCCCCCGCTACGGCGAGGCGATGAAGATGGCCGTGGAGATCGCCGCATTGCAGGCCGCCCTTGGCGAGAGCTACTACCAGATGAACCAGCTTCAGTCCGAGGTGGTGGAGAACGCTGCCGATCTGCAGCAGGCGGTCGGCCGATATTCGGGCGTGGCCGACGGTGCCGGATTACCGGGCGCCGCACTGAATTTCGATCCCCCGCCCCCGCAACCGGGGGGCGGTGCCCTTCCGCGCGTTTCCCCGACTGAACGGCCGCAGCAGAGCCTCACACCAAGCGAGACCGCCGCCCCGTCCGGTGTCTCTCGCCCGATGGTGACGCCGGAGGAGACGACGGCTCTCGCGCCTCAGCGGACGGTGGCCGGTGCGCCGTCGCTTCCGCAGGTGCCGCCGGTGGGGTCTCTGCTGAGCCCGGTGGCTGGAATCGTCACCGGCGCCGTGCCGGCCGCCGGACAGCTCGGCGCCGCGCCGGGCCAGCGCCGCGTCAAGAAAGCCCGTCTGCGCGGCGACGAACGGACAGCCGGCCGCGACGAGACTGACGATAACGATCCGTCCGGCGACGCTGAGTCCGAGCACGCGCCCGTGCGCGCAGAGCGCGATCCCACCTCCGACCGGCTGCAGGTGCCCGTCGCGGCTAGGTTGGATTCCGACAATTCACCCGGGCCGCCGCCGGCCAGGACGTCACCGCAGGATAGAGGGTAGGGAAGGGAAGAGGGGGAACCATGTCCGGCGACGATTTGCGCGTTACGACGGCCCATCTCGGCGATCTGGCCGTCAAACAGGGCCGTGCGGCGGTCGGGATCAGATCGGCCACGATGCTGGTGGAAGGCGCTGACGCGGCTTTGCGAAGTACTCACGGCAGCATCGCTTCAGCCTCTGCGAGTGCACTGGAAGCCGTGCTCGCAGCGCGTCGAAATGCCGCCACGAAAATGGCGGCGATCTCAGATGGCTTGTGCGACAAGCTTACCGAAGCGGCGAAGCGCTACGACCAGGCCGACGACCTGATGAGCGGTGCCTTGCGCGAACAGATGCAGCCAGGGCGAACATGACGCATCAGGCCCCAACGCATTGCGACGATGTCGTCGGCGTCGAGGTCACCGTCGACGGCATGCTCGCCATCGCCGACCGCCTCCACCTGATGGACTTCCCTGTGGCGCTGGGGATCCGGCTGAATATCCCGCAGGTGGAACTGCGCGACATCGTGTGGGAACAGGTGAGACGCGACCTGACCGCACAAGGTGTGCTCGATCTTTTCGGCGAACCGCACCCGGAGGTGGCCGCAATGGTCGACACCCTCAGCCGCGCCGACCGGACGCTGGAGGGCCGGTGGTGGCGACGCGACGTTGGTGGCAAGATGGTGCGATTCGTGGTGTGCCGGAAGGGCGATCGCCATGTTGTTGCCGCGCGGGACGGTGACATGCTGGTCCTGCAGCGCGTCGCCCCGCAGGTCGGTTTGGCGGGCATGGTGACGACGGTGCTCGGCCCGGCCACCGCCGCCGATGTGGAGCCGCTCACCGGCATCGCGACCAGATTGGCGGAATGCAAGACGGCAAATCAACTCTCGCAGTACGGCATCGCGCCCGCCTCCGCGCGCACCTATGCGGAGGTCATCGGAGACCCCGGCAGCTGGGTCGAAATCACCGCGAACGAACGGCATCCCGGCGGCACCTATACCCAGGCGGACGTGGCGGCCGGTGTGCTCGACTCCCGGCAAGGCCGCATCGTGTCGATTCCGCGGCGGGTGAACGGCGAGCTGTATGGCAGCTTCTTGCCCGGCAACCAAGAGAACCTGCAGCGAGCGCTCGACGGGTTGATCGAGTTTCTGCCGTCCCGCGCCTGGTTCGATCAGACCGACGCCGACGCCCGTGCGGATTGAGTGTGGAATGAGGAAGGCATTCGATGGTGGCTGAGGCTCCGCCACACGATTCCGATGACGAGCGCGACGACCTGGTCGCGCTCGATTTCTCCGTTGCCGAAAGTGGGCAGGTCGAGTCGGATCTCGACGCGCTTGGCGATTACGCCGAGGATCCCGCCGAGGACGACGACCTTCCCGTACCGGTGTTCGCGGTGACCAATCCGCCGGGCACGGTCACGGTCACGGCATTCCTGGACGGCCGCGTCAAGCAGGTCGATCTCTCGCCGAAGGTGACCGAAATGACGGAAGCAGATCTCGCCGACGAGATCGTCGTCATCGCGGGTCTAGCCACCGCGGACGCCAGGTCGGCCCAGTACGCATACATGCTCGAAGGTATGCGACGCCAGGGCCATGACGATGTCGCGACCCGCGACTTCCTCGCCCGGGACCTGGATCTGCCCACACCGGACGAGGCCAAAGCCGCTCGGGCACAGCTCTTCTCGACAAGATATGCAGGTGGTCATGACTGAGCAACTCGCCGGCCTCTTCGGCAGCGCAGTAGGAATGCTGGCCAGCTCCCGGGCACGCTCGTTCGACCTGTTTACCGAGGTCACCACTCTCGACGAATCCGCTTGCGACGCATGGGTGGGCCGGATCCGCTGCGGAGACACCGATCGCGTGACGCTGTTCCGCGCGTGGTATTCACGCTCCAACTTCGGCCAGCTCGCCGGTTCCGCCGAGATCTCGATGAACAGCCTCAATGCTAGGATCCCGATCGGCGGCATGTTCGGCGACATCACCTATCCGATCAACTCGCCGTTGGCGATCACGATGGGCTTCGCCGTGCACGAGGCCTCCGTCGGCAACTACGCCGACGCGATGGAGGCGCTTGAAGACGTTCCGTCCACTGGCGCAGAACATTTGGTGTCCTGGGTCAAGGCGGTGATCTACGGCGCCGCTGAGCGGTGGACCGATGTCATCGAAGAAGTGAGGGGTGCCGGCGGCTGGCCGGACAAGTTCCTTGCTGCTGCAGCAGGTGTGGCGCACGGAGTGGCAGCGGCCAACCTCGGATTGTTCACCGAGGCTGAACGCCGTCTGACCGAGTCGAATTCGTCGCCTGCGGGGGAGGCATGCGCGCCAGCCATCGCTTGGTATCTGGCGATGACGCGCCGCAGCCAGGGTAACGAAGAGGCCGCGGTGGCGCTGTTGGAGTGGCTGCAGGCCACCCATTCGGTTCCGAAAGCCTCTGCAGCGCTGAAGAACCCGGCATACCGATTGGTGACAACCACGCCGGAGAAGATCGCTGCGCGGCGCGAACCGTGGGATCCCTCCAGCGAGATGGCCGACTCGTCGGGTCGGGAGAAGCTTCTCACCGAGGCGCAGGCAGACCTGGACCGGCAGATCGGACTGACGCGGGTCAAGGAACAGATCGAGGCGTACCGCGCCGCGACGCAGATGGCGAAGATCCGTGCGGCCCGCGGCATGAAGGTCGCGCACGCCTCCAAGCACATGATCTTCGCGGGCCCACCTGGGACGGGAAAGACGACGATCGCCCGGGTGGTGGCCAACATCCTGGCCGGCCTCGGCGTGATCGCCGAACCGAAACTCGTGGAATCCTCCCGCAAGGACTTCGTCGCCGAGTACGAAGGGCAGTCAGCGGTGAAGACCAGCCGAACCATCGACCGGGCCGTCGGCGGGGTGTTGTTCATCGACGAGGCGTACACATTGGTGCAGGAGCGCGACGGCCGCGCCGACCCATTCGGCACCGAGGCACTGGACACGCTGCTGGCGCGGATGGAGAACGATCGCGACCGCCTGGTCGTTGTCATTGCCGGGTACAGCGCCGACATCGACCGCCTGCTCGAATCCAACGACGGTCTGCGGTCGCGGTTCGCCACCCGCATCGAGTTCGACTCGTATATGCCGGGCGAGATCGTCGAGATTGCGAAAGTCATTGCCGCCGCTAATGACTCGACTTTTGACGAGGAAGCGGCCAAGCGGGTGCTCGAGGCTGCAACACTGTTGGTGGAGCGGTCGCTGAACGGCAAGCCGGCATTGGACATCGCGGGCAACGGCCGGTATGCGCGGCAATTGGTCGAGGCCGGCGAGCAGAGCCGGGATATGCGGCTGTCGCGGTCAATGGACTTCGATAGCCTGGGCGTCGATCAGCTCAGCGAGATCACCGGCGAGGACATGGCCGCTGCAATATCAGCCATCCATGGGCGCCTGAGTATCGGCGAGTAGCCGATGGCGAGTTTTCGGCTTACCACCAAGGTCCAGGTCAGCGGTTGGCGCTTCCTGCTGCGCCGCGTCGAGCACGCAATCGTGCGCCGGGACACCAGGATGTTCGACGATCCGTTGCAGTTCTACAGCCGGGCAGTAGCGGCCGGAATCACCATCGCAGTCCTCGTCTGCCTCGGCGCGGGCCTCCTTGCGTACTTCAAACCACTCGGAAAGCGGGGCGGCGACGCCCTTCTCGTCGACCGCAGCACCAACCAGCTCTATGTGGTGATGCCCGGCACCGGTCAGCTGCGACCGGTCTACAACCTGACGTCCGCGCGCCTGGTGCTCGGCAACGCCGGCGCCCCGGTGGCGGTGAAGTCTGACGAGCTGGGCAGGATGCCCAAGGGCCAGTCGATCGGGATTCCGGGCGCGCCTTACGCCACGCCGGTCGCCGGCGTCGGGCAGTCGATGTGGACGTTGTGTGACACGGTCGCGAAACCTGAAAGTGTCGCGCCCACGGTGGAGACATCGGTGATCGTGCAGCCGTTGGCGCTCGACGGCTCGGTCGGTCCGATGCGCCCCGACCAGGGTGTGCTGGTGTCCTACACGGGTAGCGACTGGCTGGTCACCAGCGATGGCAGGCATGTAATCGACCCCGCCGACCGTGCCGTGACGTCGGCGGTCGGAATCCCGGTGACCGCCAGGGCGACTCCGATCTCCAAAGGCTTGTTCAACGCGCTGCCGAACGCTGGGCCATGGCAGTTGCCGGGGGTACCTGCGGCGGGCGCCCCGAATACCGTTGGCCTGCCTGCAAATCTGGTGATCGGCTCGGTGTTCGCGGCGGTGACCGAGTCAGGCGAACAGCATTTTCTAGTGCTTCCCGACGGTGTGGCACGGGTAAACAACACTACGGCGGCGGCGCTGCGGGCCACCAACTCCTACGGGCTGATCGCCCCGCCGTCCGTGGAGTCCAGCGTGGTCGCGAAGATCCCGGAGCGGGTCTACACCTCACCCCTGCCGGACAAGCCGCTGGAGATCCTGTTGCGTCAGGATGCGCCTGCGCTGTGCTGGTCATGGGAGCGTGAACCGGGCGACCAGGCTCCGAAGGTGACTGTCATCAGCGGCAGGCATCTGCCTATCGCATCGTCGGCGCGCACCACGGGTATCAAGCAGATCGGCGGCGACTCAGCGGTTTACACCGACGGCGGCCAGTACGTGCGGCTGCAATCGCCGGACCCCCGCTATGGCGAGAGCCTCTATTACATCGACCCGCAGGGCGTGCGCTACGGCCTACCGGACGAGGAGACCGCCAAGACCCTCGGCCTGATAGCGCCGAAGACCGCGCCGTGGCAGGTGGTGACGTTGCTGGTCGACGGGCCGGTGTTGTCGAAGCAGGCCGCGCTGCTCGAGCACGACACGCTGCCCGCCGACCCAATCCCCCGCAAGATCGAGAACGCTGGCGCGCAGCCGGGGGCGACTGGGACGGGCGTGGGGGGCGGCTGATGAGCACCAGGAAGTTCACCCCAATCATCAAGAGGGGACCACGGTTAACGCCCGGCGAGATCACCGTCACGCCGCCCGACGACCTCGGCATCGAGATTCCGCCGTCGGGCATCCAGAAGGCGCTGCCGTGGGTGATGGGCGGCGGCATGCTCGGCATGATCGCGATCATGATCTTCACCGGCATCAGGCAACTCTCGCCCTACATGCTGATGATGCCGCTGATGATGGTGATGGCCACTGTCGGGTTCATGGCCGGTGGCGGTCCTGGCGGCAAGCGCGTGCCGGAAATCAACGCCGACCGCAAGGAGTATCTGCGATATCTGGCCGGATTACGGACACGTGTCACGTCGTCTGCCGCCGCGCAGGTAACGTTTTTCAACTATCACGCACCACATCCCGATGACCTGCTGTCCATCGTCGGTACCAACCGGCAATGGTCGCGTCAGATCAATGCCGACTTCTACGCGGCCACGCGCATTGGCATTGGCACAGAGCCGGCGGTCGACCGGCTGTTGAAGCCGGCGGTCGGAGGTGAGTTGGCCGGCCCGCAGGGCGCACCGCAGCCGCATCTTGAACCGGTCAGCCACATGTGGGTGACGAAGTTCCTGCGCACCCACGGCCTGATCCACGACTGCCCGAAACTGGTGCAACTGCGTACCTTTCCGACGATCGCGATCGGCGGTGACGCGGCGGGTGCCGCTGGGTTGCTTACGGCAATGATCTGTCACCT
>Ga0207688_10000648_pt1 | contig 17203 bp, 15 predicted proteins | sample KBSMiscanthusM4_FD_184296 | JGI IMG/M metagenome (GOLD analysis project Ga0207688, IMG submission 184296) | Miscanthus rhizosphere microbial communities from Kellogg Biological Station, Michigan, USA - M4 (SPAdes) (version 2) | ecosystem: Host-associated > Plants > Roots > Rhizosphere ...
ATTATCATAGGTAAGTCACTGATAAGCATCGGCATTATTGGAAATTTATAATAGATGTCATTTTCCAGGCACGAGGTAGTGTCAATATCTTCTTTTTGATCTAGATCTATATTTATTTAATCTTAATATTATGATACCTGCTATTCCCCAAAGAGATGCAGAGATGAGATACTCATGAAAAATCCAAACTATGCCACCGCATATAGCAAAGCACACTCCCAAAATTCCGAGTAGTTGTTTTCTTTTTACCAAAGCTGATTAACCTCTACGAGCCAGTTATTTGATATTTTGAACTATCCTCTAATTAAAGAATAGTATAAAAAAATACTTAATTCTTGTTCCGGTTATTATATTTTTGAATCTTGATTATCCTCAATACTGCTATGAGAGTGTGGGAATTTTCACATCTGTTTAGTTTTGATTTTTCATTGGCCATTACACTAGCCATAGTAATTTCCGTCAATTAACGCATTAGCAATGCAGAATCTGCTAGCACATATGGATCAATGAAAAAATGTAATATGGTATAAAAATATAGAGGATAATACTACAAAAAATAATCTACTGTAGAAATTCAAGGAGCTAATGGATCTTGTGACATGATGCGGATATTTCACTTTCTCTTGCATTATTATCGCATTTTTCTTTATCCACGCTGCAAATTTTAACACTAATTCCATCTTTGCCTTCACCTTTAGCGCAAAATTGAAGATCTGGTGTCTCATCTGCATAAACTGACACCATGTTCAAGATGATAATTGTTATTATGAGGGAAAAGATGGGAGATATTCGCAGAATGCCATTCATTATTTTCATTTAGGTATCAGGATATTTAAGCTAAACTCTATAAGTTTAATTTTTATAGTCCCCTTAATAGATACCGCTAATTATCATTTCGCTCTTTTGAGTTTTCATATGAATGTTACCAATTAGATCTGGATAAATTAGAAGAGAACAATTGTCATTATTAGTAGATGGATTAACTGATTAAGATTCAGCTCTTTTGACTAGTATCGCAAATTCATTCTCAAGTTGATGTACATATTTGTATGATACTAATTAAATTATATTTAGTAGGCTTTTTCTGTCTGTCTATCTCATAGTTGAGATGGACGCACATACTAACGAGTAGGACCGTGTCAACTCTCCTGGATGTCACACTAATCGATCGTTTAGTTTGGCAAGTACATTCAATCAAGTTTTTGTTCTTTTTAAAAACTTGGGCTTCTCAAAAACTTACATTTTTGAATAATAGGTTAAAAGTCAGAACATAATTTAAGATCCTTGCACTACCTCAAATAGCCACGCGATGACGAGTATTTTCAATTACAGTAATAATTGATGAGACCATTCTACATTTTAGTGCCAAATATTAAATAATTCACATATATCAAGATTTAAGTATGTCATAGTGTTTGAGAATCATTTTTATTACTTTCCCAGTCATTGTATCTATACTAGTAACTATAACGCCTATAAATTACTTAAATCGATAATGCTAGACTGGAAACATAGGGGTTAAACAATTTAGTAAGATTCTAACATAAGAATCGTTCCTTTACTTTTATACTCTATTGTTAATTTTGAACTGTGCGTTTACTCAGGATCGGATAATCGTCAGAATTCTACTCAGAGAGCTTAAAGGTCTATGTGTTCCTCGGCAAAATATGCCCGATAAGAATGGATTTACGCACAAAAGCAGAAGTATGTTCACTGAATTTTCATGGAATTCGCTTGGGTGCCCTAGCTACGTTGAGAAGAATGCATCATCAAGATTGGATTAAAAATTGTGGAAGTTTAAAATGGATGAGAAATAATTTCAATAGATTATCGTGTATAACCTAACTAAGACTACAAAAAACTAATGATGAACGATTTTCTGTCTTCTGACAGAACTATGTTAAGTCAATTTTAAATTTTGAATAATGGGTCTTACCTATAAGAGGATAGCTAGATAAAAATGATTTCAGGAGAAAAATTAGATGCTGTAAGGAACCTGTATTTATCGGGAATTGGTGAAGAATTCATTGCTATGCAGGTAGATTTGGAGATTCCTATTGTAATAAAGATTCTGAAAGAACTTGGTATTTATAGACCAGAGAAAAAAGAGAATATTGGCTCTCATGCGAATTTATGAACGTTACAGACCTATTTCGGTATTGTTACTCTACCAAAGTATGATTTGACGTATGGACGATACATGTAGTAAAGAATCAATCCACTAATAATTAATGTAGTAATATTTACAATATCTCCTATAAATAAAATGCTGAAGATTATGGTTATTATTGAGAGTATTACAGTTATTAACCAAGCCCGCTGCTTGGAGTCATACAGGCTCCAAGCCAAGCAAAACCATGCTCCACCCAATGCAATTGATACTAATGCAATAATATAGATTATACTAAGAATCGTACCAGTTACTCCAGAACTAATCTGAGGGTGTAGCTGATTCACCTCAGTCAGGTTAGTAATATTACGAAGTTGCGAGGTTATGATAGTTGGAATAAAATATACGGTAATCAAACCGCCAACCAGAAGAATAATTCCGTTAACTATTGCCAGGATTGTTACAATCTTAATAGCAGATGGTAGACTACCCCACATTCTATTTAGCTATACTCTGTACGCACGACCATATGATAAATAGTTTTACCAGATATCGTTAATCACTTTTTGAAGTTCAATCTTCCAAGTCCATGTCGCTGGATATTTAAGTTTACAAATGAATAATGTTTCAGACACGTTTATATCGAAAAGAACAGCAAGATTCCACTCATATTGAGCTATTCAAGTTCAATTGCTTCACAATACAGACCTAAATTGTCAAGAACTGAATTGTGTGCTGTAGTTTATTGCATCATCATTACCTCTTCTATTTTCCTCAACCTTGAACCTAATTTAATGAATAACGTATTTGGACAGCCGGTACGTCACATTGTTCCATATATAGGCGTAAATATGAAAGGGCTGTACACTAGTACAATCCATAACAACCATTCATCTATTCCTTTCCCAGATAACTATTACATCAATAGCTTTAAGTTGATCACTGCTGCGGGGATGAATCATATTCGATATGTATTATATTGGGAAGCATATGAAAAGGATCCTGTATCCTTTATAAATGAGATACAAACGGTAGCCTCACTTGCAGATAAATCAGGATTACATGTTATTTATGACAATCACCAATTCCATACTTCAAGCTGGCTGGATCCTCTAAAGGGATCCGGATTTCCACCTTCACTTTTTAACGATAATGTAAGTTATCCCTATGGATCAGGCGGATCACCGGATTATCCTCCTGCAATTAATTGGTGGGGTAAATGGTGGAATCATACTATAACCGACGACAAAGGCATAGATGGATGGAAACTTCAGATAAGTTTCCTCAAAAAAGTGATAAAAACAGTAGAAAATCATAGTAGTACATTAGGTTATGAGATCCTCAATGAACCTCAGATCCACAGTGTGGACCAATGGGAGAAAATTGGCGAGTATAATTCTTTGGTGACTCACGAGCTCAGGAAACTAACCAACAAGACATTAATCTTAGATATGACAATACCGTTTGAGCTTATTAATGCGAAGGTAAACATGACATTAGGTAACATAGCAAAGATGTTACCAGCAAATAAAAATAATACAGTTTTCAAGATTTCCATATACGGACTGCCTACCCCAAGGAGTTATGCAGAACAAAAATTAAATTTACTTACAGCATTAACTAGTGCAGTTGGTATCCCATTATACATTGGTGAATGGAACGATGTTTCACGGGAGGAACATAATAGTCTTCACGGAAAGACTTTTGATGAAATAAATCAAAACATCAGTGATCTGAACCAAACTAGTGCAAACATAATGATAAAAAAATTCAAAGACATTGGCGTTTGGGGCTGGGCTTTCTGGAATTGGTATTATTTTCCCGATTCTACACCTGATTTTAACCTTATAACAGTTAACCCAACAGGAGCAATGATTACCACAAAGTATTTCGATATCCTGAAGCAGGCTATTGATAATTCATAGGGTAAACGAAATCTAAATTCAATTACATTTGAATTAGAATTCTAGAATAGTTTTTCAAATCACAAATTCGAGACAAATTTTGATTTCAATAACTATATTTATTAATAAATTTTAAAATTTTAAGGTAAATTTAATGGAAATAAAATTGGGGAGAGAGTCTTTATACCCCTATCTCTCTTGCAAGTTTCACAAGTTTTTTACCGTCTTCCGTTAAACTGTTGAATACCTTATTCTTAACGCTCTTTCGGGATACGAGACCACGTTTTTGCGCCTTAAGCAGCTGCTTATGTCCGTATCCGTACGCACCCAACTTATTTAACAATTCTCTAGTTGGATATCCTTTTCCAGTTCCAATAGTCTTCAACAACCTCACTAGGGCTTTTTCCTCTACAAGTACTTTTAACAATCTTGCTTCTTTCATCGCTCACTATATTATATGACTAAATATATAATCGTTACTTATTACAAGATACAAAATGCTGTTTTTTTAATACCAAAGTAAACCTATAACACCTCAAAATACGGAAAAAACAACAGGATTCCATAAAATTTCAAGTTGTGTAATCCAAACGTTCTATTTTACTATACGTTAAGCCTACAAGTAAAGTTAATAATTAAATAAGCTTAAGCTAGCAAAAATTATTGAAATCAAATTCACTCGAAGAGAGGACAAAGCATATTGAAATAGAGTCTTTAGGTAAACTTGAATGATTTTATTATAGCGGGGATTTATGAGATCCGGTGGCATTTAGTAAAATCAATTCCTACTGATATAACCGATAAACCCATTAATGCCATGTCATTGAAAGTTGTATAAGAAAATGGCCAATAATAAATAAGATCTCACACGTTTTGTATATATTCCCAACAGGTTCAAATGGAGTTATTTTGTCACTTGTAGTACCATTTTTGAAATTTGTGCTTATAATCAATCCAGGCAACAATTGAAATTGAGTATAGATAGCAAGTCCTAAATTTAATGAACAGAACCTTCTTGATAATTCTGTCTATTAAACAGAGTTGAACATAGGTTTCTTATAAAGCGGAAACTCAAAGACTCTCGTTTAAGGTATTCAAATCATGACATTCCGTTGAATAGAGTTCATCTTTAATTCCCGTATACTAATCCGCTTCAATTTCCTTTGGCGAGTCTTGACTGAATCGCTGTCTACCATCTCCTTATTTCTGCTCTTCTCCCTAGGCTAGCAGGTCTCAATACGCTTTCGTTGTCTTAAACTCAAATCGCCATATAAAAAAGCAAGTAACTATGTACTTCATGTGCATGTCGTTGCACCTTCAATTTACGATTGTACTGTTATCCACGTTTGCAGTCATCATTCTTTGTTCCGGCATTTTGAGTAATTCTCAGATAATAGCTTTAGGCGATGTTCAGGATTTTTCCATTGCGGCAGTTGGAGACTGGGGTTGTAACCCCAATACGGCCAAGACAATTGCAGAAATTGTAAATAGTGGACCTTCATTGGTTATCGGTTTGGGTGATAATTCCTACGAACTAACAGGTGATTGTTGGTTGAATATGATACAGCCAATTTCGAAGATAATTCACACCGCCTTTGGGAATCATGATGCTTCTCCGGATTTAGTAAATCAATATTTGAAATACTTTAAGTTAGTAAAAACATTTTACTCATTTAATTTTAAGAATATCCACTTTGTTACGATAGATACGAATGCTCCGTTAGATATTAATTCAGAACAATATAAATTTGTCAAGAACGACCTAGAAAAGGCTTCCTCCAACAAAAGCATTGGCTGGATAATTCCTTTTTTTCATATTCCAGCATACACGACTCCGTCTGGTGAGAGAATTCTATCATTATTTCCAACAGAACCGTTTGCAGTCACCTCATATGATCTCTTAAGGAATACATACCAACCATTATTCGACAAATACAGAATTAATATAGTCCTCCAAGCACACGCGCATAATTACCAGAGAAGTTACCCTATTTTGTTCAATCAAAGCAGTCCCTCAAATCCCGTAATTACGAATAAAGATAGTAACTCTTACCATAGTCCTAAGGGAGAAATTTTTCTAACAGTTGGAACTGGGGGGAGGAGCTTGCATCAGTTTTTAGTAAACAAACAGACATACGTTATTACAGAAGAGGACACCAAGCATGGCTTTCTAAGTCTCAAATTCACAAATAACGGTACATCAGTCAGAGGGACATTTTACCCCAATGAAAGTATAAACCCAGAAGACAATTTTACGATTGAGAAGTGATCTGCATTTTCTGCCTACGCCACATAATACTTCTCATAGAATTGAGTAACTAAGCTAATAAAAGCATTGTCGATAGTGTTTTCTATCGCATCGCTGAATACAAATAATGAAGTCCGTATAAAGTGTATGCTAATAATAAACAAAAAGAAATATGAAAGGTCGGTACTCCGGTATTGGTACTTAGTCGACTATAATGTCAGATGGCTTCTTAATTTTCTCTTTTCCCTTCAATTCGGTTCTACGAGTTACGAAGAACCAAATGACCAGAGGTATACTTATGGCAGCAGCAAAGTACCACCCGTTTTCTATTCCATGAAACATGTATATCACCTCCCTAGTTTCGGGTTTGTCTGGATCCTTATTAGTGACGTCCGTGAGATTGGAAAACTCCAAAGATTACTGGAATAATATCTAGGAACCTGGTATCGTACCATTAATTCTAATAATGATCCGCTCGACAATGTTGTTAACTATTGGTTGCTGGTATACTATAGACATTGATTAACTTTGTTATTTGAAAATAGAACAAGTCGTTTGTTGCCAGGTAACTTTGGTCCCGATTTGAAGGGAATCCAATTTTAGTACATTTTGACACTAGGAAATTAGAACAAATTAGATGTTAAAAGCATCTGTTTTTGATGTAAGATGATTACAGGAAGCAGATACAGAACTGCGCCTGCATATATTATGATATCTATTGCAGTATTATCAATATCTTAGTTGATTATATACTTGGAAAACAATTTAGACCTGCTTGCATACCCAGGGATAAGTAAGGATAAGTTTGGCATATCGGAAGTCTATCCTACAGCTAACAAGGGAGACTTGGTTCTTTAATTCTAGTCGCCCTATTGATGGCCAGTTCGATCCCTATAGGCAAATATAACAAAGTACTCCGATGGCAGTTGGCATCTTGAACCGGGAATAACAAGAATGCTAGTTTTCATAAAAAGATCCTATATTAGAATAAATAACCTAACCGGATCTTGTTAAATCGAATCTATCAAGAAGAATTGGTTTTCAGCAATCGAAAAGACATGATAAAAACCGCAAAGATAACGCCAGCACTAACTAGAAAAGTAGTAGCTCCAACGAGACTATACAAGAGTCCTCCCGTAGTTAACCCAATTATGCTAGCGACACCTCCAAAACTACCTGCAAGACCCTGTACTGCGCCCTGATGTGTTGTCCCTGCCCTCCTTGACAATATGGACATAAAAGAAGGCCACATTAATCCGTTACCAAGTGCAAATAGTATCACAGCAACGTAGATGAGAAGGATATTATTTGATACAAACAAAATAAAGTTAGTGCCCAAAATTAGGCTGCCAATGATCACTAATTTTTCCTCAGAAAATTTTTTTAAAGCCTTACGTAATACAGGTCCTTGGACGAATACCATGATTGCGCTTAGAACTGCATAAAATATTCCCAGCTGCGTGACTGACCACCCTAGCTCCGAGGCTGCGTGAGCAGGAAATGATGCATAGTATATATTAAATCCGAGAAAAATCAAAAAATACAATACGAGCAGAAACGAAATATGCTTTAGCTTGAACACATCCCTGAACTCAAGTTTTTTAGCGTTTACTGTCTCAGTTTCACCATAGCATTCTTTGCATTCCTGGGCAAAGACCTTTCTAATACTTCCCGCTTCTTCCGGAACCAACATCTCAGCAATTGGTCGCTTGGACTCTTTTAACATGACGCCTATTAGGATTAACGTGACTGCGGATAGGATCATTGCTGCTAGAACAGGTAATATATGTCCGTAAAGACTAGCCCCTAAAATCCCCGCCAATGCTGGCCCCACTATGAATCCAAGATTAGACGATATTGCCATTTTTCCAAAGTTCCTACTTCTGTTTTCATTTGTTGATAAATCAGCAAGATAGGCGTTGGCTACAGAAATGTTTCCACCAGTAATCCCGTCTATAGCTCTAGCAAGAAATAATACAAGTAACGGAAGGGTTAAAACAAAAGTTCCAACTATAACAGAGTTAATTGTGAAGACAGTTACTTTAGGCAGAAACAATGCTAATAGAAAGAGAATCCAACCAACTAAGGTACCAGCATTACTTATTAGGAGAACCTTCTTTCTACCAAATGTATCAGACCACCTCCCTAACACAGGAGCACCAATAAGTTGAAAAGCGGAGTATGTTGCGGACAACACACCATAAACTATAGCATTGCCTCCAAAATCCTTTACCAAAAAGACTAGGAATGGTAAAACTATGCTAAAACCTAGCGTTCCCATAAAATTTACTAACAATATTGGAAAAATACGAGTAGTTTTTTCTACATTTGTCATCAGTTAAGTAGAAAATAAGGGTCACAATTAAAATAGTTATCATTCGGTTTTGCTTGACTCATAGTAATTCGATTCTCAATCAATTACAAATGTGCAAGATGTAAATACACATGTTTATTATATACCATCGCGATGAACAATGAAATGAGATTAAGTGCAGGCCAATTCCATTTAGACTAACTTAAGCCTTCTGCAAAAATCTATGAAATTATTTTCTGTTGGGCAGGAAGTTTAGGATTTTATAAAATGAATCATCACAAATGAATAAATTGTTTCTTAAAATTTATTAGTGTTCTCATACATAAGATCTTAATCATGAAAAAGCGCCAAAGCTCTTAGTTCGATTGCCTCAGTATGGATGAACTATATAATCAAAAAGGCTTATTTAAATTTCTGAAGAATCTCTTTTTCAAATTTCTCTAGTGACTCTATTTCATTAGTTGGATCCAAGTTCACAATGACATAATCAATACCAACCGTCCTAAACAAATCTATCTCTCTATACACTTCTTCAGGGGTTCCATATATGGCAAATTCTCTGATTTGCTCTTCAGGTATTCCATTCAATATTTCTTGTACCCTATTTTTTGCTTCGTCTGGATCATCATTGATTATGACTGTGCATAGTTTAGTCTTTAAAACAGAATCATAATCTCTTCCAACCGTTTTGCAATGTTCACGTAATGCCGTTAATTTGCGATTTATTGTTTCCACAGAACCTATCAGATTGCAAGCATCAGCATATTTTGCAACAATCTTTAGTGTTCTTTTCTCTCCACCGCCGCCGATTAGGATTGGAGGTGCAGGCTTCTGGATTGGTTTAGGATTACAATATGCATTGCGGATCTGATAATACTTGCCATTGAACGAGCAAGTTGGTTCCTTTGTCCACATCTTCCGGATAATTTGTACTGCTTCTTCGAGGCGATTCAATCTTTCTTGATATGAAGGAAAAGGACTAGTGATTCCATATGCTATTGATTCTTGCTCATTCCAAGCTGCTCCTATTCCCATGAACAATCTTCCTTTACTTAGTACATCAAGTGTAGCTCCTATCTTGGCCAATACCGATGGATGTCGATAAATAACCCCTGTTACAAGCGTGCCTAGCTTTATTTTTGAAGTCAAGCCGGCAAGTGTGGATAAAGTAGTCCATCCCTCAAGTAATGGATCTTGGGGGGAACCTATTATTTGGAGCTGCTGAAGGTGATCCATTACCCAAAAGGAATCAAAACCAGCGTTCTCTGCTTTAATAACGAGATTCTTTAGACTCCCAATAATCAGAGACGAGTCTTCAAGGAAATCGAAATTAAAATTGGGATGTTGTAGTCCAAATTGCATTTGAGATCTATTAATCATTGGATCGTTACCTAATAAATCAATCTATCAAAAGCAAGTAAGGTCTGTATCTTGGCTTATTATAATTTAATTCATACAATCCCATATTGATTAAAGATGGCCTGACAGTCCCTTATTCCGAAAAATATCGCCAGTAAATACAAAATTAGTCTAAAGCTATTATTTCCAGCGAATTAAAGTATGAACTTTGTCAGTAGAAATGTGCATCTCAGTTAATTTTTCCTAGTTGTAATAGATGAATCAAGATTTAACGCGGTCTTGTATTAGAGTTTCTTGTTTCTTTAAACGATCTTAAAAGAAGACTCTAATGTTTTTCAAGTTTATATTACGTTTTAACGATCAAAAATAGCGCACTGGCATTAAATCTCTACCAGTCAAGGATGAGTTACTTTACAAGTAATTTGGAAATTTAATTAAATAATAAAACAGGATATAAAATCACTATTCTCTTTCCAAAAAACTAAAATAACTTTGAGAGATTGTTAATACATGACTGTTACGAAGGAGCCTAATCTGCTTTTTGTTTACATGATATTATCCATCCTATTATTATCTATTGTTTCCTGTGAGTTATCACTAACATATGTTTACGGGAAGTCTGACAAGAGTTCCGATAATGGAGGTGGCGGATCTGGTGATGGTGGCGGTGATGGAACTCATGACAGTGGAAAGCACAAAGGCAGTGACAAGGGCAAAGGGAAGGGTGGTGATGGTGGCGGATCTGGTGATGGTGGCGGATCTGGTGATGGTGGCGGATCTGGTGATGGTGGCGGATCTGGTGATGGTGGCGGATCCAACACTAAAAATAAAGGAAATACCTTGCTCTCTCAAGCAGAAAAGCAAACATTCGAAAAAAAATACGGGAATAAAGTATCTTACGTTGCAATTGGAGATTTAAATAACAAAACCAGTTTTGATCCAGATAAGGTAACGCTAACTGTTGGATCTAAAGTCGTCTGGCTCAATAAAGATAATTCGGATCATACAATTACCTTAGAAGCTAAATCCAAATCCAAATATCCGTTGTTAAACTCCCTCATCCTACCTAATGGAATGGTTGATTATGAGTTTCAATCTGCAGGAACGTATTCTTACTCCGATGTCGATAATCCTCAAGTAAAGGGAATCATCACTATAGTGGAGGATACTGGTAAATAAATCCACTAAAAGCTTTATAGACACCTATTGCGATGGCAAGTTTGTTTCCTCAATTTCCGTGGTAAATTCTTAATAATGTTTAATATTATGAACCATATGACAAAAAGGTACCTAACAATTTTGTCAGCTATCGTACATTCGTAAAACACACATCAATGTTTGAAACTTTCTTGATTGTCATGATATGAAGGGATTTCTTGACAAATCAGTATCTAATGCGGTAAACATTGTGTCTAAAAATAAACAAATTAAATCGCAAATAACTGGAAGTAGAAAATAAAAAAATGTTAGAACATTTCTGTCATTGGGAATACTTCTGAGTTTTATTATTTTTTTCTTAAGGCACTCTCCTTAATATGGAAGCTCACGGTCCATCAAATGGATATAAAGATTCAACTCTTGCAAAGTTTACACAATACTTGCAGATAGGTTAATTCGAGTGTGGATCTACTTCTTTTTCGTTTCCGTAACCAGAGAGGATAAATCTTGCTTTTAAATGGCGCTATTTCTGAAATTGTAAATTAACTAAAAGATTTTATTGGTTACTTTATACCAGGGAGAATGCATTCATTATTGCTTATACTAACAATACTAAAAACAGTATCTATAAATAACTGTAACGTTGCCGTGATTTTATTGTTAACAACCAAATCAAGTATACTGATAAACTCAATTAGCTTGTTATTAGCATTAACTCTTATAGCACTGACATCTTCTTTTGCGACTTACGCTCAGCCTACAGGTACTGCTGCAAAATTGGTCCATGCAGGGCAAGGAAATGCCAGCACGGTAATTGTTGCTTTCGTTCCTCAAAAAACGGAAATAAAAGCTGGTGAGAGCGTCACATGGGTTAATCCAACGTCCGTTGCAGAACCTCATTCTGTTACATTTCTAAAGGATAAAAAATATTTAGCAGATTATGCTGCACCATTTCATGTCCCAAACTCGACTGAATTTAAGCCGTTAGACCCCAAATCCAATACAGAACCGCTCTTTGCTCCGGTCCAGCCAGGAGATACTGCTAAAACTGTGGTTACAGTCAATGCCAGGGCATATATGCCTGTAGTAATTGATGCGAGTGGTAACAAAGTAAAATATCTTCCAATTAATTCAAATTATACTATGAACGGGACTGAAAGCTATTTAAATTCTGGATGGCTTTGGCCCAAAGGAATGTCTCCACCTGGAAGTCCTTCGGTTAATAATTTCACTGTAACATTTGAAAAACCTGGAACTTATTCTTATTTATGCAATGTACATCCGTGGATGACTGGCAGCGTCACAGTCAATTAACTCATTCAATAAGATCTAAAATTGGGATTTATTTCTCTTTTTTACTTGAATTTTTATACATTTTAAATTTAACATCAGCTTGAAAGCGAACATAAAATTCAATTAAACTGTAACAGTTTTACATCTTTATAAAGTGAATCCGATATTCAGTCGCATGATCCCCATATTAGAACCAATATTGATGTCTGGACTGATGAGCAATGAATACCATAATTAAAACTTGGTTATCAACATACGAACAATATAATTCGTTAACTTTGTCAAAGTTTCAAAAACGGAGATTTTTGTCCATCATTCATAATAGTTATAGCGATCGGTTATAATTTTCAAAATTCTTTGACTGTTGGCCTTTTCTTATTTATAATTATACTAGTCTATAAATAATAATTTTGTTTTTCTTCATGACTTACCATTCATTTATTGAATTGTCGCTGATATCTTAAAAGTGAAACAAGTCACCAAAAAACCCTCTCCGCCCATATTTATTATCGTAATAATAGTCATCATAGTCTCCGTCGCTATAATGGTATTTCTTAACATGTTCATCTTCGTATTTACTTTGGATTTCAATTATCTTGTCTATCTCACCCTTATCCAACCATACTCCGCCGCAAGATGGACAGTAATCAATAGTTGTCTCATTCTTTTGCCTTACCATCATTTCAGCTGAACATTTTGGACATTGCATTTCTGACATCTATAGCCTGTGTCATTATATAAAGAAAGCGCGTCATCCAATTCCATATAGCCTTTTTTGGTATTACTCTCATTATCTTTATTTACATTTATGACGAGTTGACTAAAAACTTAATAGCAGTGCTCAGAAGAGGAGAAGTGTGGAATTTCAGATTGGTTGAAATTAGAGTTTTTAATTTAAGATTTTTGCTTTTAAGTCGAATACCTGAATTCTAGAATTTTTAGTGTCTGTAACAAAGACCTCTCCTGTTTTGTCATTTATTCCAATATCTTCAGGTTTGTTAAGTTCACCTAGTGAAGAGCCCTTAGAGCCCCAGATGGCTATCAGTTTACCCGTATCATCAAATTTTTGAATACGCGATTGCAATCGGTCGACTACATAAATGAAACCTTTCGAATCAACAGCAATTCCAGGAATGCCATCAGAGAATTGTCCATTGGAGGTTCCATATGTGCCCCACTTTTTAACGAAGGTGCCGTTGTTACTAAATATTTGGACTCGTGAATTACCCATATCAGTTATATAAAGATGATCAGTTGCATCAATAGCGATACCATGAGGTTTTATGAATTGTTTGCTACCCGAACCATTAGTGCCCCAGCGCTCTAAAAATTTTCCGTAATCATTAAATCTCAATACTTCTGAACCTGCTCTATCGGTAAGGAAGACGTCCCCCAAGTGATCGACGGCCAGTTGATGAGGCTTCCTATCAGCTCCCGCACCACCAGTATCGTTGAAGCCCCATTTTGTTATAAAAGTTCCGTTGTTAAAGAACTTTTGAACTCGGTGATTTACAAGTTCCACAGTGTAGACAAAATTCCCACTTGGATCAACAGCGATATCGTGCAACTGATTGAATTGTCCGTCTCCTGTGCCCTGAGATCCCCATTGTTTCAGGAGTGTTCCGTTGGAAGAGAATTTCGCGACTCTATTGTTCCCTGTATCAGTCACATATACGTTTCCGAAGATATCTACGGCGAGGCTGTGAGGAATCTTGAACTGACCTTTTGCGACTCCTTCCGACCCCCAGCTCTTTTCAAAGACATATTGCTCCTTTAGTTCTCTTGTTTGATTTACTTCTTTGCTAAAAGCAATTATTCCAATGTTTTTGAAATTACTTGCAAAAACAGAAATGCAAATAATGAATAGAATAGTCGGCAAAATTATTAATGCAATCAGTCGTTTTCTATTCATATGCAGAATATATTCCATCAAATAACACTTTAAATTATGACACATAATTTAAATAGTATTCATGTGTTGAATTAGACTATATAACAGAAAAAGAGTCTGAATGCTTGGAGAATTAAAGTAAATATAATTTATATTTTTTCATTTATTTTACACAGATACTAGGTAATACCTTTACCTTTGATAACTCATTCTGTGTTACTGTGAGAAACCAGCATTCTTGTTCTATTGGCCATCATTGTGGCCTCTTGATGTAATTCCTTTGCCTCGCTCCCATATGCTTGTATTGAATAGTTAGTTCCATTCCTGCTTTCTAATCCGACACAACAAAAATCCACTCCGTTACTTAATGTATTATTTTTAGGCGAAATTTTTACTATATATGCTCCAATATCTACTGATTGCGTTAGTTTTCTAAGTGCATCCGTACTGCTAATGTATGCCAACTGCGTCTCTCCTTTGATAACAACTGAATGCAGTTGAGAACATCATTACAAATTACAGTTCAGTGAATATAACTTTTAGTTATCGGAGAATAAGTGATCGTATAATAAGTAAATTTGATAATATTTTACTCGATAATTGTTAGGTGTTAGGGAACCAAATATTACCAAGCGCTCATGTCCAGTAGATTTAACTGGATTCTGTACATAAACTTTGTTTTGGATTTTTAATCTCATCCAAAGTTCCTGTTATTATTTTTTTTCATCCGCAGGCAGCGACTCATTATACTTACTTTATCAAATTTATTCTCCGTTGATTTGATACTTACTATTTTATTTATATTGTCATAGCTCCAGCTGATGTGATGCTCGCTTGCGATATTCTAGCAGAGTTTCTTTTGAAAATGGATTAGGAAAGCTTACTGGTAACATTTGCAATGTTGCTGGCAGTAATTGTATTTGCGTTAATGAGTGGCACTATCCCTTTATCGGTAACATTTGCAATGTTGCTGGCAGTAATTGTATTTGCGTTAATAAGCGATTGCGTATTTTTGTCGGTAACATTTGCAATGTTGCTGGCAGTAATGGTGTTTGCGTTAACATTTCTCTCTATTTCAGCCCCCTTAAACGCCAGATTTGTAGACAGGTCCCCTGATAAGTTTTTATTCAACGAATCATTGAGAACCGATTGCTTGGGGAGAATGTGTGAAGACAAGTTAACTGACGGATCTGAGTCAAGTTTGGTCTGATTGTAAACGCGGCTACTATCTGTTAAGGAGTTCCCATTACTTTTATCCAGTATAGCATTTGCTCTAAATAAGTGAAATTGGGCAACGCTACTTAAAACACTGAATAGTAATAATGACAAAAGAAAACCGGTAAGGATACCTTTTTTTTGATACTTTTTACTTAACTCTATCAGGAAAGATTTAATACCTATTGTGGGGCCCATGACTAGTTCTCTCAGAGTGATCTTGGACATAACTCTATTATAATTAATTCTGAGCTCTTTATTTAGTATAGGTTAACAAAGGTAACTAATTAATCCCTTTAAGTTGCATTTGTTCTTTGCTTTTTAAGATATTGTTAAGTGATCTATTTCAGACGATAAGATATCCCTTGACAGTTACAGTTCTTGTTATAGGCGTCCCATTGAAAAGACTTGACGAATTGTCCCAGGTTTTAAAGTTTATTTAGATTTTTTAGGGTTTTTCTAGCTTTTCTAATATTAGGAATTTGATATGGAGATTAAATTACTTTCTTGCTTGTTCATTTATGATTTGCGCGATATGTAATAATAATTCATTATATCTCCTTCCACGTTCTTGACTTCAATATCTTTGAAGCCTAACTCGCTAAGTTTCTTTATGGCCATTTCTTTACCCCACATAGTTCCAAGACCCTCACCACTGTATGCCAAGGAGACTGACATACAATGCATCGTAGAGACCGTATAAAGAGATGGAGCCAATGGACTGTCGATGTTCTTGTCTACCTTGCTTGAAGCCGCAATATCTTGCATCAGAAAAAATCCATCATTCTTTAAGGAGCGATTTATTGCCTCTAGAACCTTTGTAGGTTGGGCTTGGTCGTGGATAGTATCAAAGGCAGTTATAAGGTCAAATTTCCCCAATTCTTCGATTAATATGGCATCTTTAACCTCAAATCGAACGTTTGTCAGTCCAAATTTTTTTGCTTCTTCTTTTGCTGTTGTAATAGCTTCTTGAGAAATATCACACCCACTGAATTTGGAGCGTGGATATTGCTTACCCATAAGGTTGATTGCATGACCTCTTCCACATCCCACATCCAATACTTCAATTCCATCTCTCAATCTATTGCTAATTTCAGGATTCAGTTGCAATATCTGTTCTGTCAATCTGTTGTCAAAAACTCTGGCTGTTTCTTCTGCTTGTATTAATTGAAATTTTGGATACTCTGAATAGGGTAGACCGCCTCCATTTCGAAAACACTCTACAATCTTGTCTTCCACATTTCCCATCAGTGATATATATTGAGCAAACACTGCTAAATTATCCAAACCTGCTTTTCTAACTAGAAAAGCAGAATGTTCTTTTGGAAGATAATATTTTTCAGTCGATGGATCGTAATTTATGATTTTTCCTGTTACCATTGCACCAAGCCACTCTCTAACATACCGTTCATTGAGCTTGGTCTTTTGTGCAATTTCTTGACTTGTTGATGGTTCTAATTCTGCCATGGTATCAAATAGTCGCGTTTTGTATCCTATGCTAATCATAAGCGAAAGCATTCCATCATTTAGAAACTGAAGCATCTTTGAAGCAAATTCTTCAGCCAAGGATTTGTCAAAATCTTGTTTTTCCAAGGTAATTACGTCTATGCACACTCCATTTAAATTTTATTAAAATCTGAGTTTCAATACTTATACTCCCACTATTATCATAGGACCATTAAATTTTGGCATTTAGCCAACAAGTTTAATT
>Ga0207688_10000655_pt1 | contig 17084 bp, 17 predicted proteins | sample KBSMiscanthusM4_FD_184296 | JGI IMG/M metagenome (GOLD analysis project Ga0207688, IMG submission 184296) | Miscanthus rhizosphere microbial communities from Kellogg Biological Station, Michigan, USA - M4 (SPAdes) (version 2) | ecosystem: Host-associated > Plants > Roots > Rhizosphere ...
CATGGGCGAGGCGGCCGCCATCAGCAAGCAGATCGGCGTTCCCGTCAAGGTGCTGTGGACGCGTGAAGACGACATGCGTCACGACCACTATCGGCCGGGAGGTTTCCACTTCCTGAAGGCCGGGGTCGATGCGTCCGGCAAGCTCGTGGCGTGGCGCAATCATTTCGTCAGCTACGGAGACAATTCCAAAGGCGAACAGGGATTCTCCAACTCGGCGAACATCCCCGGTGCCGAGTTCCCCGCGCGCTTCATCCCGAACTACGACTTCCAGGCGACGCTCATGGCGTTGGGCGTCCCGACCGGTGCGCACCGCGCGCCGCGCAGCAACGCATTCTCGTTCGTCTTCCAGTCGTTCATCGACGAGGTCGCGATTGCCGCGGGCAAGGATCCGATCGCGTTTCGCCTGGAGTTGCTGAATGGACCGGCGATGCCCGAACCGCAGCAGGGTGGCAACGGATTCGATGCCCGACGCATGGCCGGTGTGCTCGAGGCTGTCCGTGACCGATCAGGGTGGGGCAAGCGACAGCTGCCAAAGGGCACCGCGATGGGCGTCGGCTTCCAGTACAGCCACCGCGGGTACTTCGCCAACGTCGCTGAAGTCACTGTCGATTCGCTCAACCGCGTGAAGGTGAACAAGGTGTGGGTCGTGGGCGATGTCGGACGGCAGATCGTGAACCCGAGCAGCGCGACCAATCAGAGCCAGGGCGCCGTCGTCGAGGGCATGAGCCACCTGATGGGATGGGAAATCGCGATCCAGGGCGGCAAGGCCGTGCAGAGCAACTTCCATCAGTACCCGACCGTGCGGATCCCTCAGGCGCCCGAAGTCGATGTCTACTTCGCCGTTAGTGACAATCCGCCTACCGGCCTCGGCGAACCCGCTCTCCCGCCGACGATTCCTGCGCTGTCGAATGCGATCTTTGCGGCAACAGGTAAGCGCATCCGCTCGCTGCCGATATCGAAGCAGGGCTTCCGCTGGGCATAGGACGCTCTCGACCGTAGAGCGGGTCTTGCTTTGTAGACCCGCCTCGGTAAGCTGGATCCACGCGACCGCAAGCCGGGTCCAAACAGGTAGGACGCGAAGCCGGGTCCAAAGAGCAGGACCCGGCCTACGCAGCGGAGTGATAGCTCGGATTCGCTCGTGTTACCTCACGTTGTCATCATCGGCGGCGGCTTTGGCGGGCTCTCCGCCGCCCGGGCACTTCGCAATGCGGACGTCCGCGTCACGCTGATCGATCGTCGCAATCATCACCTCTTCCAGCCGCTGCTCTATCAGGTCGCCACCGCAACGCTGTCGCCAGGCGACATCGCTGCGCCCATCCGGTGGATTCTTCGCCGTATCCGCAACGTCAGGGTGTTGCTCGCCGATGCGACCCGTATCGATGTCACCGCACGGCGCGTGGAGTTGGCGGACGGAGGTGCACTCGACTACGACTGGCTGATCGTCGCGACCGGATCGCGCCACGCGTACTTCGGCCATTCCGACTGGGAGCCCAACGCTCCTGGACTGAAGACGTTAGAAGACGCGATCGCGATTCGGCGACGCATTCTCATCGCCTTCGAGCGCGCCGAACGTGAGGACAACGATATGCGCCAGGGCGAGCTGCTCACGTTCGTGATCGTGGGCGGAGGCCCGACTGGTGTCGAGCTGGCGGGTACGCTCGCCGAAATCGCGCGACAAACGTTACGCGACGAGTTCCAGTCCATCGACACCGCGCGTGCACGAATCCTGCTCCTTGAAGCCGGCCCCACCATTCTTCAGACCTTTCCCGAGAAACTTCGCAATGCCGCGCGCAGCTCGCTGCAGCGTCTTGGTATCGAGGTTCGTGAGAACACTGCGGTCACGGCTGTCGATGCGCAAGGCGTGATGGCCGGCACCGAACGCGTGAACGCCGGGACGGTGCTGTGGGCGGCTGGCGTGGCGGCATCGTCCCTGGTCAAGACGCTGGACGTTCCTCTCGACCGCGCCGGGCGCGTGATTGTCGAACCGGACCTTTCGATCCCCGGTCATCCCGAGGTGTTCGTCGTTGGCGATGCGGCGGCCTTTCTGCACCAGGGAGGGAAGCTTCTGCCGGGCGTCGCGCAGACTGCGATGCAAGGCGCGCGTCACGCCGCGAAGAACATCCTGCGACGGCTGCGCGGACAGCCGACGGCGCCCTTCGTGTATCGCGATTTGGGAAGCATGGCGATTGTCGGGCGGCGCGCGGCCATCAGCGATCTCGGATGGATCAGGCTCTCTGGGGTGCTCGCGTGGCTCTCGTGGCTGTTTCTGCACATTTTCATGCTCATCGGATTTCGCAACCGGATGGTGGTGCTGTTCGAGTGGGCGGTGGCGTACTTCACGTTTCAGCGCGGGGCCCGGCTCATCACCGGCGACGCGAAGACGACCAAGCCTGGATAACACGAGCTGCACTTCCAGGTTCCGAGTATCATGGACGCAATTGAAGGAGCAGCCTATGCGCGCCAGGTTGATCATGTGTGTGGCCGCGATTCTCATCAGTGTCATTGCCCTTCCTCTGCCCGCAAGCGCTCAATCGTCCTCGCCGTCGCGCAGTGCGGCCGGCTCGTCGGCGGTTCCGCGCACGCCGTGGGGCGATCCGGATCTGCAGGGCGGCTGGACGAGTCAGGGCGAACTCGGGGTGCCGTTCGAGCGACCGAAAGAGTTCGGCACGCGGCAGGAGTTGACCGACGAAGAGTTCGCAAAGTCTTCCGACCGCCTTCGCGCGGAGCGCGAGCGTGACAACGCCGAGTTCGATCTCGAGACCGCCGATCGGAGCAACGCCGGCGCGGTGGGTTCGGCCACCTCGCCGCCGCCGCACTGGCTGGAACGAGGCAACCCCTCTCGACGGACGTCGATGGTGATCGATCCACCGGATGGACGAGTTCCCGAGATCACCGCGGATGCGCGCGCTCGGATACAACGCCAGGTCCGTGGCAGCTTCGGCAACGGCCCATGGAACGGTCCGAAGGATTTCACGCTCTACGATCGCTGCATTACGCGCGGCGTCCCGGGCTCGATGTTCCCGGCCGTCTACAACGCGAACACGCGGATCGTGCAGGGCCCGGGCTTTGTCGCCATCACCTACGAGATGATCCACGAGACTCGCATCATCCCGGTCGACGGTCGCGATCACATCGGCTCGACCATTCGCCAGTACCACGGTGATTCCCGGGGCCGATGGGAAGGTGACACGCTCGTCGTTGACGCGAGGAATTTCAGCGACGCGACGAACTATCGGGGCTCCGGCAAAGATTTGCACTTGGTCGAGCGCTTCACTCGTGTGGGCGCCAACGATCTTCGCTACGAAGTGACGGTCGAGGACGCGACGACGTTCGCGAAGCCATGGACCGCGGCGCTGAACCTGAAGACGCAGCCGGAAGAGATGTTCGAATACGCGTGCCACGAGGGCAATCACGCGATGTTCAACATGCTGAGCGCTGCGCGCGCGGCGGAGAAGGCCGCAGCCGATTCGTCGTCCCGCTGAGTGATGGCGGCGGGTCCAAAAATCAGGACCCGCCCTACCTGTCCTACTGCTTCTCAACCACTACGCGGCCCTTGTCGTTCTCGTAGACGTGATAGCGGTTCCCGTCCTTGCACGACGCAAGGTAGTCGTTCTGCGCCTGCACCTTGACGGCCACGACCTCGCCGCACGGCATTCCTTGAAGCGCGATCACCGACGTCAGGTCCTTCTTGATCGCCTCCTCGTCCTGCGCGATTGAAGGCGCGGCCGCCAGCAGACTGACGATCATCGAGTACGCGAATAGCCGAGAGCATCTCTTCATAAGTTCTCCAGCGTTCACACGTCGAGAGCGGCGAACTTCCTGGGGTCCGCCAGCAAGCCCCAAATCACTTCTCGCGAGGCCACGATGTCCGACGCCAGCATCTGGTCCTTGTCCTGCAGAAGGGAAAGCACCTTCATCATCAACAGGTCGTACGACTGACGAAGCTGCTGCATCGTCACGGTGTCTTTTCCCGCGTAGTGTCCACGGAACCGATCCAGCAGGTCGTCGACCTGGTTCTTCAACGTGAGCTTCGTCATGAGGCCGATGGCTTTGGTTGCCTTGAGCCGTTCCTTGAGCGCGGCCAGGTCCAGCGCAGGATTTGTGGGACCGGCTGGTGACGCCGCCTTTGGTGCGGATGAAGACGGGGGCGCCGGCTTCGCGGGCGCTGCTGGTTTAGCGGGCGATGCCTTCGGTGCAGACGGCGATGGAGCCGCGGGCTTTGCCGGCGTGCCTTTTGGCGCAGCAGGCGACGGCGATGCTGGTTTCGCCGGCGCGGGCGGTTGCTCCACTGGCGTCGGTTGCGGCGCTTCCGGTGGCTTTCGCGCGCATCCAGCGGTTAACAACAGCAATGAGAAGGCGGCACAAACGAAACGCATCAGCTGACTCTCCCAACAAGGACTCAGCTGACTCCGACTGCGAAATCGTTGCCAGGACGAGATGCCGTTTTTGTTATGAACGCGCGGAATACCGGGTCGCTACGTAGTTATCGACGAGCGTACGGAATCCCTCCGCAAGCTCATCGTAAGTACCTCGGAGCGTCGTGAAGTGTTCACCGTCTATGAAGACAGGGCAGTTGGGGGCTTCGCCTGTACCAGGGAGGCTGATGCCAATATTCGCCGCCTTGGACTCGCCAGGGCCGTTGACGACACAGCCCATGACCGCGAGCGTGAGAGTCTCGACTCCTTCGTAGCGCTTCTTCCATTCCGGCATCTGCGAGCGAATGTAATCCTGTGTCCGCTCGGCGAGTTCCTGGAAAGTCGTGCTGGTCGTGCGGCCGCAGCCTGGACATGCCGTCACGCTCGGCGCGAAGGCACGCAGACCGAGTGCCTGCAACAACTCACACGCGGCGTACACCTCCTCCCGCCGATCGCCGCCAGGGCGAGGTGTCAAAGAGACGCGAATGGTGTCGCCGATGCCCTCGTTGAGCAGGATCCCGATTGCCGACGCCGACCACACGAGACCCTTGGTGCCCATACCCGCTTCCGTCAGCCCGAGATGCAGCGGCTGCTCCGTCTTACGAGCCAGGTCGCGATAAATTGCCAGCAGGTCTCTCGGACGCGACACCTTGCACGAGATGATGATCTGATCCTTGCGCAGACCCGTTTCGAGAGCGAGCTCGGTCGAGTCCACTCCGGAAATGACCATGCACTCGTTGAGAATCTCTTCTGAGGTCCGGCCCAGCGCTCGCGTCGTGTTCTCTTGCATCTTCGCGACGACGAGCTCCTGATTCAGCGAGCCGCCATTGACGCCGATGCGAACGGGTTTGTCGTGATCGATGGCGACCTTGCAGATGGTTGCGAACTGTTCGTCGCGTCGTTTGCCGGTGCCGACGTTGCCTGGGTTGATGCGGTACTTGTCGAGCGCTCGCGCGCACTTCGGGTAGCGCGTCAACAGGAGATGGCCGTTGTAGTGGAAGTCGCCAATGAGCGGCGCGTCGCAGCCCGCGTCGAGCATACGCTGCTTGATTTCAGGAACTGCCGCCGCCGCCTCTGGCAGGTTGACGGTCACCCGCACCATTTCGGACCCAGCCTCGGCAAGTTCGATGCACTGGCGCGCTGTGGCTTCCGCATCCGCCGTGTCGGTCATCGTCATCGACTGGACGACGACGGGCGCTCCGCCGCCCACCTGCACACGTCCGACGCGAACTCCGACCGTCTTATGGAGTCTTACAGTCGACATTTACTCAATGATATCCGTAGGCCGGGTCTTGTTCTTCAGACCCGGCGGGTCCAAAGAGCAGGACCCGCCCTACGTTCGTAGTGTCCGGCTTCAGCCGGACTTCACGCTTCTTTCCAGCCGTCCTTCACGAGAATGCCCCGAATCTGGTCCGCTCGCGCGAGCGCGAGGTCGACGCTGTCGTAGTTTTCGGCCCGGTCCATGACGCCGTCGAAGAACCAAGTAACCGTTGTTTGCGCGTCGCCCGGAAAGATCGTGGCGTGTGCCGTCGAGCGCCCGCGCGACATCCGCCAAAGCACTGTTGGATCGGAGGGCGCGGTCATTCTGGTCTAGCGTTTTCACGCCCCGGCATGATGACGGTCTGGCCGATTGCATGCTCCGCACGCTGGCAGTCGGCCGACTTCGTGACGATCGTGCCCACAACTCGACCGAGGAAATCGCGGTACGTGCGTGCCTGGCATCCACACGGCAGGGCTTTGACGGCCTCTTCGCTCATAGAGTCACATCATTGTATCGGTCACCCGTGACCGGTTCTGGTTGATCCGGACCGCCTGGCGTTCTAGTCTTCCTGCAAGGATCCCAGCCGAGGGCCCGTTCGGCCATCAGGGTTGGAGCCCGTAGGCTGCGTGCTGAAGGGAGGGCTCTATGCCGTCGATTTTGCAGGTGCTGGCGAGCAAGGGTTCGCACGTGTGGTCTATCTCGCCGGATGCAACCGTGTTTGCGGGCTTGACGCTGATGGCCGAGAAGAACATCGGCGCGTTGCTCATCATTGAGAATGACAAGCCGGTCGGCATCATGTCCGAGCGTGACTATGCCAGGAAGATCATTCTCGAAGGGCGGTCGTCGCGCGATACGCGCATTCGCAGCATCATGACGACGCGCCTGGTCTGGGCGCACCCGTCAGACAGCGTCGAGCACGCCATGGCGCTGATGACGCGCGAGCGCATCAGGCACCTGCCCGTGGTGGACGGCGACTCGATCCTGGGCATGGTTTCGATCGGCGATCTCGTGAAAGCGATGATCGATCAGCAGCAGTTCACCATCGAACAGCTCGAGCGGTATATCGCTACGTAGATTCTGGTCCGGCTGAAGCCGGACCTAGTGTCCCAGGAGAAGCAACCCTCCCGAGACTGCGGCGAGCATCCAGAGCGCAGGCGTGATCTCGCGCGCCCGGCCGACGACGACATAAAGCAGTGCGTGGAGTAGAAAGCCCCACAGAATGCCTTGTGAGATCGAAAGTGTGAGCGGGATCAGGACGATGGTGACGAACGCCGGCAATCCGTCTTCGAGCGACCCGAAGTCGATCCTGCCCACGGTCTGAAACATCGTCAGTCCCACCAGCACGAGCACAGCAGCCGTTGCGTAAGCAGGAACGGCAGCCGCCAATGGCGCAACGAACAGGCAGGGGAGGAAACACAGCGCGGTGACAATGGAGGCGCGTCCTGTCCGCGCGCCCATTCGGATTCCGGCGATGCTCTCGACGTACGCCGTGCCAGGCGAGGTGCCGACGAGCCCGGCGCCGAACGTCGCGCACGCATCGACGATCAAACCCTGCCTGAGATTCATCGGCTTACCGCCGGGCTCCACGAGGCCGGCGGCGCTTGCGACGCCGATGAACGTGGAGAGCGAATCGAAGAGATCGGTGAACAGAATCGTCACGATCGCCGGGGCCAGCGACAGTTGCAGCGCGCCGACCACGTCCAGCTTCAGGAAGACAGACGAGAAGTCCGGCAAGCTGACAAGCCGTTCCGGAGGCGCCGCGTAACCGAGCGTCCACGCCACCGCTGTCACGGCGAAAATCGCCGCAAGGAATGCCAGCGAGCTTCGCCGTCGCATCAGCGCGACTGCGATCAGGACGCCAGCCAACAGGAAGGCTGTCCGGTGATCCAGGGTTCCGACGCGAAGCAGCGTCACCGGATCTGACTCGATCAAGCCGGCATTACGCAGTCCAATCAGTGTGAGCAGAAGGCCGATGCCGGTCGCAGTCGCCAGTCGCAAGCCGGTTGGAATGGCCAGCGCGATCTGTTCGCGCAATGGCGTTGCGGAGACAATCAGGAACAGCACTCCGGCCCAGAACACGATACCAAGCGCCACCGGCCACGGAACCTGCTGCTGCAACACGATCGTGAACGCGAAGAACGCGTTGAGACCCATGCCTGGAGCGACCGCGAACGGCAGCCTTGCGTACAGTCCCATCAACAGCGTCATTGCGCATGCCAGCACGACGGTCGCCGTCAGCACTCCTGAGAAGGCCATGCCGGTGCCTTGCGATGCCAGGATCCCCGGATTGACGACGACGATGTACGCCATCGTGAAGAATGTGGTGATGCCGCCCACGATGTCGCCAGACAAGGTGGCTGGGTGGCTAGGTTGCTGGGTAGCTAGGTGGCCAGTTTGCTGGGTAGCAGGGTGGCCAGGTTGTTGGGTAGCCGGGTTGTCGGGTAGTTCGGTGACTGGGTAGCTAAGCTGGCCGGTCTCTGGGGTTGACGGCATCTCGGATATTCTCAACGCAGATACGCTGAGAGCCTACGGTAATCACGCAGTGTCGGCCGCCGTTCTCACCAACGGACGCCGCTCCCGAGCTACCCAGCGACCTAGCTACCCAGCGACCTAGCTACCCATTTACCCGGCCAGCCACCAAGCGATCCACGTGAAAGCCATCATCATCGGCGCTGGGGCTGCAGGGTTGGCGACGGCGATATTCGCGAAGCGGGCAGCCTCTCATCTCGATGTCCGTTGCGTGGACGGCGCAGCCAGGATCGGGGCAAAGATTCTGGTCAGCGGTGGTTCCCGTTGTAACGTCACGAACCGTGTCGTGACCGAGCGCGATTTCTGGGGAGGCTCCTCGCGCGTCGTACGGAATGTGCTGCGAGCGTTTCCGGCCGAGCAGGCGGCCGCCTTCTTCGCGGGGCTCGGTGTCACGCTACACGAGGAAGCCGGCGGCAAACTGTTCCCCGACACGAATCGCTCGAGAACGGTGCTGGACGGCCTTCTGGCGGAGGCGCATCGCCTGGGAGTATCGATTGAGACCGGCCGGCGCGTCATCGCGGTCGATCGTGAGCGGGATGGCTTTCGGATCGACACGTCGAACGGGAGTCGCATCGCTGCCGACATCCTGGTGTTGGCGACCGGTGGCCGATCGCTGCCCAAGACTGGCAGTGACGGGCTCGGGTATGAGTTCGCCCGCACGCTCGGGCATGGTTTTGTCGAGACGACGCCTGCGCTTGCGCCGCTCATGCTCGAAGGCGATCGGCACATCGCGCTGGCAGGTGTATCACACGATGCCGTGCTCAGCATGCGGGTCAATGGAGCACTGAAGGTGCGCATCGAGGCGTCGATGCTGTGGACGCATTTCGGGATCAGTGGTCCTGCGGCCCTGAACCTGTCACGTCACTGGCATCGTGCCCAACTGGCGGGTCACGACGCGGATGTGCGATTGAACATCTGTCCAGGCGAAACGTTCGAGTCACTCGAAGCGTGGTGGCTCGCGCAGGAGCGCGCGCGTCCGAAGGCACTGGTCACGACGATGCTGGCGACGCGAGTTCCTGCGTCGGTTGCTGGCGCATGGGTAGCAGCGAGCGGCATCGATCCGGACACGACGCTGGCGCACCTCTCGAAGACCGATCGGCGGCGAGTGATCCACGCGTTGCTCGACACGCCACTCAACGTGCCGGATAGTCGCGGTTATTCATACGCCGAAGTCACCGCCGGTGGAATTCCACTCGACCAGATCAATCCGGCGACGATGGAATCGCAGATGTGTCCGGGGTTGTTCCTCGTCGGCGAAATTCTCGACGTCGATGGACGCCTCGGCGGCTTCAACTTTCAATGGGCGTGGTCGTCTGGTTGGGTCGCGGGGCAGGCGATTGCGAAAGCGAGTCGCGGGTGAATGATCCGGCGAAGTGGCTCACGAGCAACCGGCCCTTGTTGCCATCCTCCGGAGACGCCCTCGATCTGGCCTGTGGCTCCGGGCGTCATGCAATCTGGCTGGCCGAGCAGGGCTTTCTCACGCTGGCCGTCGATCGCGACATCGTTGCCATCGACACGCTGACGCACGAGTCGCGGCGTCGCGGTCTCTCGATTCAGGTGCGAGCCGTCGATCTCGAGAATGGCGGGCCGTTCCTGAAGGCTGATTCCTTCGATCTGATTGTCGTCGTGCACTACCTGCATCGGCCGCTGATGCCGGCGCTGGTGAGCGCTATCCGTCCTGGCGGCGTCCTGGTGTACGAGACCTTCACGCGTGCGCAGGCCGCGCGCGGGAAACCCACGAACCCGGCGTTCCTGCTCGAGCCCGGCGAGCTGCCGATGCTCGTACGCCCCCTCCAGATTGCGGCCAGCCGCGAAGGGGACTTCGACGGCCGGTCATTGGCTTCTGTCGTGGCAGTCAGGCGTTAGCGGCTTTGTATTGAGCAACCTTCGCCGCGATCGTCCGGCGGCCCATGTCAACGCGACCGTTGAACTGGGCTCCCTCCGCAATGACGACCTGAATCGCGCTGAGGTCGCCCGTGACCTTCGCCGAAGGAGCGAGCTCGATTCGTTGTCCCGCCGAGATCGATCCGGTCACCGTGCCGTGCACGACGACGCGCGCGGCGCGGATGTCGGCTTCGAGAAGAGCCGGCTGCGCTACGGTCAACGTCGCATCGCGAAGATGGATGTTCCCCGTCAGCTTCCCCTCGATGGTGAGGTCTTCTTCGCACGTCAAGGTGCCGTCGAAGTCGACGGATGCGCCGATGTGAGTCATGGAGCCGTGAGACGACAAGCCTGAGCGAAGGTTGGTGCCTGAGGAGGGAATCGAACCCACACGCCGGGTGACCGGCGCGAGATTTTGAGTCTCGTGCGTCTGCCAGTTCCGCCACTCAGGCCCGCATCCAGCATACCTCACCCAGCAACCCGGCTACCCAGCTACCCAGCTACCGATCCGTCCTGATCACCCGGCCGTTCTTCATCACGAACGACACATGCTTGAGCGCCGTGATGTCCTCGAGCGGGTTGCCCGTGGTCGCGATGATGTCGGCGGCCAGCTGCGGCCGGATCGCGCCGCGTTCCTTGTCCACCCCGAGCAGCTTCGCGGCTGTCGGAATCATCGCCTTCACGACGTCTTTGGCGGAGAAGCCGGCTTCAATGTAGCTATCGATCCACTGGACGGACGTTTCTCCGCGCGACATCCCCGGAAGCTCGCTGATCGCGTCAGTCCCGAACGCAATAGGAAGACCGACACGGTGGCCGCTGCGCAGCCGCGAGATCTCGTCCGCGTATTCCTTCCGCGCTTCGTCATCGTCGCGCAGTTGCCGCAACGAGGCCATCGGAAACGGCGTGAAGACCGCCGTGACACCGTGCTGCTTGGCGACCTCGAGGTCGGCATCGGTGATGCCGTTGAGATGCTCCAGCGAGGCGACGCCCGCCGCAGCCGCGTTGTGCGCGCCCGCTGCGGTCCACACGTGAGCCGCCACCTTGAGCCCGGCACGCGCGGCTTCCTGGACGATGAAGCGGATGTCATCCTCGGAGTAGATGTACGGCTGATCGTCGACGACGATCTTGATGACTGTCGCGCCGAAGTGCGCGTTCTGCCGAATGGCCTTCTGCATCTCGTCGCGCGAGTCCGCGAAGAAATACTCGGGCTCGCCGAGCTGCGGCTTATCCGGCTGGAGCTGAAACTGCCCGCCGTAAGGGGCGATGATCCGTCCGGCGGTAATCATCGTCGGTCCGGGGATCAGGCCGGACTCGATCCCGGCGCGCACGCTCGTGCACGCATAGTTCCCTTCGTTGCCGACATCGCGCACGCTCGTGAAGCCGGCTTCGAGCATCGACCGTGCGTTCGCGACACCCTGCACCGCCCGGTAGCTGTCTGGATCGCGCAACGTGGTCAGAAAGTAGCTGGCCGCGTCACGTTTCAGATTGACGTCCATGCATAGATGCGTGTGCGCGTCGAACAGGCCGGGCAGCACCGTCGATCGCGATAGATCGATAACGGTCGCACCGGAAGGGATCTCGACGTTCGCGCCGACGGACACGATCTTTGTATCCTGAACGAGGATGACCTGGTTGCGCGAAGCCGTGCCCTGTTCAGGATCGACCAGCACTCCCGCTCGTATGGCAATCGTCCGGGCGGCCTGATTGTTCTGCGCACCGGCCGTTACGGAAAGCACCGTGACCGTAGATAAGGCGAAGCAGAAGAGTCGGTGCATCTGGTAATAGTAGTCGGGACAGCGGCCGACCACGGTCGACACGAATGGCGCCTGTTATGCAGCCCGACGGCGGCGTGCCAACCTTAGCCGGACATCGAGCGGGCACGCTCGCCGGCACGCTCTGCGTGTTGATCGTCGCGGTGTTCTATCTCCTGACGATCCGACAAGGGCACGACTGGGGTGACGACTTCAGTCAGTACATCCAACACGCAGTGAATGTGGCGCAGGGCACCCCTTACACCGAGACTCGCTATCTGTACAATCCTGATAACCCGTCAATAGGTCCACGGCAATATCCGCCCGGGTTTCCGGTCGCGCTGGCGCCCGTCGTGCGGGTGTTCGGTCTCGATCTGCAGCCGATGAAGGTCGAAGAGGTGCTCTTCTTCGTCGCGGCGCTGCTCCTCATCCATCGGCTGATCCAGCCACTCATGCCGCCCGCAGCTGGCGCAGCAGTGGTGCTCGCGGTCGGCTTGAATCCTTACTTCTGGGACTTCAAAGATCAGGTCCTCTCGGACCTGCCCTTCCTTTTCTTCTTCTTCGCCACCCTGCTGTGTGTGACTCGCGCCCATGAGGCAGAAAGAAGTGCGCGACTTCGTGGTGTGCTTTCGGTGCTCGGCGGATTCGCGATGTATGCCTCCTACGCGACGCGTGTGATCGGCATCGTCCTTCTCCCGACCCTGATCGTCAGCGACTTCATCAGGCATCGATGGTTGACGAAGGAAACGCTTGTGGCCATTGGCACCTTCACGGTACTGGCCGCCCTGCAGTACCTCTTGTTGACGCGCGACACGAGCTACACGGACTTGCTGGCAATAAGTGCATCCGTCATCGTCGCCAACGTCAGGTCGTATGCAGGATGGCTCGCCGAGATCTGGGCAAACGGATACGCACAGCTGCCACAGAAGCTGCTGTTTCTCGCGACGGTGGCCCTCGCTCTGATCGGATACGTTTCGCTTTGGCGGCAGCCGACGGCGACGCTGTTCGCCGTTGCCCCGTTGCTCTACCTCATGGTGATCGTGATCTGGCCGCTGGCGCAGGACACGCGATTTCTCATCCCCGTCATACCAATCTTCATCGCGTGCACGGTGCTGGGTGCCTTGTCGATTGATCGCGCAATCGCTCGCCACCGGCGCAAATCACACCTCGTGGTTGGCGTGCTTTTCGCTCTGGTGGGTGTCACCTACATCGCTCGCTACTCGACGCTTCCGTTCGGCCGCCTTCAGGAAGGCATCGGCAAGCCGGAAAGCGTACAGCTCTTCGACTTCGTAAAGACGTCCACGAGCCGCGATGACGTCATTGTTTTTAGCCGGCCACGGGCCCTGTCGCTCTTTGGCGAGCGGACCGTAACACCGCCGTCGCGGTCGACGGAGCCCTGCGACCTCTGGCGGTATATCCGTCACGTGCGGGCCGGGTATCTGGTGACCGGACCCGGCGCGGCGAACGACGAGGCAAAGTATCTTGCCACCTTTGTTCGCGACTTTGCGCCCAATCTCCGGGAAGTGATGCGAAACGCGGACGTCGCCATATACCGAGTGGAAAGTGCGCCCGCCACTTGTGTCGAGGTGCCGCGAGTCAACCGATAGCTCCGGCCCGAACAGGAGCGAGTGGCAGAGTAAGATTCCCGCGTGACGCACGGTGTCACCATCCTGCAGCCACAAGGCCCGGCCCAAGCCTCGACCTCCGGCCGCCGCACGACGGGGCTGGCGCCGGAGCTCCTGAGCCAGTCTGTCAGCAGGCTTCGGATCCTCACTCTTCTCTACGCCTTCACGTTCTTCATGGCCGGCGTCTTCCCGAACCTGGTCAATCCGGAATGGCGCGCGTTCTATTGGGGTAACCCGGAGAACTGGGTGCCGGCCCTCATCTCGATTGCGATGGCGCTCGTGATTTGGGCGCTCGCAATGAGCCCGCGAATCCCCTTGTCGACCGTCATGAACGTCGGTCTCGCGTTTGAAGTCGTCAGTTGCTACGGCATTGCGCTTGCCGAGTATCTCGAGCCGACAAGGCTCAATCTCAACGGCTGGATTGGGTTGTCATGGGTGGCTGCGTGGGCGCCTCTCTTCACGGTGGTGATCCCCACGCGACCCGTCAAAGCCGCAATGGTCACGCTGGTATCGGTGTTGTCGGTGCCCATTGTCATTGGCTTCATGGTCGTCTCGGAACGGACGACGTTTCGCCCTGACGCCAATCGGTTCTTCTTCTGGACGGTGCTCCCGTACTTGCTTATCACCATCATGGCGTACGTCGGCGCGCGCGTCGTTTATACACTCGGCAGGGCGGTGACCGAAGCACGCGAGCTTGGCAGCTATCGCCTGGTCGAGCGTCTCGGGCAAGGCGGCATGGGCGAAGTCTGGCGCGCGAAGCATCGACTACTCGCGCGCCCAGCGGCCATCAAACTCATTCGAGCCGCCGATGGGGCGGGCACTGCAGCGCAGCAGGAGGCAATTCGGCGATTTGAGCGAGAGGCGCAGGTGACTGCGGGACTCTCTTCGCCGCACACCGTCCAGCTCTTCGACTTCGGTGTCGCCGACGATGGGAGCTTCTATTACGTGATGGAATTGCTGAACGGGCTCGACCTCGAGAGACTCGTGCAGCGATACGGACCGATCCCGGCGGAACGAGCCGTCTACCTGCTGCGGCAGGTGTGTCAATCGCTCGCCGAGGCGGAGTCCTATGGCCTGGTTCATCGTGACATCAAGCCCGCGAACCTCTTCGTGTGCCGCTACGGAGGTGAACACGATTTCCTGAAGGTGCTGGACTTTGGAATCGCCAAGCCAGCACCTGACATGATGCAAACCGGCGCGATGGGCTTTACGCAGGACAACGTCCTTCAGGGCACGCCAGCGTACATCGCGCCCGAACAGGTCATGAATGGGTCGAATGTCGATGGCCGTGCGGACATCTACGCGACTGGATGCGTGGGCTACTTTCTCCTGACGGGAAAGCCCGTGTTCACTGGCGACACGCCGATGGCCGTCGTGGTGCAACACGCGCACAGCCAGCCGGCAGCGCCGTCGGAATCCTCGGAGTTGCCGATTCCGCCCGCGCTCGACCGCCTGATCCTGGACTGCCTGGCGAAGAGTCCGTCCGATCGACCCCAGTCTGCCCGCGAGTTGTCGCAGCGGCTCGCGGAGGTCGATATGGCGAATGCGTGGACCGAGGATCGAGCGCGCGACTGGTGGGGCACCCACCAGCCCGTTCCAAAAAGCCGTTTGAGTGTAGCTGGTCCAGAAGCGGAACCCGTGCGCCATGCGTGACGTGGCGAATCGGCATCCGATATCATCCTGAGGCATGCGGATACTCGTGAGGCTGGCGACAGTCATTTTTCTGTGCGCATTCATGGTGTTCGGTCTGCTTGGCAGCGAACAGGTCGTACGTGGTCAGGCTCCCAGGACCGTGTGGGACGGAGTCTTTACGGCAGCGCAGGCTGAGCGCGGGCGCGGCTTCTACCTCGCGAACTGTTCCGAGTGTCACGGGGCGACGCTCGAGGGCGGAGAAAAGCAGGCGCTCAGAGGCGATCGGTTCTGGTCGGACTGGCAGGAGACCACCGTCGACTACATGCTTGGTCGCATCAGCAAGAACATGCCGTTCTCGGAGGATGGCTCGCTGGCAGGCACGCTGGGCATTCCGACCTATGTTGATATCGTGGCGCACATTCTCAACACGAACGGCTTTCCCGCCGGCGCGAGTGAGTTGACCGCGGCGTCCAGCACCGGCGTCCAGATCGTCAAGAAAGGCGGTTCCAGCGAGCTGCCCGCCAATAGCTTCGCGCACGTCGTTGGATGCCTTGCCAAGGGCGAAGGACGCGAGTGGAAGCTGACCAGAGGCTCGCAGCCGGCACGCGTGTTGGAGAGTCAGTCGCCGAACGTCAACGCGCCGCTTGGCGACCGCGAGTACGCGCTGAAGTTCGTGCTTACGTCGCTCGACAAGTACGTCGGCTATCGGATGTCGGTGCGCGCGACGCTGATGGGCGAGGGCGGCCGCGATGGCCTGAATGTCCGCGGTATATCTCCGGTCAGCCAGACCTGCGAGTAGCGATCCTTCTTCGTGTTCTTCGCGATTTTCGTGGCCTTCGTGGTTAGAAGCTCCACGCGAGGCCGACGGCGGGACGCAGCAGCCACGCGCTCTCGAGCCCGTGCAGCCGGATACCAGGTACGAGATCGACGTGATCGGTCAGGTGCACGCGCGCTTCGAAACCGGCAAGCGGCCTGACACCATACGTGACAGTTTTTGTGAGAGACGGGAACACGATGGGAGAGATGATGCCTGCGGGCAGAATGTCGAAGCGCGACTCGCTCTCGTACGTGTTGCGATAAAAGCCCATTCCACCGAGATACACCAGCGAGACCTTCGACGACAGCGTCTGGTTGAACCAGACGGTCGTCGAAAGCGTGCTGTGGCGCTGCGTGGCCCGCAACCGGTACGGCAATGGCGATGGAAACAGCTGCGTCGCGGTCAGATTGCCCGCCGCTCTCGCAATCGTCGTCAGGATCTCGGCGCTGCTCGCCAGCGGAATGGCGCCGCTGAATTCCGTTTCAATTTCTCCCGGCCGCGTGAACGCGAGCTCGATGCCCCAGTGGCTTCCAAGCGGCGTCCCTATGCGCAGACCAAATCCAATGGCCTCGCCACCTGACGGAACATCCAGTCCCAGCGACGACTCGGAGTGCGTGCTTCGCAGGACGTCTCCAACAAGGTCCACCCCGACATACGCGCTCTGAGCAAACGCGGTTCCCGTCCACACAATGACCAGCATTGCCGCCAATTTCAGCTGTTGGCGCATTTTCGTCTCGTCCCTCGATCGGTCTTTCGGTTCACAAGGATGGCTTGAACAGTTCTGGCAGCGACAGTGAAAATCCGGGAATGAGTGGCGTAGTGCGCTCTGCGCGATCTGCGGATGAGAGCGATGTCTCCAGGCGGTTGCCCTCGCGCCGATGGACCGCAATACGACTGCGATCGGGATCGACGATCCAGTATTCCCGCACACCACCACGGTCGAACAGTTCTCGCTTGATTCGCTCGTCGCGACTGCGAGAGATCATGACAGAGAAGAACATCCCATGCCAGCATTGTAGCGTCGTCCCCTGATGACGATGCGAGTGGCATGCCGGTCCAGTTTGCAAGATTCGAAGCTGTGGAGGCCGATTGAGCACAGAAAGTCCGATGCCGGTGACCGGTGAGGATCGCAGATAATCAAGCGCGTCACGGGTCCGCCATGAGCGCGCCTAA
>Ga0207688_10000666_pt1 | contig 16956 bp, 15 predicted proteins | sample KBSMiscanthusM4_FD_184296 | JGI IMG/M metagenome (GOLD analysis project Ga0207688, IMG submission 184296) | Miscanthus rhizosphere microbial communities from Kellogg Biological Station, Michigan, USA - M4 (SPAdes) (version 2) | ecosystem: Host-associated > Plants > Roots > Rhizosphere ...
GCTGGCCGGGGCGGGCGGGGCCTCGGGGGTCGCGGCGGCGTCGGGCTCGATGACCCGGCCGAGGTCGTCGAGGTCGAGCGTCCGGACCGGGCCCTTGTAGTGGTTCTTGGCCGACACCATCCACCACACCGCGACGATCAGGCCGACGAGGATCACGAGCGGCGTGTAGTTGAACGCCGTCGCATCGAAGTCGCTGTTCCAGGGCACGGCGGCGCTGGTGAACGGCAGGTCGAGCGAGATCACCGTGATGATCACGAAGATGATCGCGATCACGTTGATCCACTTGTAGTGGCGCCCGAGGTTCCACGGCCCCGGCTGGAAGCGGTCGCCCGCGCGCAGCCGCAGGTACACCGGGATGATGTAGGCGATGTACAGGCCGACCGTGCAGATGCCGGTCAGGGCGAAGAAGGCGAACGGGAAGCCTGCCGTATTGCCCCACAGCGCCGGGATGCTGATGATCAGCGCGAACAGCGTCACGGCCAGCACCGCGTAGGTCGGGACGCGGTGGTGGTTGAGGCGCCGGAACAGGCCCCAGCCCGGTATGGCCCGGTCGCGCGAGAACGCGTACCACGTGCGCGACGCGCTGGTCAGGCCGGCCATGCCGCAGAACAGCTGGCCGACCGTCGCGATGATGATCGTGAGCTTGGCCGCCCACGAGCTCAGCGCGGTGGTGATGACCGGGATCGAGCCGCCGCCGCCGGTGTTGATGTCGCTGACGTGCGTCGCGGCGAAGACGAGCGCCAGCAGCACGAGCCAGCCGATCAGCCCCGAAATCGCGACCGACTGCCACACGCCCTTGGCGGCGGCGACCGAGGCGCCGCGCGTCTCCTCGGCGGTATGGGCGGACGCGTCATACCCGGTGATGGTGTACATCGTCAGCAGGAACCCGATCGGCATCACAAGGATCCAGAACGGGAAGCCGCCGACGGCCCCTCCATCGAAGCCGGTGTTGTTGATCTTGTGGCCGAAGACGAAGCTCGCGCTCTGGTGCTGGTCGGGCACGAAGATCAGCAGGCCGATGATCACCGCGACGCCGAGGACGTGCCAGAACACGGAGATGTTGTTGAACAGCGCGACCAGCGGCGAGCTGAAGATGTTCACCAGCGCGTAGAGCGCGAGGATGATCAGGAACAGCACGAACGTCTCGGTCAGCACGTGCTTGGCGTCGCCGAAGTTCATGCCCAGCACGTTGACCCCGTACAGGCCCAGCAGGCTGTAGAGGAAGAACGCGGCGCCGTAGCCGACCGAGGCCACGATGCCGACGAGGCCGACGATGTTGAACCAGCCGGTGAACCAGCTCCACCCCGGGCCGCCCAGCTTGGCCGCCCACCAGTAGGGCCCGCCCGCGGTCGGGAACGCGGAGGTCAGCTCCGACATCGATACCGCGACCGTGAGGATGATGATCGCGATGATCGGCCAGCCGATCGAGATCGCCAGCGGCCCGCCGGCGTTCCAGGCCTGGCCGAAGGTCGTGAACGTCCCGGCCAGGACGGAGATGATCGTGAACGAGATCGCGAAGTTGGAGAACCCGCTCCAGGCGCGCTGGAGCTCCTCCTTGTAGCCGAGCTTCGCGAGATCCTCCGCGTCGTGCTGGTGAACGCGTTCCTCTACGTCGGCCATGCCGCTCCTCCCCTCCGAGGTGCCGTGGAAAAAGGATCGCTGAACATTCCTTTTGCCTCGGCACGCGACTCTACGCTCGCCCGCGGCGGAATGTCAACCGCCCGGGGGGCGCCTTCACGAGCGTCTAGCCAGACGCCAACGGTTGAGCGAATCGAGCAGCATCACCGTGCCGCCGACGATGATCCCGATGGCGGCGAGGTTGACCAGCCACGCGCCGATTCCGATCTCGCGGGCGGGGTCGACCTCCTCGGGCAGCATGTGCCCGAGGACGAAGGCGCCGAGCGCGATCACCACGCCGCCGAAGGCCGGCGAGTCGCGGGTGAAGAACGCCGCCACGGCCACCGCGATCACCGCCGCGCCGTCCAGCGTCACGATGATGTCGGCGCCGCTGTAGATCTCCCAGCCGCTGTAGTCGCGCGGCGACAGCGGCCCGGCGGTGATGAACGGCAGCAGCAGGAAGATCGGTATGAGCAGGGCGGAGACGATCGCGATGACGCGGCCTGCCGTGCCCATGGGCGGGCGACCCTAGCGCAGCACGCGGACCTCGTAGCCGGCGGCGACGACGGCCTCGACGCACTCGCCGGCGTGCTCGCGGCTGCGGGTCTCGAGCACGAGCTCGACCGCGGTCTCGCGCACGTGGAGGTCCAGGCCCTCGCGGACGTGCGAGACCTCGACCAGGTTGGCGCCGTACTCGGCCACGACGGCCAGGAGCCGCGCCAGCGCGCCCGGGCGATCGTCCATGCGGGTCAACAGCACGAGCCGGCGCCCGGCCTCGCTCTCGTGGCGGCGGGCGATCGAGGCCAGCAGGCCGGCGTCGACGTTGCCGCCCGACAGCACCGCGACCACGGTGCCGCTCCCGGGGCAGTCCACGCGGTCGCCCAGCAGCGCGGCCACGCCCACGGCGCCGGCGCCCTCGACCACGAGCTTGGCGCGCTCGAGCAGCAGGACCATCGCGTCCGCGATGTCGTCCTCGGGCACGACCACGACGTCGTCGACGTAGCGGTCCAGCAGCTCCAGGGTCAGCGCGCCCGGCTGCTTGACGGCGATGCCGTCGGCAATGGTCAGGACCCGGGCCGCGTGCACCGGCTCGCCCGCGCGCAGCGACGCCGGCACCGGCGCGCACGCCTCGGCCTGCACGCCGACGACGCGGACCTCGGGCCGGCGCTCCTTGAGCGCGATGGCCACGCCGCTGGCCAGCCCGCCGCCGCCGATGGGCAGCACCACCGCGGCGAGGTCCTCGACGTCCTCGAGCAACTCGAGCCCGATCGTGCCCTGCCCCGCGATCACGTCGAGGTCCTCGAACGGGTGGACCATGGCCAGGCCGGCCTCGGCGGCCCGCTCCTCCGCCGCCACCAGCGCGTCGATGACGTGCTCACCGGCGACGTGCACCTCGGCCCCGAGCGCGCTGGCCGCCTCGACCTTGGCGATCGGGGCGCTGGCGGGCATGTAGACCTCGCAGCGCACCCCGCGCACGCGGGCGGCGTAGGCCAGCGCCTGGCCGTGGTTGCCGGCCGAGCCGGTGACCACACCGGCGGCGCAGCCGTCACCGAGCGCGGCGAGCTTGGCCAGCGCGCCGCGCAGCTTGAACGAGCCCGTGCGCTGCAGGTTCTCGGCCTTGAGCGCCACCGTCGCCCCGCACCGCTCGGAGATCGTGCGCGAGGACAGCACCGGCGTGCGGCGCACCACGTCGCCGAGGGCCGCGCGGGCGCGCGCGACGTCAGGCGTCGGGCAGGGCGACGATCGCATCGACCTCCACCTGCACGCCCTTCGGCAGGCCCGCGACGCCCACCGCGGCCCGCGCCGGCGGGTCGGCCGCGAAGTAGCCGTCGTAGACCTCGTTGACCTCGGCGAAGGCCGCGATGTCGGTCATGTAGACGGTCAGGCGCACGGCGTCACCGAGGGTGGCGCCGGCGGCGGCGCACACCGCGGCGAGGTTGTCCAGGCACTGGCGCACCTGCTCGCCCGGCGTGGCCCCGACGACCTCGCCCGACTCGGGGTCGAGCGGGATCTGGCCGGAGCAGAACAGGAAGCCGTTGGATGACACGGCCTGCGAATAGGGGCCAACGGCGGCGGGTGCTCCGACGGCGGTTATGGGTTCACGGCGCTTCGGCAACGGACCTCTACCCTCGCATTGTGCCCAACGCGCTGGCGCACGAGACGTCGCCGTACCTCCTCCAGCACCGGGACAACCCCGTCGACTGGCATCCCTGGGGCGACGCCGCGCTGGCCGAGGCGCGCGAGCGCGACGTGCCGCTGCTCGTCTCCATCGGCTACTCCGCCTGCCACTGGTGCCACGTCATGGAGCGCGAGTCCTTCGAGGACGAGGAGACGGCGAAGCTCATGAACGCGAGCTTCGTCAACGTCAAGGTCGACCGCGAGGAGCACCCCGACGTCGACGCCATCTACATGGAGGCGGTCCAGGCCATGACCGGCTCGGGTGGGTGGCCGCTCAACGTCTTCGTCACCCCCGACCAGGTGCCGTTCTACGGCGGCACCTACTTCCCGCCGTCGGCGCGCCAGGGCATGCCGAGCTGGCGCCAGGTGCTGGGCGCCGTGGCCGAGGCGTGGGAGCAGCGGCGCCAGTCGATCGAGCAGCAGTCGGGCCAGATCGTCGAGCGGCTGCGCATCGGCGCGCGTCTGACCGCCTCGGACACCCCGATCACCGCGGCGGCGATCGAGAACGCCGTGGCGAAGCTGCGCGACGTCTACGACCCCATCCGCGGCGGCTGGGGCGCGGCCCCGAAGTTCCCCGCCGCCAGCACGATCGAGTTCCTGCTCCGCGTCGGCGAGCCCGACATGGCGCTGGAGACGCTGCGCCACATGGCCGCCGGCGGCATCCACGACCAGGTCGGCGGCGGCTTCCACCGCTACAGCGTCGACGCCTCCTGGCGCGTCCCCCACTTCGAGAAGATGCTCTACGACAACGCCCTGCTCGCGCGCGCCTACCTGCACGGCTGGCAGGTCGCCGGCGAGGCGCGCATGCGCGAGGTGGCGGAGGGCACGCTGGACTGGGCGCTGCGCGAGATGCGCGGCCCCGAGGGCGGCTTCTACAGCGCGCTCGACGCCGACTCCGAAGGCGAGGAGGGGCGCTTCTACACGTGGACGCCGCAGGAGCTCGAGGGCCTCGACGTCGAGTCGTTCCCGTTCGAGGGGAGGCGCATCCTCGTCGGCTCGATCCCGCCGGAGCTGCGCGCGACGCTGCTCGAGCAGCGCGCCCAGCGCGTCCGACCGGGCACCGACGACAAGCGGCTGGCGAGCTGGAACGCGCTCATGGTCTCGGCCCTGGCCGACGCCGGCGCCGTGCTCGAGCGCGACGACTACCTCGACGCCGCCCGGGCCGCTGCCGACTTCCTGCTCACGACGATGGCCGACGGGTCGGGCGGCGTGCTGCGCACCTACAACCGCGGCGAGGCCAAGCTCCCCGGGCTGCTGGCCGACCACGCCTTCCTGCTCGAGGCGCTGCTCACGCTGTACGAGGCCACGTTCGAGGAGCGCTGGTTTGCGGCCGCGCGCGACCTCGCCGCGACGCTGATCGACCGCTTCGCCGACGATGAGAACGGCGGCTTCTGGTCCACGCCGCCCGACCACGGCCTGCTCGCCCGGCGCAAGGACCTCGAGGACACGCCGATTCCGGCCGGCGGCTCGGCCGCCGCCTTCGGGCTGCTGCGCCTGGCCGCGCTGACCGGCGACCACGCCCTGGCCGAGCCCGCCATGGGCATGCTCGCGCTCGTCCACGAGGCCGCCCCGCGATACCCGACCGCGTTCGGGCACCTGCTGCAGGCGCTCGACTTCCACCTCGCGCCCACCCGCGAGGTGGCGCTGGTGGGCGACGACCTCGGCCCGCTGGCGCGGACCGTGCGCTCGCGCCTGCGCCCGCACCTCGTGCTCGCCGGCGGGCCGGGCAGCGTCGACACCGCGGTGCCGCTTCTGGAGGGACGCACGCCGGTGGGCGGACGACCCGCCGCCTACGTGTGTGAGAACTTCTCCTGTCGCATGCCCGTCACCGACCCCGAGGCACTCGAGCCGCTGCTGCAGGCGTGAGCCGGATCCTCACCATCGCGTCGGGCCGGATCGCCCGTTTCGTGGTCCTGGGCGTCTGGATCATCGTCGTCGGGTTCATCGGCTCGCTGGCCGGCAAGCTCGACAACGCCGAGAAGAACGAGTCGTCGTCCTTCCTGCCAGGCTCGGCCGAGTCGTCGAAGGTCATCAAGGACATCAAGCGCTACCCCGGGGGCGAGACGGCGTCGGCAGTGATCCTCTACAAGCGCGCCGGCGGCCTGAGCCGGCGCGACCTCACCCAGATCGCCGCGGCACGGGTGCGGCTCAACCAGCACCTCCCGCCGGCGACGCTCGCAGCCCCGCCGATCGTGGTGTCGCGCGATCACACCACGGCGCTGCTCGTGCCCCAGATCAAGTTCACCGGGAAGACCGAGATCTTCAAGAGCGCGATCAAGGGCATCAACGGCGCGACCACGTTCGCGGCTCCCGGCCTGGTGCGCAAGCTCACGGGGCCCGCCGGGTTCTCGAACGACGCGATCAAGGTGTTCGGGAACCTCAATGGGACGCTGCTGCTCGCGACCGCCGGGCTCGTGTTCGTGCTGCTGATCCTCATCTACCGGAGCCCGATCTTCTGGCTCATCCCGTTCTCGTCCGTCCTGTTCGCCGAGGTGACGGCACGCGGGATCGCCTACCTGCTCGCGAAGGCCGGGGTGGTGGTCAACGGCCAGTCGGCCGGCATCCTCCCGGTACTCGTGTTCGGAGCGGGGACGGACTACGCGCTGCTGCTGGTGGCGCGCTACCGCGAGGAGCTGCGCCGCCACGAGGAGAAGCGCGACGCCCTGCGCGTGGCGCTGCGCCGCGCCGGCGTGCCGATCCTGGCCTCCGGCCTCACGGTCATCCTCGCGCTCTTGTGCCTGACCGTCGCGAAGGTCAACGGCACGTCCGGGCTGGGGCCGATCGCCGCCATGGGGATCGCGGTGGCGATGATCACCATGCTGACGCTGCTCCCTGCGCTCCTGGCCATCTTCGGTGGGCGCAAGGCATTTTGGCCGCGCATCCCGCGATACGGCGACAGTGGCGTTGACGAGACCCACGGATTCTGGCGGCGCGTGGGCGAGCACGTCGCGCGGCATCCCCGCCGCGTGACCGCGGGGACGGTCGCCCTCCTGCTCGTGTTCGCGCTTGGCCTGCTCGCGTTCAACACCAACCTGACCCAGGCCAACGGCTATCGCGGGAACGTCGAGTCCGTCCAGGGGCAGAAGCTGCTGCAGGCGGCGTTCCCCGCCGGCTCGAGCGTGCCGGTGGACATCATCGTCCCACCCGGGTCGCGGCCGGCCGCGGTGGTCGCCGCCGCCCAGCGCGTCCCCGGCGTGGCGTCGGTCCGGGTCGTCCAGCGCGGGCCCCCGGGCCTGCGCGTGCAGGCCACGCTCGGCATCGATCCCTACTCGGTCGCGGCCTACGACCTCATCCCGAAGATCCGCAAGGCGGTCAAGGCCGCCGGCGGGAGCGACGTCCGCGTCGGCGGCGGCACTGCCCAGGAGGCCGACCTGCGCACCGCGGCGGCCGAGGACACCCGGCTGATCGTGCCGCTGGCCCTGGCCGTCGTCTTCGTGATCCTGGTCCTGCTGCTGCGCGCGGTGGTGGCGCCGCTGCTGCTGATGGCGACCGTGGTCCTGTCCTTCGCCGCCGCCCTCGGGATCGGCTCGTTCTTCGCCACCGAGGTGTTCGGCTTCGCCGGCCTGGACCCGTCCTATCCGTTGTTCGTGTTCGTGTTCCTGGTCGCGCTGGGCATCGACTACAACATCTTCCTGATGGCGCGCGTGCGCGAGGAGACCGTGCCGTACGGCACGCACACCGGCATGCTGCGCGGCCTCGCGGTCACCGGCGCGGTGATCACGTCGGCCGGCATCGTGTTGGCAGGGACGTTCTCGGCCCTGGCCGTGCTGCCGCTCGTGTTCCTCACCGAGCTCGGCTTCACGATCGCGATCGGCGTGCTGCTCGACACGTTCCTCGTGCGCTCGATCCTCGTGCCCGCGCTCACCTTCGACTTCGGCGACCGCGTGTGGTGGCCGTCGCGCCTGGGGCGCCGCGAGGGCTATCCGGACCCGGAGCCCGAGCCCGACGTGCCGCCGGAGGACCGGCCGCCGATCAGGTCGGCGCCTGCCCCGGGCGAGGCCAGAGCCTGAGCGCTCGCCGTCGGCCGCTCCACATCGCGCTCATGCCGCTACGCGAGCCGCCCCCCTGGTCGTCGGGCGGGCCGTCCCCGCCCAGCGCCCGCAGTGCGCCGCCGCGCTTGGCCGCGCCGACCTCGCGGATGGCAGCACGGAGCTCCTCCAGCGGCCGCCCCTTCTCGACGTAGCGGTGGGCGCCGAGCTCGGAGGCGGGTCCGCGCATGCGCGCCGCCTCGAAGCCCGAGAACACGACGATGCCGGTGTCGGGCGACTGGGCCAGCACGACCGGGATGACCTCGAGCCCGTCGAGATCGGGCATCGAGAGGTCGAGCAGCACGACGTCGGGCTGCGTCTTGCCGACCCCCTCCACCGCGTCGGCGCCGTTGCCGGCCTCGCCGACGACGGTCATGTCCGGCGCGTCCTCCAGCGCGAAGCGGACGAGGGCGCGCATGTCGGACACGTCATCGGCGACGAAGACGCGAAGAGGTGGTGTCTCGGTGGCTTCCATGGCAGCGGCGTGCGGCGTTTCAACACTCGCACATCTGGTGCCCCGCGTCAGAGCACGGGCAAGTAGCGGTCAAGCTCCCACTTGGTGACCTGGATGCGGTAGTCCTCCCACTCCTGGCGCTTGATCTCCACATAACGGTTGAACATGTGCTCGCCTAGCGTGCGGAGCACGAGCTCGGACTCCGCCGTGACCTCGATCGCCTCGCCCAAGGTCTCGGGGAGCTGCTCGATGCCGAGCCTGCGCCGGTCCTCCGGCGACAGGTGGTAGAGGTTCTTCTCCATCGGCTCAGGAAGTTCATACCCTTTCTCAACGCCCTCAAGACCCGCTTGTAGCAGTGCGGCGAAGGTCAGGTAGGGATTGCAGGCCGGATCGGGGCAGCGCAGCTCCATGCGCGTGGCCTGCTCCTTGCCCGGGTGGTAGAGCGGCACGCGCACGAGCGCGGAGCGGTTGCGGCGCGACCAGGCGCAGTAGACCGGCGCCTCGAAGCCGGGCACGAGCCGCTTGTAGCTGTTGACCCACTGGGCGAAGATCGAGCAGATCTCGCGCGCGTGGCGCAGCTGGCCGGCGATGAACGCCTTGCCCACGCCGGAGAGGAAGTACTGGTCGCTGTCGTCGAAGAACGCGTTCGAGCGCCCGTTGAACAGCGACATGTGGGTGTGCATGCCGGATCCGTTCTCGCCGAACAGCGGCTTGGGCATGAAGGTCGCGTGCAGGCCGTACTTCATCGCGTACTCCTTGACCGTGATGCGGTACGTCATGCAGTCGTCGGCCATCTTCAGCGCGTCGGCGAAGCGCATGTCGATCTCGTGCTGGGAGGGGCCGACCTCGTGGTGGGAGTACTCGGTGTGGATGCCGAGCTGCTCAAGGGCGAGCACGGTCTCCCGGCGCAGGTCGGAGCCGGCGTCCAGCGTCGTGAGGTCGAAGTAGCCGCCCTCGTCCAGCACCTCGGTCGACTTGTTGTTGCGGAAGTAGAAGTACTCGAGCTCGGGGCCGACATAGAAGTGGTCGAAGCCCATGGCGCCGGCGCGCTCCAGTGCCCGGCGCAGCACGTGCCGCGGGTCGCCCTCGTAGGGGTGGCGCTCGGGGGTGAGGATGTCGCAGAACATCCGCGCCACGCCCTGCTCCTCGGGCCGCCAGGGCAGGATCGCGAACGTGCTGGCGTCGGGCATGGCGATCATGTCCGACTCCTCGATGGCGTTGAAGCCGGTGATCGAGGAGCCGTCGAAGCCCATCCCGCCCTCGAAGGCGTCCTCGAGCTCCTCGCGGTGGATCGAGAAGGACTTGAGCCGGCCGACGACGTCCGTGAACCACAGGCGGATGAAGCGGATGTTCCGCTCCTCGACGATGGCCTGGACGTCCTCGGCGGTCTTGGGAAGGTCGGGCATGCGGCGGCAGGCTACTGCGCGTCGCTACAACCAGCGTTGCGCCCACGACCGCAGCGCGCCGACGGCCGGGCGCAGCTCCTCGCCCATGGGCGTCAGGCGGTACTGCGTGCGCCCCGCGACCACGCGGCGCTCGACCAGGCCGCGGGCTTCGAGCTCCTTCATGCGCTCGGAGAGCAGGCGGTCGCTGAGGTCGGGCACGGCGGCGCCGACCTCGGAGAAGCGGGCCGGGCCGCCTTCCATGAGCACCGCGATGATCGCGCCGGTCCAGCGCTTGCCCACGAGCTCGACGGCCTCGTGGTAGTACGGACAGCAGGCCTTGGCGCTACGCGGCGCGGAGGCGTTCAGTGCGGCTCTCCTCCACGGACCCGTCCACGGGGACGTCGCCGGCGACGTTGATCAGCGCGGTGAAGCTCTCCAGCGCGACGTACGAGATCGCCTCCAGGATCTGCTCGTCGCTCCACCCGGCCTCGCGCGCCTCTTCGTGCAGGTGCATGGGGGCGCGGCCACCCTGCTGGACCACGTGCTTGAGGTAGCGCAGGAGCGCGGAGTCGCGCTCGTCGGTCGCGTCCCACTCGCGCGCCAGCGCGACCTCGTTGATGCCGAGGCCGGCGGCGCGGGCGGCCCGCGTGTGCAGGGCGATGCCCGGGTCCGAGTGGTAGTGGTCGGCCACCGCGAGCGCGATGCGCTCCAGCGTGACCAGGCTCAGCTTCCCGTGGCGCAGCTCGGAGCGGAACCGCGCGTAGGCGCGGAGCGCTGCCGGTGAGCCGGCCAGGACGCCGAGGAAGTTCGGAAGCTGCCCGCCCGTCGCGAGCGCCCCCTTGAGAATCGGTAGCGACCCCTCCGGTGCGGTGAGGTCGTCGTGGATCTGGAACCTGCTGCTTGTGGCCTGCCGTTTGCGGGGCACTGCTATCCACCTTCTCGCGCTGCTTACGTTCAGTAAGGGTAGACGCCGCTCGTTGCGCGAGCAAGCGTTTCTCTCCCTATATACGCGCAAAAACGCAGACAGATCTCACTGACGTCGTCAGTGGGCGGAAGCGATGGCCACGACGACGAGCAGGAGACCGAACAGGAAGGCCCACAGGGCCACCCGGTCGGGGCGGTTCCCGATGCGCTCGACCGACCGGCGCGGCGGACGCCGGCGCTCGATCTGGGCAAGGCGGTGGGCGTAGCCGGGGCGGCCGTCGATGACCACGGTGCGTCGTTCGGTGGGTGCGCTCATTCCTCTTTCCTCGGCCTACGGGGTTAGCTGTCGGGCTCGCGCAGAAAGAGCAGCGCTACGCGTGTGGAAGGCCACGCGACTCGCCCCTTGAAACGGCTGTTTGGTTCCCCCGCTTCTCGCCCGTCAGCGAGAACTCAGCGGTGAAGCGGCGGGGATAGTAACAACGAATCCTCGATCGGGCGCCGGACGGAAACCCGCTCTTTACGGGAAATCGCTCAGGCGCCGCCGCGCTCGAAGCGCTCCTGCTCCTCGATCGTGCGCTCAGCGGTGGGCTGGGCCTCGAGCCGGGCGTCCGGGATCGGCTCGCCGCTCTCGACCGAGACGCCGTACGTTCCCGCCTTCAAGCGCTCCTCGGCCCGCTCCACCGCGGCGAGCTGGACGCGCAGGTCCTCGGACAGGCCCGCGTCGCGCTCATCGTCGTAGAGGTCGCTGGCCTCGTCGCCGAGGTGGGTGTCGATGTCGGAGATCTCGCCGCTGTCCTCCGGGGCGAGGTCGGCGAGCGCCCTCTCGATCCGCCCCCGCTCCCGCTCCAGGAGCTCGCGTGCCCGGTCAGGATCCATGTCTACCCCGTCTTTCCCGCCACCGCGCCCACGAACGCGGCGACATCCTGGGCGTCCTTGCCCGAGACGATCCCGGCCGGCATCGTGCCGTTGCCGCGCATGCGGCCGGTCTGGATGGCGTTCAGGACCAGCGCCGCGGGCGGCTTGAGCTGGTCGAGGTTGGGCCCGACCTTGCCCTGGGTGCGCGCGGCGGCCAGCGTGTGGCAGTTGTTGCAGCGCTCGCCGAAGATCATGCGGCCGTGCTCCTCGGCGGCGTTGAGCTTGACGCTGCTGTCGCCCACGTTGCGGTCCGAGTGGTCGGCCGCGAGGACCACAGCGGGGACCGCGATGCCCAGCGCGACGTAGAAGACGGCGAAGACCGCGAAGGCCGTGCGGCGGCTGGTACGGCTCTGGGCGTCGAGCAGCCCGGCCCGCGCGCGGCGGGGGCCGCCACGCATGGCGATGACCACGATCGTGATGCCGATCACGACCCAGATGAGGACGAAAAGGAGGGCCAGCACGGGCCGCGACTTATATCAGCGCTCCTTAGGCTTGACGCCGTGCGCGACCCCCAGCTGATCGCCCTGCCGTACCACAACGGCCTGCCCGACGTGGGCATGGGCGCGGGCGTGCGCGCCCTGCTCACCGAGCTCGGACGGCCCGCCGACGTGGTGCCTGCGGTCGACCCCGGCGCACCCGAGGTGCGGCGCACACTGGAGCTCGACCGGCGGCTGGCCGAGCGCGTGCGCGCCGCCGTCGCGGCGGGCGCGTTCCCGCTCGTACTGGCCGGCAACTGCAACAGCTGCCTGGGCACCGTGGGCGGGGTCGGGGCCGACGGGCTCGGCGTGGTCTGGTTCGACGCCCACGCCGACTTCGACACGCCCGAGGACAACGTCTCCGGGTTCTTCGACGTCATGGCGCTCTCGACGCTTACCGGCTCGGCCTGGCAGGCCCAGCGGGCCACGGTCACCGCCCCGGTCGACGAGGCCGACGTCGTGCTGGCCGCCGTGCGCGACCTCGAGCCCTACCAGCGTGCGCGCATGGAGGGCTCGCGGCTGCACGTGGTGCCGGGCGACCTCGACGGCCTGGAGGCGGCGCTGGACGCCCTGCGCACGCCGCGCGTCTACCTGCACCTCGACCTCGACGCGCTCGATGCCGGCGCGGCTCGGGCCAACGGCTTCGCCGCCGCCGGCGGCCCGACGCTCGCGCGCTACCTGGAGGCCGTCGACGCGGTCTTTCACCGCTTCGAGGTCGCCGCCGCGGCGCTGACCTCCTACGACCCGGCGGCCGATGCCGACGGGCGGGCGCGCGCCGCCGCGCTGGACCTGATGGAGCGGGTGTGCGCCCGGGCCTGATCATCGAGAACCAGGCCACCGCGCCCGCCGGGCTGCTCGGGCGCTGGCTGGAGCGGCAGGGCATCGCTTCGCCCGTGTACCGCACCTGGCGCGAGGGTCTCGACGGGCTCCCCGCCCCGGCCGAGCGCGCCTTCGTCGTGGTGCTCGGCGCGGCCGACTCGGCCACCCGCGACGACCCGGCGTGGATCCCCGGCCTGCGCGACTACCTGCGCCACTGCGTCGCGGGCGACGTGCCCGTGCTCGGCATCTGCCTGGGGGCGCAGCTGCTCTCCCAGGCCCTGGGCGGCACGGTGGCGCCGCTGCGGGTACCAGAGATCTTCTGGGGCGAGATCGAGTCGGGCGACCCCGACGTGCCCGCGGGGCCGTGGCTGACCTGGCACGAGGACGCGTTCACGGTGCCGCCCGGCGCGACCGAGGTCGCGCGCAGCGAGCGGTCCTCGCTGGCCTTCGCGCACGGCCGCCATCTGGGCATCCAGTTCCACGCCGAGACGACGCCGGAGATCGTCGCCGACTGGGTCGAGGAGGACCGCCACCGGCTCCCGGGCTGGGGGCTGGACCCGGATGCGCTGGAGCGGGAGGGCGAGCGCGTGCGCGCCGCCGCCGAGGCGGCCGCGGACCGCTTCTTCGCCCACTGGTGGCGCGACCGCGTGGGCGGGGCCTAACGGCTGCGGCCGCTGGCGAAGCTCTGCACCGGCGGCGCCACCGCGCTGAAGTCGTCGGCGGCGACCTCGGGCTCCTCGCGCAGCTCGCGCACCTCGCCGTCGTCCTCGGCGCCCCGGTGCAGCCCGGTGATGCGCTCGACGAGCAGGTTGATCTGACCACCGCCCTCGGGCGGCTTCTCGAGGATCCCCTCGCACAGCACCAGCGGCTCGGCGCGAGCGGCGTGGCGGTCGCGCTCGTAGACCGGCGGGGGCACGATCACGTTGACGGTGCCGTGCTCGTCCTCGATGAGCAGGAAGACGACGCCCTTGGCCGTGGCGGGGCGCTGGCGGGCGATGACCAGGCCGCCCAGGGTCACGTGGCGGCCGTGGGGCAGGCGCTGCAGGTCGGCGCTCGTGACCGCGTCGGCGGGCAGCGAGGGGCGCAGGAGCTCGAGCGCGTGGGTGCCCAGGGTCACGCCGGTGGTCCCGTAGTCGGCCAGCAGCGACTCCCAGTCGCTGAGCTCGCGCAGCCGCGGCGCGGCGGGGAGGTCGAGCGGCAACGCCAGCTGGGTGCCACCGTCCATCCGCTCGCCCGGCGCGGCGACGCCGAGCTGCCACAGCGCCGCGCGGCGGTCGCCGGCCAGCGCGTCCACCGCGCCGGCCCAGGCCAGCGCCGCCAGGCCGGGGCGCCCGAGCCCCGAGCGGGCGGCGAAGTCGCCCGGGGAGGCGTAGGGCGCGTGGGCGGCCACCGCATCGGCGTCCTCGCGCCGCAGGCCGGTCACGTAGCGCAGCCCCAGCCGCACGGCGCCGTCCTCGACGTAACAGTCGACCCGGCTGCGGTTGACGTCGACCGGGAGCATGGCCAGGCCGCGGCGCTTGGCCTCGTGGGCCAGCGAGTCGGGCGGGTAGAAGCCCATCGGCTGCTCGTTGAGCAGGGCGGCCAGGAACTCGGGGCCGTAGTGGACCCGCAGCCACGTCGACTGGTACGCGAGCAGGCCGAAGGCGGCGCCGTGGGCCTTGGGGAAGCCGAAGCCGGAGAAGCCCTTGACCATGTCCCACACGCGCTCGGCCAGGGCGGCCTCGACGTCGGCGTGCTTGTCCTGGGCCCCGGCCACGAAGCGCCGGTGGTACTCCTCCATCGCCGCGTCCGAGCGGCGCTTGGACATCACCCGCCGCAGGCCCTCGGCCTCGCCCGCGCCGAAGCCGGCGAAGGCCATCGCGACCTCGATGACCTGGTCCTGGAAGATGATCGTGCCCAGCGTGTCCTCCAGCACCGACTCGAGGCTGGGGTGGTCGTAAGGGACCTGGAAGCCGGGGTCGACGCGCAGGCGCTGCAGGCGCGCGATGTAGGGGTTGACGGCGCCGCCCTGGATCGGGCCCGGGCGCACGATCGCGACCTGGATGGTCAGATCGTCAAGGTTCGCCGGGCGCGTTCGACGTAGCGAGGCCATCTGCGCCCGGCTCTCGATCTGGAAGACGCCGACGGTGTCGGCCTCCTGGATGGCCGCGTAGGTGGCCGGGTCGTCGTAGGGGATCCTCGAGAGGTCGATGCGCTCGTTGCGCGTGCGCGCGATCTCCTCGACGCAGCGCTCGACCGCCGAGAGCATCCCCAGGCCGAGCAGGTCGATCTTCAGGAAGCCGGCGTCGCCGGAGGAGTCCTTGTCCCACTGGATCATCTGGCGGCCGGCCATCGCCGCGGGCACGGCCGGGCAGCAGTCGATCAGCGGCTGCGTGGCCACCACCATCCCCCCCGGGTGCTGCGAGAGGTGGCGCGGCAGGCCCATGGCCTGGGCGGCCAGCCACGAGAGCCAGCCCCAGCGCCCCCCGGTCGTTTTCCCCGGTCCGTAGGCGGCGGCGATGTCGCCCTCGACGTCCTTGGCCAGGCCCTCCGACCCTCGTGCGACTCTTTCGATTTCCCCGGGCGGCAGCCCCAGCGCCTTGCCCAGCTCGCGGATGGCGCCGCGCGAGCGGTAGGTCGGGTAGGCGGCGACGAGGGCCGAGCGCTCGCGACCGTAGCGCTCGTGCACGCGCGGCAATAGGACCTCGCGCACGTCGCGGGGGAAGTCGAGGTCGATGTCGGGCAGCGCCGTGATCTCGTCGTTGAGGAAGCGCCCGAGCAGGAGCTCGTTCTCGATCGGGTCGACGTGCGAGAGGCCGGTGAGGTAGCAGACGATGCTGGACACGCTCGACCCGCGCCCGCGGCCCGGGGGCAGCAACGCGCGGGCGGTGTCGGGGCCGCGCACCTCGACGGCGACCTCGCGCGCCAGCTCGAGCAGGTCGTGGTGCAGGAGGAAGAAGCCGGCGAGGTCGAGGCGGTTGATGAGGTCGAGCTCCTCGTCGGTGCGCCGCAGCGCGGCGGCGTGGTGGCAGTGGCCATCCGGGTAGCGGTCCTCCAGCCGGGCGGCGCACAGCTCGGCCAGGCGACGCGGCGCCGTGGGGTCCTCCGAGCCGGGGTAGCGGTAGCCGAGGTCCATGAGGAGATCGAAATTGAGGCGCTCGGCCAGGCGTGCGGTCTCGGCCACCGCGTCGGGGTGGTCGCCGAAGCGCGCGGCCATGGCCTGCGGGGTGGCGAGCACGTGGGCGTGGTTGCCGCGGCGCAGCGGCTCGGAGGCGTCGAGCGTCGTGTGCTCGCGAATGGCCACGAAGGCGTCCTGGAGCAGGGCGCGGTTGCGGTCGTGGGCGTGGACGTCGCCGGTGGCCACGGTGGGCACGCCCAGCCGCTGCGCGAGCGCCTCCAGCGCCCGGTTGCGTCCGCGGTCGTTGCGCAGGTAGGGGCGCTGCAGCTCGATTCGCAGGCGGTCGGCGTCGAAGGCCTCGCGCAGGCGGCGCAGGCAGCGCAGGTCGTGCACGCCGCGGGTCGCGCAGCCGGACAGGCAGACGAGCCCGTCGGCGTGGTCGAGCACCTGCTCGAGCGCGACCCGCGGCGCCTCCCGGATCGGGCCGCCCTCGGGCGCACGCGTCTCGGCGTGCGCGAGGGTCAGCAGCCGGCACAAGCTGGTCCAGCCTCGGGCGCTCTCCACCAGGAGGGTGAGGTGGCGCCCGTCGTCGAGGTCGACCTCGGCGCCGTGGATGGCCTTCAGCCCCAGCGAACGCGCGGTCTGCGCGTGCTCCATCGACCCGTAGACGCCGTTGTGGTCGGTCAGGGCGAGGGCGGTGTGGCCGAGCTCGAGCGCCCGTGGCACGAGCTCGTCGGGCATCGAAGCGCCGTCGAGGAACGAGTAGGCGGAGTGGCAGTGGAGCTCGACGTAGTCATCGAACATACGTTCGATGCACGATACTCCCCCGGGCATGACGGCCCAAGCCAAGCTCGCGAAGATGCTGCGCTGGCAGTCGGAGGCCTGCCGGCACGTGGGCTCGCCCCTCTACGTCGGCCTGCTCGAGCACGCCGCCCTCGACGTCGAGGCCGGCGGCCCGTGCCTGGAGGTGCTCGCCGGCCACGAGGACGACGACCCGCGGGCGATGCTGCCGCTGCGCTTCATGGGCGGCGTGCACCGGCTCGTCCTCGAGGGCCGCGCGCCC
>Ga0207688_10000667_pt1 | contig 16931 bp, 14 predicted proteins | sample KBSMiscanthusM4_FD_184296 | JGI IMG/M metagenome (GOLD analysis project Ga0207688, IMG submission 184296) | Miscanthus rhizosphere microbial communities from Kellogg Biological Station, Michigan, USA - M4 (SPAdes) (version 2) | ecosystem: Host-associated > Plants > Roots > Rhizosphere ...
TTACTCTCGCCGAGGAAGAGCAGGCCGTCATCGGTGTCCGCCGCGAGTTGGTCCATCCCGGATGCCGTCTTCACGGTGTAGACAACCTTCCCGGTGTCCAGGTCGATAGCGAGCACCCTCGGGTCAGACGTGCCCACCCTGCTTAGCTGTACTCGTCGTTTTCGCCGTTGTCGTCCTCCTCCCAGGTGACCACCAGCAGGCTGTTGTTGGCCTTTGCCCAGGTGGCGTAGGCGGACAGGTTGTTGTTCAGCCAGGCATCGCCCCGGGGTCGCCGAAGACGAACTTGCCACAATCCACTGCTCAGGGCCGCCGCTTCGGCGTCAGCGGGGCAGCTCTTCGGAGCGAGTCCGGCGCACGGGCCGGGCGGCGTACTTCCTTGACTTCGACATCAGCACGAGCACTTCTGCAGCGGCCCTGGCCGTCTCGCATGTACGTCCACGCACCGCGATGTACTGATACGTTGGCCGGGTTCTGCCGAAAGGGACTGCGACGTGTTGCAACGCATTGCTCGACTGGCAATCGCGGCTCCCAAACGGATGCTGGTTGCAGCGGCGATGTTCGCCGTCGTCGCAGCGGTTTTCGGGGTTCCGGTTCCGAGAGTCCTTTCTGCGGGTGGATTTGATGATCCGTCCTCGGAATCCTCTCAAGCCGACGGGTTGCTCGCCGATGGATTCCACCAGGGCGACATGAAGGTCCTCATCGCGGTGACATCTGGCGACGGGGCACAAAGCGACGCCGCCCAAAGCGTTCCGTCGATTCGGACGGGAAACCCCAAACCGAAAAGCGCCGTCGAGCGCAAGCTACGGCACGCAACCGCCCTGGCGGCGCTCTCAGCGGACGAAGCCGCTTCCCGGTTGGAATTGGATTGGTCGAAGCCGCTGGCACGCCATGCAGTTTCGATGCTTCAGGGATTTCGGAGCATGAGTCGCCGGTTGGTGTCATGATGCGCCTATGGCGCTGCCCGAGGAGGACTCTGCACATTCATTCGGCTTGCAACTCGGCGATGTGACGATCAAAGGCTTCGTTGAAATGTCAGGCCTCGAGGTCGGGCAGGCGAGCGAATTCGCGGTGACGCGAGTGCTCACCGGGGACGAGTCGCTCAACGCCTTGTTCAAGGCGCCGAATCCAAAGAACGGGGCCGTCATTTTCTTCGACTTCGAAGGCAGGCCGGTCCGGCGCTACACCCTTACCGCTGCCAAGCCGAAATCACTGCGACTGAATGCCGTGCTGTCCGGCGGCACCAGCGCAGTCACCGAGACACTGGTCATCGCCTACAAGAAGTGCGAGATACCCTAGTCAGTTAAACAGCTTGAGTCTGAGGCGAATGCCGCACGTCCTTCCCCGTCACTCACCAGCGTCGTGCATGTGCTAGAGGGCAAGCAGACCTCGAGGAGTTTCAACGACCACCGGGAAGCGGTTGACTTCCAGCAGTTGGTCAAACGGGTCGGCCCGGCCAAGGCCATCGAGGTCTGGCGCATCGAGCGGGACACCGATGACGGCTACACCGTGGCGAGCTGGTGTCGTCACCACGTTGACCACCTGACAGGGCCAACGGCGCTAACAAAGCCAAATACCGGGCGTATTTCGCCAATGACATCGAGCCGAGCAACATCCGTGCGCTGCCGCTGAAGGCGCTGACGAACGACGACGTGGCCGGGCAGTGGGTTTTGGGCGGCGGCCCATAGACGGTCCGTTGGCAGGTGCGGCAGGTCCAGGTGGTGTGGCCGCCGTGGCCGAGGCAGGCTTGATGACCTACCAGGACTTGGTTGGGGCCGAAGGGGTGCCCGGTTGGGGGCGATCCCGGTGGGTAGGCGGTTTCGACCTCCAAAGCGCCTGCGGGGTAGCGGATCCGACGATGTCGATGAGTACGCCTGTCTACGTTGATGAACATGCGTTGACTGGTGCCGTCGTTAGGTGAGGCCGCCCGGGGGGATTGGGTTCGTGGCTCCACGGGGCGCTCAGGGCACAAAACCCCCCGACCCGCCGAATGCGTTACTAGACCTGCTGCTCGACGATGTCGCGGAGCAGGTGGCAGTAGGCGTAGGTCGTCTGCTCCAGGTTGCGCACCAGGAGTCGACGCTCTGCCTCAGGCACCGTCTCGATCAGACTGAGCGCTTTCTGGATGTGGTCTTCGTCTTCGGCTGCGTGCACGCGGAGGAAAGCTGTGTCGCACTTGTCTCCGAGTGCAGCGGTGAGGCGGGCGATGACGTTCGGACCTAGCGCAGGACCAATCGCCTCGAGCGGCAAGATGTACCCAGCGGACGAGCCATCGGTAATGCAGGTTGCTCATGGCCAGCCATGGCAGTGACCGTACCGAACCGCACCGAGGTCATGTTCTTACCATTTGTCCGATGCTTCACTTGCCCTAATATCGCTCAGCGTGGGCTCAGAACCTCCTGCACCACGTGCTGGGCCGTCTCACCCACTTAACCTAAATGAAAGTCTCACGGGCGCTGTTGCAGACAGCAACATCAGCGGCGCTCGCGGCAATATCACGGGTGCCGGCGGAAAGACGTTGAGACCGTAAAAGTGTGCGGTCGAATCAGCCATACGTAGCTATCTTCATCTCCTTCGTCCCTGTTGTCGTGCTCGCGATCGGTATAGCTGCTGTCGTGCGGCCTAGCCGGTGGGTTGTTGAGCCGGATTTCCGCATCTCTTAACGCACGGTCATCAACACCGGACAGCGAGGTTCCTTTCGGAAAGTATTGGCGCAGAAGCCCGTTGGTGTTCTTATTGGTACCGCGTTGCCAAGGGCTGCCCGGGTGCGCGAAGTAGACCCGACCCCCGCACCTTCATGGGAACGGGAGGATGGCGTTGTCAAGCAAGCACGACGGAAACATCAGGACCATGGCGGTTCGGCTGGTCGATGAGCACGCCCATGATCGACGACGCGCCGTGGGCGACGATGTGCGCGATCCCGGCCCGCCGGGGGGATGAGTGCAGAGACGCTACGCAAGTGGCTGCGCCAGGCCGAGGTCGACGCCGGTGAGGCGGCAGGTGGGCCGACGGAGACCGCACGTGAGCTGCGCGAGCTGCGCTTCAAGAACCGCAAACTTGCGCAAACGATCGAAATACTCAAGGCCGCAACAACTTTCTGCGCGCGGGAGTGCGACCCGCTCGGCCGCTGATCTGTCACTTCATCGACAAACACAAGAACCGGTTCGGGGTCGTACCGATCCGGCATGATCCGGATCCGCTTGGGAGCCTTCGTGCGCGCGGCGAGGTGCTTGAGGATCTCCTGCAGCGATTTGACCTTCATTATCCTCAACCTCCACAGGTTGTGGACGGCTTCCGCCCACCTCGGGTCCGTGTCGACCCCGCTTGCGAAAGGGCTTGTCGGCGTTCTTGTGGTTCGACGCGCCGGTGGGAAGCCGACGCCGATGCGGGTGGCTCTGGCGGCGCATGACGAGGTGTCGCGTATGGCGGCGGAGGCGCATCGCGGCTGGATGTGTTAGCACACCGGTGCCGGCGTGTGTGCTGCGTTCGCCTCGTCAAGGTCGGAGGCTCGACCCCTGTGAACACCTTCTTGACCGCTAGGTGCTGCTCGCTGCCCTTGCCGAACTTGTGGCAAGCCTCCTCGAGAGTCCGCTCCTGGTGATAGCACAAGGCTGAGAAAACCGATAGCACCCCGCCGCGAAGTCGAAACCGACAGTAACGACGGGATCGGGATCACCATTGAGCGGTATCGGTGCTGCCGCGAACGCCTTGCACTCGGAGTCCCAGTTGGCGATGAACGCCGTCGCCGCCGCGACGGGTACGCGTTCGGCTGTCCAGTCGACAACGATCTCGACGACCATCCGACGCTGCGCGGCAATCATTGCTGCGAATTCGCCCGTCGAGCCGCACCCCGTCCACCCCTCCATCAGTAATTCGGTCGGATAGCTCTAAAACTGACTGAGGTTGTTGACAGTCTGGGCTCCTGATGGAAGGGAGGTGTATGGCTGACCGTGTTTGGAGTGAGAAGGATCTGATCAGGCGGCCGCACCGGCGACCATACATCTGGGGATGCTGAACCGCAGGCGTCCTAGAATCGGGCCAGCCAGGCAGGAGTCGAGGACCGCAGCTTGATGACGAAGATCTTCAATGACCCAATCGATTTTGCCGCCGAGACATTGTCGGGATTCGTCCGCGCCTTCCCCGGCTTTGTTCAGCAGATTCCCGGTGGCGTGATTCGCGTGGATCCCCCCGTGGCGGGCAAGGTCGCCGTTGTCATCGGCGGAGGAAGCGGACACTATCCGGCGTTCGCGGGATGGGTCGGTCCTGGTATGGCCGACGGCGCGGTCGTCGGGGATGTGTTTGCCTCACCTTCGGCGCATCAGGTGGCCTCGGTCGCCACCGCCGCCGACGCAGGCGCGGGCGTAGTGCTCGCTTACGGCAACTACGCCGGTGATGTCTTGAATTTCAAAGCCGCTCACGACGAACTGATCGCCGCCGGAATATCCACCCGCTCGATCGTGGTGACCGACGACCTGGCCTCGGCACCATTGGCAGAGCGCAAGCTGCGGCGCGGCACTGCCGGCGATCTCGTCGTCATCAAGGTCGCCGCGGCCGCGGCGGACGCAGGCTACGACCTGGATGCGGTCGCCATCGTCGCGGCCCGAGCGAACAGGCGCACCTCCTCGTTGAGCGTCGCCTTCACCGGTTGCACGATGCCCGGATCCGATGCCCCACTCTTCACACTCCCGGCCGGGAAGATGGGCGTCGGTCTCGGGCTGCACGGCGAGCCGGGAATCTCCGAAGAGCCCCTACTCAGCGCGGCTGATTTGGCCGACCTGCTGGTCACCCGGGTGCTGGCCGAACGCCCCGATCACGCGCAGCGGGCCACCGTGCTGCTCAACGGGATGGGATCGACCCGTTACGAAGAACTGTTCGTGCTGTGGAACGAGATCGCGCCGCGTCTGGAGCGCGAGTCCGTCGACGTCGTGCAGCCCGAGGTTGGCGAGCTGGTGACGAGTCTGGACATGGCCGGGGTGTCGCTGACGGTCAGCTGGCTCGACGACGAGCTGGAGACGCTTTGGGCCGCCCCGGCGAACTCACCCGCATATCGCAAGGCGCCCGCCCGGTCCGGCAAGCGGGCCACCCGCGAGGTACAGACCCCGAAAGCCCGGCCGATCCCGGAAGCCAGCGAGTCCTCCCGTGAACTCGCCAAGCGCATCCAGACGGCGCTGGAGTCGGTGGCCGCCTCACTGGCCGAGCACGAGGCCGAACTCAGCGAGCTCGACGCGATCGCGGGCAACGGCGATCACGGCCGTGTGATGGCGCGCGGGGCACGGGCGGCGGCGGGCGCCGCGGCGCGTGCGGTAGCTGATGGCGCCGGGGCGACCACCACCTTGCTGCACGCCGCCGACGCGTGGAGCGACCGCGCCGGCGGTACTTCAGGCGCGTTGTGGGGCACCGCGATTCGAGCAGGTGCCCGAGCGCTGTCCGACGACGAACCGGCGCCAGATGCGGCGGGCGTGGCGCCACGCGTGGCGCTGGATGCGGTGACCGCCTACGGCAACGCCCGCCTTGGAGACAAGACACTTGTCGATGCGTTCCTGCCGTTCGTGGAGAGCCTGGAGGCAGACCTTGGCGCTGAACTGCCGGTGGGTGCGGCATGGGTGAACGCGGCCGCCACGGCGGTGCGCGCCGCGGAGTCGACGGCGTCACTGACACCGCGGCTGGGTCGCGCACGACCGTTGGCTGCCCGCAGCCTGGGGCACCCCGATCCGGGCGCAATGTCGTTCGCAATCGTGATGACCGCGGTGTCGGAGCATTTCGCGTGACCACCGTTCCGCGGCAGGCCAGCGTCCTGCGCGCCGCGGAGCTCTACTACCTCGAGAACCAGACGATGGACGCGATCAGTCAGATCCTGGGTTGCTCGCGGGCGACCGTCTCGCGCCTGGTCAGCGAGGCGAAGTCCGCCGGCCTGGTCGAGATCATCGTGCACCGCAAGGGCCGGGCCGCCGCGATGCTGGAACGGCTCATCGGTGAGCGCTACGGGGTGTCCGTCACCGTCGTCGCGCCGCCGCCGGATGCAACCGAAAGCGATCGGCTGCGCCACGTCGCCGCCCAGGGCGCCGCGCTGCTGCGCACCCAGCTCGCGCCCGATCTGACGCTTGGCGTGCTGTGGGGTGTCACAGTGTCGGCGCTGGCGCGCAGCCTGTCGCCGGGTGTGGTGCCGGGGATGCAGGTCGTCCAGATCGGCGGGGCGGGCAACACCTTCTCCGCCGGCGCGGAATACGCGTCGGGCACCTTGGCGCGCTTCGGAGCTGCACTGGGTGCGCGGGTGCACCACTTCCCCTTGCCCGCGTTCTTTGACTCCGCGGCGACGCGCGAGGTGGTGTGGTCCGAGCGGTCCGTGCAGCGCGTGCTGCGGCTGCAACAGCGGGCCAACGTCGCGGTGTTCTCGGTGAGTGCGCTGGGCGGCCGGGTCCCCGGCCACCTGTACCGCGCTGGCTATCTACAGCGCGACGAGCTGCAGTCGCTGGCCAATCAGGGTGTGGTCGGCGAACTGGGCACGGTGTTTCTGCGGGCCGACGGCACCAGCAGCTCGATCGCATTGAACGACCGCGCCAGCGGACTGCCCATCGACGCCCTGCGGTTGATCCCTCGGCGAATCTGCGTCGGGGTGGGCAGGACGAAGGCCGCGATCCTGCGCGCCGCACTTGTCGCCGGTGCGGTCACGGACCTCGTCGTCGACGACAGCGCCGCCGAACGTCTCGCCGAGGATTCCGACTTTGTCATAGGCTGAACGGATTTTCATCTGGAGGACAACATGCTCGCAGCACCTGTGATCTAGCGCACAATTTTCGATCCATGTGTCTGCCGGCACAGTGCATGTGAGCAGCAGTAAACCCTGCGTCAAGGCTATTTGCCCAGGTCGCAGCCTGCTGCAATTCCGTTCACCGAGTCTGTTTTGCGGCGATCGGCTGTGTCTAACATCACTGCACTCGCTGTCCCGTCATCAGTTCATCGGCGCACGGCGTGAACCCAACCACCGTTTCCGCAAGGAGCCCCTCTCATGGCCACGCCCACCACTTCGGCAGCGCCGGTCGAGCGTTCGGCGATACGCAAGGTCGCGATTCGCCTCGTCCCGTTCGTCGCCCTGATGTTCTTCATCAACTATCTGGACCGCACCGCCATCTCGTTCGCCGGCCCCAACGGCATGAATGACGACCTGGGGCTGACCGCTGCCCAGTTCGGCTTCGCCTCCGGTGTCTTCTTTGTCGGCTACATCCTGCTGGAGATCCCCAGCAACATCGCCCTGCACAAGTTCGGCGCCCGCCGCTGGCTGGCTCGGATCATGGTGTCCTGGGGGATCGTGTCGCTGCTGTTCACCTTCGTCTCGAGCATCGGCGGCCTCTACACCCTGCGGGTGCTGCTCGGTATCGCCGAGGCCGGCTTCTTCCCGGGCGCGATCCTGTTCCTGAGCCTGTGGGTACCGGCGCGTTACCGCAGCAAGATCCTGTCGCTGTTCTACCTGGCCCAGCCGCTGACCACCGTCATCGGTGCCCCGTTGGCCGGCTGGCTGATCGGTCACCACGGTGTGTTCGGTCTGGCCGGCTGGCGGTTCATGTTCCTGTGCGTGTCGATCCCTGCGATCCTGGTCGGCATCATCGCCTGGTTCTATCTGGCCGATAGTCCGCGCAAGGCGAAGTGGCTCACCGCCGACGAGCAGGAGTGGCTGAGCCGCGAGATCGAGGGCGAGGCCAAGACCAAGACCGGCCACGAGAGCGGCGGCAGCCTGATGGCCGCGCTCCGCAGCGGCCGGGTGTGGGTGCTCGCCGTGATCTACTTCGGCTTCATCTACGGCCTGTACGCACTCGCGTTCTTCCTGCCGACGATCATCAGCGGCTTCCAGGAGCAGTTCGGCACCAAGTTCGACGTCTTCGAGAAGGGCCTGATCACCGCCATCCCGTACGTCCCGGCGGCGATCGTGCTGTACCTGTGGTCGCGGGACGCCAGCAAGCGCGGTGTGAAGACCTGGCATATCGCGGTGCCCGCCTTCGTCGGCGGAGTGAGCGTGCCGGCGGCACTGTTCATGCCCGGCCCGGCGGCGACCATCGCCGTCATCACGGTGACCGCGTGCGCCATCTTCGCCGCGCTACCCAACTTCTGGACGGTGCCGGCGCAGTTTCTCACCGGTGCGTCCGCCGCCGTGGGCATCGCCTTGATCAACACCTTCGGCAACATCGGCGGCTTCGCCGCGGGCTACGCGACCGGGTTCTTCAAGGATCTCAGCGGCTCCTACGTGCTGCCGATGTTCGTCGTCGGCGGCTTGATGGTGCTCTCCGGGGTGCTGATGGTGTTGCTGAACCGGCGCGTCCGCGTCGGGGGTTCGGCCGAGGCAACAGGCCAGACCGACGGCGGATCCACCCTGGCTTCGAGCGGACCGGTCCGATGACCCGCCTGTTCAATGACCCGGCCGCCTTCGCAGACGAAATGCTTGACGGATTCGTCGCAGCTCACGCCGACCTGGTGCGTCGAGTGCCCGGTGGCGTGGTGCGCACCACGGCGGCACCATCCGGCAAGGTCGCCGTGGTCGTCGGTGGCGGCTCGGGGCACTACCCGGCCTTCGCCGGGCTGGTCGGGCCGGGGATGGCCGACGGTGCGGCGCTGGGCAACATCTTCGCCTCGCCCTCGGCGCGGCAGGTGTGCTCGGTGGCCAGGGCCGCCGATCGCGGTGCCGGTGTCCTGCTGTGCTTCGGCAACTACGCCGGCGACGTGCTGCACTTCGGTCAAGCGGCGGAGCTCTTGAACAGCAACGGAATTCGTGCGATCACCCTCCCAGTGACCGATGACATCTCCAGCGCCACCGCCGATGAGGTCGACAAGCGCCGGGGGGTGGCCGGCGACCTGGCGGTCTTCAAGGTCGCCGCCGCCGCCGCCGACGCCGGGCTCTCACTGGACGAGGTGTACCGCGTCGCCTCGCACGCCAACGACCGCACCCGGACGCTGGGGGTGGCCTTCTCCGGATGCACACTGCCTGGGGCAGACAAGCCGCTGTTCACCGTGCCGGCCGGCCGGATGGCGGTCGGCATGGGAGTCCACGGCGAGCCGGGCACCAGCGAAACCGGTGTGCCCAGCGCCGACGGCCTGGCCGAGCTACTGGTGACGAATCTGCTGCACGACCTCCCGGCCGATGTCTCCGACATACGCGGTAGGCGGGTCGGGCTCATCCTCAACGGGTTGGGCACCGTGAAATACGAAGAGCTGTACGTCGTTTACCGCCGGATCGCCCAGCTACTCGACGAGCAGGGCGTCGTCATCATCGAGCCAGAGGTGGGTGAGTTCGTCACCAGCTATGACATGGCCGGAGTTTCGCTCACCCTCTTCTGGCTGGACGACGAACTCGAAACCTACTGGAACGCGCCGGCCCACTCACCGGCCTATCGCAAAGGCGCCCTGACCATCACAGACACCGCCATCACCGACGGGGAGCAGTTCACGCCGACCACCGAATGGGTCGAGCAGCGCGCGTCAACCGCCGATGAGGCTTCCCGGGCGGTGGCGCACGTCGTCCTCGGGGCGCTGACCGCCATCCGTGACACCATCGACGACAACGTCGGGGCCCTCGGCGATATCGACGCCGTGGCCGGCGATGGCGATCACGGCATCGGCATGCAGCGCGGCGCACGTGCGGCCGTGGAAGCCGCTACGGCCGAGGTCGGTCGGGGTGGCGGGGCCGGGGCGGTGCTCACCGCGGGCGCGGATGCCTGGGCCGACCGCGCCGGGGGAACCTCCGGAGCGCTGTGGGGACTGGGCCTGCGCGTGCTGGGCACCTCGATCGGCAACCAAACAAAACCCGACGCACAGCAAGTCAGCGACGGCGTCGCCGCAGCACTACGCAGCATCCAGCAGGTCGGCAAGGCAGACATCGGCGACAAAACCCTCGTGGACGTGCTGGCACCAGCCAGTGACGCGCTGTCCGCCGCGGTGGCTAACGGCAACGGTTTGGGTGCGGCGTTCGCGGTCGCGGCCGATGTCGCCCAAAAAGCGGCGCAGGCCACCGCAGACCTGCTACCCAAGCTCGGCCGCGCCCGACCGCTGGCCGAAAAGAGCCTCGGGACACCCGATGCCGGAGCGGTGTCGATGGCCCTGGCGTTCGGCGCGGTCAGCCGCGCGCTGGCGGATAGATGCTGACCAACCACCCATCCACCTGATACGAAAAGGGAACTCAAGATGGAAAACAAACTGCGCATTGTGATCGGCGCGGACGACGCCGGCTTCGAATACAAGGAGGCCCTCAAGAAGGATCTCGCCGACAACCCGATGGTGGAGTCTGTCGTCGATGTCGGTGTCGGAGCCGATGAGCACACCGCCTACCCGCACGTGGCGATCCAGGCCGCGGAACTGGTGGCCGCGGGCGACGCCGACCGGGCGTTGCTCGTCTGCGGAACCGGTCTCGGAGTGGCGATCTCGGCCAACAAGGTGCCCGGCATCCGGGCGGTCACGGCCCATGACAGCTTCTCCGTCGAACGCTCGGTCCTGAGTAACAACGCGCAGGTGCTCACGTTCGGTCAGCGCGTCATCGGTCTGGAGCTTGCCCGCCGGCTCGCCCGGGAATGGGTGACCTACCGGTTCGACGAGGCGTCGGCATCGGCAGAGAAAGTTCGCGCGCTGTCCAGTTATGAAGAAACCAAGTCGAGCTGACGTGTCTGCGCTCCTGATCGGCGTCAGCCTGAAGATGTACTTCGGTCGTCGCCGGACCGCGCAGTGGTGCCGATCCGTGGCCGATATGGCCACGAGGCACCCGGCGTTGCGGGACGGCCACGTGAAACTCGTTGTGCTTCCGTCGTTTCCGTATTTGATCGAGGCACTGGACATTTTCGCCGAAACGCCCGTTTACATCGGCGGACAGGACCTCTACTCCAGTGACGAGGGCGCGTTCACCGGTGAGGTCAGCGGCGCACAGCTGGCCGAGCTGGGATGTCGCTACGTCGAGGTGGGGCACGCTGAGCGACGACGCATCTTCGGCGAAAACGACGCGCTCATCGCCGCCAAGACCGCCGCCGCCTATCGCAATCACCTGACGCCCATCCTCTGCATCGGAGAGACTCGCCGCAGTAGCGGTACGGCCGCGGTCAAAGAATGCCTAGCACAAATGGATTCGGCGTTGACAATGTCCGTCGACGACGCCGCGACCGGTCCCATGGCCGTGGCGTACGAGCCGCAGTGGGCGATCGGGGCCGACGAGCCTGCTTCCCCCGATCACATCACCACCGTATCCAAGGCGTTGCGCAGCCACCTCGACTCGATGCCGCAGTTCGCCGGCAGCCAGGTGATCTACGGCGGCAGCGCCGGGCCGGGCCTGTTCACCGAGCTCAAAGCCGGCGTCGACGGGCTGTTCCTCGGCCGGTTCGCCCACGATCCCGCGGCGGTCGAGCTGATACTCGACGAGACTCTGGCCGACTCCGGTCCGCTGGTCGGGGCCCACCGGCAGGAGGAAAAATCATGACAATCGGACTGAGCACCTACGCGTACCTGTGGCGCAGCTCCGACCGCGTCGAGAAGCCGCTGACCCTGCACGACATCCTCGAGCACACCCGCGCCAGCGGATGCAGCCTGCTGCAAATCTGCGACTTCGCCCCACTGGACGAACTGACTGTCGACGAGCTCAACGGATTCGCCTGCGCCGCAGCCGATCTCGGTATCCAACTCGAACTCGGCACCCGCGGTGTCGGTCCCGATCACTTGAGCCGCTACCTGGAAATGGCCACCCACCTTGGGGTCACCCTGGTGCGGTCGATGCTCAACACCGCCACCGAGCGGCCCTCGGAAGCAGAGGCCATCGAGTCACTGCGGCGGGTGGTGCCGCACTACGCCGAACGCGGCGTCACCCTGGCACTGGAAACCTATGAACAGGTTCCGGTGGCACAACTGGTCCGCATCATCGAGGCGGTCGACTCGGAGGCCCTCGGAGTGTGCCTGGACCCGGGCAACTGCGTGGCCGCGCTCGAACTGCCCCGCGACGTGGTCACCGCGACACTGCCGTACGTGAAGAACTGGCACGTCAAAGACTTCGCCTTCACCCGGCAAGTCGGCTGGGTCGGATTCAACCTGGTCGGCTGCCCGCTCGGGGAAGGGCTATTGGAGTACGACAGCATCGCCAAGGCCGTCGATCCGGCTACCAACAACATCAACCAGATCGTCGAGCACTGGCTGCCCTGGCAGCACGACGCCGAGACGACCCGCGCGATGGAAGACCAATGGACGCAACACAGTATCAACTATCTAAGGAGTAAATCATGACCGATACACCAGCCACCGTCACAGTCGTCGGCGCGGGAGGCAAGATGGGCCAACGGATTTCGAACAATCTCGCCAACAGCGACTACCGCGTGCTCTACGCCGAGAATTCACCCAAGGGCCAGGAGTACATCCGCGGGCTGGGGCGCGAGGTCACCGACACGCACGAGGCCGCCGCGCAAGGCGACGTCGTCATCCTGGCCGTCCCCGACATCCTGCTGGGCAAGATTTCAGCCGACATCGTTCCCGCCATGAAGCCCGGCGCGGTCCTGCTCACCCTCGACCCTGCCGCGGCTTACGCCAACCTGCTGCACCGCCGTGACGACATCGCCTACGCCGTCGCGCACCCGTGCCATCCCTCGGTGTTCCTCGAGCGCACCACCAAAGAGGAGCACGCCGACACCTTCGGCGGCATCGCCGCACCCCAGGACGTGGTCGCGGCCTTCGAGAACGGCGACACCGACGCACAGGAGTTGACCGAGAGTGTGGTGCGCTTCGCCTACGGGCCGGTGCTGGACGTGCACTGGGTGACCGTCAAGCAACTCGCCGTGCTCGAACCGACCCTGGTCGAGACCGTCGCCTGCATGATCGGTGCGCTGCTCAAGGAAGCCCTGGAGGAGACCGTACATTCGGTCGGAGTGCCCGAACCCGCGGCGCGCGCCATGCTGCTCGGCCATGTCCAGGTGGCGCTGGCCAACACCCTGCGCGGCTCGAATCCCTTCTCCGACGCCTGCCTGATCGCCATGGACTACGGCCGGGAGACCATCGTCAAAGACGACTGGAAGAGGATCTTCGACGACGGCGAACTCGACAAGGTGCTGGCGCGGATGCTGCACCTCGACGCCATCGACCGCACCCCCGCCTAGCCCGCGCCTCCCGCGATGAATGTCTGACGCAGCTGGCCGACGCCGGACACCTGGCTGATGAGTTCGTCGCCTGGCGACAGGAACCTCTGGGGGTCACGTCCGAGGCCGACCCCAGGAGGAGTGCCACAGAAAATGATGTCGCCGGGCAACAACGGCGTTACTCGGGACAGGCCCTCGATCAAAGCCGGCACGCCAAAAAGGAATTCACTGGTTCGGCCTTTCTGAAGGGTCTCCTCGCCGACCGCGCACTGCAGCTCGATGTCGTCGGGATCGTCGAACTCGTCGACCGTCACGACCCACGGACCGATCGGCGCAAAACCCGGGAACGACTTACCCAGGCTGAACTGCGGTGCGGGCCCGGCCAATTGGATGACACGTTCGGAGAGATCCTGACCCGCCATCAGGCCGGCCACATGGGACCAGGCATCCGGCGCGGCAACGTGCTCGGCCCGCCGGCCGATCACCACGACGAGCTCGACCTCCCAGTCGACGTGACCGCCCGGCGGCAGCGCCACCGTGGTGATCGGACCGGAAAGCGCGGTGCGGAACTTGGTGAACACCGGTGGGAACTTGTCGGGAACGTCGAGTTTCGACTCGGCCGCGTGATCGCGGTAATTCAGCCCGATCGCGAAGACCTGCGCCGGTGCCGGGGTCGGTGCTCGCAGGTCGGTCGGCTCGAAGTCGGCGGCGTCGACCTCGCCCAGCGTGCTCGCCCAGCCGACGAAGTCATCCCAGACGTCATAGATGGCCTGAGGGTCAGCGCTGAACCGGCCGCCCGAGGCCTGCGCCACGTCGACGGCACCTCGATCGGTGAACAGGGTCAGACGTCCGGACAAGTTACCGAAGCGCATGGGTGCTCCTCACTGAAGGGGTTGGACAGGTTCGAAACTACGATGTCCGGGTGAGACCCGAACTGGCGGCGGCGCACGCCGCGGTGGATGAAGCGGTGGCGATTCTGCGCGACGGGCGCGCCCGGCCGCACGAGCGGATCGCCAAGGCGGCCAAGGACTTCCTCACCGAGGTCGATCTGGCCAGCGAATCGGCGATGCAGCGCTCGCTGGCGGCATCGACACCCGAGATCGGCTTCTACGGCGAAGAGGGCGGTGGGGCGGCCCTGGATTCGGGCAAGGTCTGGGTCGCGGATCCGCTCGACGGCACGGTCAACTACGCGACCGGCTCGCCGCTGTGCGGAGTGATGCTCGGCCTGCTCGAGGACGGCGTGCCGACCCTGGGCGTGATCGATCTGCCGTTTCTCGGCGTCCGGATCGACTCGGGTGCGGTGGCCGATGTCGGCTCGCTCAAGGAGGCGATCATCGGGATGGGCGACGCCTTCCACCGCGGCGGCGCCCGGCTGGACGCGTACCTCGACCTGACGGCTGGCGTGCACCGGCGGGCCCTGCGGTTCCGGTGCGTCGGCGCGGCGTCGGTGCTCTGGACCTGGCTTGTCAGCGGCCAGATTCAGGGCATGGTGCTGGCCCACAACAACCCCTACGACGTCGCCGCCGGTCACGCGATCGCCCACGCCGCGGGAGCGATGTGCACCGACTACGCGGGCGCCCCGCTCACGCTGAAGTCCAGCGGAGCCATGGCGGCGGTGCCCGGCGTGCAGCCGGAGCTCGTCAGCCTCGCGGCCGATCTCGCGGCGGCGGCGGCGCGAGACACTTGAGTGCTCAGCGCGCAAACGGGCGCTCCAGCGCAACATCGGGGTTCAGTTCGACCCCGAAACCGGGCGTGTCCGGCAACCGCATCCGCCCCTTCACCGGGACCGGCTCACTGACCAGCAGCGGTTGGAACATGGGCACCACCTCGTCGGCCTCGGGCGCCATCATCAAGAACTCCGCGAACGGGCTGTTGGTCCGGGTGATGACGAAATGGTACGAGTACACACTCGACCCGTGCGGGACTACCAGCGCCCCGTACGCATCGGCGAGCGCCGAGATCTTGATCAGCTCGGTGATCCCACCGCACCATCCGACATCCGGCTGCAGGATGTCCGCGCAACCCATCTCCAGCAGCATCCGGAAGCCGTGCCGTGTCGACTCGTGCTCGCCGGTCGAGACCAGCATCCCGCGCGGCACCGCACGCCGCAGGTCGCGATAGCCCCAGTAGTCGTCCGGGATCAGCGCTTCCTCCAGCCACTTCAGCCCGTACTCATGAGCGGCGATGGCCAGCCGGGTGGCGTAGTCGAGGTCGAGCGACATCCAGCAGTCCCACATCAGCCAGAAGTCGTCACCGACCTTCTCCCGCATCGCGGCGAGCTCGGCCAGGTTGGCCTTGAGGCCGGGCACTCCCTCGTGCGGTGCGTGGTGTAGTGGCATTTTGCCACCGATGAAGCCCATCTGCTGGGCCAGATCGGGCCGCGCGCCGGTCGCGTAGAAGGTGAGCTCGTCGCGGACCGCGCCGCCCAGCAGGTGGTAGACCGGCTCCTGCCGGAGCCGGCCCAGCAGGTCGTAGAGGGCCAGGTCGACGGCGCTGATGACGTTGAGCACCAAACCCTTTCGGCCGTAAAACAGCGTCGACCGATACATCTGGTCCCAGATCTTCTCGATGTCGGTGACCTGAGCACCTTCCAGGAAGCGGGCCAGGTGGCGCTCGACGATCCACGCGCCGGGCTCGCCTGCGGTGGTGACACCGAACCCGATGGTGCCGTCATCCGCCTCGACCTGCACGACCAGGGTGCCGAGGACGTTCAGCCCGAAGGTGCGACGGCTTTCGGCGTACTCCGGATAGCGCGACATAGGGGTGGCGATGTGGTCGTCGATCCAGTGATAGCCCTGCTGGTCGTGATAATCGGCACCACCGCCGGCACCGACAGTGTAGGCGCGGACCTGCCGGATTCGAGGCGCGCTCAACCTTGCTGCCCTCCAGCGGATCCGGCGAGGGGCGGCCCGTGCGGGAACACCAGTATCTTGCTCGCCGTACTCCGCCCTCTGGCGAGGTCGTCGAAACTCTGCGGCGCCCCGTCCCAGCCGACCCGGCCATCGATCAGCGCCTCTATGCCGTCCGGAACGGTGCCGACCCATGCGGCGGTCTGCGCGAAGTCGTCGGCGGTGTAGGTGAACGCCCCGATCAGCGTCCGCTCCTCTGTGCTCACCGCGTACGCCGAAAGCTCCAACCTCGGCGAGCCCATGCCCACAAGCACGATCCGGCTCCCCAGGCCCGAAGCGGCGAAGGCGTCGGCGACGGTCTGGTTCACTCCGACGGCGTCGATGACCAAGCTGGCCGGACCGCCCAGTCTGGCGACGACCGCCTGCGCCAAGTCCTCCGCAGTGGGGTCGATCACCTGTCCGCCAAGCCTGGCACACAGGTCCCGGCGCGAGGCGCTGACGTCGGACACGGCCAGGTTGGTGACACCGAGCCGCCGGGCGCCCAGCAGGCAGGCCTGCCCGATCGGGCCACCGCCGATGACCAGCACGCGGTCTTCGGCAGTGGCGCCTCCACGACGCACGGCGTGATAGCCCACGGCGAGCGGCTCCACCAGCGCCCCGAGCTCCGCCGGCATGCTCTCCGGCAGGACCACCACGTTCTGCGCCGGGGCGGCGACCCGGTCGGCGAACGCCGCCGGAATCTCCGGGGCCACGCCAAGCACCACACGGCGGCTACACCATTGCTGCTGACCATCGCGGCAGGCCGCGCATGTTCCGCAGGCCATCACCGGGTTGATGGTGACCAGCTGGCCGCGCGCCAGGTCGGACACGCCAGGGCCGAGCTCGTCGATCCGGCCGACCGTCTCGTGGCCCATCACCTGGCCGGGATGGCGACGCCCGTTCTCCCCGGAGTAGCCGTGGAAGTCCGAGCCGCAGATGCCGGTGGCGATGACCTCGACGACCACCT
>Ga0207688_10000669_pt1 | contig 16918 bp, 18 predicted proteins | sample KBSMiscanthusM4_FD_184296 | JGI IMG/M metagenome (GOLD analysis project Ga0207688, IMG submission 184296) | Miscanthus rhizosphere microbial communities from Kellogg Biological Station, Michigan, USA - M4 (SPAdes) (version 2) | ecosystem: Host-associated > Plants > Roots > Rhizosphere ...
GACCTCGTCCATTGCCGCGATGCGCCGCTGGTCGATTACCAGGCGGTCGCACGTTTGAAGCTGCCGATCCTGCGCGCGTTGTTCGATGTTTTTCGAACCGATGCCGACAGCGGCCGGAGCCGGGCATTCGACGATTTTCGCCGCCAGCAGGGCGATGCGCTCGAGCGGTTCTGCTGCTTCCAGGCGCTGCGCGAATATTTCGCAGCGCAAGTATCGCGACGGGCCGATTGGCGGAATTGGCCCAAGGAGTATCAAGACCCCGGCTCGGCATCCGTAGCGCGGTTCGCACAGCAGAATCGGGATCGGATCGATTTTCTCGCCTGGATGCAGTGGATCGCCGATCAGCAACTGGCGGAAGCCGCGGAGGCTGCCCGCGCCAGGGGCATGACGATCGGCATCTATCGCGACCTCGCCGTCGGCGCCGACAGCGCCGGCGCGGAGACCTGGGCGCATCCGAATCTCGTCGTCTCTCGCGCGCATGTCGGAGCGCCGCCGGATATTCTCAACCCGGCCGGGCAGGACTGGGGTCTGCCCCCGTTCAATCCCCATGCGCTGCGCAACGAGGCTTATTCCGGCTTCATCGATCTCGTCCGCGCCAATATGCGTCATGCCGGCGGCCTGCGAATCGATCATGTCATGGGGCTCCGGCATCTCTATTGGATCCCGGAGGGTTGTGCGCCCTCGGAAGGCGCTTACGTCTCCTACTTCATGGATGACCTGATCGGCATCCTCGCCCTGGAAAGTCGTCGACACCGCTGCCTGGTCGTCGGCGAGGATCTCGGCACCGTTCCCGAGGGCTTCCGGGAGCGAATGGAGGCTGCGGGCGTCCTGTCTTACCGGGTGCTGTTCTTCGAGTTCGATGCGGACGGTGCCTTCGTGCAGCCGCAGGACTATCCGCCGCTCGCGCTGGCCACGCCAGGCAGCCACGATCTCGCGACCCTGCGTGGATGGTGGGAAGCGCACGACATCGAGCTGAAAAGCCGACATGGGCTTTATCCGAGCGCGGCAGAAGAACGGGGCCAGCACGAGCAGCGGGCGAAGGAACGCGTGGCGCTCCTCCATGCACTCGAGGCCGCCGGGCTGGGGTTGCCCGATCTCGACGCGACCGGCCCATTTCGCCCGGACCTGGCCGACGCCGTGCACGCTTTTCTCGCCCGCACACGGGCCGGGCTCGCCATGGTGCAGCTCGATGATCTGACTGACGAAAGGAACCAAGTGAATCTCCCCGGCACCACCGACCAGCATCCGAATTGGCGGCGCAAGCAGTCCCTCGGCCTGGAGGAGCTTTCCGCGAATCCGCGCGTCCAGGCGCTTGCGCATATCCTCAACAGCGCCCGTCCGCCTCGCTCCAGCCGCAAGTCCCCCGATGTCCGCTGATGCCGCACCGCCCGTTCCGCGCGTCACGTATCGTCTGCAGCTGACGAAGGATTTCGGATTCGCGGCAGCGGCCCGGCTGGCGCCGTATCTGGCCGCGCTCGGGGTCAGTCATCTGTACGCGTCGCCTTATCTAAAGGCGCGGCCCGGGAGCACCCACGGCTACGACATCGTGGACCACAACGCGCTCAATCCCGAGCTCGGGAGCGAGGACGATTTCCGGGCGATGATCGACGCGTTGAAGGCAAACGGCCTCGGCCAGGTTCTCGACTTCGTTCCGAATCATATGGGCGTGGGCGGAGCCGATAACGTGTGGTGGCTCGACGTGCTGGAGTGGGGACCGGATTCGGCGCGCGCGGGCTATTTCGATATCGATTGGGAGCCGGGCGCCCGTTATCTGCAGGGCAAGCTGCTCACTCCTTTTCTCGGCAAGCAGTACGGCCAGGTGCTGGAGGAGGGCGGACTAGAGTTGCGGTTCGACGCGGACGCGGGATCATTCGCGGTGTGGGCCTATGGGACGCACAAGCTGCCGATCTGCCCGCTCGATTACGACCGCATCCTGGGCGACGCCCATCCGGAACTGGAGCGGTTGGGGGATGCGTTTGCAGGACTTCCGAGCCATCGGCCGAACGTGGTGCGGCGCGCGAACGACCTCAAGGGCGAGTTGGCCGGACTTGCCGCCGGACGGCCGGATGTGGCCGATGCCGTGCTGGAGGCCGTGGGCTCTTTCAATACGAACGCCGATCGTCTGCATGGCTTGATCCAGCGGCAGCACTGGCGTCCCGCCTATTTCCAGGTCGCGGCCGACGACATCAACTATCGCCGCTTCTTCAACATCAACGAGCTCGCCGGCCTGCGCATGGAGCAGCCGGAATTGTTCGACCTCACCCACCGCTTCGTGCTCGAAAAGATCGCCGACGGCACCCTCGACGGACTTCGCATCGATCACATCGATGGTTTGCTCGATCCCAAGGGCTATTGCACTCGCTTGCGCGCGAAGGCCACGCGGCCCTTCTATCTCGTGGTCGAGAAGATTCTCGCTCGCCATGAGCATCTGCGCGAGGACTGGCCGATCGAGGGCACGACCGGCTACGAGTTTGCCAATCTCGTCGGCGGATTGTTCGTCGATCCGGCCGGGGAGGCGGCGTTCAGCCGTTTCTATCGCGAGTTCACGGGGCAGCGTCGCGCGTTCGAGGACATCGTCCGCGAGTGCAAGATTCTGATTATGGACACCGAGATGGCGAGCGAGCTCAACGTGCTTGCGCGCGACGCCGGCCGTATCGCCCGTTCGAACCGGCGCACGTCCGACTTCACCGACAACATCCTGCACGTGGCGCTACGGGAAATCGTCGCCCGCTTTCCGGTCTACCGTACATATATCGACGGGACGACACCCTCCGAGGCCGACAGGCGCGACATCGATTGGGCGATTGCGCAAGCCCGCCGCGCCGAGCACGCACCCGACGCCAGCGTCTTCGACTTCCTGCATGACCTGCTCACGGCCGACTTGGTGGAAAAGCCGAAAAGCGGCTACAGCCGGCACGCCGTCGTTCGCTTCGCGATGAAGGTGCAGCAATACAGCGGCCCGGTGATGGCGAAGGGCCTCGAGGATACCGCGTTCTATCGCTACAACCGTCTGGTCTCGCTGAATGAGGTGGGGGGACATCCGGACCTTTTCGGCGTCGCCGTTTCAGCCTTCCACCGAGCCAACGCCGAGCGTGCCCGCCGCTGGCCCCACGCCATGCTGGGCACCTCGACGCACGATACCAAGCGCGGCGAGGACACCCGCGCGCGGCTCAACGTACTCTCCGAAATCCCGGAGGAGTGGGAGCGCCAGGTTCAGGCGTGGAGCCGGATCGTCCGCGCCCGCCGCGGCGATGTCGAGAGCACGGCTCCGCCCGACCACAACGACGAGTATCTGCTTTACCAGCTTCTCGTGGGCGCTTGGCCGGTGGAATTCCTCGGCGTCGATGCGCTCGACCCGGAAGCGCTCGGTGCCTTCGCGAACCGTGTGGAAGGGGCGTTGATCAAGTCCGTGCGCGAGGCCAAGGTGCATTCGAGCTGGGCGGCGCCGAACGACGCTTATGAGGAGCCGCTCAAGTCGTTCCTGCGCGATTGTCTCGACGCCAGCCGCGCAAATCCATTCCTGGAGAGCTTCCGGGCGTTCGAGATCCGGATCGCGCGGCTGGGAATGCTCAATGGCCTCGCGCAAACTCTGCTCAAGCTCACCGTGCCCGGGGTGCCGGACCTCTATCAAGGCACCGAGCTGTGGGATCTCAGCCTGGTGGATCCGGACAACCGCCGGCCCATCGACTACGGCGAGCGCCGTCGGCTGATGGCCGCGCTGGAAAAATCGACACCGGCGCCTGCCGCCATCTCCGAGTTGCTCGACCGTTGGCAGGACGGGATGGTGAAGCTCGCGCTGATTTCGCGCTCGCTTGCCCTGCGCAAATCGCATCCCGCGCTCTTCGCCGAAGGCGCCTACGAGCCGTTGGAGGTTGCGGGCACGCGCGAAAATCATCTCTGCGCATTCGCGCGCCGCCGTGGCAGTGAGAGCGTGGTGGTGGCGGTGCCGCGCCTGGTCGCCGCGCTCGATGCGGAGCCCGGCTGGGGAGACACCATCGTCCGATTGCCGCCCGCGTCCGCGCGGCGCTGGCGAAACGTTCTCACCGGCGCCATCGTGAACACCGCGGAGCGAGACGGCTCGGCAGTGCTCGGGGCCGCGCACGTGTTTGCGCAGTTCCCGCTCGCGCTCCTGGTGCCCATGGAGCAGCCATGAGCCGGTGACGGCTCCGCGATCACCGCAAAATCTGCTCGGTTGCGGCAATTCAAACGAAGTCATTCCCGAGCGGACCGCTATTTTTCGAGCGGTCGGGTGAAAAGTTCGAGCAGCGCATGGCGGGCCTGGCGTTTGTGGTGGGAGCCAGCGGGATCGTGGGCAACAACCTCGCCCGCCATCTGCGCGCGCGGGGCTGGCAGGTGTATGGGCTGGCGCGGCGGCCCCCCAACGACATTGACGGCATGCTGCCGGTACAGGCGAATCTGCTCGAGGCGGCATCGCTTCGCACCGCGTTGCAAGGGCTGCGCCCCACCCACGCCTTCATCAGTGCATGGCTGCGGCAGGAAACCGAGGCGGACAACATCCGGATCAACGGCGCCATGGTGCGCAACGTCCTCGACGCGCTGGCGCCGGCCGGCTCGCTCAGCCACGTGGCGCTGGTGACCGGGCTCAAGCATTACCTCGGTCCGTTCGAGGCTTACGGCAAAGGCAAGCTGCCGGCCACGCCGTTTCGCGAGGACCAGCCCCGGCTCGACGTCGACAACTTCTATTACGCACAGGAAGACGAGCTGTTCGCCGCCGCCGGGCGTGCGGGCTTCGGATGGAGCGTGCACCGGCCGCATACGATCATCGGCTACGCGGTTGGCAATGCCATGAACATGGGCGTGACGCTCGCGGCCTACGCCACGATCTGCAAGGCGACCGGAAGGCCATTCCTGTTTCCGGGATCTGCGATGCAGTGGAACGGACTTACCGACATGACCGATGCCATGCTGCTCGCCCGCCACCTCGAATGGGCGGCCACGACCGAAGCGGCACGCGACCAGGCATTCAACGTCGTCAACGGCGACGTCTTCCGCTGGAGCTGGATGTGGGGACGCCTGGCGAGCTGGTTCGGGCTGGAGCCGGCGCCTTTCCCGGGGAAGGGCGTCCCGCTCGAGCGCCAGCTTGCCGACGCGGGACCGATCTGGGCCGACCTCGCCCGCAAACACGCCTTGGCGGAGTCCAATCTCGCCGTCGTCGCCTCGCCCTGGCACACCGACGCCGACCTGGGCCGCCCGATCGAGGTCGTCACCGACATGAGCAAGAGCCGCAAGCTCGGCTTCCTCGACTATCAGGCCACCGACGACAGCTTCTTCAACCTGTTCGCCCGTTTGCGTGACGCTCGCATCATCCCGTGACGCGACTACGCGCGCTCACGGACCTGCCGCCGCACGTGTTCGTTCCAGGTCTTCTGCATGTTCGCTTCAAACGCCTCGCCGTCCTTGAACAGCTCGCGATGGACGCTTTGGGCGCGATCGTCGGCGAGGATCTCCTCGCTGCCGCTTTCAATCCCGGCGAGCACCCGCGCGGCGATGACGTCCGGGCTCGTCTTCGGAAGCGCCAACGCGCTGGTCATGTCGGTGTCGATGTAGCCGGCATAGACGGCAACCACCAGCGTTCCCTGCGCGCGAAGCTCGAACCGCACCGCCCGGGTGAGCGACCATTCGGCCGCCTTCGACGCACAGTAAGAGCCCTGCATCGGAGCGTTGAACCAGCTCACGACCGAGAGCACGTTCACCAATGCGCCGCCGCCGTTGCGCTCGAGGACCGGAGCAAAAGCACGGCACATGGCCAGCGTTCCGAGATAGTTCGTCTCTATCTCGAGGCGGGCGTTGTCCATCGTCGGCGCAGCGAGCGCCGGCGCGAAACCCGCAACGCCGGCATTGTTGATCAGAATGCCGACGTCACCGCACCGCGTCGCGGCTGCGGCGACCTGATCCATGTTCGTGATATCGAGCTGGAGAGGCTGCACCACTCGGTCAGGCGCGACGCCTGCGATATTGCGTGCCCCGGCATAAACTTTCGCGCAGCCTGCTTCGAGAAGCGCTCGCACCAGGGCCTTGCCCAAACCGCGATTGGCGCCCGTGACCAGGGCCGTCGATCCGCCGATCATCATCTCTTTTCAATCCGCGCTGTGGGGAAGAGCGCATCGCCTTATCGCTCTGCGTCGCAGCCCGGCGAGAATGGCGACCTTGGGTGCCGGCCTCGTCAACGCATGTTGCCCCAGGGGTCGAACTTCTTGTCCGGAATCTTGTCGATGGCGGACTGGTAGGCCTTCTCGGCTTCCGCCGCCTTCGTCTTCTGCTCCTCCGACTGCTGCTGTGACGGAGCATGCCGGCCGCCGCCTTTTCCTCGTCCCTGGGAGTAGGCAGGCGCAGTCAGGGCGACGATTGTCGCCAGTGCGATCACGACGGCTTTCATTCAAGCCCCCACCGAACACAGTCGCGCCCCTCGATCCACGATCATGGGGCTTGTTGTGGCCGGAAATAAGACATCGCCACGGGTATGCCTATGTCGTGCAAGGGCAGGGGTGATCCCGATCCCGGAATGATGAAATGCTTAAATGCGATCAGGGATTTCGTCGCGACAGGATGGGAGTGCCGCGCTTCTTGTTGTAGCCGTGGATTTGAACCGTCTCCCAGACGCCATTGACCTGGTAGGGGTCGCTGCGGGCGAAAGCCTCGGTAGCCGCGCGGTCCTTGGCGTCGATGACGAAGACGCTGCCGACCGGCGTCTCGCCGTCGGCGGCGAGCAGGGTGCCGGCGGTGACCACGTCGACATTATGCTTGTCCGCCTCGTCCAGGTGGATGCGGTGCGCGCGGTAGAATTTCGCCCGCGTTGCCATCCCGTCGCGTCTGTCGGTGGCGTGGATCACGAACAGCATCGGCGTCACCCGGCGTTCGGTTTGCTGCTCCCGATCCCTACCATTCCTGTCGGCCCGGGGCGAGCGCCTTGAGCGAGTGCCCGCCAGCCTATCACCGCGACTTCGATGCGCTCGCCGGTGTCGGCGTTGGTCCAGTCATCACCAGTCCATCGACAGGGGAACGGAACAAGATAGGTGCCGACGTGATCCTCGCACAGGATCTCGAGCGGTTGGTCCGCGGGCGGTGTGCCGTCGTGAGTGAACTCATCGATGCGCTTCTGTCGTGTGGCCATTTTCAGTCGCCGCGCTAGTGTCCCGTTTCCGACGTTCGTATCATCTCGCAGCACCCGCTTTTACGAACGTCGGAAACAAAGGGACACTAGCAAGTCATGATCCTAGTGTGGCTTTGCATTTGACGTTCCTATGAAGGACTCGCGGCCAATACTGATAGGAACGTCAAATGCGCCACACTAGCCGGCGAGCGTCGTCTTCGAACGCGCGGGCTTCTTCTTGGCGGGGGCCGGCTGATCGGTAGCCTCCTTGGCCAACCGGAGCGCTTTCAGTCTTGCAGTCTTCTCCCGAACGGCCCGCGCCTCCGACTCGTAGAGCGCCCAGGCTTCCTTGGCATCGTGAGCCGCTTTCTGTGTCTTCTTGGATTGCGCGTCGCCCTGGTCGCGTCCCTTCGGATGATCAGTCAAGGTCGCCTCCTTGTTTCGGCGCCGGAGAGGCCGTGATGGGACAACTCCGATGCTACGCGTACCGCGCCGATCACAGCGGCTAAGCGGCCTTCCTGTCACCCGATCGGTGCATGCTCTTCACCGCGAGCGGCGGGGTGCCCGATCGCTCCGCGATGAGCCGGTCCTGCTCTTCGATGATGGCGCGCGCGGGAGCATCGCCGTCGAGGCCGCCGAGGATGTCGCTCGGCACCCTGCGATTGGAGCGCTGGGAACCATCTTCGTAGATCACGTCGAAAAGCGTGAATTCGACTCGCGTTGCGGGCTTGCGTGCCATGTTCTTGGTTCCTCTTGCTGCTCGACGCCGGACGTGCCGCACGATGACGGCGCCAGGGCCGTCAATCGCGGGCATGTGCGGTAAAGTGTCAAAAAGCTCCGGTGCCGGGCACCGGAGCTGCTGTCTCGTTGTTCGAAGCGATCAGACGTTCTGGAGGTTCGACGCAGCCAACTTGCCGCGCTCGCTCACAACGTCGTAGGAGAGCTTCTGTCCTTCGTTCAGATTGCTCATGCCCGCCCGCTCCACTGCGGAGATATGGACGAATACGTCCGCTCCGCCGTCGGTCGGCTGAATGAATCCAAAGCCCTTTTGTGAATTGAAAAACTTGACTGTACCTTGAGCCATATCTGGCCTCCTTTGAAAACGCCGGTCAGCGTCTGCGACCCGCGCACGCGCGCGGCTTTCGTCCGACTTCAACGTTGTCTTGGGAAGAGCCCTCTGGGGGCAAATAGCAAGGACAGGCAAAACTCGAACACGGGCATATATAGAGACACCAGGTAGGGAATCAACCCGCGCATAAGAGGATCCGATGGCATTCAAGCCAAACTACGGTAGAGATCGAGCGGAGCGAGACAGGGCGGCCCGCGCACGGACCGAGGAAAAACAGAAGAAGAAGGAGGAGAAACTGGCCCAGCGCAAAGCCGAGCGCGACGCAGCAGGAACTCCGCCGGATGAAAGCAAGCCCGACGGAGAGGCCTGATATCCGGGTACCCCCGCCGGGGGGGATCCTGCTCGTGCAGCAAGCTCGCCGACCCGTCCGGCAGGGCCGAATTGCCCGGTTTCATTGGTTAAATTCGGCTTTCCTCCCCTGGAGCTGACGAAAAAGAGCGCGAATCGGCTCCGAGACACGCCGGGCAGCAAGGAATCGCCATCCGATCCCGCTCCGCTGAAGCGGACACGCCGATCTTGGGTGGGTCCGGCGCTTTTCATGTCTCAAGGTGGGAATTCGGCTTCGTTTCCGTTCGTAATCATCGAAAAGGCGAATTCTGCTGGTCAATCGGGGTTGGGCGATTGTGGCCGGGGGGTCACACGGGGAAATATTCGGCTGTCATGATGAATTGAGGCGTGTGTGTGCCTCACAGCCGTCGTAGAACGATATCAGGGTGTTAACCACACTTCGGGGGGCACGTTCGTGATCCGAAGGTGGGGGCATCGGCCGGCACGCCGATGGTTCGGGGAGATGGGGAAATGGCTGAGTTCGTCGCGAACTACGGCATCTGGGTCGTCGCAGCCTTCATTGCTCTCGAAAGTGTCGGCATTCCGTTGCCCGCCGAGGCGGCCCTGATCGCGGCCGGGTTTTTCGCCGCCAGGACCCACGGCATCCACATTTGGGACTTGATCGCGGCCGGGATCATTGCCGCGATCGTGGGCGAGATTGTCGGCTTCTGGATCGGCCGGCGGTACGGACATCAGCTTCTGGCGCGGCATGGCTCGCGCCTTGGATTGACACCCGGACGCATACGGATCGGTCAGTGGCTGTTTGCCAGATACGGCGGCCGGTTCGTTTTCATCGCGCGGTTCCTGCCGATCCTGCGCAACATGGCGGCCGTGCTGGCCGGTACCAATGCCATGGCGCAGCACAGCTTTTACTTCGCCAGCGCCACGGCGGCCTCGGCCTGGATCCTGTGCTACGGGCTCGCGGCCTATTCCTTTGGCGAAGCGTTCGGGAACCTGGCCTCGCCGGCGGCGGCGGTCCTCGGCCTCGCGGCAGCAGCGACCGTCTTGTCGGTGCCGGTGTTCATCGTGCGCTACGAGAAGCGCCTGCAGGCGAAAGCCGACGCCGGATTGGCCGAGCGCGCGGCAGCTGAGGCGGCGAAGCCAAGCGATGGATTCGCGCCGGCTTATGTCGCGCCCCGGCGGCTGCGGATCAGGTCGAACGCGGCCTGAACGCGTACGATTCCGGCGGAGCTACTTGTCGCAGCTCTTGCAGACAAACGCGGGCGCCGCCTCGCCAGGCTCCACCATGACCGAGTTGAACTCGCCGCAGCGCCCGCATTGTCGCGAGAGCTTGGTCGGCAGCTTCGTGATCGGCTTGGTGGCGGCGTTCACGGCCTTATCGGCCTGGGCTCGAAGTTCGGCCTTGGTGAGCGCTGGTCCGCGAACCCGGTCCCTCATGCGCGGGCCACCATTGGTCGCGCCGCCGGCCCGGTTGTTCCCTGATCTGCCATTCTCTGGCTCCTGTTGCGCGCCCGTGTGCTGTTTGCAGCACGAACGGCCTTCGCGTCAATACCGCTGAGAGCGCGAGCCGCGCGAGCGTTGCATGGGTGGCGCGCCGCGGATGCTTGCGCCGCATGCTCGACGTAACCCTGTCGCCGGCATCGTGCCGGCATCGGAAGGCCGCGCATGCGCGCGGAGGATTTGTGGAGCGTGCGATGCTCCGACGAAATCACATCGCCATTCGGTTGTGGAGATCGAACATGATCCAGAAGCTGCCGCCGACCATGAGGAAAATGAGAATGGCGGTGAACACGATCGCCACCAGGTTCTCCCGCGGCGTCGAGGTCAGATCCAGGTGGAGGAAATAGCGCAAGTGGACGAGCACCTGGATGGCGGCGGCCACACCGATGATGATCAGCGTGGTCAGCTTGGGCAGCGGGTTGGTGGCGACCAGTGCGAACGGAATGGCCGTCAGGATCAAGGCCAGTGCAAAGCCGATGAGGTAGGGTCGCAGGTCGCGATCGATGCCGGCGAGATAGGATCGAACGCTGCGATGGGCGCCGACGCCGGCGGATCGCAGGCCGCGACCGATGTGCGTGAGGAACACTAACAGGCCGCGACCGATGCGCTCGAGCTGGCCTGGCAGCTCGCGACCGATGCGCCCGAGGTGGGATCCCAGGCTGCGACCGATATCGGTGACATGGGATCGCAGGCTGCGGCCGATGTCGGTGAGCTGGGAACGCGGGCCGCGATCGGTGTCTTCGGGTGAAGGGCCCATCACAGGATTCCCGGAAGATACACGATCGAGAAGATCCCGATCCAGATGATGTCGAGGAAATGCCAGAACAGGCCCAGGCGCAGGAAACGGGAGGCCACCGGTATGGTCAGGCCCTTGATGATGACCTGGCTCGTCATGATGAGGATCCAGATCAGGCCGAAGGTCACGTGCAGGCCGTGGGTGCCGACCAGCGTGAAAAAGGCCGACAGGAATCCGCTGCGGTCCGGACCGGCGCCGGCCCGCACCATGCCGTGAAACTCGCGGATTTCCAGGCCGACGAATCCCAGGCCGAGCAGGAAGGTGACGAGCAGCCAGGACAGCATCCTCTCCTTCTCGCCGGATTTCATCGCCAGCGTCGCCAGGCCGAAGGTGATGCTGCTGAACAGCAGCAGCATGGTTTCGGCAAAGGCATTCGGCAGGCTGAACAGCGTGTTTCCGGTCGGCCCGCCGGCATTGTTGCGGGCCATCACCGCGTAGGTGGCGAACAGCAGCGAAAAGATGATCGCGTCGCTCATCAGGTAGAGCCAGAAGCCGAACGCTCTCTGCTCGTACACGTCCGGCGTCGCCGGTTCATCGCCGTTTCCGCCGGCGGCAGCGACGAATGCGTCGGCGGTCATGTCAGGCTTTCCGGCAGCGGTTGATTGGAGAAGGTCGCCTCTTCCGCCGTCTGCGTGCGGGCGGAGCTTGCCAGCGCCTGATAGCGCTGCGCCTCGATCTCCTCGATCTCGCTGGCCGGCAGGACGTACTCGGCGTCGTCATCGTAGACGCGCGCGATGATCACGGCCCACATGCAGAGCCCGGATGCGATCGCCATCCACCAGATGTACCAGATCATGGCAAAACCGAGCAGGCCGGCCAGGACCCCCAGCATGAGACCCGCGCTGGTGTTCCTGGGCATGGTGATGTCGTGATAGCGCTCGGGCCTGCGATAGGCGACGCCTCCCGCCTTCATGTCGTGGAAGGCGTCGATATCCCGCACCTCAGGCAGTACCGCGAAATTGTACGGCGCGGGCGGCGAGGAGGTCAGCCATTCCAGCGTGCGCCCGTTCCATGGATCGCCGCTGAGATCGAGCGCCTGCTGGCGCTCTTGGACGCTGACGATGAACTGGACCACCAGAAAGCCGATCCCCACCAGGATCATCAAGGCGCCGAGCGCGGCCACGACCAGGTACGGTTGCCAGGCGGCGATGTTGTAGTGCTCGAGCCGCCGCGGCATGCCCATGAAACCCAGGGCGTACAGCGGCATGAAGGCCAGGTAGAAGCCGATCAGCCAGAACCAGAACGCGCGCACGCCCCATCGCTCGTTGAGCGTGAAGCCGAAGGCCTTGGGAAACCAGTACATATAGCCGGCAAAATAGCCGAAGAGGGCGCCGGGAATCAGCATGTTGTGGAAGTGCGCGACCAGGAAGGTGGTGTTGTGCATGAGGTAGTCGGCCGGCGGCAGCGCCAGCAGAACGCCGGTCATGCCGCCGATGACGAAGGTCACGATGAAGCCGAGCGTCCACAGCATCGATGTGTGGAAGATGATGCGGCCGCGAAACATGGTGAGCAGCCAGTCGAAGACCTTCACGCCGGTCGGCACGGCGATGATCATGGTCGCAAGGCCGAAAAAGGCATTGACGTTGGCGCTCGCGCCCATCGTGAAGAAATGATGCAGCCACACCGTGAACGACAGAATCGCGATCGACGCCGTGGCAATGACCAGCGAGGTGTAGCCGAACAGCCGTTTGCCGCAGAACGTCGCGACCACCTCCGAATAGACCCCGAAGGCCGGCAGGATCAGGATGTAGACTTCCGGGTGACCCCACAGCCAGAACAGGTTGGGGTAGTTCATCATGTTGCCGCCGCCGCCATTGGTGAAAAAGTGCATGCCGAGGGTGCGGTCGAGCACCAGCATCGCACACACCACGGTCAGGGCGGGAAAGGCGAAGGTCATCAGGACGCTGGTGCACAGGGCGGTCCAGGTGAACAGCGGCATGCGCATGAACGTCATGCCGGGCGCGCGCTGCTTGAAGATGGTGACGATGAAATTGATGCCGGTCAGCGTCGAGCCGATGCCGCCGATCAGGATCGCCCACAGCCAGTAGTCGACCCCGACCCCCGGGCTGTATTCCGAGCCCGAAAACGGCGGATATCCGGTCCATCCCGCGGTCGAGAACTTGCCGATCACCAGCGACACCATCACCAGCCCGGCGCCGGCCGTGGTGAGCCAGAGGCTCACCGCGTTCATGAACGGGAAGGCGACGTCGCGCGCGCCGATCTGTTGCGGGACCACGATATTGATCAGCCCGGTCAGAAACGGCATCGCCATGAAGAAGATCATGATGGTGCCATGGGAGCTGAAGATCTGGTCGAAGTGTTCGGGCGGGAGGTAGCCGTCGGAGTTGAGCGCGATCGCCTGCTGGCTTCGCATCATCATCGCGTCGACGAAGCCGCGCATCAGCATGATCATCGCCAGCGTCACATACATGATGCCGATGCGCTTGTGGTCGACGCTGGTCAGCCATTCGTTCCAGAGGTAGCGCCATAGCCCGAACCAGGTGATGCCCGCCACGACGGCAAGCGCGCCGCCGACCGTGACCAGCGCACCGCCGAAGGCGATCGCGCTGTAGAGCGGCAGCGCATCGATGGTCAGTCTACCGAGCATCTCGAAATCTCCGGGGTGGCCTATTGCGCGGCCTGCTGATGGGCGTGCGCCTGGCTGCCGCTGTACTTTGCGACGATGGTGTCGAACAGACCGGGCGCGACCGCTGAATAGTAGGTGACCGGATGCCCCCTGCTGCGCACGGCGAGTGCGCGATAGCCGGCTGCGTCGAGCTTGTCGGGCGATTGCTTGACCTTCGCCACCCAGGCGTTGAACTCGTCCGGCGACGTGGCCATCGCCTCGAAGTGCTGGTCGGAAAAGCCGGACCCGCTGTACTGGAGATTTCTGCCCGCGAATCGTCCGGGCGCGTCGGCCAGCAGGTGCAGGCGCGTTTGCATCCCGGCCATCGCGTAGATCTGGCCTCCCAGGGCCGGGATGTAGAAGGAGTTCATCACCGTATCCGAGGTGATCCTCAGGCTCAGCGGCGTCCCGCTGGGAAATACCAGCTGGTTGACGACCGCGATTCCCTGCGCGGGGTAGATGAACAGCCACTTCCAGTCCTGCGCGATCACCTCGACCTGGAGCGGTTGGACCGACGGATCGATCGGCCTGTAGGGATCGAGCCTGTGCGTGTTGCGCCATAGCAGCGTGCCGAGCGCGATGACGATCGCCGCCGGGACCAGCCAGACCACGGCATCGACCGGGACGGAGTACGTCCAGTCCGGGGTGTAACGGGCTTTGGTGTTGGAGGCCCGATACCGCCAGGCAAACAGGAACGTCATGACGAAGACCGGGATGACCACGATCAGCATCAGGACGACGGCGGTGAACAGGAGGTCGCGCTCCGCCAGTGCAATGGGCCCTTTCGGATCGAGGACCGGGGCATTGCTCAGGTCGCAGCCGCTGACCAGCAGCGCCGCCCCAACGGCGGGCGCCATCCGGGGCGATCGATAGGCGGGAGCCTGTTTCACCATGCCGTCCATACCGGTTGCTCGAGCAATCGGGTAGCTCGGAGCGAGAGCCGCACTGATCATGACGCCTTATCTTGCTGCCTGCTACTCATACCAGCGGTGTTGATTCCGCGACATCGCGGCCAGGAGCATCGGGGCCTTTCGGCCTCGACGCGTGCTCCCTGCCTGCACGAAACTCACATCCGCCTGATGACGAAGCGTCCCGCGGCCCGAAGGAATGCGGGAGTCCTGTTACATCGGTCCATGGGTCCGGTCCATGGGTCCGGTCCATGGAACGGGGGAAGCCCCCCAAGGCTCCCATCTCCCGGACGGCACGCGGCACGGTGAGCGGCGCTCATTTGCGCCCGGACGGCAGCAGCTTTCGGTCGCCCGGCCGCTCCCCGGTCTCGGGCATCAGCAGCCAGAACAGGACGAATCCGGTGGCGCCGATGCAGGCCAGGCCCAGGAACGCCACGCTGCTGCCGAGACGATCGCTGATCAGTCCGGCCAGCGTCGTGCTGAGCGACGCGCCGATTCCGATCCCGGTCCCGACGATCCCTTGCGCCAGGTTGAAGCGGCCGGTGTCGCGGGTGATATCGGCGATCGTGAGCGGCACCAGCACGCCGAAGACGGCGGCACAGATTCCGTCGAGCAGTTGCACGGCGACCAGCAGCTGAGGGTCCCTCACCACCATGAACAGCAGGCCGCGGATCGGCAATGCGCCGAACCCGAGCAGCAGGATCGGCCGTCGTCCAAATCGTTGCGCCAAGCGCCCGACCGTGGGTGAAATCGCCGCGACCATGAGCTGCGGCACCACGATGCAGGCCGCGACCAGTGTCGTCGCCCAGGTGCTCGAACGCATGGTGACGATGCTCGCCATCAGCGGAAGCATGGCCGCGTTCGCGAGCTGGAAGATGCCGACGCAGACGGCAAAGGTCGGCAGCGACCGGTTGGTCAGAAGCACGCGCAGTGCGGCGCCTGTCGTGGCGGTGCGCCCTCGCGCCAGCCCGCCGTGCGCGCGGATCGGATCGATCTGGTTCGCCGGAATGTGCGCGAGGGCGATGAGCGTGGGAATGGTCAGCAGCGCGGTGACCAGGAAGACCGCCTGGTTGGAGAGGAAATAGCCGGTCGCGCCCATGCCCGCCGCCGCGAGGCCGCTTCCGATCGACGCGAAGCGCGCGTTGCGGCCGAACCGTTCGCCCACCGCGGCATGGCCGACGAGTCCCAGGCTGATCGCGGCGATCGCCGGATTGAGCACGCAGCTGGCGGCGGCGTGGAGGATTTGCGCGCCGAGCACGGCCGGAAAGATCGGCCACAGCGCGAGCACCAGCGCGCTTGCGCTGATCCCGATCATGGCGAGCGCGGCGACGCGCCGCTCCGAGCGCACGGCGTCGAGGAGAAGCCCGCCCGGCATCTGAAAGGCCAGTGCGGCAAGGCCGCCGGCGGTCAGAACCAATCCGATGTCGACCTGCGTCCATTGATGGGTCGTGAGATAGACCGAGATGAAAGGGCCGAACCCGGTCTGCACGTCGGCGACGAAGAACGTGAACCAGTCGAGCGCGCGCTGGCTCCGGCGCGACGCCCCGACCGGCGGCTCCGGAGGCGATGTCCGTGCCGGTCTGGTCCGCGGATAGTCGGATTCGTTCCTGCCGCCTTCGCCCCTGCGTCGGTTGGGTTCGCGGGGTTCACGCTGTGCCGGTCCGATGGACAGGGCTACTTCTCCGGCGTTGCAGCTTCGGTGGACGGCGTGGTTCGCTCCGGCCCCGCCGGGCCGAGCACGACCAGCGGCTCGCCGCGCTTGTACTCCGGCGCGACCCTGACCTGATTGCGGGTGAGCTCCAGCGTGATCCTGCCTGCGGGCCAGAATTTCAACGCGCGCCAATCGACCGCGATCTTGCGCGTGCCGATGCCGAGGAACCCGCCGAAGTCGATGATGGCGGCGCGGATATGCCCGTCCTGGCTGACGATGACATCCACGATCCGCCCCATGTCTTCATCGGCGCTGCTGCGTACGCTCTTGCCGACAATCCCCGAGACCTCCTGGTCGTCCAGCACCACTGCCGGGGTGCCCGCGGGCGGAGCGGCCGGCGGCGCGTTGGCGGCTGGCGGCGAGGGGGCGCCGGATGGCCTGTTCTCTTGTGCCTTCTCTTGTGCCGGTTGTTCCAATGGCGCCGCGGGTTGCGCCGGTGGCGTCGACGGCTCCGCCTGTTGCGTCAATCGCCACGGCCATGTCGGCTTACCGGCCTGATCGGAGCCGAGGCCGGCGCCATGGACATCACCGACCGCAATCAGCGCGAGCGCGATCACCGCGGCAGTTCCGGAACCGATGCGCATGCCGTCCTCTCCCCATGCCAAAGAAGCCCAGAACGTTAAACCGGATGACCGCGTGCGGGTTCCCTCGCGCGAGACTGGGCCTCGGCCGAGTTCCGTTGTGATCCGTCGCTTTCGCCAGGAGAGGTCGCCTATTCCGGAACGAGGCTGCCGTCCCGTCGTTGGAGTCGCATGTATGCGTGGGCGAACTATTATCCGCGGCGAGCGATCGAAACCTGGAAGCGCGCTGCGCAGGCGATTGATCCGGCCGTGAAGGCTGCGCTCGAAA
>Ga0207688_10000681_pt1 | contig 16792 bp, 13 predicted proteins | sample KBSMiscanthusM4_FD_184296 | JGI IMG/M metagenome (GOLD analysis project Ga0207688, IMG submission 184296) | Miscanthus rhizosphere microbial communities from Kellogg Biological Station, Michigan, USA - M4 (SPAdes) (version 2) | ecosystem: Host-associated > Plants > Roots > Rhizosphere ...
CTGCCAGTCCATCGGCGAATAGGTGTCGCGCCGCACGCGCGCCACCCGGTCGGGATCCTGCCCCGCCGCAAAGCCGAGCCTCACCTCGGGCAGGGAAAAGAATGCACCTCGCGCGGCGATGACGATGTCGCAGCATGACACCAGCGCGACGCCGCCGCCGATGCAGGCGCCGTGGACGAGCGCGACGGTTGGCTTCGGGACCTCGTCGAACGCGAGGCAAAGACCAGGAATGGTGGCGCGCGGCGCGTCCTTCGCTGTCGGCTGCTCCTCCCCGATCTCCGCCCCGACGCAGAAATGCTTGCCGCCCGCCCGCAACACGATAATGCGTACCGCCGGATCCGCACCGAGGCGCGTCATTTCCGCCAGCAGCGTATCGAGCATCGCCTGATTGTATCGGTTGCCCTTCTCGGGACGGTTGAGCGTGACCGTCGCCACGCCACGCCGATCCAACGCGCCGAGCACCGCGACTTCAGGCGAGGAAGCATCTGTCACGCCGATACTCCCGCTTCCAGCGTCAGGTCGGAAAACCGCCCGGAATGACTGAGCTCGCCGCCATATTGCGCCGACAGCACCATGGCCCGTTTGTAATAGAGGCCGATATCGTGTTCCTCGGTATAGCCGATGGCACCATGCATCTGCAGTGCGCCGCGAACGGTCTCCGAAGCCGAGCGCGAGGCACGTGCTTTTGCCGCCGAGATCATCGCCGGATGGTGCTCGCCCCTGTCGTAGGCGGCCAGCACCCGATAAACGAGAGAGCGATTGAGCTCGATATCGATGAAGGCGTTGACGGCGCGGTGCTGGAGCACCTGGAAGCTGCCGATAGGCCGCCCGAACTGCTGCCGCAGCTTGATGTACTCGAGGGTGACATCGAGAGCCGCAGCGGCCAGGCCGACGAGCTCGACCGCGGCACCGAGAGTCAGAAACTCCTGCAATTGGGTGGCCAGCCGTCTTGCCTCCGCGCCGGTGGCGATCACCTGTTCCGCGAGGACATGAACGCGGTCGAAGGTGAGCCGGCTCGCGGTGGATCCGTCGACATTGCGCTCGGTCACGACCGCGGCATCGCCGCGCGGGACCACCGCTACCACGGGCGGCGTCCCGGCATCGATCGCAACCAGGAAGGCCTCGGCCGAACCGCCATAGGCAACAAACGCGATGCTCCCGTCGAGCACGCCAGTCTTATGATCATATTGAATGTTGGACGTACCGCCGCCATAGCGCCAGGCCGCCGCCGCGGTTGCTGGCACGATCAGGCGTGACCCGCGCAACAGATCCGCGAGCCCAGTTCCTGCGCGAGCGCTATCCGTGGCCCGCGACAGCGTCAGTGCCGCCGCAGCCGCCTCGAGGAGCGGCACCATAAGGAGCTGCCGGCCGACCTGTTCGAGTGCAAGCGCGATATCGAAGGCGCCGAGCCCCTGCCCGCCCTGACCTTCCGCCACCACGGTCGTGACCCACTCCGACTTGATGATCTCGCGCCATGCGTCAGGGTCGATTTCCGCCGCGGCCGCCCGCAACATCCGCAGACGCTTCGTTCCACCGTGATCGAGACATAGCCGGGTGGCGGTCTCGGCGAACAGCGTCTGCTGCTCGGTCAGCAACAAGTCCAATTCAAATCCCTCTCATTCGCCTTCGCGCCACCAGCCTCAGCTTGTCAGCCCCAGCACCCGCTTGGCGATGATGTTGCGCTGAATCTCGACCGCCCCGCTCCCGACGGTCACCCGGCGCATCTCGAACATCTCCGCCGCCGGATTGATGATTTGGTTGCCGACAACCGTGTCGTCCGCCAGCGCACCATATCCCGCGGCCGCATCCACCAGCAGTTCGGACGCCCGCTGGCCAAGCTCGCCGCCGACGATTTTGATCACCGGCGCCATCGAGAATGGCGCCCGCTTCTCGCCGTGCAGCGCGGCGGCGTGCCGGTAGTAGGCGGAAAATGCCATGAGATCGATCTCCAGCGCGGCCAGTTTGTGCAGGAATCCGGTCTCACGCGTGGCGCCGGTGAGCTCCGCCACCTGCCTGGCCTTGTTGAGCAGCACGGCCGCGTTGCGCGGATGGCCGGTGGTGAAGCGCTCGGACCCGAGTAGCCGGTTGGCAACCTTCCATCCGTCGTTGAGCTCCCCGAGCAGATTCTCCCGTGGCACGCGCACATCGACGAGGAATTCCTCGGCGAACTCGGCGTCACCCTTGATGGTCTGAATCGGCCGGACCGTGATACCGGGGGATTTCAAGTCGATCAGCAGCATGCTGATCCCAGCATGGCGCGGCGTCGCGCTGCGGTCGGTGCGTACCAGCGCAAACATCCAGTCCGCAAAATGGCCATTGGTGGTCCACATCTTGTGGCCATTGACGACGAAGTGATCACCCTCGAGGTCGGCGCGCGTTTCCAGGCGCACGAGGTCCGAACCAGCGCCGGCCTCGGAATAGCCCTGGCACCAGGTGGTCCCGCCGGTGAGGATCGGCGGCAGGTGCTTGCGCTTCTGTTCCGGTGTGCCCGCGTCGATGATCAACGGACCGATGAAATTGAGGCCATGGGGATAGGGCGTAGGCGCGCCGACGCGGCTGATCTCCTCGAACAGGATGATCTGTTGCGTCAGCGTGGCGCCCATGCCGCCGTACTCCTTCGGCCAATGGGGTGCGATCCAGCCACGCTCATAGAGCTTGCGGTGCCAAGGCTTGAGCTCGGGCGGATCGATGCGGGTGGACCGATTGCACAGATCCGCGGGAAGATTCTCCCCGATCCATTCGCGCACCTCTTGGCGGAAGGCGCGGTCAGCCGGGTCGTCATCCACGAACAGCGTGGTGTTGTCCCAGGTTGGCAACGGCATGCGGTCAGGTCCTCAACGTCGCACGGCCGTTGCTGAGCACGATCTCGTCCCGTGCGGACACTCGGCACTGGAACGAGATGTGCTCACGCTCCTGCCAGATCTCGGTCCGGATGGTCTCACCGGGAAAGACGGGCCGTGAGAACCGCGCCTCGATGCTGTTCAACCGCTCCGGCCGGTAGTCGGCGCAGGTTCGCAGGATCGCGTGCGCGGCCACGCCGAAGCTTGCCGCGCCGTGGAGAATGGGCCGATCGAAGCCGGCGACCTTGGCGCGCGCGGGGTCGGCATGCAGCGGGTTCTCATCGCCATTGAGGCGGTAGAGCAGTGCAAGATTGGGAGGCGTCGGCAGATCGCAGACCTGCCCCGGCGCCGTCTGCGGCACCGCCGGCGGCACCGGCGTCTCGGTGACCTTGCCGCCGAAGCCACCGTGCTTGCGCGCGAACGTGCTGCTGTCCACGGTCGCGACGACGGTCCCGTCCTCGGCGATCAGGTCGCGCGTATTCTGGATGATCGCGGCGTTGCCGGCCCCCTTGTCGATGACCTCCCTGATGCGCGGCCGGCTCAGGAGCTTGTCCTCAACGGCCAAGGGACGATGCAGCACCACCTTGATGTCGCCCGCCACTACGAGGCGATCGTCGACGCCGAAAGCCGGGTCAGTCATGCGGCCGGGCCAGCCCAGCACCACCGCCATGGTGGGGAATGCTTCGAGCCCGGCGCGCTCGTACACGAACTTGAGCTCACCCGGATCGGCCGGATTCATGCCCAGCCCGATGCCGAGCGCATAGATGATGCAGTCGCGCTCGCCGTAGCGCACGGGAATGTCGGCCGGCCGGTGGGCCATGATCCGTTCGTAGTTCAGCGCCATTTCATTCTCGAGGTTCGCGGTGATCTGCGGTCATTGCTCCAGCTTCGCGCCGGAAATGTCGACGAGGAGCTTGCCCTTCTTCTGATCCTCCACGATGAACTTCGCAAACGCCTCGCTGCTGTCGCCGACCGGCTCGAAGCCCTTGGATATCAGATACTGCTCGGCAAAATCCGGACTCTTCACGATGGCGGAAAATTCAGCATTGAGTTTCTTCACGATGTCGGCCGGCGTCCCTTTCGGTGCGAACATGCCGAACCAGGTCTCGAACGCGGACTGGTCGGGCGACAAGCCGCTCTCTGCGAACGACGGGACATTCGGAACCAGGGGACTGCGGGTCGATCCCGGTACCAAAAGCCCCTTGACCTCGCCTTCGTTGATCTGCCGCGCGATATCGGGATTGCCGATGATCAGGTAGAGGAGCTGTATGTCGCCTGATTTGAACGCCAGCATCGCGTCGGACGCACCCTTATAGGGAATGTGCGCCATCTTCGCGCCGGTCTCGTGCTTGATCCACTCGACCACCAGGTGGGTATCACCGCCTACGCCGAAGGAGCCGAAGTTGAGCTTCTCCGGGTTTCGTTTCGAATAAGCAACCAGTTCCTTGAAATCGCTCACCGGCACGTTCTTGTTGAGGATGAGGACCTGGTGCGCGAAAGCGAGATTGGTGATCGGCTCGAAATCCTTGATCGGATCGTAGGAGAGATTCTTGTAGAGCGCAGGATTGATCGAGACCGAGCTGCGTGAAAGCAGGCAGATCGTGGAGCCGTCCGGCGGCGCCGCCTTGCAGGCATTGGCAGCGATGATCGTATTTGCGCCGGCACGGCTCTCCACCACGAAGCCATAGGGATTGCGCTGCTCGAATGCCCGCCCGAGCGCGCGCACCATCACATCGATTGCGCCGCCCGGCGCCAGCGGGATGATGACCCGGATGGGAGCCGAGGGATAACTCGTTTGCGTAAGGGCCGCGCCGCCAAGGACGCTTATCGCGCCCGCGAGCACTGCAAGACCTAAGAGCTTTCGAACCGGCATCGACGCATCCTCCAGCGTGTCGTCCCTTGTTTTTTTCTGCAGTTTGGTGGCTTCGGGATCGCCGGGTCAAGCCCGCGCGTGACGGCACCGGCACGACATGAAAGAACAGACGTCAGGCCATCCATTGCACGACATAGGCGAACGCGAACGCCTTCATGCGTTCGTGGATGCGGTCCTCGATGTCGCGCCGTGCTGCCGCCGGGCCGGCCGCCGTGATCAGCGCCACGTTGCCCTTGACTGGATCCGCGACGATGTCGACCGAAAGCTTTCCATCAGCGACGTTTGCTAGCAAGTCGCGGAACGCACGGCGTGCAGCGTCACGGCGCAACTCGGCCTTGGCCGGTTTCTGCACGTCGGTCAGCGGCATGGCCTCGAGGATGATGATCTCCTTTGGCGCGGCGGCGCGTTCCGGGATGTGGCGCTGTGCGAAATCGCCGAGGTCGTTTGCGCCGGTGCGCGCTCCCGACACAAGCTGGACATAGGCGACCGGCAATTCGCCGGCATAGGCGTCGGGCTTGCTCACGGCGGCGGCCAGCAGCACATCGGGATGCTTGAGCAAGGTCTCCTCGATGACCGACGGGTCGATATTGTGTCCGCCGCGAATGATGACGTCCTTGACCCGGCCGGTGAGCCACAAGTAGCCGTCGGCGTCGAAGCGGCCGAGATCGCCCGAATTGAACCACCCCTCGCGCGTAAACACGCCTTCATTGTATTTCGACTCGAGGTAGCCCGGAGTGACGCTCGGCCCCTTCACGACCACCACGCCGATTTCATCGACCACGCATTCGCGCTTGATCCTGTCGCCGTCGAGCTCGACGGTCTTGACCTGTGTGTAGGGTAACCGAATGCCGGGCGAGCCGTATTTCGGGTCCCCGTCGCGCGGCGCCTGTGTCACGTTCTGGGTGTATTCGGTGGCTCCATAGGTCAGGAGCACGCGCACGCCGATCAATTTTTCGATCTGCCGCGCTACCTCCGCCGGGAACGCGGTCGAGCCGGTACACGCGTAGTCGCGCAACGTGCCAAGCTTCTCGCCGTGCGGACCGTTCTTGGCGAGCTGGGCCAGCGTCGTCGGCACGCCGGAAAAGAGCGTAATCCCGAACTTGTCCACGAACCTCCAGTAATTGTCGATAAAGCGCTTGTCGCGGGCGCCAAGTGGCGAGGGAATAACGATCGACATGCCATGGGCGATGGGGAAATAGCCGCGCCCAAAAATGCCCGCGATATGGAACATGGGATAATCAGAGAAGATGACGTCGTCGCTCGTATGCGCCATGACGACCGCGTTGGCCCAGCACTTGTAGGCAAAGCCCCGGTGCGTGAGCTGTACCAGCTTGGGCGACCCCGTCGTTCCGCCGGAATGCACATAGGCGGCAACGTGGTCGGGCTCGACCTTGCGCTGGAACAGCAGACGATCGCCCGGCTGGCATGCGGCGAGCGTGTCGAAGTCCGTTTCCGGCATGAGCTTTCCGCCCGGCCCGGGCACCGTGAGAATGCGCACCGCGGACGAAATTTCGGCGCCGATCGCCTGCAGGTTCTCCCAGATCTCATAGCAGGGGGTCGGTCCGAGGGTCACGATGGCTTTCGGCCTGGTCGCGCGCACGAGTTCGGCCAGTAGCTCCGGCTTGAGCATCCAGTTGACGCCGCAGGCGATGCCTGCTCGGACCGCGCCCAGCATCGCGACATAGAGCTGCGGCAGCGTCGGCAGCACATACATCACCACGTCGTTTGCCGACACGCCTAGCGAGTGGAAGAGATTGGCCGCCTGGATGGCGCGCGATTGCAGCTCGCGATAGCGGAGCAAGGTCGGCTCGGAGTCCGGATTGCCGTCGGCGATGTAACGAATGGCAATCTTGTCCGGATCGAGCATGCATCCGCGGGCAATCCAGTCGTTCAGGTCCCACGAGAACACCCGTTGGTCGAGCGGCACGCGCTCGATCTCTTCGACATCTTGCAATGTTCGGAGCGGCGCGTAGCTCATCTGCATTGACGTTCCATCCTGAATGCCACCTCGGCCATTACGTTCGTTTTACGCAAGCCGCTCGTCCACGCGTCACCGTGGCACGACGAAAACCCGCTTGCCAGCCCGCGACGCGGAGGCTCGCCGCATCGAATGCGCACCGGACCAAGGGAGATCGTCCACTCTACAACCGAGAGTTCTTGCGCGCGCGCCGCCTCGCCGCACGTGGATTGTCTCGATTTGGCGCAGTATCGCAACTATGCTGGTCCGCCTAGGGAGACCACATCATGAAAACCATCGTTTGTTTGGCCGCCGGGTGCGCGGGGTTGATGCTCGCGGACGCGAGCCACGCCCAGAACGCGCCGGGCGGGGCTACTCCGAGCTATCCGGCCCGACAAGTCCGCATCATCGTGCCCTACCCGGCCGGCGGCCCCACCGACGTGATGGCGCGCCTCGTCGCACAGCACCTGACCGAGGGGCTCGGCCAGAACTTCTTCGTCGAAAACCTCACGGGCGCGAGCGGCGTGGTCGGCACCGGCACGGCGGCGAATTCCCCCGGCGACGGGCACACGATCCTGTTCGTGACCAACGACTTCGCCGTCGCGCCGACTGTGTCGAGCAAAGTGCCGTACGATGCGGTGAAGAGCTTCGCCCCTGTGACCATCGCCGCCGCCTCGCCGCAAGTGGTCGTGGTGCACCCTTCGTTTCCTGCCAAGACAATGCGGGAGCTCGTCGCGGTCGCCAAAGCCAGTCCGGACAAATACAACTATGCCTCGCTCGGCGTCGGCTTCGGGCAGTTGTCCAGCGAACGCCTGTTTCGTCTCGGCCTTGGGCTCGACGTCGTGCGGGTCCCGTTCCCGGGCGCATCGCCGATCATCACCTCGACCCTGGCGGGCCACACACCGATTGCGTTCCTCGGCCTGCCGCCGGCCGCTCCCCATATCAAGGAAGGAACGTTGCGCGCGCTCGCCGTCACCAGCCCCAGGCGCTCGCCCGTCTTTCCCGATGTGCCGACCATGGACGAGTCCGGCGTTCCCGACCAGCAGTCCGAGCTGATCATCGGCGTTCTGGTGCCGGCGGCGACGCCAAAGCCGATTGTCGACCTGCTGCAACGCCAAATCGCGCGCATCGTCGCATTGCCGGACGTAAAGGGGCGGCTCGACGCACTCGGCTTTGCGGCGGTCGCGAGCACCCCCGAAGCCTACGCGGCACAGATCAAGGCGGACATCGAGACCTGGAGCAAGGTCGTGCGCGAGGCCAATATCAAAGTCGAATGAGCACTGTCATCTCGCCAATCCCAGACGCCCTTTGCTCACGCTAACCCGTATCGCTTGGACGAGGATGCAATGTACGACACACCGGTGGTGCTCGGTGACGTCATCGAGCGCAACGCCCGCTATTTTCCGGGAAAGACCGCTGTCATCTTCGAGGACCGGCGCGTCACCTTTTCGCAGTTCGCGGCGCGCGTGCGCAGGTTCGCCAATGCGCTTGCCGGACGCGGCCTGCAGCGCCAGGCACGGTTTGCCGTGCTTGCGCAAAACTGCCTCGAATATTTCGAGGCGGTCGGCGCCGCGGAACGGGCGGGCTTCATCGCGGTGACGCTGAACTGGCGGTTGTCGCCACAGGAACTCGGTCAGATCCTCGACGACTGCACGCCGACGGTGTTGGTTTTCGAGGCGCAGTTCACCTCCCAGGTGGAAAGCCTGCGCCAGCAAGGCACCAGCATCGAACGCTTCATCGTCATCGGGCCCGCCACCGACTGGGCCGAGAGCTATGAAGACGTTCTCACCGCGGCTCCGGATACGCCGCCGGCCCTTCGGCCGGAGCCGGATGACGGCGTCTATCTCATCTACACCAGCGGGACCACCGGCAAGCCGAAGGGCGTTCTGCTCAGCCACCGCGCGATCCTGTCGGCGGCCATCGGCATCTCGTGGGAGCAGGGCGTGCGCCCATCCGACCGGATGCTGATCGTGATGCCGCTGTTTCACATCGGCGCAAAGATCAACCAGCTTTCCAACATGGTGCTGGCCACGACGATCATCCTGCACCGCGCCTTCGACCCGGCCGCCGTGTTGCGCTGCATCGAGGACGAGCACATCACCTGCGCGCACCTGGCGCCGATCATGGTGCGCGGCCTGCTCGATGACCCCGCGCTTGGGCGTTGGCGCAAGGATTCGCTGCGCAGCATCCAATACGCCTCCGCGCCGATGGCGGTCGCGTTGCTGCAGGAGGCGATGGCGGCGTTCGGACCGATCTTCACCCAGGTCTACGGCATGACCGAGTGCGTCGTCGGCACCATCCTGCATGCGCATGAACATCGCCCGGACGGCGATGCCGCGCAGGCGCGTCGGCTCGCGTCGGCCGGACAGCCGTTCTTCGACCACGCCATCCGCGTGGCCCGTCCCGATGGGACGGACTGCACGCCGGAGGAGATCGGCGATATTCTCATTCGGGGTCCCAGCCTGATGACGGGGTATTGGAACAACAGCGCGGCGACGGTCGAAGCGTTGCGCGACGGCTGGATGCATACCGGCGACGTTGGCTTCTTCGACTCCGAGGCGTTTCTCTTCATCGTCGACCGCAAGAAGGACATGATCGTTTCGGGCGGCGAGAACATCTATTCGCGCGAAGTGGAGGAGGCGCTGCTGGCGCATCCGGCCGTGCTGCAGGCGGCCGTCATCGGCGTTCCCGATCGCCGCTGGGGCGAGTCGGTGAAGGCTTGCATCGTGCTGCGCCCGGCCTGCGCCGCCGGCGAGGACGAGCTCATCCAGCATTGCCGCGCCCTGATCGCGAGCTACAAGAAGCCGCGCAGCATCGATTTCGTCGATGCCCTGCCCCGCCTGTTCAATGGAAAGATCGACAAGAAGCAGTTGCGTGCGCGCTATTGGCAGGACCAGGAGCGACAGGTGTCCTGAACCTCCTCGCCGCCCGCGGCAACATATTCGCCCCCGCTCCTTGCCCCCGCCGCATCTCGGCCGCTAGATTTCAGCGCAGCAATCCGGTCGGAGGCGATCATGCTGACTCGCAGAGCGCTAGCGAAGTTCGTGGGGGCGGCCGCACTGAGTGGCGGCATGCCGCTTGGCCTTGCCGCAAGGGCCATCGCGCAAAGCGCCGCCGCGCCGCGGCCGCGCGGAGCCTACCTCATCAAGAATGGCGCGGTGGTGACCGTCGACGAGGCGCTGGGCACCCTGCAGCGCGCCGATGTACTCGTCCGCGACGGCAGGATCGCGGGGATCGGACCTGATCTGGCCGCAACGGACGCCGAGGTGATCGACGCGACCGACATGATCGTGATGCCGGGTTTCGTCGACACGCACTATCACATGTGGAGCGCACTCGGCCGAAACTTCATCGGCGATGGCGGCTTCGGCTATTTTCCGGCCAAGAATGCGACTTCGAAGCTCTACAGCGCGGACGACTTCTACAACAGTGTAACGCTGGGGCTGGTGGAGCTCGCCAATGCCGGCATCACCACCGTGCACAACTGGTCGCACAACACGCGCACCCCCGCGCACGCCGATGCCGAGTTGCGGGCGCACCGGGACTCGATGCTGCGCGCCCGCTACGCCTATGGGCATATCGACCAGATGCCGCGTGACCAGGTGCTCGATTTCACCGATATCGATCGGGTCAAGCGCGATTATTTCGCCGGCGGCACCGCCTTCGACGGACTCCTCACCTTCGGGGTCAATCTGCGCGGGCTGTCACAAAGCGAGGAGCGCACCTACCATCAAGACATGGCCGCGGCGATGGAACGAGGCCTGCCGGTGGCGATTCATGCGAGTCAGGCGCCCCCCAACGTGGTCGACGCCGCGGACTACGAGAAGCGCGGATGGCTCGGGCCGAAACTCCTCATCTGCCACTACATCCCGGCGCGCGACATCGACGCCGAAACCATGGCGCGCACCAAGACGCCGCTGAGCTTTGCCACCCATTCGGAGTTCCGCCTGGGACTCGCCGGCGATCCACGCGCCGCGCTGCTGCGCATGCGCAAGGCTGGCGTCGTGGTCTCGTTGTCGTTCGACGCTAGCTCGATCGCCCCGCCGAATATGTTCGAGACCATGCGTTTCACCTGGAACATGGGTATCCCCTGGAGGGGAACGCCAACCGAGGGGTTGCCCGCGGTCGGTTTCCGCGAGGTGATCGAGATGGCGACGCTCAACGGCGCCAAGGCGCTCGGGCTCGGCGACGTGACCGGTTCGCTCACCGTCGGAAAGCGTGCCGATGTCATCCTCATCCGAACGAACGACATCAATGTGGCTCCGCTCGCCAACATCGAGACGACCGTCGTTCAGTCGGCGACGCCGGCGAACGTCGATACCGTGCTGGTGGACGGCCGCATCGTTAAGCGCCAGGGCAAGCTCGTCGCCTACGACGTCGACAAGATAGTCAGGGACGCAAAGGCTTCCTCGTTACGCATCCGCACGGCCGCCGGGGGCGTGCTAGCGCCGCCCCCCGGCCGGTAGCGGGTTCGCACGCAAGGATCAGCTTCGCTCGCGGCACAGCGTCCCTGGCGCCTTCACGCCTGCCCGCGGAAGATTTCCCGCGCCAACACCATGCGCATGACCTCCACAGGTCCCTCGGTGATCATGAAGCTGCGCGCGTCGCGCCACATCTGCGCGATCGGCATTTCGGCCGCGAGCCCGATCCCCCCGTGAATTTGCATGCACCGGTCGGCGACGCGGAAGCCGAGCTCGGTGCCGCTGATCTTCGCCATATAGCTTTCGTGCCGGGAGGCGACGCCCGCATCGGTCCGCGCGGCAAGCTGATACACGAACAGTTGCGTCATCCGGTGTTCGGTGAAGCTGTCGGCGATCATGAACTGCACGGCCTGGCGATCGGCGAGCGGCGCGCCGAACGTCACGCGTTGCTTGGCATAGCTGACCGCGAGATCGAGGCAGCGCTTGGCCACGCCGAGGCCGCGACAGGCTTGATAGAGCCGGCCCGCCGTAATCCAGGATTGCGCCTGGCGCATGCCCTCGCCTTCCTTGCCGATCAGGTTCTCGGCTGGCACGATCACGTCGTCCAATGCGATCTCGCACGGCATGTCGCTCATCATGGTGGGTGTACGCCGTACGATCTTGACGCCAGGAGTCGCGGTGTCGACCAGGAACATGCTCAGGCCGCCGCGGCTGCCCTTCGAGCGGTCGGTGGCTGCCACCAGCTGAAGAAAATCGGCGTCCTGCGCCTTCGTGATCCAACGTTTGTAGCCATTGATGACGTAGTGATCGCCTTTGCGTACGGCGGTGGTGCGCATGGCCCCGGGATCGGAGCCGGCATCGGGCTCGGATTGGGCGAAGGCGGTCGTCTTCTCGCCGCGCAGGACCGGGAAGAGATATTTCTCCTTCTGCGCCGGATTGAGCGTGAACAACACCGGCCGCACATCGGGGCCGAACACGCCCGGTCCACGCGGCGGCAGCGCGACGGTGCGCGCGATCTCTTCCCAGACCACGACCATCCCCAACAGCCCGAGGCCTTGACCGCCATATTCGGTGGGCACGTCGAGCAGCCAAAGACCCAGGTCCTTTGCCTTGCGCTCGAGGTCGGCGCGAACCTCCGGACGCATCCCCGGACCGTCCATTGCGTTCATTTCGACCGGAATCAACTCCCGATCGACGAAAGTCCTCACCGTGTTCTTGAGCAGCTTCAGTTCTTCCGGAAGCTCGAAGTCCATGTCGCTTTTCCCGTTACGTTTCGTCCCTTATGGGGTTGAATATGGACCATGTTGTCACGCGGGGAGACAAGAAAATGCTGCACGCGGCGAACATGGGCTTGGTTGCAATCGTCGTCCTGCTCGCGGGGCACTCGCTCGCCTTGGCGCAGGATGCGCTGAAGCTCGCGGTCGGCGCCAAGGGAATCTGGGATCAATCGATCTCGGAGCTGGCGCAGAACGCCGGCATCTTCAAGAAGCACGGCATCGTGCTCGACATTTTCTATACCCAGGGTGCGGGCGAGACGCTGCAGGCGGTGATCTCCGGCAGCGCCGACCTCGGCATCGGGCTCGGCACGCTGGGTGTCATGGGGGCTTATGCCAAGGGTGCGCCGGTCCGCATCATCGGCGCGACCATGACCGGCGCGAACGACACGTATCTTTACGTTCCGGCCGACTCCCCGATCAAAAGCCTCAAGGAGGCCGACGGCCGGACCGTCGCCTTTTCCACCGTTGGCTCGTCCACGCACATGGTCGTTCTCGGGCTCGAACAGCAGGCCGGGGTCAAGTTCAAGCCCGTCGCTGCCGGCAGCGCGACGGCGACTCTCACGCAGGTGATGAGCGGCCAGCTCGACGTCGGTTGGGCGGCGGCGCCGTTCGGCGTCGAGGCCATCGAGCAGGGCAAGATCAGGGTGATCGCGCGCGCCAGCGACGTCGTCGCATATCGCACCCAGACCTCGCGCGTGTTGGCCGCCAACCAGACCGCGCTCGACCGCCGCGGGGACGTGTTCATCCGCTACATGCGCGCCTATCGGGATGGCCTCGACTGGCTCTACTCCGACCCGGCCGCGCTGGTCGCCTACGCGGCGTGGGCAGGTTCGAGCGAACGCATCGCGCGGCGGCTACGGGACGAATTCCTGCCCAAGGCCGACATCGATCCGTCCAACATATCGGGGTTGCCCGAGCTCATGGCGCAGGCCGTGACTTTCCGCTTCATGTCCGCGCCGCTGACGGATGCCCAACTCGGAGAGCTGATTCAGAGGTATTAGGGCTTGCCCTCACCAACTCGCAGCCCGCAGATACGCGCCAGGTGGATGCAGGCGATCTGAAGTGATTCCGTCTCGGCCCACGGAGGCGTAGCCCTCGCTTCCACACTGGTACGGTGGGAAATTGGACCTTATGCTCCGGCTGCTGGGCGGAAGAGGCAGCATTTCCGTTGACGATCCGGAGCACACAAGGATGCAGGACTGGCCACAGGTGCAAAGGGCGGGAGATTGAAGACGCGCGAGACCGGCGACAGCCTCGTCGCTGCACTGCCGTCTCATGTCTTGCTTCGTGTCTGGCTTTTCTGCTGTGCTGCTCGGTCGCACATGCGCAGTCGGTCGCGTTCATTAATCCGGGAAAGTCCGACGAAATCTACTGGATGACGGCCACGCAAGGGATGCAGGCCGTCGCTCGCAGCCTCGGCATGACATTCGAGGTGCAGTATGCCCAACGCGAACCGCTGAAGACGTTCGAGATCGCCCGCGAGCTGGTCGCGCGCGCCCCTGGGAAACGGCCCGACTATATCGTGCTCACGGACGATTATTCCGTGGCCGACCAGCTCCTGAAGATCATCGACCCCACAGGGGTGAAAACCTTTCTCGCTTACAGCTCGATTCCGGTCGACCAGCGCAGCGGCATCGGATCGCCCCGCGGCAAGTACAAAGGCTGGCTCGGATCGCTGGAGCCACGGGCGGAGGACGCCGGCGATCTGACGGCGGACGCGCTGATCGAACGCGGCAGGAAGGAAAAGGCGTTCGGGCCTGACGGCAAGCTGCACATGCTCGCGATTGCAGGAGATCGCTCCACACCCTCGTCGATCAAACGCAATCAGGGGATGCGCCGCGCGATCGCGGAAAACCCGCGCGTCGTTCTCGATCAGGAGGTTTATGCGGCCTGGACCCGAGAAAAAGGCCCTTGAACAAGCCGATTGGCTCTACCAGCGCTATCCGCACGCCAGGCTGATATGGGCGGGGAACGACCTGATGGCGTTCGGCGCCATGGCGGCATGGGAAAAGCGTGGCGGCAAGCCCGGCGCGGACGCGTGGTTCAGCGGCATCAATACGTCGACCGAGGCGCTCGAAGCGATCAAATCGGGGCGCCTGACCTCGCTCGCAGGCGGCCACTTCATCACCGGCGCGTGGACGCTGGTGATGATCTACGACTACCATCACGGCCGCGACTTCGCCGAGGAAGGTCTCGAGCTGGAGCGCCCGATGTTCGCGGAGTTCACGCCGCCGCTCGCGGACCGTTACATCCAACGATTCAGCAACGGCTTCGACAGCATCGACTTCAGCCGCTACAGCAAGGTGAAGAACCCGCAGCTCAAGCGCTACAACTTCGGCTTTGCGCAGCTGCTGGAGGCCAAACCCTAGATGCTCGCTGCGAGATGACGCAGGCAACCCGGCTTGCACAGGCTGCGTCCTTGCCTGCGCTGCCCTTCGGCATGAGTCCTTGGAGGCGGTGTCTCTGTGTCGAGATGTTAGTTGCGCGCCTGCGACACCCGCTCCTCCTCCCGCATCACCTCCAGCAATCGGCGCCGCTTCTCCGCCGACTCCGGAAAGTCCATCTCCTGCCCAATGCGCGGATGAGCGTTGCGGTAACGCGCCGGATATTTCAGGAACACGCCCAGCTCCGACGCGGCATTCCAGGCCCAGCGCGGGTTGAACATCAGGCGCCGTCCGATCGCGATCATATCGGCCTGATCGTGCGCCAGGATGGCTTCGGCCTGGCTCGGCTCGGTGATCTGCCCCACCGCCATGGTCGCGATGCCGGCTCCCTGCCGCACCGCGTGCGCCAGCGGCACCTGATAGCCGGGTTTGGCGTTGATCGTCTGCCTGAGCGATACCCCGCCGCTGGTAGTGCAGATATAGTCGCAGCCCCGCTGCTTGAGCTCGGCGCCGAACGCGATGGAATCCTCGATGTCCCAGCCGCCGTCGACCCAATCGGTGGCTGAAATCCGCACACCCATGGGCCGGTCGGCCGGAAAGACGTGCCGGCACACGTCGAAAATCTCGAGCCCCAATCGCATTCGATTCTCGCGGCTGCCGCCGTAGATGTCGGTGCGGCTGTTGATCAACGGCGACAGGAACTGGTTGACAAGATAGCCATGGGCAAAGTGCAGTTCGATCAAGTCGACGCCGATTTCGCCCGCGCGCCGCGTCGAGTCGCGCCATGCCGTCTTCACGCGCTCGATCCGCTCGATGTCCATGACCGCCGGTGGCGGATGCACATCATCGCGGTAATCCGACGGCGATATCGGAGTCCATCCGCCCTCCTCCGGCGTCACCGCTCGGCGGATCATGAACGAAGGCAAGACGGACGCCTTGCGGCCGGCATGCGCGAGCTGCACGCCGAATTTCGTGGTGCCGAACTCACGATAGAAACGAACGATATGAGCGAGCGCCTCCTGGTGCGCATCCGAGTAGAGTCCCAGACACATGGGCGAAATGCGCCCGGCCGGCTCGACCGCTGTAGCCTCGGTGATCGCGAGCCCAAGATTTGCCAGCGCGTAGGTGCCGAGATGAACGGTGTGCCATTGGCTCGGATGGCCATCCTGCGAGGCATACTGGCACATCGGCGAGAGCACGATCCGGTTGTCCAGCGTCAATCCTCGGAGAGTGATGGGAGAGAACAGCCTGCTTGCGGTCATTCCATCGGCTTTCGCATGGGCGTGGATCGTGCATCGAGTCTGGCATGAAACCATTGGCTTCGCATGCGCTTTCTGTTCGATTGGACGCACTGACGTGATCGACAATCTGCGCGCGAGCAGCCGTCAAACAAATGTTGCCGCGCGAGCCAGGAAAGGAAGCACGCATGCCCAACCCTCTCGCCGAGGCCTGCTACGAGCTGGCGCTCGCCAACCGCATCATCGCGCATGAAGGCGTGCTGGATGGATTCGGCCATGTCAGCATGCGCCATCCTACCGATCCCGGCCGCTATCTGCTCGCCCGTTCGCGCAGCCCCGAGCTGATCGAGCCCGCGGATATCTTCGAGTTCACGCTCGACTCCGAGCCGGTCGCGGCAAAGGGCGTGACGCTTTATGGCGAGCGCGTGATCCATGGCTGCATCTACCAGGCGCGGCCCGACGTCAACGCGGTCTGCCACCATCACTCGCCGTCGGTCCTGCCGTTCTGCATCACCGGCATCGAGCTCGTGCCGGTGTTCCACATGGGCGCGGTGCTCGGCACGGCGGCGCCATTCTGGGACAGCCGAGACGAATTCGGCGACACCAACATGCTGGTGGTCAAGCCGGAGGAAGGCCAGTCGCTGGCAAAGGCGCTCGGCGCGCATTGGATGATTCTGATGCGGCGCCATGGCGCCACTCTGGTCGGTACCACGCTGCGCGAACTCGTGTTCCGGACGATCTACTCGCACGCCAATGCCGAAATCCAATTGCGCTCGATGCTGCTCGGCAAGATCGGCCCGCT
>Ga0207688_10000688_pt1 | contig 16687 bp, 19 predicted proteins | sample KBSMiscanthusM4_FD_184296 | JGI IMG/M metagenome (GOLD analysis project Ga0207688, IMG submission 184296) | Miscanthus rhizosphere microbial communities from Kellogg Biological Station, Michigan, USA - M4 (SPAdes) (version 2) | ecosystem: Host-associated > Plants > Roots > Rhizosphere ...
AACCCCAGCCGCACCACACATGCGCGGGACGCCACACGTCGCGGCGCTCGATCGCGCCCAGCGCGCCAGCTTGCTATCGCTTCCCGCGCACTCGTGGGACTGCTGATAACTCCCGCGCACCTCACCAACCCCAGCCGCACCACAGATGCGCGGGACGCCACACGTCGCGGCGCTCCGCGTCCTAGGTTGGGCGGCATGGCCACGGCGACACGAGCAACCGCGCTGCTCGTGCGCAGGCGGGTGACCCACACCATCCACGCGTATGCGCACGACCCTCGCACCGATGGCTTCGGCGAGGAGGCGGCCCGGGCGCTGGCCGTGCCTGAGGAGCGACTGTTCAAGACGCTCGTTGCCGTTGTCGACACCCAGCTCGTGTGCGCTGTCGTCCCGGTATCCGGCCGGTTGAGCCTGAAGGCGCTGGCCACCGCTCTCGGCGGAAAGCGCGCGGATATGGCCGATCCGGCGGCAGCGGCGCGCGCGACCGGCTATGTCATCGGTGGCATCTCGCCGCTCGCGCAGCGGACTCCGCTGCCGGTCGTGATCGACTCGACCGCTCCGCAGTTCGCGACGGTGTTCGTCTCCGCCGGCAAGCGCGGGCTCCAGGTGGAACTCGCGCCCGCTGACCTCGTGGATCTCACGTCGGCAAAGGTTGCGCCCATAGCGACGACATGAGCTGGTCCGTCGCCGCCCGACCCTGGCTCTATCCGACGAGAGACGTGAGAAACGCGGCTACCGCGAGGCGGATCGGTTCGGCCGCGCTGCGAAGCGAGTGATCTCCCGGCACGACGACGATGCGACGTCCGTCGGCAGCCGGCGGCATGCCGAACGGGTCTCGGTCGCCCTGCACGACGAGCACGGGGACGGTCGGCTCGGCCAACTCGTCCAGCCGGCTCCGTTCGGGATGACCCGGCGGATGCAGCGGAAAAGCCAGTGCGAGCACACCGGCCGCATGCCCGGCCGTCGCGGTGCGGCAGGCCACCCGCGCCCCGCTGGATCGTCCTCCGAACACGACGGGCAGGAGCCTGAGACCACGGCCGGAGCGCAGCTTCGTGACCACGGGTAGCCACGCCTCATCGAGGACCGGACCGGCCGGCGGCGATCGACGACCCGCGACGCGATATGGCTGAGTGACTCGCGCGATCGCCCACTCGGTCTCGAGGGCCGCCCGCCGTGTCGCGAGCAAGTCGGCTGCCTCGACCCCGCCGCCCGCACCGTGCCCGAGCACGAGCAGGCCGACCGGTGTACCCGCCGGTCGATCCACGTCGGCCCACGCCACACCGCGGGGCGTGGTGACCTCGACCCGATGCGTCGTACGGCGCACGGCCGGACGAGCCATCAACCGCTCCGATCCCGCATCGCGCCGATCTGGATCAATGCCGCGCCCGTTTGGCCGGAGCGTCGAGTTGCAGGGGCAGCATGTCGTCCTGCTGCTCGTCGAGTGCCTCGATCAGTTCCGGCCCGTTGTTCTTGACATTGCCGACCGCTTTAGGCACCCGGCGTGGCTCGAGATGTGGCTCGGGCATGGCCGCGAGCAACTGTTCGGCAACGAGCGGGTCGTCCGCGCTGCAGTCGAGCCACGACTCATGTAGGTCGCGCGGGACGAGCACTGGGCAGCGATCATGGATTTCACCGATGATGTCGGTGGCCGGCCGGGTGATGATCGAGCACGTCCACACCCATCGTCGCGGATCGTCCTCGGGCAGCGACTCGTCCCGCCAGATCTCGTAGAGGCCGGCCATGGCGAGCAGTTGCTCGTCCGGCGCACGGAGGAAATACGGGATGGTACGGCCGCCGTCGTGTTTCCATTCGTAGTACCCGAGGGCCGGGGCCAGGCACCGCCTCCGGGCGGCCGCGGCCTTGAAGGCCATCTTAGTCGTGACGGTCTCGCTCCGAGCGTTGATCATCTTGGCGCCACCGCCGCGGGACTTCGACCAGCTGGGCAGCAGACCCCAATCCACGGTGCGTAGCTGCCGAACGGCTGGCGCCGCGCGGTCGTGGCTGGGGTGCCGCATGAGGACGACTCGGACCGGATCAGTCGGGGCGACGTTCCAGGACGGCGCAAGGTCTTCGCCGAGCGTCTCCAGGACGTCGAACTCCTCAGCCAGGTCCGCGGTCGAGGCGACGTTGACATAGCGACCACACATGCTCACCAGTGTGCCGCGCGGCGACGAACCTGATCGTGCCGCAACCGGTGCGGATATCCGGCAGACTAGTGCCCGTGCGATCCGAGCCTGCTCGTGCGCCGACGCCGTGGCATGCGCCACGCGCCCTCGGGCCGGTGCGGGGCCAGATCGCGTTGCCCGGATCAAAGTCGATCACCAATCGGGCCCTCGTGCTGGCTGCACTCGCCGATGGCGAATCCCTGATTCGTCGCCCGCTGCGGGCCCGTGACACGGAGCTCATGGTCGAGGCGCTCCGGGCACTCGGCGTCCACATCGCCGACGAGGACGACGACTGGCGGGTGGAACCGGGGTCCCTCCACGGTGCCGTCGTCGCCACCGGACTCGCCGGAACCGTAATGCGCTTCGTTCCGGCGCTGGCCGGGCTCGCGCGTGGACCAGTGACCTTCGACGGCGACGAACGAGCGCGGGAACGGCCGATGTGGGCGCTCATCGACGGATTACGTCAGGCCGGTGTCGTCGTCGAGGACGCCGGCCGGGAGCGGTTACCGTTCACCGTCCGTGGCAACGGTGTGATTGCCGGCGGGAGAGTGCACGTCGACGCTTCCGGGTCCTCGCAGTTCATCTCTGGCCTACTCCTGGCCGGCGCGCGCTACGACAAAGGGCTGGAGCTACTCCACACCGGGAGCGACCCTGTGCCGTCCCAGCCCCATCTGGACATGACGGTGGACATGCTGCACGGCGCCGGGGTGGACGTCTCCCGGCCGTCGGCGTCGGCGTGGCACGTCGCTCCCGGTCCGATCCGCGCCCGCACGCTGACGGTGGAGCCGGATCTCTCGAATGCGGCACCGTTCCTCGCCGCCGCCGTCGTGACTGGTGGGGCCGTGACGGTGCCGGGCTGGCCCGCGCAGACCACCCAACCGGGTGACGACCTGCCAGAGCTGCTATCCCGCATGGGGGCGCGCGTCGATCGGCAGGCCGATGCCGTCACCATCGCGGGAACCGGATCGATCAGCGGCCTGGATGTCGACCTACGCAACGTGACGGAACTCGCCGCGGTGATCGCCGCCATGGCCGCCCTCGCCGACAGCCCGTCGCGGCTCCGGGGCCTGGCACACACCCGCGGCCACGAGACCGACCGCATCGTTGCACTCGCCACCGAGCTCCGCCGACTCGGCGGGTCGGTCACGGAACTCGACGACGGGCTGGCCATCACGCCGCGTCCGCTGCACGGCGAGATCTGGCACGCGTACGGGGACCACCGAATGGCGACTGCCGGCGCAGTCCTCGGCTTACTTGTCGACGGCGTGCGGGTTGATGACATCTCGGTGACGAGCAAGACGCTGCCGGAGTTCCCTTCCTTGTGGTCCGGGTTGATCGGCCGCTAGGCGCTCAGGAATGACGGGGGCGGCCGGCCGGCGCGGCGACCACAGAGACCTCGACGAGGACGATGTCCGGATCCGACCCGGGCGGGGCAGCCGACCGCGATCCAAGCAGCGTCCCGCGCACGACGACGCTGTCACCGGCATGGTCATAACGGTCGACCGCGGGCGGTACACGGTCCTGATCGGCGCCCCGGACAACCCCGGAGTTCGAGTGATTGCCATGCGGGCGCGCGAGCTGGGCCGGCGCGGGATCGCGGTCGGCGACCAAGTGGGCGTGATCGGTGATCTGTCGGGCGCGCCCGATGCGTTGGCGCGCGTCGTGCGTATTGCCGAGAGAGAGACGGTGCTCCGCCGGACGGCGGACGACACCGATCCGGTCGAGCGGGTGATTGTCGCCAACGCCGATCAGCTGGTCATCGTTGCCTCGCTGGCTGATCCGCCTCCTCGCTACGGGCTGATTGACCGGTGCCTCGTTGCCGCGCTGACCGAAGGTATGGAGCCTTTGCTGTGCCTCACCAAGTCCGACCTTGCTCCGCCCGACGAGGCCCTAGCCCGCTACGCCGAACTCGACCTACCGTTCGTCGTGACCGGACTCGGCCGCGACCTTGGCCAGCTGCGGGCTGCGCTCACTGGACACGTCTCCGTATTCGTCGGGCACTCCGGAGTAGGCAAGTCGACACTGATCAACGCCCTGGTGCCGGACGCCGGACGCCGGATCGGCGAAGTAAGCGCGATTGGCAAAGGGCGACACACGTCGAGCTCCGCAATCGCACTGCCCCTCCCCGAAGGCGGCTGGGTTATCGATACCCCCGGGTTGCGCTCGTTCGGGCTGGCCCACGTCAGTCCGGACGATCTGCTCTGGGCGTTCCCCGATCTCGAGGACGGAGCCACGCAATGTCCGCCCGGCTGCGAGCATGCATCCGCCAAGGACGGATGCACGCTCGACGCCTGGGTCGCAGCCGGCCACTCGAGTCCTGAGCGGCTGGCGGCTTTCCGTCGGTTACTGGCCAGCCGGACGGCCGGCGGCTGACGAACGACAATCAGGCGGTCAGGGTGGATCCTGGCCGTGACCACGTGCCCGGCCGAGCCGAGCGAGGTCGGCGGCTATGCCTCCCGCTTCCAATGCGCGCGGCCGAACAGGCGACCGAAGCGATCATGCAGCGAAGAGCCGGTATCCTCCGACGCGTCGGCAGTGAACACGGCTCCGCCCGCCGGCGGTTTCAGCGCTGCGGCCTGCTCGTCGGTGAGCACACAGTGGACGCGGGCTGTCGTGATCGTTTCGATCTGATCACGGTCGACAAATTTCAGCCCAGCGGGAGTAGTCACGACGATGCCGTCGAACAGATCCTCCGCAGGGATCTCGAGAACGTGCTCGACCTTGCCGAACTCGCGCCCGGATGCCGACACCACGGGTACGCCCTTCTCGAGCGCCGAGTACGCGATCGGAATGCCGTCCTCTGTCACCCTGCGCCTCCTGCCGACGCGTACAAATGGCGCGAGTGGTCACGCGCCTTAACCCGCGCCGAGGATATCTCCCATCGCGAGGCCGAAGACGTCGAAACGAGCCGGACTGGTTGATCGGCGCCGGACATGGCTAACCCGTCCGCGACGTGCGAGCGGCGTCGGCGCCGGTCAGCTCAGCCAATCGCCGAGGATGTCCACTGCCTGCGCGATCTCGGCGGTGTCTCCGGCGTAAGACATCCGGATGAACCGGCCGCCGTTGACCGGGTCGAAGTCGATGCCCGGGACTACCGCGACCCCGACCTCGGTCAGCAGCTTCGCCACCCACGATTGCGAATTCTCCGTAAAGCGCGACACATCCGCGTAAAGGTAGAACGCACCGTCGGCGGGGGCGATCTTGTCTATCCCGACACCGGGGAGCCGGGCGAGAAGCAAGTCCCGGTTCTCGCGGTAGCGCCGGACGTTGTCGTCCAACTCGCGATATGCCTCGAACGCCCGGACCGCCGCGTGCTGCGCGAGGGTGGGCGGACAGAGCGCGAAGTTTCCAGCCAGCCGATCCACGGAGTCGGCCAGTTCGGGCGGCATGAGCAGCCACCCCAGCCGCCAACCGGTCATCGAGTAGTACTTGGAGAAGGAGTTCACGACGATGCTGCGCCGGCTCGTCGCCCAGGCGCAGCCGGGTGACTGCGTGTAGCAGATTCCGTGGTAGATCTCGTCGCTCACCAGTCGCGTGCCGTGATCGTCGCACCAACCCGAAATGGCAGCGAGTTCGTCCGGCGGCACCATCGACCCGGTCGGATTGGCCGGACTCGCGAGAACGAGGCCAGCTGGCACCGCATCGAGCGCATCGAGCATGCGGATCGTCGGCTGGAAGCGCGTCTCCGGCCCGCACGGCACGGCCATCACCGTGCAGCCAAGCGCGGTGAGCATGTTCCGGTACGCCGGGTATCCGGGCTGCGCGACGACGACAACGTCGCCGGGTTCGAACGCTGCGAGGAACGCGAGTAGGAACGCACCGGATGACCCGGTGCTCACCGCCACGTCGCCGGGCTGCACGCCGATGCCGTAGGTACGCCGATAATGCGCCGCGATCGCAGCGCGCAGGACGGGCAGCCCCAGCGCGCCGGTATAGCCAATGCGGTCCGCGTCCAGCACGTGGTGCGCCTCGGCTCGTACCTGCGCGGGCGCCGGCGTCGACGGCTGGCCCGCGGTGAGGTCGTACACCGGGAGACCGGAAGCGCGGCGGTGCGCCACGGCCTCCAAGATCCGCATGACGTAGAACGGCGGCACTTGACCCCGGGCCGACACTCCCACCACGCTCATCGCACTCTTGCACCCCACGAATTCAGTCGCTGCAACGCTCCCGTTGCCCCTCGGTCCGATGATCACTCGATTACGTCGACCCAGCCGCCGCTGCGCCAGTACTCCCCCTTCTCACGGCTGAGGAGCCCTTCCTCGACCAGATAGCGACGTAGCGCGGCCACGTCCTCGTGCCAACTTCGAAGTATCGCGTTCACGGACGATTCGTCGTAGCGACGACCGGGCTCGAAGGCGGAGGCCAGGTACTCCAGCACCATTCGTCGCTTGCGTGCGGCCGCCGGAATCGCGCTCAGCCGGCCGTCGCGAAGGTACGCGCCCAGGACCCGGCTCGTCGCCGCATCGACCAGGCCGAACGACGGAGCCGGCCGGGGCGGCGTCTCCGCGCGGGCCGCGTCGGCGAACGCCTGCTCACGCAGGATGAACTGGCCTTCGGCGACGGTGACGAGGCCACCTTTCAGCAGCCGGGTCAGGGCCGCATTCGCCTCCTCCTCAGAGAGCTGGGCTCGATCAGCGATCTCGGACGGGCTGCGCGCTCCGAGCGCGAGTGCGGCGACGACCCGCAGCCGACTCGGAGACGCGAGCTGACCGACGATCATGCGCGTCGTGAGCACGTCCGGGCCGGGTCCGCTCACCCTCCGGACGTTAGCAGCGAGGAGGTGGCGCTACCGTTCCGTCGTGGGCGCCTACCTGACCGACCTGGATCTTGCCCACTCCCTGGCCGATATTGCCGACCGCATCTCCCTCTCCCGATTTCGCGCGCGCGACCTGCAGGTTGACACCAAGCCCGATCTCACGCCGGTCAGCGACGCCGACCGGGCAGTGGAGCAGGCGCTCCGGAGCGAACTGGCGGCCACGCGACCGGGCGACGCCGTCTGCGGTGAGGAATTCGGCCTGAGCGGCGATTCGCCGCGCCAATGGGTGATCGATCCCATTGACGGGACCAAGAACTACGTCCGCGGCGTACCGGTGTGGGCGACGCTCATCGCGCTGCTCGACGACGGCAATCCGGTCGTCGGCATGGTGTCAGCGCCGGCGCTCGGGCGTCGGTGGTGGGCGGCGCGGGGTGACGGCGCGTGGGGCAGCACGACCGATGGCGACGTACGCCGCCTTCAGGTGTCCGGCGTACGCACGATCGCCGATGCGAGCCTGTCCTACTCGTCGCTGGGCGGATGGGGTGGGCCCACCGGGCGCGCAGCGATCCTGACATTGATCGACGAGGTGTGGCGCAGCCGGGCGTTCGGCGACTTCTGGTCCTACATGCTGGTAGCGGAGGGAGCAGTCGACCTGGCGGCGGAGCCGGAGCTGTCCTTGTGGGACATGGCCGCGCTAGCCCCGATAGTTGTCGAAGCCGGCGGCCGGTTCACCGGCCTCAACGGTCGCGACGGCGTGCACGAGGGCAGCGCGATCGCGAGCAATGGCGTGCTCCACAGCGCGGCCCTGGCCGTCGTCGGCCGAAGGACAGCGCCGAGCTGACGGCTGCGCAGCGCAGCATTGCCGCGATCGAATAGCCAGCGAGGTGCGTGAGGTGGAATTTCGTGAGGTGGAGTTAGCGCTCGGTCTCCTCGACGACCCGCCACCCGCCGGCCGTCCAGTTGAGATAGACCCGCGCGTAGTCCTGGTTCGCCCTGGTGTCGGTCGATGGCGCCGCGCTTCCCGCTGACGCGGCGACTGGAGCGTCCTCGCGGATCAGGAGCTCGACGCCGTAGTCGGCCTTCACGGGCAGAGCTCCCCGCATAACGGTGGCCGATACGACCTGAATCCGGGCGCCGCGGACCGAGTCGCCCCGAGTACGCATGGCGGTCAGGCTCTGGATGTAACCAGCGCAAGCGCGGCAACTTGGTGCGCTTATCGCGGAGATCAGATACGGGTCGGTAGTAGCTAGTCCCCAATCCACGGCCTGGACGAAATACGTCGCGAACGCCTTTGCAGAAGCGGCCGTATGGATCTTTGCCCCCGCCGTCAACACCGGCGGCTTGTCCCCCGGCCGCAGGTTGAGGCCACCCGTCGCCGGGTTGGTCGGCCGGGGCGACGTGGCAGCCGCGGAGTGCCCGGCCGAGCTCTCCTGAGTAACCGCACCACCCCCACTGCAGGCGGTGAGCAGCACGAACACGGCTAGCAGACCAGTCCGTCCCCGCCATCGCATCGCCCGATGGTCCCCCGGCGACGGCGCAAGGTCCGGGACCAGCTGACTTTCGGCGCGCCCTATCCCCGGCCGGCCAGCAGCAACGCGCTGTCACCGAATTCGTGCCAGAGATAGCCCATGCGCAAGGCCTCGCGATAGGCCGCGGCAACCAGCTCGGCACCGGCAACCGCCTCGAGCAGCAGAAGATGTGACGCACCCGGCGCGTGCCACCCGGTCACCAGCCCGTCGACCACCCGGACCGGCCGGCCAGGATCGAGCACCAAATCGGTCCATCCGGCGCCGGCGTTGACCTGTCCCCCATCGTCGGCGACCGTCTCCAAGGCCCGTGTCACGGTGGTGCCGACCGCGATAACCCGGCCGCCACTGCGTTTGGTCAAGTTGACGAGTCGGGCCGTTGCCGGCGGCACTAGATAGCGCTCGGCGACCGGCGGTTCGCCGGCCTCGAGGGACGAGACGCCGGTGTGCAGCGAAATGGGCGCGATGACCACTCCGCCGGCCACCAGAGCGGTAACCAGGTCGGTCGTGAAGGGTCGGCCGGCACTCGGCATCTCGGCGCTGCCCGGCTCCCGGGCGAAGACGGTTTGGTAATAGCGAAGCGGCCAGGTCCTGGACACATAGCCATAACTGATGGGTTGTCCGACGCGCTCGAGGTACTGCACGACGTCTCCCTCGACCGCAACCGATGCCCACCAGAGCCGCACGTGCCCATCTCGGGTGCGGGCCCGCGGGGCCAAGAGGGTCAGCCCCACGCCGTCAGGCAGCTCAACCCGGTCCCCGGCGTGCGCGTCGGTGACCGGGCCCGTGGCGTCGACCGATGGCCGGAGCTCGACGAGCCATACGCACGGAGCGACCGGCGAGGAGAAATGCACGGCGACGGGTCCAGCCTGCCCGCGCGTTCCGGGGACAGCGGCCGGCAGGGTGGCAGAGGTGTTCACAACGAGGAGATCGCCGGGCACCAGCACGCTCGGCAGATCCACGAAGTGCAAATGCCTCAGTCCGGCCGACGCCCCGACGAGCAGCCGCACTCCGTCTCGGCGCAGGCCGCGGGCCTCCGGTGGCTCACGGGCCTGCAGTTCGTCCGGAAGGACAAAGGGCGTGCTCGCCATCGGCCTTGCCTCACCCATCACCCGGCTCACCGGAGGGCCGGAATGGCAAGGTCGCTCGCGCGATACCGGCCACTTTCCGGCCGCTCCTCGAGCAACCGCAGAAACGATGGGATGACCGATTCCGGTTCCGGGCGATCAGAGATGTCCTCGCCGGGGAAGGCCCGTTGATGCATCTCTGTCCGCATGTCGCCGGGGTCGAAGGAGTACGCGCGCAACGTGGGTTGTTCGGCCCCAAGAATTGCCGTCAGCTGATCGAGCGCGGCTTTGGACGATCCGTACCCACCCCACCCGGCGTATGCCTCGACGGCTGCGTCGGAACTGACGTTGACAATCGTTCCGCCACTGGCGAGTAACGCGGGGAGAACCTGCTGGATCAACGCGAGCGGCGCGGTGACATTCACTCGGTAGACGTCTGCCAGCTCGGCGAGCGGATAGTCGGCGAGCTGCGGCTGCGGGCTCGGCCCGAGATGGCTGGCGTTGTTCACGAGCAGGTGAAGCCCACCGAATGACTCCACCGCGTCAGCGAGCGCCGCGCGGTGCCACGAATCGGTCACGTCGCCGACGATTGCTCGCGCGGTTGGGATCTCGGCCGCTACCGCGGCGAGGGCGTCAGCGCCTCGCGCGTCGATGACCATCGACCACCCTCGGTCGCGCAACGAACGGGCGATTGCCCGCCCCAATCCCCGGGATGCCCCGGTAATGAGCGCGACTGGCATCTGAGCCTCCTTGCTGGTGACGGTTCCTTGGTGCCATCCTGATACCTAAAGCTGACTTCAAGTCAAGGAACAGAAACTTGCTTCGAACAACGGATCATCTGACAGTGGGCGAAGTGGCACAGCGCAGCGGCTATGCTACGTCCGCCCTGCGCTTCTACGAACGCGAAGGTCTGATCAAGGCGACGCGGACGACCGGCAACCAGCGCCGCTACGAGCGCGGGGTGCTGCGCCGACTCGCCTTCATTCGGGCCGCCCGGAATGTCGGACTCACGCTCGAGGAAGTTCGGGCCGCACTCGACTCGCTCCCAGCTGGCCGGACGCCAACACGCGCCGACTGGGCCCGGTTGTCGCACGGCTGGCGCGGCCGTCTCGATCGGCAGATCAACGCTCTGCAGGCGCTCCGGGACGGACTCGATTCGTGCATCGGTTGTGGGTGCCTGTCACTCAAGCGTTGCGCAATGTCCAACCCGGACGACGTCGCCGCTGCTGCTGGTGCCGGAGCCCAGTACCTTCCGTCACTATTGCGACGAACCCCTTCTGTCCGCTGAGCGCTCTCCGCCGGACTACGAGGCGAGATCCTCGACGACGTCGGCGCGAGGCAACTCGGTGAGCAGCTTCGGCGGCAGCAGGAGCTTCGAGCGACGCAGTCCGCTTCCGATGACCACGGACTCCGGGTCAAGTACGGCCGGGTCGATGAGCACGGGCCAGCCCACCGGCAGCCCGATCGGCGTGATCCCTCCGTACTCCATCCCGGTCAGCTCGACGGCATCGTCCATGGACGCGAACGACGCCTTGCGGGCCCCGAGCAACCGGCGTACGACACCGTTCACGTCGGCCCGCGTCGTGGCCAGGATGACGCACGCGGCATACGAGGCCTGGCCCGCTCGTCTACCGGCGATGACAACGCAGTTGGCGGACTGCTCCAAGGGCACGTCGTAGCGGGCGCAAAAACCCGCGGTGTCCGCAAGCGCCGGATCAATCGGCGCCGCGCGAACCTGACTGGCCGGCGGCCAATCAGCTAATGCCGCGGCGACGGGCAATGCCACTAGGGGTTCGATCGCCGATGTCCACGTCAACGTCCCTACCGAGGTCATGCCCGTAGTCTGCACAAGATGAATATCGACATCACCAACCGGGTGTTGCCCGGGATTGGGGTGTGCCAGGAGATCGACCTGCGTGATGGGCACCGTATCGGCGTTGTGAGCCGGAGAAACGGCCTGCGGGACCTGATCTTCTACGACGAGGAAGGGGAAGGTGCCGCCGCGGCCGTTTCTCTGTCGGAGGACGAAGCCAACGCGGTCGCCGAGGTACTGGGCGCTCCAGCATTGACATTTCGACTTGCCGTACTTCAGCGCCACGCCGAGGGGTTGATCGTCGAGCAGCTGCCGGTGCCGGCCGACTCGCCCTACGCTCGCCGTCCGCTTGGGGATACGCAGGCTCGCACGCGCACTGGCGCGTCCATCGTGGCGGTGCTCCGCCAGGGTGCGGCGGTGACGTCGCCGACCCCGGATTTCGTGCTGCTGCCCGGTGATCTCGTCGTGACGGTGGGTACGCAGGCCGCGATCGATCAGGTCGCGCAAATCCTTGACGGAACAGCCGATTCGGCGGACAGAACCCCGAACGGCTGATTCTCGATGGAGGTCCTGGCGGCAGCGGAGACCTCGGGAGCGCACGTCGCCGTCCTGCTCGTCGAACTCGGGTCCATTCTCTTCGTGCTCGGCCTGCTCGGCCAACTCGCCCAGCGGATCAGCTTCCCGGTCATTCCCATCTACCTGTTGGCCGGACTTGCCTTCGGTCAAGGCGGATTTCTCGCCCTGTCGGCCAGTCGGGATTTCGTCAATGTCGCCGCTGACATCGGTGTCATCCTGCTCCTGCTCATGCTTGGCTTGGAATACTCCGCCGATGAGCTCACAGCCAGCATCCGCACCCAGACACCGATCGGAGTCATCGACGGAGTCCTGAACGCAATGCCCGGTGCTGCGCTCGCGTTGATCGCCGGCTGGGGGGTGCCGGCCACGGTGGCCCTCGCCGGCATCACGTGGGTGTCCTCGTCCGGCGTCATCGCCAAACTGCTCGCCGACAACGGCCGGCTGGGTAACCGCGAAACGCCAGTCGTCTTGGGTGTGCTCGTGATGGAAGACCTGGCGATGGCGCTCTATCTCCCGCTGCTCACCGTGCTGCTCGCCGGAGGTGGCACCGGCGGGATCTTCCTCGCCATTTCGATCGCCGTCGCGACAATCGCGGTCGTCATGCTCGTAGCCACGCGGTACGGACACCATGTGACGACGCTGGTCTCGGCGAAGGACAACGAGTCGCTGTTGCTCGGCATCCTGGGTCTGACGCTGCTCGTCGCCGGTATCGCCGAGGCGCTCAAGGTATCGGCCGCGGTTGGCGCCTTCCTCGTCGGCATAGCGGTTTCGGGAACCGTTGCCCAGACAGCTGCCGAGCTGCTGACTCCATTACGAGACCTGTTTGCGGCTGTGTTCTTCGTCTTTTTCGGACTCTCGACCAGCCCTGGATCCCTGCCGCCAGTGTTGCTGCCAGCCCTGGCGCTCGCCGTGATCACCTCCGTCACCAAGCTGGCCACGGGTTACATCGCCGCTCAACGAGTCAAGGTCAAGCGGCGCGGGCGGTGGCGCGCCGCCGTCGCGTTGATCCCTCGCGGCGAGTTCTCCGTGGTGATGGCGGCGCTCGCCGTAGCGGCCGGGGCCGAGGCAGACATCGGGCCGCTGACCGCTTGCTACGTCTTGTTGACGATCATTATCGGCGCGGCGGTTCAGCGGCTGCCCGACCGACTCAAACCGGAGCCGCGGCGGCGCCGGGCGCCGCAAGAGCCTACCGTGGCGTCGTGAGGTACGCGGACACCGAGGAACTCCTGCGCACCTACGACACGATCGTTGTCGTTGGTGCGAGCGTGCATCCGGAGAAGGCTGCTCACGCGATCCCAGCTGTGATGCAGCGCTACGGCTGGCGGATCATCCCGGTCAACCCGCACGCCGATGAAATCTTCGGCGAACGGGCCTACCGCACGCTCGCCGACATTCCCGACGGACCGATCGGTCTGGTCAACGTCTTCCGACCGTCGCGCGACGCGACGGACGTCGCTCGCCAGGCGGTCGCGGCGGGTGCCAGCGCCTTGTGGCTGCAACAGGGCATCGTCTCGGCCGAAGCGCACCGTATCGCCGACGAGGGCGGTCTGGCATATGTCGAAGATCGTTGCCTGGCGGTCGAACGCGCCCGCTACGCATTGCGCATGTCCCCGCGCGCATAAACCGTCCGCCGAGAATCCGATGATGATCCCGGACTCATTGTCGCGCTGAGGCTGTAGTCCACGATCACGACGAAACGATCACTAGAAGCTCCGGGACGGAATCTAGCGCGGAGTCAATACCTTCCGACGAAAGTATCGCCTGCACGGCGAAAGGTAACTAACCGAACACACCTACAGTGGGGGCCATGGGAGCCGCCGTAAGTATCGCTGTTCGGCGCCCCACGTACACCGACGTTCTGCGGGCCCCCGAATTTCGGGCCATCTGGCTCGCCGATGTGCAATCCCTTGTCGGCGATCAGATCGCCCGAGTCGCGTTGACGGTCTTGGTCTTCGCCCGCACCGGATCGGCCGCTCTCACCGGCATCACCTACGCGCTGACCTACCTGCCGTCAGTAGTAGGCGGCGCATTCCTCTCACCCCTGGCCGACCGGTATCGGCGGCGCGCAGTGATGATCTGGTGCGACTTGAGCCGGATGGTGCTGCTCGTCGTCATGGCGCTTCCGTGGCTGCCGCTCCCGGCTTTGGCCGCGGTGTTGGTGGTCGTCGTGCTGATCGGCCGACCGTTCCTCGCTGCCGAAAGCGCCCTACTGCCCGACATTCTGAGCGGCGAGTACTACGCGCTTGGTTCCGGTCTGCGAACGACAACGCTGCAGGTCACCCAGCTCCTGGGCTTTGCCGCCGGCGGAGCGCTGATTGCGACGATCGGAGCTCACTGGGGGCTGTTCCTCGATGCGGTGACCTTCGGTTTCTCAGCGTTGATCCTTCGGCTATTCGTCCAGGACCGGCCCGCGCCGGCGCGCGGCACGAGTCCGGAGGCCGAGCCTTACCTGCGCATGGTCTCGTCCGGGGTACGGCTAGTGTTCGGCGATCCGCGGTTGCGAACGCTGATGTTGCTGGCCTGGCTGGCCGCGTTCTACACGGCACCGGAAGGACTTGCGGCGCCGTATGCCCAGCACATCGGCGCGGGTGGCGCTGGCTCCGTCGGCCTGCTACTCGCCGCGATACCAACTGGCACTGCCATCGCGACCTGGCTGTTCATACGCTGGGTAGAGCCGCAGAAGCGCGCAGCGTTAATCGGCTGGCTGGCTTTGCTCGCGGGGGCCCCGCTCGTTGTGTGCATTTTGAGTCCAAGCTTCTGGGGGTCGATCGGCCTCTGGGTCCTGACCGGGCTGTGCTGTGCGTACCAGGCGCAGGCCGCCATCACGTTCGTCCAGCTGGTGGATCCGACTGAGCGCGCCCGCGCGTTCGGCTTGGCCGCCGCTGGGCTCCTCGGGGTGCAGGGATTGGGCATCCTCCTGTTCAGCGCTCTTGCGCAGGTTCTCGGGGTGCAGCAGGCTCTGGCCCTCGCGGGACTCCTGGGAATGGTGATGGCCCTTCCGCTCGCCCTGCGCTGGGCGAAGTTGCGCAAGAGCGTCTCAACTGACGGAGAATCCTGAGAATCCGCCGGCCGCCTGACCCCATTCGACGTGCACTGACCGGACAACGCCTGGAGCGTGGCCGCCGCGGACCAGATCCAGCAACGCCGCGCAGGCGCGCTGCGACCCTTCGGCGACGATCCGCACCGAACCGTCGCGCAGATTGGTCGCGCTGCCGGACAGGCCCAGCCGACGGGCCTGATCCCTTGTCCACCAGCGGAATCCGACGCCTTGCACCCAGCCGTCAATCCGCGCGTCCAGGCGCACCCCGTCATCGGTCATCCGGCACTTCCGATCTCATGCTCGTCGGCAGCGCCATCGATCCGCGGCTCATCGAGGATGAGAACCGTCTGGGTAGACAGCACGTCAGGCATGGTTTGCAGCCGGTTGAGCACCAGATCCCGCATGGTGGCCGCGTCGCGGGTTCGGATGAGCAGGACGAGATCGTTCTCACCGGACACCAGCGCGGCGTGCCAGACCTCCGGGATCTTCGTGACGCGCTCTCGGACCGACTTCCACGAGTGCTGGCTGATCTTGATGTGGACGTAGGCGGAGATGCCGTATCCGCAACGCTCGGGATCGATGACCGCGGAATATCCCACGATCACTCCGGCCCGCTGTAGCCGTTCGACGCGGGCGTACACCCCGGCCCGCGAGATGTGCAGGCGAGCAGCAAGAGTGCGCATCGACAACCGGCCATCTGCCCGCAGAGCGCGCACGATTCGCCAGTCCGTCTCATCGAGCGACGCCGGATGTCCAGGGTCATGGGCCTGGCTGCGCGGTGCGAGATCCATGTTGTCCGAGATTAACGCTCTTCGGGGCCAATCGTCCAGGATCGTCGCGCATTGGTGGAGACTTGGCTTCAGTCGCCGGACAATTCTGGCACGGACCACCACGGGGGTGCGCCGCCGAGCTGGAGGTGCGATGACAGCCACCGAGACGTTCGCCGGGTCGTCAGCCGGTGCGCTCCCGAGCGACGAACCGCTGGCCTTGATAGCCGCCAACGGCTCGCCCGTCGAAGGGAGCGGGTTGCGCCGACCGGCCGACGACGTGGTACTGGATCTGTACAGCGCGATGGTGCTCGGCCGCCGATTCGACGCCCAGGCAACCGCGTTGACCAAACAGGGGCGGCTGGCCGTTTACCCGTCCTCCCGCGGGCAGGAGGCGTGCCAGGTCGGTGCCGTTCGCGCATTGCAGGAGCAGGATTGGCTGTTTCCGACCTATCGCGACAGCGTCGCAATCGTGACGCGCGGCGTTGATCCGGTTGCCGCGCTCACGCTGCTCCGCGGGAATTGGCATCTGGGCTACGACCCGTACGAGCTTCGAGTCGCGCCGCAGTGCACGCCGCTCGCGACGAATTCCTGTCATGCGGTGGGATTCGCCCGCGCGGCGGCGCTCAAGGGCGAGTCGACCGCCGCGTTGGTGATGATGGGCGACGGGGCCACGAGCGAGGGCGATGCCCACGAGGCGTTCAACTTCGCGGCGGTATGGCGCGCACCGGTCGTGTTCCTGGTGCAGAACAACGGTTATGCGATCAGCGTGCCAACGAACAAGCAAAGCGCGGCGCGGACGTTTGCCCACAAGGGCATCGGCTATGGGATGTCCGCCCAGTACGTTGACGGCAACGACGCCGCCGCGGTCACGGTCGCGGTGGGCGATGCTCTCGAGCACGCCCGCCGCGGCGGTGGTCCAACGCTCATCGAGGCTCGCACTTATCGGATCGAGGCTCACACCAACGCCGACGACGCGA
>Ga0207688_10000689_pt1 | contig 16679 bp, 17 predicted proteins | sample KBSMiscanthusM4_FD_184296 | JGI IMG/M metagenome (GOLD analysis project Ga0207688, IMG submission 184296) | Miscanthus rhizosphere microbial communities from Kellogg Biological Station, Michigan, USA - M4 (SPAdes) (version 2) | ecosystem: Host-associated > Plants > Roots > Rhizosphere ...
CTGCTCGTGCACGAACGCCGTGACCTGGTCCTCGTCGAGGACGGTCGCGGCGTCCCCGATCCGCGCGGCCGTGGCCGCCAGGCCGGGCGGGACCTCGCCGATCAGCGTCATGCGCCCACCTTGTGACGCGGACGGGAGCGTGGCAAGCGGCTGCGGCAACTTCCGGCAACCACTCGGGCGCGGCCCGTCGACGGCGGACCATCGGACGATGACCGACGCAGCGTTGCAGCTCCACCCGGACCGGCTCCTCCCCGCCGACCCGACCACCCGCGGCATCGCGCGGCGGCTCTACGCCTCGGTGCGCGACCTGCCGATCCTCTCCCCGCACGGGCACGTGCCGCCGGAGTGGATCGCCGAGGACGTGCCGTTCGGGGACCCGACCTCCCTGCTGATCTCCCCGGACCACTACGTCACCCGGCTGCTGCACGCGCACGGCGTGCCGCTGGAGCACCTGGGCGTCGGCGGCGAACCGGCCGATCCGCGCGCGGCCTGGCGTGCGCTGTGCACCCACTGGAACGCCTTCCGCGGGACGCCGAGCCGCTTCTGGCTGGAGAGCGAGCTGGCCGACATCTTCGGGGTGACCGTGCGGCCGTCCGCGGCCACCGCCGACCCGATCTACGACCAGGTCGCCGAAACGCTGCGGCGACCCGACTTCCGCCCCCGGGCCTTGCTCGACCGCTTCGGCATCGAGGTGTTGGCCACCACCGACGCCCCGGCCGACGACCTGGCCCACCACGCGGCCATCCGCGACGACGCCACGATCCGCACCCGGGTGCTGCCGACCTTCCGCCCCGACCGCTACCTCGAGCCCGGTCGCGCCGACTGGCCGGAGCTCGTCGACGCCCTGGCCGCCGCGGCCGACACCGACACCAGCGGCTACAAGGGCTTCATCGCGGCGTTGGAGGACCGACGGCGGCACTTCATCGCGCACGGCGCCGTCTCCGCCGACCACAGCCACACCGACGTCGACACCACCCCGCTCGACCAGAGCGACGCGGAGCGGATCTTCGCGGCCGCGCGGGCGGGCACGGCGACCCCGGACGAGGCGACGGCGCTGCGCCGCCACCTCCTGCTCGAGATGGCGCGGATGTCGGTGGAGGACGGGCTGGTGATGACCCTGCACCCGGGCGTGTACCGCAACCACCACGCGCCCACCCACGCCCGGTTCGGCGCCGACGTCGGGGCCGACATCCCGGTCGCGGTGGAGTTCACCCGCGGCCTGCAGCCCCTGCTGTCGCGCTACGGCACCGCCACCGGCTTCCACCTCGTGCTCTTCACCCTCGACGAGACCGTGTTCTCCCGGGAGGTCGCGCCCCTGGCGGGCTTCTACCCGAGCGTCTACGCGGGTGCGCCCTGGTGGTTCCTCGACGCGCCCGAGGCCATCCGCCGCTACCGCGCCGCGGTCACCGAGACCGCCGGGTTCGGCCGCACCTCGGGCTTCATCGACGACACCCGAGCGTTCTGCTCCATCCCGGCCCGCCACGACATGTCACGCAGGCTGGACTGCGGCTACCTCGCCGAGCTGGTCGCCACCCACCGCCTCGACGAGGACGAGGCCTTCGCGACGGCGCACGACCTCGTGGCCGTCAACCCGAAGGTGGCGTTCAAGCTGTGAAGCTCTGCCGCGAGCGCCACGGCCGCCCCGCCGCCCCGGTGCGGATCGCACACCTGGGCCCCGGCAACTTCTTCCGCGCCCACCAGGCCTGGTACACCGAGCACGCCCCGGACGCCGCCGAGTGGGGCATCGCCGCGTTCGCCGGACGCCGCGGCGTGGTCGCCCGCGACCTCGCCGCGCAGGACGGGCTCTACACGCTGCTCGTGCGCGCCGCCGACGGCGACCGGCCCGAGATCGTTTCCGCGGTGTCGACCGTTTCGGCCGAGCTCGACGACTGGCGGAAATGCTTCGCCCGCCCCGAGCTCGCGCTGGTGACCACGACCGTCACCGAGGCGGGCTACCGGCGCGCCCCCGACGGCGGCCTGGACACCGGGGACCCGGAGGTCGCGGCCGACATCGCCGCCCTCACCGCGCACGGCACGGACGCCGAGGTGGTGACCGCGCCCGGCAAGCTCGCGCTCGGGCTCGCGGTGCGCCGCGCGCACGACCTGCCCGGCCTGGCCGTGGTGCCGTGCGACAACGTCCCGGACAACGGTGCGATGGCCGCACGCGTCGTCGGGGAGCTGGCGGCGGCCGTGGACGACGGGCGGGACCCCGGCCTCGCGGCCTGGATCGGCGAGCACGTGGCCTTCGTGACCACGATGGTGGACCGCATCACCCCGCACACCACCGACGACGACCGCGCCGCGGTGCGGGAACGGCTCGGGGTGGACGACCCCGTGCCGGTCGTCACCGAGCCCTACGTCGAGTGGGTGCTCTCCGGGGAGTTCCCGCAAGGTCGTCCGCGCTGGGAGGACGTCGGGGCCCGGTTCGTCGACGACATCGTGCCGTGGGAGCACCGCAAGCTGTGGCTGCTCAACGGGTCGCACTCGCTGATGGCCTACGCGGGCACGTTGCGCGGCCACGAGACCGTGGAGCAGGCGATCGGCGACCCGGTCGTGCGCGGCTGGGTGGAGCAGTGGTGGGAGGACGCCGCGCGGCACCTGCCGCTGCCCCCCGAGGAGATCACGGCCTACCGGGCCGCGCTGCTGGAGCGGTATGCGAACCCGCGGATCCGCCACCTGCTGCGCCAGATCGCGGCCGACGGCTCGCAGAAGGTGCCGATCCGGATCCTGCAGGCCGTGCGGGCCGAGCTGGCCGACGGCCGGGTGCCGACCGGTGCGGCGCGCGTGCTCGCCGCGTGGGTGTGCCACCTGCGTGGGCAGGGCGCACCGGTGGCCGACGTGGCGGCCGAGGAGTTCGTCGCGCTCGCCGCGGGCGACCTGGAGGACGCCGTGGGCCGCGTCCTGGCCCGCCTCGACGTCACCGACGCTCGGCTGGCCGCCGCAGTCACGGCGCTGGCAGGTGAGCTCGGGGGCAACTGACGGCAACACATTGCCGCTGTTCTCGCCGGGCTCGTTCAATGACGCAACCGACCTTTCGACGAAGAGAGAATGCGATGACCGCAGCAATTGCGCAACAACAGGAGGCGGCGCTGCGCCCCCTGAAAGCCAAAGCTCTCGTCGGCTACGCCCTGGGTGACTTCGGCTGCAACCTGGCATTCACGCTCGGCTCGACATTCCTCCTCTACTACTACACCGACGTCGCGGGGCTGTCCGCCGCCGCCGTGGGCACCATGTTCTTCGTCGTGCGGCTCTGGGACGCTTTCGCCGACCTGATCGCGGGCCGCGCCGTCGACCGGACGATGACCCGCTGGGGGAAGTTCCGGCCGTTCATCCTGTTCTTCGCCGTGCCGTTGCTGGTGATGAGCTTCCTGACCTTCCACGTGCCCAGCGGCTGGGGCGACGCGGCCACGCTGCTCTACGTCTACCTCACCTACGCCGCCCTCGGCCTGCTGTACTCGCTGGTCAACATCCCCTACGGCTCGCTCGCCTCGGCCATGACACAGTCCGTGCGCCAGCGCGCCAAGCTCATCGCGGGCCGCACGCTGGGCGCCGCCGCGGGCAGCGTGCTCATCAGCTACATCATCGCGCCGCAGATCTCCGCTCTGCGGGCGCAGAAGAACACCCTTCCGCCGGACGTCTACCTCGCTCAGGCGCAGAGCATCTTCACCAACATCACCCTGCTCTTCGTGCTCCTGGGCTCGATCGCCTTCGGCCTCACGTTCCTGTGGTCGCACGAGACCGTCGTGCGCGCACAGGCCCGCGTCACCATCAAGGAGACGTTCTCGACGCTGCGGCACAACCGCCCGCTCGCCATTCTCTGCGGCGCCAGCTTCTTCTACCTCGTCGGCTTTTACACCGTCACCGGGGCCACGCTCTACTACGCGACCTACATTCTCGGCGACGCGGCGCTCGCGTTCCAGGTGGCGCTCCTTTCCACCGGCGTCCAGATCATCGTCACGCCGTTCATCCCGAAGCTCATCGGCCGGTTCGGCAAGAAGACCCTGTTCCAGTACGCGGGCGTCCTGACCATCGTCGGCGGCGTCGGCCTCTACCTGACGCCCGACGGCATCATCTGGTTCGCCCTGCTCTGCCTCGGCATCAAGGGCGTCGGGTTCTCGCTCATCAACACGCTGATGTTCGCGCTCGAGCCCGACACCGTCGAGTACGGCGAGTGGCAGTCCGGCAAGCGGTCCGAGGGCGCGACCTACGCGATCTTCTCCTTCACCCGCAAGCTCACCCAGTCGATCGGCGGTGCCGCGACGGCGTGGGCCCTGGCCCTCGGCGGCTACGTCTCGGCGACCACCGCGGTCGCCGCCCCCGAGCAGCCCGCTTCCGCGCTGGAGGCCATCAAGATCGTCTTCGGCCTGGTCCCCGCGGCCGCCGCGATCCTCGCCATGATCGTGTTCATCACCTACCCGCTGACCGACCAGCGCTTCCGCGAGGTCCGCGACGAGACCGAGGCCCGCAAACGCCGGCTCGAGCACGCCGTGCTCGGCGACCACGGGGCGATCTGATGTGGACTCTGTCCGGCTTCGCCGATGAGATCGACCCGGATCTCGCGACCCAGTGCGCGGTGCTGAACGACCTCCGCATCACCCACGTCGAGTTCCGCAGCGCCTGGGACACCAACGTCCTCGACCTGACCGACGAGCAGCTCGACGAGGCGGCGACGATCCTCGCGCGCCACGGCCTGTCGGTCTCCTCGATCGGCTCACCCCTCGGCAAGATCAATATCGAGGACGACTTCGACGCCCACCTCGTCCGGGCCGAGCGGGCCCTGGTCGTCGCCCGGCGCCTCGGCGCCCCGTTCATCCGGGTCTTCTCGTTCTTCCTGCGCCCGGACCAGCCGCCCGCGCGGCACCGCGACGAGGTGCTCCGCCGGATGAGCGCCCTCGCGGCGCTGGCCGAGCCCACCGGCATCGTGTTGCTGCACGAGAACGAGAAGGACATCTACGGCGACGTCCCGGAGCGGGTCCTCGACATCGTCGAGTCGGTCGGGTCGCCCGCGCTGCGGCTGGCCTGGGACCCCGCCAACTACGTGCAGGTCGGCGTCACCCCGTTCACCGACGGCTACGCGAAGCTGCGCCCGCACACCGTCTACGTCCAGATCAAGGACGCGCTGCTCGCGACCGGCGACGTCGTGTCCGCGGGCGAGGGCGACGGGCAGGTCCGCGAGACCGTGCGCGCGCTGGCCGCCGACGGCTTCGACGGCTTCTTCTCCATGGAGCCGCACCTGGGCACCTACAACGAGTACGGCGCGCTCTCCGGGCCTGCGAACTTCACCCGCGCCACCCGCGCGTTCACCGCCATCCTCGACAGCGAAGGGATCACCTACTCATGAAGCTCCGATTCGCCCTCGTCGGGGCGGGTGTGATCGGCAAGGTCCACGCCGAGGCCCTGGCCGCGCTGCCCGACGTGGCCGAGCTCGTCGCCGTCGTCGACCGCGACCCGGCGAAGGCGCGGGAGCTGGCCGCCCGGTACGGGGCCGAGTCCGCCACCGACCTGGACGCGGTGCTGCGCCGCGACGACGTCGACGCCGTCACCATCTGCACCCCCAGCGGCGTGCACGCCGACGGCGCCGTGGCGGCCCTGGACGCGGGCAAGCACGTCGTCGTCGAGAAGCCGATCGACATCACGCTCGCCGCGGCCGACCGGATCATCGACGCGGAGAAGCGCTCCGGGAAGACCGTCGGGGTCATCTCCCAACACCGCTTCGACCGCTCCACCGAGAAGGTCCTCGCCGCCGTGCGGGACGGGCGGCTCGGCACGATCACCTCGGCCATCGCCTCGCACGCCTGGTGGCGGGGCCAGACCTACTACGACTCCGGCGACTGGCGCGGCACCTGGGCCCTCGACGGCGGCGGCGCCGTGATGAACCAGACCGTGCACACCATCAACCTGATGATCACGACGCTGGGCACCCGGTCGAGGTCTTCGCCTACACCGCCTGCCTCGCCCACGAGCGCATCGAGGTCGAGGACACCGCCGTCGCGGTGGTGAAGTTCGCCTCCGGCGCGCTCGGCGTCATCCACGGCACGACCGCGGCCTACCCCGGTCTGGACGCGAGCCTGCGCGTCTTCGGGTCGAAGGGCTCGGCCGTGATCACCAACGACGAGCTGACCTACCTGCACCAGAACGAAGGACCTGCCCCCGAGATCGGGATGGCCGCGCAGACCGGGGGCAACCAGGTCACCGACGAGGACCGGCTGGACCCGGCCGAGCTCGGGCTGGGCGCCGCGCACGGCCGCCAGTTCGCCGACTTCGTCGACGCCGTCGCCACCCGCCGAGCCCCGCGGGTCGGCACCGCCGAGGCCCGGACGTCGCTGTCGGTGATCCTCGCGCTGTACGAGTCCGCCGCGTCCGGCAAGCCGGTTGCACTGTGAGCGCGCGCCTGGCGGTCAACCCCATCGCCTATTGGCTAGCGGGGGGCACGCCCGACCGAACCACCCGCACGCTGGGCCCGGCCTTCGCCGAGCTGGCCGACATCGGCTATCCGGCGGTGAAGGCCGACGTGCCCGACGACATGGCGGCCGAGGACTACCTTCCCTGGCTCGCGTCGTTCGGGCTGGAGCCCGCGCTGAGCCTCTACAGCGGCGCGTTCGCCGACCGCGCGACGCACGCGGAGCAGGCCGAGGCGGCGCGCCGGTTCGCGGCCCGGCAGGCGTCGTTCGGCCAGCGGTACTGCATGATCTCGACGATCGAGCCGCCCGGCAGCCCGCGGCGCGAGCACCCGGCGGTGGGCCACGGCTTCGACCCGGACCGGCTCGACGTCGTCGTCGAAGGCATCGCGGCGTGCAGCGCGGCGATGCGCGCGGAGGGGGTCACCGCCGCGCTGCACCCGCACGTCGGCGGGTGGGTGGAGACCGAGCACGAGCTGCGCGCGGTGTTGGACGGCGTGCGCCCGGATCTGCTGGCCTTCGGCCCGGACACCGGGCACATGTCGTGGGCGGGCATGGACGTGCCCGCGGTGCTGCGCGACTACGCCGACCGCATCGTCGGCGTGCACCTCAAGGACACCTTCGCCGCAGGCATCGCCCGGGCCGCGGCCGACGACCTCGACTACCAGACGGCGACCGAGCCGGGCCGGATCTGGGCCGAGCCCGGCCTCGGCGACGTGGACCTGGCCGCCTGCCTCGCGGCGTTCCCCGCGGGCTTCGAGGGCGACTACATGATCGAGGTCGACGTGCCGTCGCTGCCGTTGCGCGAATGCCACCAGGTGGCCTACGACTGGGCGCTCGCCACGCTGGGCGTCCGGCCGTGACCCCGCTGCGGGTCGCCGTGGTCGGCTGCGGCGACATCGCGGCCGTCCACCTCGACGCGATCCTCGACGCGGCCGGGGCCGAGCTCGTCGGGGTCTGCGACGTCGACGAGGAGCGCCGCGCCGCGGCGGCCGCCCGCGGGAACTGCGCAGGCTTCCCCGACCTGACCGCGATGCTCGACGGCCTGCTGGACACCGGGGCGCTGGACGTCGTGCACGTCTGCACCCCGCACCACCGGCACGCCGACCTGGCCGCGCAGTGCCTGGCCCGGGGCGTCTCGGTGCTGGTGGAGAAGCCCGTCGCGCACACCGTTGCCGACGGCGAGCGGCTCGCCTCGGTCGCGGAGGACAGCAGCGCGGTGCTCGGCGTCTGCTTCCAGAACCGCTACAACGACACCGCCCGGAAGCTGCGGGAACTGCTCGACGGCGGCGAATTGGGCCGGATCCTGGGAGCCCGCGCTGAGGTGACCTGGTTCCGCGACGCCGGCTACTACGCGCGGCGCGACTGGCGCGGCCGCTGGGCCACCGCCGGTGGCGGGGTGCTGATGAACCAGGCGATCCACACCCTGGATCTCCTGCAGTGGTTCGTCGGCCCGGTGACCGACGTCCGCGGCACCGTCGCGACGCTGGCGCTGCACGACGTCATCGAGGTGGAGGACACCGCGGCGCTGCGCCTGCAGCACGGCCCGGCCGACAACCCGGTCGGCTCCGTCTTCTACGCCACCAACGGGCACGTCGAGAACACCCCGCCGACCATCGAGATCATCACCGAACACGCCCGCGTCCGGCTGGACACCCACCTCACCGTCGCGCACGACGACGGGCGGGTCGAGACCTTCCGACCTGCCACCGTGGCGTCGGGAGCGCGGTCCTACTGGGGCGCGTCCCACGGCCTGCTGATCGACGACTTCTACCGGCACGTCAGCGCGGGCAAGCGCTTCTGGATCGACGCACCCGCCGCCCTGGAGAGCCTGCGGGTGATCCAGGCTGCGTACGACCGACGCCCGCGCCCGCTGGACAGCTGATCCTCTGGACAGCGGCCATCCTCGCCGCGAGGATGTGGCACCACCGATCGAGGAGCGGGGGAACGGCCACGATGTCAGAAGATCCGGCCGAGACAGTCCGCAGATTCGACGAAGCGTTCAACCGCCACGACCTTTCCGCCCTGGCTGATCTCATCACCGAGGACTGCGTGTTCGAGAGCACCACGCCGCCTGACGGGCAACGCATCACCGGCCGCGCCGAGGTTCTGGAGGCGTGGGGGCAGGTGATGGCCGACGCCACGGACGTCCGTTTCGAGGTCGAGGAGATGATTCCCTCCGGTGATCGAGTCGTCGTGCTCTGGCGCTACAGCTGGGCCGATGGCCACATCCGCGGCGTCGACGTCATGCGCGTTCGCAACGGCCGAGTCGCCGAGAGTTTCGCGTACGTCAAGGGTTGAAGCCCGCTCACCGCGGCAGGCAAGAGGATCGGCTCACGTCAGCCGTACGCGGCGTGCCCGACCGACTTCCAGCAGCCCGCAGCCGACGCCCGCCCCGAGCATCGCCAGGCCACCCACCGGCCAGTAGATGTGGGAATGCAGGAACACGAGCGCCGCACCGACGAGCAGGGCCGAGCCCGGGAGCGCGGCCAGCCGATCGCGCCGGACGAGGAGGGTGGCGGTCGCGAGGGACGCGAGCAGGAAGCCCGTGACGCCGACCACCGCGAGCTGATCGCCGAGCCGGATCAGGTCGAGCGCCACCGGGCTGCCCGCGGGTTGCGCGGCCACGGCGAGTCCCGCGCCGATGCCCGCCAGGGTGTCCAGGCCGGTGTAGAACGCGGCGTAGACGTAGGCGGCGATCCGGACCAGCCACGCCGGCGGCCCGCGCTCACCGCGCACCAGGAAAACGAGCGCCAGACCGAGGAGCGGGAAGACCGGCAGCAGCACGACGTGCAGCTGCCACCAGGCTGCGGCCGTGCCCGGCGTGAGCTGGGTCGGGTGGAACAGGCCCAGCAGCGAGAGGACGAGCCCGGGTGCCGCAGCCGTGAGCACCGCAAGCACCCGCCGCAGCCCGCCCTCAGGCCGGTGCATCGTGACTCCGGTCGCGCCGCTGCCTCATCCAGCCCCACCCCGCCTCGCCGTCCCGAGCAGACACCCTCCCCCGCGGTCCGCCGCTCCGGCACATCCCAGGCCCACGCGTCCGCGAACCGTAAGCCCGGGCTGCCTGAGTTCGACGTCTTACCGCACTCCCCTGATGGGGGCCATCGTGACGGTCGTGGCATTCCTGCAGCTCACCACCATCATCGTCGAGGACTACGACGACGCGATCGCCTTCTTCACCCGCGCGCTGGGATTCGAGCTGGCCGAGGACTCACCAGCCCGCACGAACGACGGCCGTCCCAAGCGTTGGGTGGTCGTCCGGCCGCCGGGCGGACAGACCGGCATCCTCCTCGCCCGCGCTGACGGCGAACACCAGGTCGCGGCGATCGGCAACCAGCACGCCTCCCGGGTCGGGTTCTTCCTCCGCGTCGACGACTTCGACGGCAGCTACCAGCGCATGAAGGCAGCCGGGGTCGAGTTCCTCGGCGAGCCCCGCACCGAGCCCTACGGCCGGGTCGTCGTCTTCCGCGACGTCGCGGGCAACCACTGGGATCTCCTCGGCGCCTCGCCCTGAGCGCCGTCCGCGTCCCTCGCGTCGCAGGCCAGCACATCGGTTTCGTCGGTGGGTACCCGTAGCCTGCCGGTTGTGGCGAAAGACGAACCCACCTGGCTGCCGGTCACCTGCGCGGGCTGCGAGCACCGCTGGTACGGCATCGAACGGGCACATTGCGCGTCCTGCCACCGCACCTTCGCCGCCCTCGACCTCTTCGACCAGCACCGAGTCGACCACCTGTGCCGCAACCCCGCGTCGCTCCGCATGACCAGGCACGCCAAGTCCGGCGTGTGGGAGCCGCGCTCCCCCGCCGTCAAGACCCGACGCGCAGGCTGAGCCCATCGCGCGGCGGTCGTTGCTATTCGGCGATGAAGCGATCGAGCCGGTCCAGGAGGTCCTCGAGGGCCCGTTCGAACTCCGCGGTGGCGTGGTCCTCGGAGAGCTTGCCCTCGAGCCGCCGGATCTGCGGGAAGTTCGCGAGATCGAGGGCCTGGTCGGCGTTGGGTACGTCGGATTCGCCCTCGTCGAGGGGCTCTTCGGCCGGCCCGGTCTGGGCGCCGAGGAGGGTGGCTTCGAGCAGCAGGTGTCCGAGCAGGAAGCTGGAGAAGGCCCGGTAGGCCTCGACCGCGCGGGCGTCGTCGAACCCGCGCGCGATGAGCGTGGTGAGGAAGTCCTCCACGACCCGCAAACTGCGCAGCGGTGGCCGCAACCACGGCGCGGCGGGATGCCGGGTCGCGATCAGCGGGAAGACCTTCGGGTGGTCGCGGGCCAGCGAGCGGACGCCGTGGGCGAGCCATTGCAGGTAGGCCTGCCAGCCCTCGGTGGCCGTGAGGAGGGCATCATCCGAGCGCAGGTGCAGCTCGGCGACCATGCGGTCGACGATGCCCTCGAGCAGGTCCTCGCGGCCGTTGACGTAGCGGTAGAGCGACATCGCCTCGACGCCGAGCTCGTTGCCGAGCCTGCGCATCGTCAGCGCGGTGAGCCCGCGCTCGTCGATGAAGTCGATGGCCGTGGCGATGATCCGGTCGCGGGACAGTCCGGGCCGCGCTGTCTCCGCGGTGGCGGACGTCGGGCGCCGCGCGTCGCCGTCCACCCTCGTCCCCCCGTCGTGGCGTCCCGTTCGTCCGCCGCGTGGCGGTTCGGCTGATCTTACCCCCGGACGTTGCCACCGATCGCGATCGGCGAGCGGTTAGGGCCCTTCCCGACCGGGTAGCACTTATGCCGTAAGGCGCGCGCTTACGCAGTAAGGCGGGGCTCCCGCGTCGGTGCGCGCCGAACGACGCAGTCGGATCCACGACGATGTGAGGAGCGAGACAGGATGACCACCAGTCAGGAGCAGCTACGCCAGCTGACGGGCGCCACCGCGTACGACCGCGACGGCGACAAGCTCGGCCGGATCGGGCAGGTCTACTTCGACGACAACACCGACCAGCCCAAGTGGATCACGGTGAACACCGGCTTGTTCGGCATGGGCGAGAGCTTCGTGCCGCTGCAGGGTGCCCAGTTCGGCGGCGACCGCGTGACGCTCGCCTACGACAAGGCCACCATCAAGGACGCACCCAACGTCGACGGTGAGCGACACCTGGACGCGGAGGAGGAGCAGCAGCTCTACCGCCACTACGGCCTCGACTACGGCGGCGGTTTCTCGGGCGAGCGGGCCGGGCGCCACGAGCGGCGCGACGACAGCGCGGCCGGGGTCGTCGGCGACGACACCCGGCGCGACCTGGCCGACCGGACCGAGGGCTACGACACCTCCGGTCCGACCACCGACACCGCGATGACCCGCTCCGAGGAGCGCCTGCGGGCGGGCACCGAAACCCAGGAAGTCGGGCGGGCGCGGCTGCGCAAGCACGTGGTGACCGAGCACGAGCAGGTCACCGTCCCGGTGTCGCACGAGGAGGTTCGAGTCGAGCGGGAGCCCATCACCGACGCCAACCGGGGTGCGGCCGACGCCGGGCCTGCGATCTCCGAGGAGGAGCACGAGGTCACCCTGCGCGCGGAGCGGCCGGTGGTGAGCACCGAGACGGAGGCGGTCGAACGGGTCCGGCTGGGCACCGAGACCGTTCGCGAGCAGGAGACCGTGAGCGGCGAGGTCCGCAAGGAGCAGATCGAGCTCGACGACGACGCCCGCACCGGCGGCGACCGGCGCCGCTGAGTCGACCGACCCGCTCCCCCTTGCAGGCGTCTCGGCCGGCAGGGGGGAGCTGGGGTCGTCGATCGCGCACCTCACCGAGGAGCCACGCAATGGCACATCAGCAGGCGACCCCGCCTCCACGCCGCTCCGCCTTCGGTCGGGCGGTGGTGTGGTCACTCGTCGCGGTCAGCGCGATCCGGGGGCTGCGCCGACCCGATGCCGGGCCGGACCACGCCGCCGCGGCGCCGGGATCCGCGAACGCCTCCGACGAGGCGGGTTCCGCCGCAGTTGGCGCGAACGATCGGACGCACCCCGCCCGAGCAGACGGCGGGGATGCGTCGCGGCCGGGCGGGGAGGCGGGGGCACCCACACAGATCCCGCCGACCGGCTGGTGGCAGGTGACCCGTAGGGCGTTCGCGGAAAGCACCGCGGACAACGTCGGCATCCTCGCGGGAGGTGTGGCCTTCTTCGCGTTCCTGGCGATCCCTCCCGCGCTCATCGCGGGCCTGACGCTCTACGGGATCGTCGCCGATCCGCAGACGGTCACCCGCCAGGTGCAAGCGCTGGCCGGTTCGCTGCCCCGGGAAGCCCAACCGTTGATCGCCGACCAGCTCAACACGCTGGCCAACGGCGGCAACGGCGCGCTGGGCATCGGTTTGGTCGTCTCGGTGCTGGCGGCGTTGTGGAGCGCCTCGACAGGAACGAGCAACCTGATGGCCGCGGTCAACATCGCCTACGACCAGCAGGAGTCGCGCGGATTCCTCAAGCTGCGCGCGACCGCCCTCGCGCTGACGCTCGGCGCGATCGTGTTCGTGCTCCTGACCCTGTTCCTCATCGGCGTCGTGCCCCCGTTGCTCCAAGCGCTCCAGTTGGGGGTCGTGGGCATCGTCCTCGCCCAGATCCTGCGGTGGGCGCTGCTGATCGGCCTCGTGGTCGCGGCGCTGGCGATCGTGTACCGGCTCGCGCCGGACCGCGACGCCCCCAAGTTCGCGTGGACCAGCCCCGGTGCGTTCACCGCCACCCTCCTGTGGGTGCTCGGCAGCGTCGGGTTCAGCCTCTACGTCAACAACTTCGGCAGCTACAACAAGACCTACGGCGCCCTCGCCGGGGTCATCGTGTTCCTGCTGTGGCTGTACCTGACCAGCTACATCGTCCTGCTCGGCGCCGAGATCAACGCCGAGTCCGAGAAGCAGACGGCGGTGGACACCACCGTGGGCGAACCGCAGCCGATGGGGCAGCGGCACGCCGTCGCCGCCGACACCCTCGCCGAGCCCGCCGACCCACGCGGCGCACGCTGATCGGTGCGACCGAAACGCGACCCTCGCCGACCTCGGGGCGGGTACGTCAGGAGCGCGGCGACGACTCGCCCTGGCGCGGCGGGATGCCGATGGCCAGGATCGCGACGTCGTCGTCGAGGCCGTCGCCGAAGCTTGCGAGCAGCTCGATGAGCGCCTCCACCACGTCGGGAGCTCGCGCAGGCGCAAGGCGGCTGACGAACTGCTGCAACGTGTCCTCGTCGTAACGGTCGCGCTCGGGGTTGACCCGGGCTTCGGTGAGGCCGTCGGTGTAGAGCAGCAGGGTGTCGCCTGCTTCGATGCGCAGCTCGGCTCGCGTGAAGTGAGCATCGGGGACGACCCCGACGAGCTGGCCCTGAGGCAGGTGGCAGAAGTCGGCGGACCCTGCCGCGCGCAGGACCAGCGCCGGGGTGTGGCCGCCGGTGGCCAACGTCAGCCCCGCGCCGTGCTCGTCGGGCTGGAGCAGGCCGAGGAGCACGGTGCAGAACTCGGGGTGGTCCGCGGGCTCCCTGTGGACCAACGCGTGGTTGAGGGCGGTCAGCACGTGGATCGGGTCCGGGTCCCGAGCGGCTGCGGTGCGCAGGGTGTAGCGGATCAGCGAGGTCAGCGCGGCGGCCATGGCGCCTTTGCCGCAGACGTCGCCGAGGAAGAAGCCCCACGTGTTCGCGGACACCGGGAAGAGGTCGTAGAAGTCGCCGCCGACCTCGTCCAAGGACGCGGGGTGGTAGTAGGCCGCGGTCTCGACGCCCGCGATCGTCGGCAGCTGCGGCGGCAGGAGACTGCGTTGCAGCACGGTCGCGAGCCGTTGCACCCGCTCGCGTTCCCGTTCGGCTTCCTGGCGCGCGTGCAGCAACTCGCGTTCGTAGGAGCGCCGGTCGCGGGCGTCGAACACGGTGCAGCGCACGACCGCGGGCCCGTGCTCGTGGCCGGGACGGACGGCGGCGGTGATCAACACGGGGAGGCGCCCACCATCGGCGGTGGCCATGTCCACCGACACCTCACCGACCGCGTTCTGCATGCTCAGCAGCGGCGCGATGTGCGTCTCGTAGTAGATCCGGCCGCCGACGGTGAGCAGGTCCGCGAGCCTGCGGCGCCCGACGAGGTCCTCGCGGTGTTGCCCGAGCCACCCCACGAGCGTTGAGTTGATCTTGACGATGGTGCCGTCGGGCAGCGTGGACAGGTGGCCGCAGGGGGCGTTCTCGTAAAGCTCTTCGACGGCGGCGTTCTCCGCGGCCACCGCGGCGGCGACCGCCGCACGCCGCTCGGGGGTCACGACCGCCATGCCCGCAGGTGGGCTGCGGTCGTCCGCGCCCCGTCCGATGGCCGGATCACCCCGACGAGCCGAACGCGACGATCTGTTCGGCGGTCTCCCGTGGCGCGCTGAGCTGGGGACAGTGCCCGGTCGCATCCAGCGTGACCAGCACGCTCCCCGGTATGTGCTCCTGCACGTACTCCCCCACCTCGGGTGGGGCGATCACGTCCTGAGCGCACTGCAGCACCAGCGTCGGGATCGTGACCTCCGCGAGGTCGGCGCGGTTGTCGGACAGGAAGGTGGCGCGGGCGAACACCTGGGCGACGTGCGGGTCCATCTGGCAGAAGCTGTTCGTCAACTCCTCGCCCAGCTCCGGCCGCTCGGGATTGCCCATGATCACCGGCGCCATGGTCGCCGACCAGCCCAGGTAGTTGTCGCTCAACGACTCGAGGAGCTCCTGGATGTCCGCCCGGCTGAACCCCCCGCGGTAGTCGCCGTCGTCGATGTAGCGCGGTGACGGGGTCACGAGCACCAGCTTGGCGAACCGCTGCGGCTCGAGTCGCGCCGCGAGTACGCCGATCATGGCGCTGACCGAGTGCCCGACGAACACCACCTCGCGCAGATCCAGCTCCCGGCACAGCTGCGCCACGTCCTGCGCGTAGCCGTCCAGCGACGAGTAGCGCTGAGCATCCCAGGCGCTGCGATCCGAGCGGCCCGAGCCGACGAAGTCGAACGTGACCACCCGGAACGTCTCGGCGAGCCGCGGCGCCACCAGCCGCCACATGTGCTGATCACAGCCGAAGCCGTGGGCGAGCAGCACCACCCGCCCCGTGGGCGGTCCTGTCTCCACGACATGGTGCCGCGTCCGCACGTTCACGTCCTCATCCTCACAGACACGGCCCCGACTCCAGTACGGCCTTCTCGGCTTGTCGGGTGGTCGATCACGCAGTGGTGTCCGCGCCGGTCACGGCGGCCAAGAAGCGCACGATGCGGCGGGCTGCTCGCCGGTCCGGGTCGAGGTCGGTGTTGTAGACCCCGACGCTCAGACCACGGCACTTCGGGTCGCGAAGGGCCAGGCCGACGATGGCGGTGAGCTCGGCCCAGCTCAGTCCGCCGGGCATGGTCGGGTCGCCCGCCGCGTCGCAGGCGGCGAACTCGGTACCACTGAGCACGTCGAGATCGACGTGCGCCCACCACGCAGGCGTCCACGCGAGATGCTCCGCGGCGTCCGTGGCCAGCTCGCCGACCCGTCCGTGCACCTGCTCGGCCGGGTGCAGTCGCACCCGATCGGCGAGGGAGGCCACGGCGAGGGCATCGCGGTACGCCTCGTCGCGCTGGCCGAGCATCACGAGCGCGTCCGGCCCGATCGCGGGCAGGTGGCGGCGCAGTGCCCCGGGGGCGGCGGCCAGCCCCAGGAGCAGCGCGATCTCCATGTTGGCGGCCTCGCCGTCGGGAGAGGCCGCCATCGTGGTCGCGTCCTCGTGCGCGTCGATGAACAGCAGTCCGGCCGCGCCTGCCTCGTCACGCACCGCCGGAACGACGCCGAGCAGAACCGCGCAGTCCGCGCCGTACAGCAGCGGGAAGCGGCGCTCGGCCAGCGAACCGCGAACGCGGTCGTAGACCGCGTCGATCATCGTGAGCAGCGCGTCCTCGTTGAGCAACCCGGTCGGACCTCGGCTCGGCTCCGGATCGAGCGTCGTGACGTCCGCGGTGAGCACCGCACCCGGCAAGGCGGTCGCCAGCCCCGCCTCCCGCAACGCGGTGGGCGCTTGGGCCTGCCCGCGGCGACGTCCGGAGCCGTCGAAGCACACCCCGATCAAATCGACTTCATCCAGGCGGCGGAAGGACACGGCATCCAGCATGGCCGCCACCCTGTAGGGGTGACGGATTGGCTGCAATGGCACAACGCCCGCGGCGGCGGCCGCTCACCCACGATCGCCGTGGTGTGCGGCGACGCGGGAACCACGACGGCCCACCTGGGCGCCGTGCCCGCCGACCTCCTGCTGCTCTGCGGCATCTTCGGCAACGTGCCCGACGACGACATCCGCACCACGGTCGCGGCGGTGCCCGCTCTGCTGGCCGCGGGCGGCACCATCGTGTGGACCCG
>Ga0207688_10000691_pt1 | contig 16661 bp, 19 predicted proteins | sample KBSMiscanthusM4_FD_184296 | JGI IMG/M metagenome (GOLD analysis project Ga0207688, IMG submission 184296) | Miscanthus rhizosphere microbial communities from Kellogg Biological Station, Michigan, USA - M4 (SPAdes) (version 2) | ecosystem: Host-associated > Plants > Roots > Rhizosphere ...
CCAGCCAGTACTTCTCGGGCTTGAAGGCGCGGATCTCCTCCTCGCGGCGGGCGATGATGGCCAGCGTCGGCGTCTGCACGCGCCCGAGCGAGACGGCGCCGTCGAACGAGGAGCGCAGGCGGATGGTGGCGGCCCGGGTCGCGTTCATGCCCACGATCCAGTCGGCCTCCGAGCGCGAGCGCGCGGCCTGCTCCAGCGACGCCTTGGCCTGGGCCGGCAGCAGTGCGGAGAACGCCTGCTCGATCGCCTGCTTGGTCATCGACTGCAGCCACAGCCGGCGCACGTCCTTCTTCGCGCCCGCCTTCTCGTACAGGTAGGCGAAGATGAGCTCGCCCTCGCGCCCGGCGTCGCACGCGTTGATGACCACGTCGACGTCGTCGCGCTTGAGCTGGCGGCTGATCACGGCCATCTGCTTCTTGGAGCGCTCGTCGCGGATGACGAGGCGGAAGTGCTCGGGCACGATCGGCAGGTCGGCCATCCGCCACTTCTTGAACTTGGGGTCGTACTCGTCGGGCTCGGCGAGCTGGACGAGGTGCCCGACGGCCCAGGTCACGATGTACTCGGGCGCCTCGAGGTACCCGTCGTGCTTGGCGAACGCGCCCGGGAGCACCCGCGCCAGGTCACGTCCAACCGACGGCTTCTCCGCGATGACGAGGGTCTTGCCCATCGCGGCGGCAGAGTAGCGCCAACCCCAGCTGCCTCCGCCGCGCGGCACAAAGCCACTGCAACCTTTGCGCGCCCGTGGGTAGGTATCAGTGAGATGTTCGAAGTCGTCTGTCCAGAGTGCGGCTACCGCGTCGGTGTGGGGACGTTCTCGGATCCGGGGAGCTGCCCGAGCTGCGACCTGCCGCTCATGCTCACCGCCGAGTTTCGTGCCCTGCCTCGCGAGGACCTCGTCGCCGAGGCCAAGCGCCGCAAGAAGCTCGAGGCGGTCGTAACCCGCTGATCAGTGCGCGCAGGCGCCGGTGCTGACGGGCTGCGAGGCCCGCGCCAGCGCCCGGCGCACGATCCGGTTGGGGACCCCGTAGCCGCCCCGTTCGCCTCCGCCCACGGTCGCCGCGAACACCGTGGACATCACCCGACCCGTGCCGTCGACCACGGGGCCGCCCGAGTTCCCCGGCCGCACGCGGCCGCGGAACGTCGTGATCGAGCGCGAGATCGGCCCGCGCCCGTACGCGTCCTGGGACGAGAAGGTCTGCGTCATCCCCAGACGCGCCGCCGTGGCCCGGAAGGGGCCGTTCTGCGGATAGCCCAGGACCGCGCCGGCGGCGCCGCGCCGCGGGCGCGGGGCCAGGTCCAGCGCTCGGCGTTGCAGCCCCGGGACCCGTAGCACCGCCACGTCGTTGGAGGGGTCGAAGTAGATCGTGGTCGCGTTGAGCATGGGCGGGGCGCCGTCGGCCTCGACCGTGGTGTCGCTCTCCCCCGCGACCACGTGGGCGTTGGTCACCACGACGCCGGTGGCGGCCACCCAGCCCGAGCCTTCGACGTTCAGCCCGCAGGCGGTGCCGAGCACGCGCACGACGCTGTCGCGCGCCCGCTTGATCCTCGGGTCGCGCAGGATGGCCGACTTCGGCGGCGCCACGTCGGGCTGGGGGCCGTGGATCTGCGGGATCGGGTCCAGGCGCGAGAGCGCGTTGAGGATCGGCCCCGTGGGCGGCAGGATCGCGTTCAGGTTGCGCAGGATCAGCGAGCGCTGGATGTCGTGGCGCAGGGTCGAGGCGCCCGGGGCCTGCAGCGCCGCCGCGCCGGCGATCCATGCCACCCCGAGCGCCACGCACGCCGTCAGCACCGCGCCGAGGACCCCGTCGACGATCGCGAATCCGGGGATGCGCAGGCGCCGGCGCACGGCCACCCCGAAGCCCTCCAGCACGACGGCGAGGATCACCCCGACGACCAGCGCGCCCAGGAGCCCGAACAGCGGCGCGTAGGGCGAGTGGGCCCCCTCGGAGAGCACCAGCGGCGCCAGTCGCGTGCCCAGGAACGCCCCGAGGGCGAACCCGGCCAGCGACAGCACGCCCACGATGAATCCCTGTGCATATCCATACAGGGCCACCAGCAGGCAGACGCCGATGATGATCCAATCGATTGGTGTCACGGCCTACAGGTTGACTAGGCTCGGCAGGTGGCACGGACGATCACACGGGAAGCGCCGCTACGGAAAGAGGCGCCGGCACGTCGCGACCGACTCCTGCGACGGCTGCTCCCCGTGCTCGTGCTGGCCGCGATCGCGCTCCTCGTCGGGGTCATCGTGGGCGCCAGCCACGTGCCCGCCGAGCGCAAGATCGCCCAGCAGTTCGCGCAGGACTGGGACCGCGGCGACTACGGCTCCATGTACGACCTGATCGCGGCCGACGTCAAGCGGCGGGTCACGCCGCTGCAGTTCGCCAGCGCCTACCGGGCCGCCGCCGCGACCGCCACCGGGACCGGCGTCCGCACCGGCAAGGTGCCCGACCCCGAGGGCGGCGTGGTGCGCCTGCCCGTCGCCGTCCGCACCCGGATCTGGGGCACGCTGCCGGGCGTCGTCTCGCTGCCGTTCAGCGGCGACGGCGACGACGCCCGCGTGGACTGGCGCCCGAACCTGGTCTTCCCCGGGCTCGATCCCGGCCGGCACCTGACCCGCAACACCGCACTGGGCCAGCGCGGCGACATCCTGGCCCGCAACGGCCAGCCCCTGGTCAGCGGCGCCGGGCGCGCCGTCGCCTTCCCCGCCGCCCAGAGCCTCGCGGGCGAGATGGGCAAGCCCGGCCCGGTCCAGCGCCACGCGCTGCGACCGCTCGGCTACCCGCCCGACGCGCGCGTCGGCACCTCCGGTCTCGAGCTCGCGCTCAACCGCCAGCTCGCCGGCCAGCCCGGCGGCGTCCTGCGCGCCGGCGGCCACACGATCGCGAAGAGCACGCCGAAGGCGGGCGAGAACGTGCGCTCGACGATCGACCCCTCCGCGCAGAAGGCGGCCGCCGCCGCGCTGGGCGGCCGCCTCGGCGGGGCGACGGCGATCACGCCCGACGGCGAGATCCTGGCCATGGCCGGCATCGCCGGCAGTGACCTCCAGCCGCCGGGCTCGACGTTCAAGATGATCACCCTGACGGCGGTGCTCGAGGCCAACGCGGCCAAGCCGTCGACCGTCTTCCCCTACCAGACCGCCACCCACCTCGAGGGCGTCCGCCTCGAGAACGCCAACGGCGAGTCGTGCGGCGGCACGCTGGTGCAGTCGTTCGCGAACTCGTGCAACTCGGTCTTCGCCCCGCTGGGGGCCAAGATCGGGGCCCAGAAGCTCGTCTCCACCGCCGAGCGCTTCGGCTTCAACCAGCCGCCCGACGTGCCGGGCATCGCCGAGAGCACGCTGCCCCAGGCCAACAAGGTGGGGGATGACCTCGCGGTCGGCTCGACGGCCATCGGCCAGGGCGACGTCCAGGCCAGCGCGGTGGAGATGGCCGTCGTAGCCGCGACGATCGCCAACCGCGGCCGGCGCCCGCGGCTGCGCGTCGACCTCGACTCCCGCCCCAGCTACACCCGCGTGACCAGCCCGCGCGTGGCCCGCACGGTGGGCAAGATGATGGTCGCGGTGGTCCGGAGCGGCACCGGCACCGCGGCTGCGATCCCCGGCGTTACCGTGGCCGGCAAGACCGGCACCGCCGAGCTCGGCAACACCGTTGACCAGTCCGGCAACAAGAACGCCGACGCCCCCGACACCGACGCCTGGTTTGCCGCCTTCGCCCCCGTGCGCAAGCCGCGCGTGGCGGTCGGCGTCCTGCTCGTCCAGGCCGGCGCCGGAGCCGACGTGGGCGCGCCCGCGGCGCACGACCTGCTCACCAGCACCCTGCAGTCCTAGCGCGCGGCCGGCGCGCCTAGACGTCGAGGCTGACCCTGCCCTTGTTCTGGAGCTGGTCGGTCACGACGAACTCCAGCGGGCGGTTGTCGAGCGCGGACACCGGCAGCTTGAACAGCACCAGCGAGCCCTGGATCACGCCTTCCGAGGCCACCGAGTTGACCGGCGGGATGAGCCCGTTGGGCGGCACCAGGCCGCCTTGATAGCTGAAGTGGTTCTGCGGGGCCTGCGGCACCGGGAAGTAGGTGTCGTCCTGGGTGTCGGTGATGACGAAGTCGTTGGCCGCGGGGTGCGTCTGCTTCGTCTCGTTGGCCACCCGGAGGAAGATCCCGAACCAGGTCTGGCCCTTGGCCAGCTTGGCCTGGAAGGGCCGGATGCCCTGCAGGTAGGTCTGGTCCTCGATGTCGTAGGGGTTGAGCTGCCGCGAGATCTGGACCTGGTAGGTCAGCGGGCCCACGTTGAGGTAGGTCCCCTCGGTCTCGCCCACGGTGCTGATCTTGGGCTTGTTGCCGCAGGCCGTGAGCACGAGCACGGCGGCGACGGCGAGGAGGGCCAGGGGGAGCTTGCGCGACACGAGGTGCGGCATCCTAATTCGAATACGGATCACCGGGCGACCGTGGCTCTGCTGCCCCGCAGGTCGCCGTCCTCGAGGATGGCCTGCAGGCGCCGCAGGGCGCGCCGGTTCTGCCGCCGCAACCAGCCGCGCGCGCCGAGCTTCTCCAGCAGCCGGTCGGTGACCAGCGCGGGCTCGGTCTCGCTCGTGAGCTCGACCCGGGTGGTGTCTCCGGCGCCCTCGAGCAGCCGGTACTCGGTGTTGACCTTGATCCGGTTGTACTTGCCCGCCCGGCCCTGCTCGACCAGCCGGTAGGGCGGGTCGAGCTCGACGATGGTCGTGTCGGCCCAGGGGAACCGGTTCAGCGGCATGTCGACGCGATAGCGGGCGCCCGCCCCGCGCCCGTAGGACTGCTCCCGCGTGAGGTGGAAGTCCTTGAGGAAGTGGTCGGTGAACTCGGCGTGGTTGGCGATGTCCGCGAGGTAGTCGAAGACCTCCTCGCGGGGCCGCGCCACGGTGGTGGTGACGGTGAAGGGCTCCACGCCGCGCGCAGTCTACGCGGCGCGGCTCACCCTCAGCACCGTGTGGCCCGCGCCCGTGGCGCGCACCAGATGGACCTCCGCCGGCTCCTCCGGCCGCAGCGTGCGGCAGAGCTCGCAGACGGCGCGTCCGCTGGCGTAGACGAACATCCGCTCGCCGATCAGGGGCGAGCGCCGGCAGTCCCGACAGCGGTCGCGACCGGCCTCGAGGCGCAGCACGCTGTTGCGCAGCAGCGCCCGCTCGAGGTCCTCGATCGAATGCGGAACGACATCGCTCATGCCCGGGGTTTTCGCCCCGCCGGGGCGCCCTCCTGCCGGCGCAGGCGACGTTTTGACGGCCACGAGCAGGGCACTTTCTGTGGCCGGGCGGGGGTTTCTCCTCGTCGCTATCATCACGAACATCAGGCGGTCAGGTGGTGGCCGCCTGTCTCCTTGGAGGGAGAGTCAATGGATGCGATGACTTCGGGCACGCTGGCGGGCACCGGTTCGTTCCGTTGCCTGGACTGCGAGTACGTGGTGACGCTCGCCGCGGACGATCGCCTCCCGACGTGCCCCGGTTGCGGCGGTGAGCGCTTCGTCCGCGCTTCGCTGTTCGGCGACCCGCGCCTGGCCGTGTCTCCCCCCTCGGCTGCGGCCTCCGAGGCCGCCTCCGGGACCTGGGTCGGCGAGGCGCGAGGCCGGATCAGCGAGCCCGGCGAGTACCTGGCCTTCCTCGACGGCGAGGAGCTGAGCGTCACCCCGCTGACGCGCGAGTGGACCCGGATCGGCCGCAGCCTGGCCGCCGACGTCCGCTTCGACGACCCGACGGTTTCCCGGCGCCACGCGCTCATCGTGCGCCAGGCCGACGGGGTCCGGGTGCTCGACGACCGCAGCCTGAACGGCGTGTTCGTGAACGGAGAGCGCGTGGAGTGGAGCGTCCTGACCGACGGTGACGAGATCGTCGTCGGGCGCCATGTCCTGCGCTTCCTCCACGTGCCGGCCACGGGGACCAGCGAGCCGTCCTCGGCCGCGCCGGCCACCGAGTCGACCGTCCTCTGACCACCGACGGTCGAGCGAGGAGAGCGCGGTCCCCTTCGAAGGGGAGGGGACCGCACGTCCACCCCGGGTGGGCGAGCTAGAGTCCGCCGCCCATGGCCGCGACCATCGCAGTCCTCTCCCAGAAGGGAGGAACCGGCAAGACGACCACCGTCCGGACCCTGCGCGACGTCTTTCGCCAGCTCGGCCTCGAGGTGCTGGTCGTCGACCTCGACCCGCAGGGCAACCTGTCCGACTACCTGGACGTCGATCCCGACGCCGAGCCGACCATCGGCGACGTCCTCACCGGCCGGGCCAAGGCCGCCGACGCGGTCCACGACGGCATCATCCCCGCCAACCTCAACCTGGCCGAGGCCGAGCTCACGCTCGGGGGCAAGATGGGCCGCGAGCTCACGCTGCGCAAGGCGCTGGCGGGCCTCGTGGACGACTACGACATCGTCCTCATCGACTGCCCGCCCGCGCTCGGCCTGCTCACCGTCAACGCGCTCGTGGCCGCCACGCACGCGCTGATCTCGGCCGAGGCGCAGTACTTCGCCATGCAGGGCGTCGAGCAGGCGCTGGAGGTCGTGGAGCTGGCCCGCGAGACCCTCAACCCCGACCTGCAGTGGCTCGGCGTCCTGCTCAACATCGCCGACATGCGCACGGTTCACTCGCGCGAGGCCTACGCGAACCTGCGCGAGCACTACTCGGCCAAGGTCTTCCGCACGCCGGTCCGGGCCTCGATCGCCTACGCGGAGTCGGCCGAGCGGGCGGTGTCGATCGTCGACTACCGCCCCGACCTCGGCGCGGACTACCTGGCGATCGCCGACGAGGTGCTCGAGCGGCTGAAGCTCCGCGCCGCCCGCGAGCGCCTGCGGCCGATGCTCGCCGCTAGCTGACCTCGCTCAGCTTGCCCGTCTCGACGTCGTAGACGAACCCGCGCACCGAGTCCTTGTGGGGGACGAACGGGCTCGACTTGATGCGGGCGATCGACTGGCGGACGTCGTCCTCGAGGTCGCCGAACGCCTCCGCCGACCAATGGGGCTTGATGCCGACGTCCTCCTGGATCGACTGCTTGAAGTCGTCGTCGGTGAACGTGAGCATGCCGCAGTCGGTGTGGTGGATGAGGATGATCTCCTCGGTGCCGAGCAGGCGCTGGGAGATCGCGAGCGAGCGGATCTCGTCGTCGGTGACGACGCCGCCCGCGTTGCGGATCACGTGGGCCTCCCCTTCCTTGAGGCCGAGCAGCAGCGCCGGCATGACCCGGGCGTCCATGCACGCGACCACGGCGACCTTCTTGGACGGCGGAAGCGGCAGGCCGCCCTTGTCGAAGTTCTCGGCGTACTCGGCGTTGTTCGCGAGCAGCTCGTCGGTCGCGCTCATCCGAAATCCTCCTAATTCAGTCAGGTTTCAGGTGATTGTACGCACGTCGGCCCCCTGCGGCTCGAAGGGCACGCGGGTCACGGCGGCGTCCTCGCCGGCGGCCCGGCGCAGGCCCTCCAGCACCGCCCCGGTCTGCTCGTAGTGCGTCCACACGAGCACGGTCGGGCCGGCGCCGGAGATCGTCGCCCCCAGCGCCCCGAGCTCGCGCGCCCGCTCGGCCAGCTCCAGCGAGCGCGGGTACAGGTGGGCCCGGCGGGGCTCGTGCAGGCGGTCGTGGAGCCCGGCGGCGACCAGGTCCCACTCCCCGCGCGCCAGGCCGAGCGTGAGCAGGGCGGTGCGCCCGACGTTGAACACGGCGTCGGCCAGTGGCACTTCGGGCGGCAGCGCGGCGCGGGCCTCGGCCGTGCGCACCGGCGTGTGCGGCATGACGAGGATGGCCTCGAGCCCGACCGGAGCGTCGAAGCGCGCGATCTGGCCGTCGGCGCAGACGACGAAGCCACCACGCAGTGCAGCGGCGACGTTGTCCGGATGGCCCTCGAGCGCGACGGCGGCGTCGAGCAGGTCGGCGTCGAGCTCGTAGAGGTGGTCGGCGGCCAGCACGCCCGCGACGATGGCGGCGGCGCTCGACCCCAGCCCGCCGACCATGGGGATGTCGGAGCGGATCGTGAAGCGCAGGCCGTCGGCGGAGTGCAGGCGCTCGAAGGCGCGCACGATCAGGTTGGTGCGGTCGCGGGGCACGTCGAGGTCGGTGACCACCTCGAACGTGCCGGTCTCGCGCACCTCGAGCTCGAGGTGCAGCGCGACGGCGGCGGCGAGGGCGTCGAAGCCCGGCCCCAGGTTGGCCGAGCTCGCGGGGGCGCGGACGAGCCGGCGCCGCTCCATCAGCGCAGCACCGCTTCCTCGAGCGCGCCGAGGTCGGGCTCGCACGGCACCACCCCGCCGGCGTGGTCGAGCGCGGTCGAGGGGTCCTTCAGGCCGTGGCCGGTCAGCACGCACACCACCCGCTCGGCCCCGCCCGCGCCGTGGGCGAGCAGCCCGGCGACCGAGGCGGCCGAGGCGGGCTCGCAGAAGACGCCCTCCTCGCGCGCGAGCACCTGGTAGGCGGCGAGGATCTGGGCGTCGGAGACGGCGCTCACCTTGCCGCCGGAGGTGGTCATGGCGTTCATGGCGTCCTCCCACCGGGCCGGGTTGCCGATGCGGATGGCGCTGGCGATGGTCTCGGGCTCGGCCACGGGCGCGCCGCGCACGAGCGGCGCCGCCCCCTCGGCCTGGAAGCCGTACATGCGCGGCCGGGCGTCGGACTCGGTGAAGCCGCGCCAGTACGCGGTGATGTTCCCGGCGTTGCCGACCGGGACGCAGACGGCGTCGACCTCACCGAGCACGTCGAGGATCTCGAACGCCGCCGTCTTCTGGCCCTCCATGCGGAACTCGTTGACCGAGTTGACGAGGGCGATCGGGTGACGGTCGACGAGCTCGCGAACGAGGGCGAGGGCCTGGTCGAAGTTGCCGTGCAGGGCGACCACGCGCGCACCGTGCATGAGCGCCTGGGCGAGCTTGCCCGTGGCGATCTTGCCCTCGGGCACGATCACCGCGCCGCGCAGCCCGGCGCGCGCGGCGTAGGCGGCGGCGCTGGCGGCGGTGTTGCCGGTCGAGGCGCAGACGATCGCCTCAGCCCCCTCGCGCACCGCGGCCGACACGGCGCAGGTCATCCCCCGGTCCTTGAACGAGCCGGTGGGGTTGGCCCCCTCGACCTTCAACCACACGTCGGTGCCGGCGCGTGCCGAGAGCCGCGGCGCGCGCACGAGCGGCGTCGAGCCCTCCTCCAGCGTGACCACCGGGTCGCCGGGCGCGAACGGCAGCCGGTCGCGGTACCGCTCGATGAGCCCGCTCAGTGAAACTCCTCCTCGATCACGCGGATCGCCCGCGGCTTGGCCCGCATGAAGTCCAGCTCGGCGATGCGGTTCAGGGCCTCGAAGAACCTCGACTCCAGCACGGGGTGCATGACCATGACCAGGCGGGCGTTCTCCCCCAGCCCCTTCTGCAGCACGGACTTGACCGAGACGTCGTGCCGGCCCAGCACGTCGGCCACCGCGGCGAGCACCCCGGGGCGGTCGGCGACTTCCAGGTGCAGGTAGAAGGACGACACGATGTCGACCACGACCTCGAGCTCGCCGCTGGTCGGCGGCGTCGAAGCGGGCGGGATCATGGCGCTGATCACGTCGCCGAGCACGGCGCTGGCCGTCTGCGGCCCGCCGGCGCCGGGGCCGGACATGGTGATCTCGGTGATCGCCGGCGACTCGACCGTGACGGCGTTGAACGGCCCGTTGACCGAGGCCAACGGGTGGTCGCCGTAGAGGAAGGCCGGGTGCACGCGCACGGACAGGCCGCCGTCGATGCGCTCGGCGGTGCCGATGAGCTTGAGCCCGAGGCCGAAGTCGCGCGCGTACTCGAGGTCGTCGGGCGCGATCGCCTCGATGCCCTCGTAGCGGACCTGCTGCAGCGAGACCGGCGTGTCGAAGGCCAGGCGGGCGAGGATCGCCATCTTGGCCGCCGCGTCGCGGCCGTCGACGTCCTCGGACGGGTCGGCCTCGGCGTAGCCGAGCCGCTGAGCCTCGGCCAGCGCCTCGCCGTAGCTCATGCCGGTGCGGGCCATCTCGGTGAGGATGAAGTTCGTGGTGCCGTTGACGATGCCGTGCAGGCGCTCGACGTGGGCGCCGGCCAGCGACTCCTGCAGGACGCGGATGACCGGGACGACGCCGGCCACCGATGCCTCGAAGCGCAGCTGCACGTTGTGCTCGCGCGCGGTGGCCCACAGCTCCTCGCCGTGCTGGGAGAGCAGCTGCTTGTTGGCCGTCACCACGTGGCGGCCCGACCGCATGGCCTGCAGGACGTAGTCGCGCGCGGGCTCGATGCCGCCGATGAGCTCGACGATCAGGTCCGAGCGCTCGAGGATGTCCTCGAAGCCGCCGCGCGAGCGGGTGAGCACGCCCGAGAGCTCGGGGCGCAGGCCGGTGATCGCCTCGACCTGATCGGCGCGCGCCGGCAGCAGCTCGGCGAAGGCCGAGCCCACCGTGCCGTGGCCGAGCAGCCCGACGTTAAAGACCGACGTCACGCCTCAGCAGGTCGTCGTAGGTCTCGCGCCGGACGACCACGCGCGCGTCGCCGTCGCGGCAGAGCACCACCGGCGGCCGCGGCACCCCGTTGTAGTTGTTGGCCAGCGCGTGGCCGTACGCGCCCGTGGCGGGCAGGGCGATGACCTCGCCGGGGCGGGGGTCGGCGAGGTCGGCGGCCTCGATGAGCACGTCGCCGGACTCGCAGTGCTTGCCCACCAGCCGGCAGGGGGTGCCGCCGCCGAAGCGGTCGGCGATCTCGGCCTGGTAGCGGGCGCCGTAGAGCATCGGGCGCAGGTTGTCGGACATGCCGCCGTCGACCGCCACCCACGGCGGCGCGCCGGGCTTGACCGTGACCACGCGGTACAGGGTCACGCCGGCGTTGGCGGTCAGGGCCCGGCCGGGCTCCAGCAGGATGCGCTTGTCCGGGCCCAGGTGGTCGTGCACCGCCCCGACGACCGCGTCGACCCACTCCTCCAGCGACGGCGGCTCGTCGCCGTCGCGGTAGGCCACGCCGAGCCCGCCGCCGAGGTCGTAGGTGCCGAAGTCGCCCAGCGGCGCCAGCGCCGCGGCGGCGCGGGCAAACGGCGCCAGGTCGAGGAGCTGGGAGCCGATGTGGACGTGCAGGCCGTCCAGCACCACCGCGTCCGAGGCCCGCAGGCGCGCGAGCAGCGCCGGCGCGTCGTCGAGCGCCACCCCGAACTTCGCGTCGCCCTGGCCGGTCGACATGGCAGCGTGGGTGTCGCCGGCGACGTCGGGGTTGATGCGCAGGAGCACGCGCACGGGCGCGGCGGGCGCCAGCGCCTCGAGCCGCCGCAGGTCGTCGGCGTTGTCGATCACCACGCAGCCCACGCCGGCGGCGACCGCGGTGCGCAGCTCGCTGTCGTCCTTGGCGTTGCCGTGCAGGTAGATGCGGGTGGGGTCGACGCCGGCCGCCAGCGCCATGTGCAGCTCGCCACCGGAGGCGACGTCGATGCTCAGGCCCTCCTCGGCCATGAGCGCATAGACGGCGGTGACGGGCAGCGCCTTGGACGCGAACAGCACCTCGCCGTCGGCCGCGCGGGCCTCCAGGGCCGCACGCACGGCGCGCGCGCGGGCGCGCAGGTCGTCCTCGTCCAGGAGGTAGACGGGGGTGCCGAACTCCTCGGCCAGCCCGACCGCGTCGCAGCCGCCGACCTCGAGCCGGCCGGCCTCGGTGAGGCGGCTGGAGAGCGGCCAGGCGGCGGACAGAGCGCGGGTGGCGGCCATGGCTGCTGCATTATGGAGGGGATGCGGCGCCCGGCCACCGCCCCGCCCGACCAGCTCGGGATGCACGACGGCCTCGCCTACGCCCTGTTCCTGCCGGCCGGCACGGCCATCGGCGCCGTGGTGATCCTGCACGGGGCGGGGTCGTGCAAGGAGAGCCACTTCGACTTCGCGCGCGCCTGCCGGGCCGCCGACCTCGCCGCGGTGGCCTTCGACCAGCGCGGCCACGGCGACAGCGCCGGCGCCATGGACGGCCGCGCCGCGGCCGACGTGGCGACCATCGCCGGTGTCCTGCCCTCCGGCCTGCCCGTCGCGCTGCGCGGCTCGAGCATGGGCGGCTACCTCGCCCTGGTCTCGGCCGAGCAGGTGGGCGCCACCGCGGTGGTGGCGATCTGCCCCGCCTCGGCCGAGCACCTGGCCCAGGGCCTGGCCGACGAGCGCTTCGACTTCCGAGCCGAGCCCGGCCCGTTGCAGGCCTTCCTGACCGAGCACCCGCTCGACGCCGTGGTCCCCGACCTGCAGGCAGAGCTCCTGCTCCTGCACGCCGAGGGCGACGACAGCGTCCCCATCGCCCACTCGCGCGAGCTGGCGGGGCTGGCCGACCCGGGCCGCACGCGGTTCGTCGCGGTCCCGGGCGGCGACCACCGCTCGGTCCAGCACGACCCCGAGCTGCAGGCGCTGGCGCTGCGCTTCCTGGAGAACGCGCTCGCCGCGGGCTAGGCGGGGGCGGCTAGTGGCCGCCGGTCACGCCGTTGACGACGCTGGTGACCGTGTCGCTGGTGCTCTGGGTGGCGCCCTGGACGGTCTGGTTGACGGCTTCGCCGGTCTGCTTGACCGCGTCGCCGGCGCCCGGGCTGGCCTGGCCGACCGCGTCACCGGCCGCGTCGGTCGCGCCCTGGACGGCGTTGCCCGCCGTCTGGCCCGCGCCCTGCACAGCCCCGCCGACGGTCTGGCCGGCGCCTTGAACCGTTTGCTGGGTGCCCTGCACCGCACCGCCGACCGCCCCGCCGACGGTCTGCGTGGCGCCCTGCACGGTCTGCTGGGTGCCCTGGACGACGCCGCCCACGGCCTGGGTGGCGCCGCTGGTCGCGCTGCCGGTGTTCACGCCGCCACCGCGGGTGCCGCCGCCGCCCGCGGCGCCGCCGCCGGTGGTGGTGCCGCCACCGCCGCCGGTGATGCCGGTGCCGCGCGGTGTCGTGGGACCGGCGAGGGTGCGGCCGCCGCCGGTGGGGCCGCCGGGCCGGGCCGAAGTGGCGGGGCTGACGGCCCCGAGGCTCGTGGTGTTGCCCAAGACGGGCGGGCCACTCGGGTTGGGCGCCACCATCGCCGCCGCGGCCGAGGCGCTCGCCGTCGCCGGCGAGGCCGCGGGGGTGCGCACGGCGACCGGCGCCGCCTGACGGCCGGAGTCGTCGACGACCATACGCTGCACCTGGCTCGAGCCCAGCCCGCTGCCGGGCCAGCCGTTGAAGGCCACGATGGCGCCCACCACGATGAGCGTGCAGATGGCCGCCGCCACCAGTGACCCGGTGGTGCCGATCCCTGCGATATACGCTCGTGTCGCTCGCATGGTCGTCCCGAACCCCAGCAGTTCCTATCGGCGCAAGACGCGCGGAGCTTTAACCGCTCCTTACCCACCCCAATGGGTACGTCGAACGCGATTCAGGCCAACACCGTGGCGCGCGCGGTGTCCGCGCGCTGACGAATCCCGCCGTGGCGCCGCCGCACGACCAGGATCCAGACCACGCCGGCCACGATCAGGCCCAGGCTCTCGAGCTGCGGCGCCGTCAGTCCTGCGACGACCTCGCTGTTGCGGCGGATGAACTCGATCAGGAAGCGCTCGAGCCCGTACAGCACCAGGTACCAGGCGAACAGGATCCCGGGGCGGAACTGGTCGCGGTTGCGCCACAGCCACCAAGCGATCAGCCCCACCGCGATGGTCTCGTAGATGGGCGTCGGGTGGACGGTCTGGGTGGTCGGCACGGTGCCGTGCGGGTAGCTCATCGCCCACGGGCCGCCCCACGGGATCCCGTAGTCGCCGTCGCCTGAGAGCTGACAGCCGATGCGGCCGATTGCGTAGCCCAGCGCCAGGGGGACGCAGCAGATGTCCAGCAGCTGGACGTTGAGCATCTTGCGCCACGCCGCCCAGCCGAGCACCGCCGCCGCGCCGCCGAGCGCCCCGCCGTACCAGACCAGCCCGGTGCCCGAGAACAGGCTCCCGAGGTCGCCGTGCTCGATGACGAAGTAGACCTTCGCCCCCACCACACCGCCCACGAGCGCCGCGAACACGATCTCGTAGGTCCAGTCGAGGGGCTTGCCCAGCTCCTTCAGGCGGCGGCCGATGACGAGGCCGGCGGCGAGGAACCCCAGGGCGAACATCACCCCGAACGTCTTGATCGAGATCCCGAAGACGTGGATCGTCGGCTGCACCGCGGCGAAGACTAGGCCGCGCGCGCGTTAAGGGATTGCTCAGGCCGCTTTGGCATCATTCTCTGCGATGGCTCAGCCCAGAGAATTCGGCAAGGACACCGGACTCCAGTTCCGGATCGTCCTCGTGCTCTTCCTGCTCGGCGCCGTGTACGCCGTGCTCGTCGCCGCGCTCATCGCCGCGGGCGTCAACGCGGCGCTCGTCGGCGTCATCGCCGTCGTGCTCCTGCTCGTCCAGCTCTTCGCCTCCGACAAGATCGGGCTGGCGGCCATGGGCGCCCACGAGGTCACCCCCGACCAGGCGCCGGAGCTGCACGCGATGATCGAGCGCCTGTGCGTGCAGGCCAACCTGCCCAAGCCCAAGGTCGCGCTCGTCGAGACCCAGGTGCCGAACGCGTTCGCGATGGGGCGCTCGCCGAAGAGCGCCACCGTGTGCGTGACCACCGGCATCCTGCAGCTGCTCAGCCCGGCCGAGCTCGAGGGCGTGCTCGCGCACGAGCTCACCCACGTGCTGAACCGCGACGTGGTGGTCATGACCATCGCGTCCTTCTTCGCGACGATCGCCGCCTACATCGTCCAGTTCGGCTTCTTCTTCGGCGGCGACGACGACAGCGAGGAGGGCGGCATCGGCGTGCTCGGGCTGATCCTGGTCTCGCTCGTCGTCTACGCCGTGTCGTTCGTGCTCCTGCAGGCGCTGTCGCGCTACCGCGAGTACGCCGCCGACCGCGGCTCGGCGATCATCACCGGCCGCCCCAGCGCGCTGGCCTCGGCCCTGTTGAAGATCGCTGGCGTGAGCGACCAGATCCCCGCCCAGGACCTGCGCTCGACGCAGCAGCTGAAGGCCTTCTACATCTACTGGCCCTCCGCGCGCGAGTTCATCTCGAGCCATCCCCCCATCGAGAAGCGCATCGCGGCCCTGCAGCGGCTCGAGGCGCAGCTCCAGGGCGTCCCCGCCGCCGCCTGAGTGGGCTTCTTCGACGTCATCACCGGCAAGCGGAAGCTGGCCAAGCCGGCGCCCGACCGGCTCTTCGCGATGACGACGGCCTACGTCACCTTCGACACCGAGCTCGACCTCGTCTCGCGCGGCAAGGCGGCGATCGTGTTCCAGCCGCTGGCCACCGCCGACTTCACGAGCATCGTCAAGGACATGGAGGAGGTCGTGCGGGCGACCGGCGGCGAGACCGGCACCGCCATCGAGACCGACGACGACAAGTTCGGCTACCGCTGGATGATCCTGCGCGACGAGGACTTCGAGGACCTCGTGGTCGGCATCAACGCGGTGTCGACCGCGCTGGAGGGCGGCGGCTACGGCGAGCGCATCCTGTGCGCCGTGTTCGCCTTCGAGGAGCGCGCGTCCAAGCGCCCCGTCTACTGGATCTACAACTACAAGCGCGGCGCCTTCTACCCGTTCGTGCCCGCGGGCACGGGCCAGGCGCGCGACAACGAGACCGAGCTGCGCCTGAAGGCGCGCATGGGCCCCGAGCTCCCGATCGAGCAGGAGCTCGAGCGCTGGTTCCCCCTCTGGGGCATCCCCATCTAGCCAAGGCCATTCTCGGCGCCCCTGGCTAGGTCCTCGGGGTTCGCCGTGCCTAGCACGGCTTCACCCCTGCGTCCCGAGCCAGGAACGCCGAGCTATGGCCTTGGCGCGTGCAGGCGCTTGCCGTGCCGCGTGATGAGGAGTCCGTTCCTCATCGGGGCGTCTAGCCCGGGATGATGCCTTCGCCGGTGAACTCCCTCCCGGCCTCGGTGAAGGTGAGGTCGGGCGGCGGGAGGATCACGTCGGACACGGAGAGATCGTCGCCGTCGAGCGCCGGCGCAGCGCGCACGAGCGCGAGCATCTCGTCGAAGATCGACTGGAAGCGCGCCTCGTCACCGGCGTCGACGGCTTGCACCGCCGCGTTGTCGAGCTCGTTGAGCTTTGCCGCCTGCGCCTCGTCGAGGACGTATTGGCCGTCCGTCGCGATGCGCGCGATCACGAAGCGCCGCCGGTCTCCGGCGTCTTGCCCGCCTCGAGCTCCCCGGCGCCGCTTCCCGGCCCCGCGCCGAGCTCGGCCTTCATCTTGGCCAGCTCGTCGTCGACCTGGCTCGCGGACGTCAGCGACTCGAGCTGGCGGTCGATGTCGTCCTTGCCGTCGCCGAGCTGCGTGATGTCGTCGAACGTGCCCGCGGCCTCGAGCTCCTCGACGGCCCCGGCGCGGGCCTTCATGTTCTCGGTCTTGTCGACGGCGCGCTGCATGGCCAGCCCGACGTCAGCCATCTCCTCGCCGACGCCGCTGGCGGCCTCGCCGATCCGCACCTGCGCCTCGGCAGCGGAGTACTGCGCCTTGATGACTTCCTTCTTGGACCGGAAGGCGTCGATGCGCTGGCGCATCTGCGCTTCCTTGTCGATCAGCTGCTGCTGCTGGGCTTCCAGCTCGGTGACCTGCTGGTCGAGGCCCTGGAGCTCGTTCTGGATCGCCGTCTTGCGCTCGAGCGCGGTCCGGGCGAGCTCCTCATTGCCGGAGGCCAGCGCCTGGCGCGCCTGCGTGTCGAGCTTGACCACCGCCTGCTCGTGCTTCTGGCTCTGA
>Ga0207688_10000693_pt1 | contig 16637 bp, 13 predicted proteins | sample KBSMiscanthusM4_FD_184296 | JGI IMG/M metagenome (GOLD analysis project Ga0207688, IMG submission 184296) | Miscanthus rhizosphere microbial communities from Kellogg Biological Station, Michigan, USA - M4 (SPAdes) (version 2) | ecosystem: Host-associated > Plants > Roots > Rhizosphere ...
TGGCGTGTGGCCGATCATTAATCAAACCCCAGAAATGAAAAATCAGGTCGCTAGCATCGTGACAATCCGCAATCATCTCGTCGCGCATCACGTAATCCCATGCTTGATTGGTCGCAACCATCGCTTTTGGGCAACGACTCGCGGTATCAGGCGGGTAAATGGCGACTCCGTTGCAATGCCCCATGTGCGGAACGATAGCCCCCATGAATGCTTTGCCGCACTGCGCGTAAGCTACGTCAAGTTGTTTCAACCAATCAGATTTCAGAGGTATTGCGTCGGCTTCAAGCCATAACCACGACGACGCACCAGCCAACATGCGCCGCGCTGTCGATTGCCATGCGAGATTTGGACCAAGGGGCCACCCTGAATTCGCTGGACATGGATACGAAAACTTTTCGACGTGAGCAAATACAACACGGGCGATATTATCAATCGCTTCAACAAACCTGTGTTGCAAAGAGGATGGGAAAACCAAAACAGCGTTGAAGTCAATCGAGCCATGCAATGCGCCCATCCACTTCAGCGTGTCGAGCATCGAGACGGCGTCTTTGGCGCAAAATGGTAGCGCAACACAAAGCACGCGCTAACCCTCCATCGGGTTTGAAACGATACTCCAGTGATAGCGTTTGGACTCTTCTATGACAGATTTCCACTCGCGATCAACTTCTTCTTTAGACATGCGTTCCACTTCGTTTATAGCGCGAGTTGCGGCTTTTAACGCACGCCATTTAGCCAAATTTTGATGCGCGTCGCTCATGCCAAAGTCGAAAGTTTCCAGTTCGATGACGAGTTTGTCAGTATCGGCGCGAACGGAATTTCGTGAATTGCCCCAGCCAATTCCTTCTAACTTAATTCCTTCTGGCATAATCAACCCTCCATCGGATACGCGGCCATTTCTTCAGCGAGGTCTTTGTAGTCGCCCACAGGCACAGCATCTGACTTCGGCTTCGGCTTACCCGGCTTGCTACCGCGCAATTCCTCGACATCTTTTAGAGCGGCGGCGAGTTCGGCCTTTGCCGCGAGCAGTTGTTTTCGCGTGACGCCGAATAGCGCGGCCCGGTGCAGCACGCTTGCTTGTAATCCAACCTTCTCCGCGAGCGTCATGTTGCCGTTGCCAGAAAATAGCTTCTGAACCGGACCATAACCCTTGGCCAGCGTCTCTTTCATCTCCGCGTCGTCCGGGTCAATGCCCAAGTCGCGGTAGTATTTCGCCTGCGTCTCTTGGTTTGCGATGCGCCACATACGGTCGGCGGCTTCGCGTTCCTGCGCGGTGTGGGCTTGTGTCTTCTTTTCTTCCTCCGCGCCACGGTTGCGATACTCGGCGATGGCCTCCTTCATGTCCTCCTGCTGGCGATGTAGGTCGTGATAATGGTTCATCACGAGTTGAAAGGAATCACCGAAGGCTCGCTTAGCCGCGCCGTACGCTTTGCCCGCTGGAAGATTGTAGATTTCTATGAAGTCCTCGACGGTCGCCGGGCGCGTGCGCGGTTGCTGAGTGTCTTCGTCAACGCCTTCGATGTATTCCAACTGGCGCACATCATTGAAAGCGCGTGCTTCCGTGCGCTTGAATGGAGCGAGATGCTTCGTCTTGAACTCGTCGCTTTCCTCGTACGCCTTGAGACGCAATCGACCTTCGTATTCTTCGATGCGCTTGTTTGCGGCGGCGAGTTGTTCAGCGAGAGGTCCAGTATCCGATTTAGCAGTTGAAGCAATTCCATCAAGCTCAGCGATTCGAGCTTCAAGCTCCTGAGCGCGCGCAGTAAGTTGCTTGTTTGCCTTCTTGACGTTCTCGTAAACTCGCTTGAGTTCTCTGTTCGTGCGTGGTTCCGGTGGAACATCTTCGACTTTTTCCGTTTCGGTTGCTTTGTCCGTTGTTTTTTCCGATGTGGTTTCAACATCATCGTCAGCACCTTTCTTTGCATCGTCTTTTTTGTCATCTGCGCTTTTATCCGAAACTGGCTCAGCATCCACAGCGTCGGGAAGGGCGTCTTCGTCTGTAAAAAAGTTTGACCGTTCGAGAGTTTTCGAGGGTTCTTTTACGGTCGATGAAGCGGTGCTTTCTGCCTGCTTGACGGTCGTTGTAGCACTCGCATCTTTAGTGGCCGTGGGTGTGGGATTTGCTGTTACTGTTGCAGTGGCTACTGGCATAAAACTAATCTGGTTTGAGCTTGAGTTTTTAGTCGAAAACTATAAGGATTTCACAACGGCAAGCCCGTGCGAGGCCTGGCAATGCAAGCCGCGGCTAGGCGATGTGCGGCACGGCAATGCAAGGTGTGGCAAGGTATGGTTCTAGCGACTAGTTGGAGCAATCTGACTGGTCGCCTTTTCATAGATCAATCTTTCTTGTTTCGGGAAGCGGCAATTTGTTCTTCGACATTGTAATTCAATCTCGGCACTGAGGCCACGGATATAGCTTCCTGCACTTCGCCGCAATTCAGAAAGTGCGTGACGAATTTGCGAGCGCCTAGAAGCTGTTCAGCCGTCGCGCCGTCCCAAGCCATCCGAGCCAGCGTATGAGCAACCGCTTCGTGAACCAATCTTTGACGAGCGATGTCTTTCCACGGCGTTGATAACTCAGCGTCTTTTTGGAACAGATTAAGTGAAGCGAATTCCACCATATTCAATACTTGCTGTTACGCTTTGCGCGAGCCGCGTCAGCGCGGGCGAATTCCTTCGAGACATTGCGCGGCGGGCATTTCTTGCGGGCCTTAGATGGGTTGTAAGCACAGACGGCCATGAAGCCCGCCATTTTCTTTGAGGTCGAGGGCATAAGTCATTGGCTTTGTTCAAGTGCGTCACGCAGATAAGTCGCCGCTTGGCGCAATTGGGCGTTGGCGCTATCGCGTTCTGCTGCCGTTTTAGCATCCAAGGCGACTTTACGCAATGCTGTCATGTCGCGGATAAACTGAGCGTTCATGTGACCATTGCGACGCGCCCAATCGAACACCCATTGCACGTCACGGGCAGATGCGCCTGGAGTGCCGGAAACATAGCCAGTGGCGCGAACGGCGGCTTCGCCCAACGGACGGCGCGTCACGTCGGTTGTAATTTGACCCAGACCACCAAGATTCTGCAACAGGTAATCGACTTGGCGCGGGTCAACTTCAAGGCCAGTTTTGTTGATGGCCGATGCAATGCCCTGGCCAGCACCACTTGCGTGTTCTGTGCCCTTACGCAATTCCAGTTTCAAATCTTTCTCCCACGCCGGCACTATCTCACGGCCTTGGAACGAGTCTTTGTTGAAGTAAAGTTCCAGCATTGGCTTGAGCGGACCTGTGCTCTCAACGGGCGTGTTAAGAGGCATCGCGCCACTGGCCATACTTCCCCACCAGCCTTCCATCGCACGTTTATCGCCCGTAATACGATCAATCGCACGGGTGACGCCACCAGCCATGACACCAAGCTCATGCGGTTTGGGGATACGCAACCAGTACGGTCCGACTTTGAAGTTCCAGAAGAAATCTTTCTGATACGCAGGCAACTGCTGGTACTCTTCCCACGTCTCTTTATCGCGCCGATTCCACATTAGATTAGCCAGTGTCGGCAGGAGCACAAACATCCCCCAGCGCATCGCAAACTTGCCAGGATTATCCTTTATGCCGAATGCGGCACGCGCAAGCCCACGCACGCGAGCGTTGGAGAACGGAACGAGTCGATTGATGACGCGCATGATCGTGCCAGCCTTGGCAAAGTCCATCAGGCCACGAGCTTCACCTGCCGCATAGAGCGCAGCATTGTAATCATCGTAACCAAGTTTCTTCTGGCCGTGCTCGAAGGCGCGGCGGAACTCGGCGATGCGCCCAAGTTTTTCAGACTTCGCAGACATTTCTTCCCACGCATTTTTGAGCTTGAACGGCGACAGGAAAATGTTGTGCGGGTCTTTGCGAAGCTCGCGCATCGTGCGTTTGAGTTCGCGGTTCCACACATGGCGGTCGATAATGTAGTTGCCGAACTGCCCGCCGCCGAACACCTCGTAACGCGACAACTCAGCGGGCGTGTAACCTTGCAGGATGTCCCACGGCTTAGATTGATTCCGGCTTACAACGCTGCGCTCGAATGTATCCCGAATCGTATTACGCAGGATGAACTGCGGGCCGTGCGTAATCATGTAACGCACGAACTTCGACGGTAGCGACAGCGCGTCGATAAAGGCGTGTGTGCCAAGTTCACCCAAGCCCTTTAGCGATTCGTGAATGTCCGGGTCGAACTTCCAGTGCTCCGCTTTGCCGTCCTTGTAAATGGTGATTGTGTTCTCGTCGGCGCTGGAAACGCGGGTGCCGAATTGGTCGAAGTCCTTCATGTCCGGGCCGTGCAACGCGCGTGTGTTCCGCAAGCTATCCGTGAAAGTGTTCATCGTCACGTTGCGAAACGCCTCTTTCTGCACAGAATCAGTTTGCTCAAGGAGATTCGAGTAAACGTTGTCGAGTTCGAGTGTGCTGCCTTTGAATCTTCGGATGACATCGCGAGAGGTGCCAATCTTGCCGCCACGCTGACGCCGAAAGCCCGTCTCGAACTCCTGCGACAGCCGGTGCATGTCCACGTAATACTCGTTGTTATCGCGGATTTCCTGCGCTGCCTTCTTGCTCAGTCGGCCAGAATCCACGAGCATGTCGATGTTCTTGTCAGCCCATAGGCGGTAACGGCGAGCAGCCTCATTCAATCGGGCAGCACGGACAGGATCAGCGGCGACCCGGTTCAATAGCTCTTGCGCTGCCGCCTTGTCCGTCAGGATGCCAGCGCCGATGCCTGATACGTTGGTTGTGCGGCCAACCTGAGCGCCCTTTTCGATGGTGCGCTGCGCGACCATGTAGGCGCTCGCATCGCGCATATCCTGATTCATCTTGGCCTTGTCAGTCTTGTCGAGCGGGTCCAAAAGCCACTTGAGCGTCATCGGATCGCGCGTCACCGGGTCCACGATGCGGTCAACGACGAGTTCACCGCTGGGCGTACGAGTTTGCGTCGGACGAAGCGGCGTCAGTCCGTGCTCAAATTGGTCCGACATGCGAGCGTCATGCGTCGATAGCAGACGCGCCTGCAACTCGAAGTTGTCCTTGGGCAAGAGCGTCCCGCCGCTCACCGCACGCATTTCATGGAACGCTTTGACGGCGTAGTGATACGGGTCATCAAACCAAAGGCGCAGTTTGTCGATGGGGTTAATTTCAAACCCGAATCCGCGCCCGCGCATCCCTTTCCACAGCCGTTCAGTCAATGATGGCCGTTCCATTCGGATGTTGAGTCCTGCGCGAATGAGCGGGTCTTCTCCGGCCCAACGTCGAATGTCAGTGCCGAAATCGTTGATGGCTTTGAGCGCGTTCGGCGGCAACGTGCGCTCGAAGTAAGCGGTGAAATTTGGCGCTGCCGCTTTTGCTGCGGTCGGGTTGACGACATAGGCTCGGATGTACTCAGCAATGCCTTCGGCGCGACGATAACGCAGTGTGCTGGTCGGAGTCACGGAACCGTGAATCCAGAATTTCGCCAGTTCAGTGTCGTAAGGCGAGCGCGTGCGCGGAGCAATCCACGGTTTGCCAATGCCATAACGGTCGTCGGTCCAGTGGCCGGCGAGTTCGTGGGCGGCGGTGTCGAGGTCGCCTGCAAATTTCTCAGCGGTGCGTGTTGAGCCGGGCGTGTAGGTGCCAAGGGTATTGCGCTTCAGGCGCAGCACGCGAATGGACTTCTTAATCGCCGACGAGAAATCCTCGATGATTTGGTAAGGCGACTTCGCGCCCCCACCTGTGATTGGCTCGACCGGAATACGCTGTGGCGGCGGTGACGGCGGCGGCGAACCTCCGGGCGGCGGTGGTGTTGCTCCTGGAGGTGGTGCGCCTGGACCTGGCGTCGGAGGAGTTGCTGTCGGGCGCGGCGGCGGTGGCGTAGCGGTGGGGCGTGGCGCTTTCGGAATGGCGTCAGGCGGCACCGTGCCGTTGAACACATGTCGGAACCACTCAGCTTTCTTGGCGGCAATCGGATCGGTGGCTTGCTTCGAGAACAGGTCTTTTAGGAACGGCTTCCAAATGCTCACATCACTGGTCGCCTTGATCGTGTCGAGGATAGTCTGAAAGTCGCGTGCAGCAAACGCGGTGTTGAATCGGTCGGCGAATTGTTTCGCGGTGAAGACTTGGTTCGGGTTCGGGCGACCGCGATGCTCAAGTACCTCTGGCTCCGGGTAAATCTCGCGGAACTGCGCGTCGAGGTCGTCGAAGGCGGCTTCTTCGCCAGCACGCGCACGCTCGAACGGATCGGGCTTCGGGGTTGTGCGTGATTGCTCCGCCCCCGGCCCCGGCGCGGGCGGTTCTTGCGGTGGCTTTACAGCATCCCAATCAACGCCAGTGCCACCGCGAAATCGCTGCGATGGTTTCTTTCGCGGAAGTCCTGTTTCAGAAAATACTGCGTTCTCAAGGCGCGTGAGCGTTTTAGCCATCTGGCTCTTGGCGTTCATCACACCCGAACTAGCGTCGAGCATCTTCCACGGATGCTGTTCAATGACGGCGGGATTGTAACTCTTGCCGTGTAAACTGCGCTGGAAACGATGGTATGCCGCGAGCAACTGCGAATAAGACGGCGCGGCCTTCATTGCGGCGACAACGGCGGCGTCCTTGGCATTCTCTGCCGCGAGGTCGGACTTGTAAACATCGCGTCCGCGCTCTGTCACCTGCCAATCCGGTACTTCCGCCTGCGCCTTCGCTTCAGCAGCGGGCGCTTCAGCAGGCGCTACGGCTGGTTCCGGTGGCTTGGGTTCGACCGGCCCCGCCGCAGGCACCTCCTCCGCAAGCTGTGCGCGGGCGGCGGCTTGTTCGGCGGGGGTTAGTGCGGGTTCGACGGGTTTCGCTGGCTCAACGACCGGCACAGGTGCAGGCTTTTCGACCGGCACAGCGATACGGCGTCCGGGCTGCACCTTGGCTTGAATGAATTCTGGTCGGAACCCAAATGACGGTTCGCGCAGTACCGTTGGCGGAATGATTGGCGGTTTGGCAGGCGCGAGCGGTGGACGCATAGTAGCCAGAGAACGGCCTGTGCCGCCAAGCACGCCAGCGGTTTGAAACAAATCTCCAACGGCGCTGTAATAATCGGCGCGGTCGCCGGATTCGCGCGCTGCCTGCACACGATCAATCGCAGGCTTTACTTGAGGTGCGGTGACGCCGAACAAAAGAGGTGCGGCGATTTCCGGTGCCGCAAGAAGTCCAGCGGTCCAAGCGATGCCTGCTGGCGAAGTCACCGCTTCTACGCCATGCAATGCGCTCTCACGCAATCCGGTGCTTACAGGGCTTCGGACGCGCTCAAGGCGCTCTTTTAGGCGCAGGCGATTGGCAATGTCTTCCGTCTTTGCCAACTGCTCAGGAGTCAGCGTGGTCAGTTCTCCAACGGGGATTGGACGAGGTTCAGGTGTGTGCGACGGCGCGTCCGCGACCTCATCGAAAATGTCACGGTCGGAAGCTGCGACTTCATCGAAGACATCAGCCATTAGAAAGTGAAGCCAGCGTCACGCGCTAACTGACGCGCCTTTGCTTTATCACCGCCAGCTTGTTTCAAGAAACTAGCGGCTTGCTCCTTAGACAATGGTTTAGGCGCAATCACAGGCGCAAGCACCGTCGGTGCATTGGTCCCAATTACCGTTGGTGCAACAGCTACATCGCTCATATTACCACGAAGAATGTTGTTACGTCTCCGTTCCAATGCTGCAATATCTTGAGGAAGGGTGCGAATATCACGCATTTGTCGGTCAATACCTGCAATCATCGCCTTCTCCACATCTGTCAAGGTGCCTTCTTTGACAGCTGGAGCCTTTACAACACTGCCACTAGCAGTTTCCCAATGTGCGGGCATAGTGCCCGAGGCTTCAACCCATCTGGCAGGTTCTTTGGGCAATAATGATGCAGACGGAAAAGTAAGGCTCTTACCATGAGCGATTGCTTTCCCAACTCCCGGCCCAAAATCCACCACAGTCGCTGGTCTGCCTTCGAGTTCCAATTCCTTCTGTCGCGCTCCGAGCATTCCAGTCTGATAATCCAACAACCGCGACTCCTGCGCTGCCTGATTCGCTTCCTGCGCCGTCTGATGCTTTTGAAGTTGCTGCAACTGCGCGGCGTCCTGCGCGATCTTTTGCACGTTGAGCAACCGCGTCTCCTCGAACTCGCGTTGGCGCTCTGCCTGAGCGTCGGCGCGTTCCTGAGCTTCAGCTTGTCTCTGGGCTAGGGCCTGAGCCGCCGCCTGCGCTCGAAGGCTCTGGTCGGTCAGCGCGAGGCCGACATGAGCGCCAGCTTGGAGCGCCTGTGAGAACAGGTTCGGCGTAATGCCTGCAATCCACGGAGGTAAAGAATCAAATGCCACGGTTAGAAATCGTCCGTCGGATAAACCGGCTGCTGCGATGCGCCAGTGTCCCAGTTAAACCAATCATTCCAGTAATCGGTGCCTTGTTGCGGACCGCCGCCTGCACCCGTGCCCCACATTCCAAGCTCCGGGCCTTGTTGCGCCCACAGGCCAAGCTCTGGTCCTTGCGGTCCACCCCACAAATCCTGCGGTGCTCGTCCTTGCGGTCCCCAATTAATGCCAGTGCCAGCGTAATATGGCTCAACTGGGCGGCTACCCCAAACGCTCTCGCCTGAGAACGGTGCCCACGGGCCAGCATTGAAATTGCCCGGCGCATTGAGATTGCGTGGCGCACCGCCCCCGCCGCCACCGAAACTCACGCCACCACCGCCAGTGCGTTGCACCTTGGCCAAGTACGCGTTGAACAATCGCTCTGCTTCGCGTGCTGCCGCCTGCGGGTCAGGCGCGGCGTTCAACGTCGCGTTGCGATTGGCGACTTCAAGCTGCGTTTCCGGCGACAGGGTTAAGGTCTTCGCCACAGTCGGCAACGCAGATAGCAGCATGGCACCACCTTTTGCCTTCTGTGCCTCTACGGTGTCTCCCAAATGGCGTAGCCCAGCGGCACCTGAGAATGGCGACAATGGCGTTCCAGAACCAATGCCAAATTGCGCCGCCGTATTTTGCAGCATCGCAATTGTTTCTGGGTCGAGTTCTCCGTGAAGTGCACTGCTGATATTCGACGATAATGCACCAAGGTTTTGCTGTAGCATCGGGAACGCGCCGGCCACGTCTTGATATACCGGAGGTAAGCCGATAGCGGATGGTACAGCGCCAAAAGGCCCCTGCCCACTTCGCGGTGGTGCGTTCAAGTTCCAAGACGGCACTCCCCCTGTATCAATCAGCGGGAAAAAGTCATCGCCTGTTCTTCGATTTGAGCCTCGATTTGGCATGTTTTTGTTGCTACGCGATGCTGATTTTTGGTAATTTTATCCCATCACATGAAAGGACAATCTCTCTCCGAACGACTCTGGCAAAAGGTAACAAAAACTGATGGATGTTGGCTATGGAATGGCCACATAAATCAAAAAGGTTATGGCACATTGAAAGTAAACGGAGTCCCGCAATTCGCACATCGAATCGCTTGGGAACTTTGTCACGGCGAACCGCCAAACGAACGATTGATTTTGCAAATGTGCAATGTGCGCCATTGCCTAAATCCGGCGCATTTGGAGATTGGCAAAGCTCGACATAAAAAAGCCATCTTCGAAAACTACATAAACAAGGACGGCCCACTGCACAGTTCAAAGCCAGAACTTGGACATTGCTGGCTATGGACTGGAACAATTGACGAAGATGGATATGGAAGTTTTCCAACGGGGAATCATAAGAATTCGCGGGCGCATCGCGTTGCATGGGAACGAGAAGTTGGGTCAATTCCTGACGGATTGCGCGTACTTCATTCTTGCGATGTAAGAAATTGCGTGCGCGTTTCGCACTGCTTCCTTGGAACCAATGACGACAACTCGAAAGACATGGTGAGCAAAGGGAGACAAGCCTACGGAGAACGACATGGACAAGCAAAGTTAAACGAACAGCAAGTGAAACAGATTCGCGAGCTGCGCCAATCAGGATGGGAATTAAAGCCATTGGCAACACGCTTTGGAGTTCACTTTTCCATAATATGGGACATCGCCAATCGCGTGACATGGAAACACGTTTCATAATCACACGATACATCCTACGCCCAACGCGCGTGGGCTTGCGCTCCCGAACGGCTCAATTGAAATCGGAATGGCGTCCTCTGGAATCTGATTTCTGATTTCTCGATTAAGTTCGCGCACCGCCTTCTGCTGAAACACTTCGGCACTTTGGTTGTCGCCGGCATTCTCGTCGCGTATCGCAAGAATCATCAGCTTAATCGCAACCCAATTGTCGATGAGCATTTGGTCTTCGTCACTCTCGACAGCGATGAACCGGAGCTTCACCAGTGCCTCAAGACTCGTGAGGCCGTTGCAATTGCCAGATCGTCGAAGGCCGCGAATGGTCGAATGCAGGAAGGAAGGACTGCGCTCGCTTGGGGTGTAATACGCGCAATCTTCCATGACATCACCGACCGGATCATAGGCGTAGAGTCTGACTGGTCCCATCGTGGCATCCTTTAAGACTCTCGAAATGTGACGCACGAGAAACGGCGTGCCAACGAACGGAATGGCCAAGGTCAAAACAACACCTTCCTGCCAAGTGCCATCAGCGCGTTTGGTCATTATGGTCTGACCGTTCGAGTCGATGCCGAACAGGGTCACGGTTTTTCCCACGTCGGCTTGGTAGGCTGGAAATGCGCGAATATATCGCTCCGCACCGCACCGCAACTGAGCCTGAACTGGTACTTGTTCATCGCTCTGGATGACTACATTACCGCAGCGAGATGCAGCGCACCTGTAGTCGGCACCGTTCATTGGGAGAAAAGGCCACCAGTAATCGCTGACGACCATCTGCCGTCCGCACAGATTCACGGCCAACGGAGTTTCAACGTAGCGGGGCCAAGTTATGGTGTTACATCTTACACACGCGGCGAATTTTTTCACGGTGCCCCAAAACCCCCCACGTACCATAAGCCGTTGCACAGCCTCGTTTGTCCACGCCTTGAACGTGACTTTATTTGAGCACACGCCAGCAACATCTGACGCTTGCGTTTCTTTGAATTCGCCCCATGTCATACAGCCCTATCCCAAATTCTTCCGCTGGGTTTCACGATATACACACCAATCGCCTGCGGCGGTCCCGGCGCAGCGTCATCGAACACGTCCAGAGCCGTGAGCGGTGCAATGGCGACGGTGCCGACGCCAATTGGCCATTTATCGGTGAATGCGGTGTCTTGCTGCCAGAAAGGTCCGGTTGATTGCGAAATCGAGCCTGGCTCACCCCCGTCATAAAGTTCCAAATCGTTAAGATCGCCCACGAATAGACGGCGCTCATCGACGGGCACAACCCCGCCTCTCCAGTGGTTAGCCGCCCATGCTCCGATGACGACGTTCCAAGTAAAGAATCCCACGATGACGCCGGTGCTCGCATCAGTCTTCGCCCAGATACGCCCGCGCTGTTCAACCGTCGGCTGGTTCGGCCCCATGATTGCGAACGCGAACTCATTCGGCAGAAACACTTCGATGCTCTCCGCAATCGCATTCGCCAGCTCTTGATTGTTCGCTGGGCAAAATCCTGGAGGAAAAGGACTGACTTGAGTTCTCAAAATGATGTCGTCGGTGGGCATCGCACAACCAATGCGCCCATTTGCCGCGATTAGCAATAGCGAAAAGACCGATTAACCCTTCGGCGTCGGGTCGCACGGTTCGCCAATATCAGCATCGCCGTAAGAAGGAACCCAACCGCGTTCTAAAAATCCAGCTAAGCCGGAAGCAGGGTTTTGTGACGGATAAAAGTCACCGCACCAGTCATCTTCGCGTGTCGTAATCCAGCCTTGTCCGCTTGGCGCGTATCTCTGGCATCTGCCTCCGAGAACCATTGGCGGATTGTCTTGGTAAACGTTTGCGGGCATTTCGAGTGGCTTGCCAAGAGCAGCCAACCCCATGTTCCACCAACGACAGTTCTTGCAGCAAGTGGTCGTATTCATATCAACTCCACGTCAATCGTGGTCGCGATTGCCGTGAAACTCAGTGACGTGACGTTGAGCGTGATGACGCCGTTGGTGACGAGACGGAAGTGCAATCCGGCATTCGTGTTGCCATCGGTGACAGGGGCGAAAATGCCGCGCAGCATTTCGGCGCTCGTGTCCAGATCGGGCGAGCGCGTAAGCACCCACGGCGTACCGCCAGAGCCTAGAGATGTCACAACGTAGCTCCCGTTGTTCTCGCCAAGCCCTTCGTTCTTGACCAAAATACGGTCAGCGACCGAGAGCGCGATTCCGTCAATGGCGGGCAGAGCACCGTTGACATTGGCCGTGAGCACATTCAGAACTCGCGTGTTGGCCGGCAGCGCAGCGGTTGTAGCAACGCGCCATGCGGTTTTCTTGCCGAACATCGTCCAACCCACGACATCGGACGAGAAAACGGCGGTGCCTTCAGGTGCGTATCCAGCCCCGCCGAGACCGACCCATGAGACCACATTACCTTGGACTGGGTGAACATAGACAACAGCAAGAATCCACGCACAGCCAGTCGGCGTGGCTTGCCCAGCGGTGTCGTGGTAAATCTTGGTAACAGCAGGCGTGTCGAGAAGCGCGTTGTTGAGTTGGAACGGCGCAAATCCGCTCGTGACGCGCCATTCGTAATTGACGTAATTCAGGTTCGGCTCGAACGCCGGGAATGTGCCGTCCCAAACGGTGCCAGCGCCAGCTGTGCATCCGGAGAACGGCGTCAGGCTGGTGAGCAGCGATGCGAGATTCACGATGCGAAGCTGCATCGACTGGTAATCCAGCGCGGGCTTGCGGATGCGCGTCAGACGCCATGTGACGGGCACGAATGCCGTATAGGAGCAGGTGTTTCGAACGTCCAATGTGACGACAGAGCCAAAGTTCTGAAACTGGAGAGGTGTCTTATCAAAGGCGGCTTCGGCTTCGGCCAGTGTCGCGAATCCGCTGATTACTGGAGGACAATGGCCATCGAAACCAAGGTCCACGCGCTCGTTTGTATCGTGTACTAGACGGGCATTGCCATCCACGCCTTCGCCCGGTCCATACGGATTCACGCACCACTGAAAGAACGGAGGATCAGGGAAAAGCGGTACCGACTGCTTTTGCACACCGCCGCTGATGTATTGCACGGTGTACGTGCCAAGACGAAGGCTGGTCCATTGGTTATCAGACGCGCCATCGAAAGTGTTTACGCCACGATCACCGAAACTCGTGTTATCGCTGACGCCAAGGTCACATGGCACATCGCTGGAAACGGTGAGTCGGAACACGCGCTTGCAGATCAGCCGCGTCCGCGTGGCGGGATTGATTGCGCCCGTGGCTTGCGCGACGAACGTGAACAGGCCCGATGACATCGGCATACCGGAGATGACGCCATCGGCGGACAAGCTCAAGCCACCAGGCAACGCACCGCCAACCACCGTCCATACGACAGGCGCGAGCGCACCGGATTGCTGCAATGTCTGCAAATACTCCGTGCCAGAGAAAGCCTCGGGCAACGTGCCCAGCGTAGAGATGGTGCAATTCTGACTCTGGCGTGCATTCTGGGCGTTGTAAGCCTGCGCTTCGCAGAGCGCCAAATGTTCGGCAGCGGCGTCGGCGATGCTTTGCGCGGCGGCGTTGAATTGCGCCTGCGTGAAGTTCGCGGGGAGATACCGAACCAATTCGACGCCATCGCAGCAGGTAAAACGCAGAGGGTTGCCGCCCGTTGGCGGCGTATAAGGAATTTCGCCTTCGGGAATGATTATGTTGTGCGGGTACGCGCCGGCATCGCACGAAAATCCTTGGGGACAGTTGAGTAGAAATCCGGTCTGTGCGCTTAAAAAAGTCTGCCCTTGGCTATAAAACCTTGTTGCGCCTTCACAGCAATCTGGCGACGGCTCGCACACCACTGGCACGGGCAAGCTCACGACACGTCCTCCTGCAACGTGCAAAGTGGTTTTGCGAATTTCGGCTCAGGAATGACGCTGGCCATGAAGTTAGCGCCGAAGAATCGACAATGTCCTTGTAGCTCGAATCGAAATTGCAGACGTTTTCCATCCGTCAGGGGTCGGTCGTTGATTTCATCGCAACCACTCTCCGGTTTTCCCAACCCAATTGGGTCTCGAATCTGCGGCAACGCATCACGAACCGGCATGCAACCTGTAAGCGGATCGACCGCGCAAGATCGACGTTGCTGGCATACGGAGAAGGTCGTCCAATATTCCCAACATTTTCGGTCGTCTGGACTCCAGAACACTTTCACGTCCACACGCCCTTGGATGTCGTAAAGAAACACTTCGCCATCCTCAAGGCGTTTGAGTGTCGGTCGCTTCGGATCGAACTGCTCATGGAAATCCAGCGCAGCCGTCTCAATCGACCAAATAATCGGCGTCTGGTCGTTGTCCTCGATGGCATCGGTTTCGCTGTTGAGAATTTCCCAAAGCTCTATCTGTTGTTCGGCATTGAGCACGAACGCGAAGCAACGCTCTACGTCGTTGAATCGTCCTTTGACGAATTGCAAGACGCTGATACCAGTATCAACGCTCTCCCACACTGTCGGCGCTTTGCCTCGAAGCGAGCTTATCAAATCGAAGTTGAGCGCGACCCAGCCGCGATGCAGGACGCCATGCTGCGTGAACACAGGCGAGACCGTCATCAGCAGGCGATTATCGAATACGACCGCGCTGGAATACTGAAGCAACGCCGGGTCGTCCTTGTCCAGCACGGCAGAGACTTCGCGGCTCATGGGCACGTTGCCCCACGTAGCGAAATCTCGCCGACCAAGGATGAGCGACCAAATGCCGACCGTGCCGCGATACCACAAATCACCTTTAGCAACGACAGTGCTATATTGTGACAAACCTCCGCTCTCGACCTGCGATACGGTCACGATTGGATTTGTGACAGTCGCCCAGTCAGCGGTCGTGGTCGGCGCATTGCACGAGAAAACGATTTCAGGAGTGAGAATTTGCACCGGCCCTTGGCCAAGTGAAGCGTCGAGCGTCGGCACGCCGCGAATGGCGGTGATTTCGCCAACACTGCCGGGAACCCGGAACCGCTTGTTGCTCGCCAGATAAAGATTTTCGCTGATATGCAGGACGGCATCTCGAAATTCCTCAGCAAGCGTACCTGAAGCACCTCCAACCGCGTCGCCAGCAAGGAATGTGACGCCATCTGGTCCGGCCTGCCACACACGTCCAAGCCAATACGTGCCCATGCGTGCGATTGGCAATTCAGGATTCGCACCGACGAGCACCGAACGCCGGGACGTGGCACCGTCAAAAAAGATCGGCACCGATTGGCCGTCGTTAATAATCATCCATTTCTCAGCTTGCCAGAGCCACGCTTGCGTGCGCGATGCCGGGTTCACGTCCCAGAACGTCAGCACTGCACCAGCGGCGACGAGCGGGCCGGGATCGTCGATGTTTTCGACAGTCAGGACAGTTGGCGAGTCCACGGAGACAATAATGTAGTTGTGATTGCCTACGCGAATCTCGAAGTTTGCGCCGAGGTTTACGGTCGAGAGCACCGTGATCGTCACCGTCGCGCCGATGGCTGGCACCGCGAATCCCACGTCAACGATGGTGTTGTGTGCGATGGTGATTTCGCGCACCGAAGCTGTCCTCGCTCCTGGCGTGAACTGGAACAGCCGACCGCCGATGGATGCGATGATTGAACCGATGCCGGAATCACTTCGATAGTACGCCGACCCTTGGAATCTTGAGTTTTGTTGACGAGATTGCAAAACACCATCGCCTCCCCAATCGAGGACAAGTTTTCGATTTGGTGCTCTGGGTGAAGCATATCCCCCTCGTACTGTTGCATTGGTCAGATACGCTGCTTGAGTGCGCTGAAGCTGGCTGGGGAGAACCCCAGAATTCATTCCATCAATCAGTGGCCCAATGCTGTCGTAAAGGTAATGTAATTTATCGGCCAATCCAGTTACTTATGCGCTGTTTGAAGGGCGCTGTAAAGGCTGCTTCTGGTGGCCATCCCGTGCGCAATCTTTTCTCAACGACTTTTACTTTGATCTGAAAATGCGCAGCCAGATCAGTCATGCAACCTCTCACTCCTTGAATCTCAAAGAATCGCGTGTCCCGTTTGTTTCGATTTGATTCGGCCATCGTCGCCCACCGCACATTCAACGGCCACCCATTTTTCAGGCATTCCTCGCATTTTCCACAACTGTAGTTCCCATCGTTATTCGGCCAACGGTCGATTACCTTCTTTTCGGGACGATCACCCAGCACAGAAAAAAATCCGTCGAAACCTCTTAATCCATTGCAAACTTTTATTCCTCGACCTCCCCAATCTTTAAACTGGATGTGCTTTTCATTCGTGCATCTCTGAATCATTTTTTGCCAACTTCGGTGGGAAGGCGTTCCAGCTTGGCCGTGTTTAGTAATCCGCTCTAGGAAAAAACATCCACACGAATGCGTTTTCTCTCCGGTCAAATTGCAGTTGAACACCAAAACAAGATCGGGATTACCACATCGGCATTTGCACCAACTCTGCCTATATTTCCTGCCGTCAGAACCTACGTGTGTTGGCGCGTCCGAGATGACTTCGAGCCTTGTAAAAACCTGACCGACGAGTGATTTTCGTTTTGGCATAGCATTGGATCATTCAATGTTTACTGCAAGTGACGGGCATCGGGGACAACCGATGCCTGTTGCGATTCTCTCAAATTACCGTTAAGCGTGCA